>Ga0081540_1003791_pt1 | contig 11832 bp, 13 predicted proteins | sample TabmetS2T1R1_FD_71024 | JGI IMG/M metagenome (GOLD analysis project Ga0081540, IMG submission 71024) | Tabebuia heterophylla rhizosphere microbial communities from the University of Puerto Rico - S2T1R1 | ecosystem: Host-associated > Plants > Roots > Rhizosphere ...
CGGCGCAGCGGAACCCGTCGTCGGCTGTTCACCCCCCTCCGCCGCCGCAGAAGGTCGGCGTCCGCTACGTCCTTCTCCCCGCCGTCGCCCTCCGCCGACTGGGACCGTGAACCCGACACGGCCGAGATGCTCCAGCGGCTGCTCGACTCCTCGCTGCGGCAGCAGGCCAGCCTTCGTCAGCAGCGCGCGAGCCTCGACCAGCAACGCGCCGACCTCTATCGGCAGCGTCAACTGCTCCTCCGGCTGCTGGGGGAGCGCGTCCGGGTCGCCCGCGTCGTCGTCGACCGTTCGGAGCATGCGACGCACGCACCGGAGGCGTCCGTGGTCGACGTCCGGTTCGCGTGGGTGCCGACCGACGACCGGGGACACGGGCGATTGCTGATGATCCGGTGCCGGCCGCCAGGGATCAGAGCCACCCACCTCGCCACGGCCCATCAGGCCGCGGGCGAGAGCGATGTCGCTGACGCGAGCTCGTTGGGTGCGGTGGAGGAGGCCCTCTACGACGCGGTCGCTCGTCAACCGGTCGACGTCGCATGGCGCCACGCCGAGCTCTGGTGGGTGGGCGAGAGCGTGATGAGCCTGCCCCGGGCCGCCGACGTCCTCGCCGGGCCCGACGGACTGCACGCGCGGCCGCTCGAGCTGCTCGTCGACGATCCCGTCGGGAACTCGCTGCCCGCCGACCAGGCGCCCTACCCGTTGCCGACCCTGATCGCGCCGATGATGGCCGAGGTCGAGGTGGCCACGGACGTCGGCGTCCGAGCGGCCCGGACTCTGCTCGAGGTGACCGGACTCGTCCTGGAGGATCCGGACGGGGCGCCGGTCGCGGTCACGGCGTGTACGCGATCGCTCGCATACGACCTGATGCTGGTGCTCGTCAGGGACACGTTGTCCGTCGCTGCCGTGCCCGGGCCCCGCCCGCCGGACGCCGCCGCCGGCGGCGACGCCGAGAACGGACAGGTGACAGCGCAGCGGAGGCCACCCGCCACCGTGACCCGGCTGGCGCAGGCGTCGACGCGCGCGGACGCCGTCCTCGATCTCGTCTTCGGCACCGACCCCGTGCATCCGGACGGGGCGTCCGACGAAGCGGTCTGACTCCGCCTTCGCCTCTCCGTGATCATCCCCTTCCCCGTGATCATTGCCCTTCCCCGTGATCATGCGATTCGTGTTGATCAAGTAACCATGTCGCTACTTGATCGACACGAATTGCATGATCAGCGGGGATTGCATGATCACGGAGAGGGGCGGGCGTCAGGCCGTACGGAAGATCGGCCAGCCGACCTCGATGCGCGGCTGTGCGTCGCCCTGCGCATGGGCGGATGCGTCGTCCATGTCGGATACGTCGTGCATGTCGTGCAGGTTGTCCAGGTAGTACTCGCGGATCGGGCCGTCGATGGCCACCTCCCGCTCGGCGACGTAGCTGCCCAGCGCGCCGTAGGTCCGGTCGAGGTCGTCGAAGGGTCCGTCGTGAAGTGCCACCGCGAGCTCGGCCGCGGGCACCTCGAGCATCCGAGCCCGTCCGGACCCGGACGCCACCGGTCGTGCGACAGGCACGAAGACGACCACGTCGGCGATCTCCAGCTCGAAGAGCTCGCCGGGGAAGAGACCACCGCCGACACCGGACGGTTCCAGCCCGGCCGATCGGACGGCCCCGTGCAAGGTCGCGAACGCCTCGTCGGACCACTGCTCGAGGTCGGCCATCGTCACGGGTTCGGAGATGGCCAGCGCCCGCGTCGCGGGAACCGAGCGGTGCTCGACCGACACCGCGGGCGCCGGGCCGGCCAGCAGTGCGCGCAGCGAGGCCACCGTGGACTGCAGCCTCGCCAGCTCCGACTCCATCCGGGTCAGGTGAGCGACGATCAGCTCGTTGCGGGATGCGAGATCCGGCGCCTGCAGGACGGCCTTCACCTCGTGCACGGGCATGCCGAGCTCGCGTAGCCGCCGAACGACCTGTGCGACCGGCACCTGGTCGACCGTGTAGTAGCGGTAGCCGGAGGCGGGGTCGACGGCGGCAGGCGTGAGGACGCCGACGTCGTGGTAGTGACGCAGCGTCGTGATGCTGAGCTGCGTCATCTTCGAGAAGTCGCCGATGGCGACGCGAGCGCTCACGGGCTCCCGGTCCTCGCCGTCGGTCGAGGGCGTCCCTCGGACGCCGGCAGGCTACTCGCCTCCACCGCGAGCCAGGGAAATCGCCGGAGGAATCGCCACGCGAATCGCCCGGTCAATCGCCCGGTCACTCGCGCGGTCAGTCGCCCGGTCACTCGCGCGGTCAGTCGCCCGGTCACTCGCCCGGTGCGGCGAACGCGGCTCGGCGCCGTCCGATCGTCGTGGACGCCATGCGCCTGCTCTGCCCGACGCAGTCGCTCGGCCTGGCTCGACCTCGTGAACTCCGGCCCCAGAAACGCCATGCGTCGACGCTGGAGTCTCCGGCAACGGGAGAGTCAAGCGGTTGGTCAACCCGGATCGGGCAGCGTGCGCGGCAGCCCGAAGTGCGGGAACCCGCCGGTGTCGAAGCGCGTGATCGCAGCGACACGATCGCCCCGGATTGTCAGGACGAACAGCCCGAAGGCGTGTGCGACCTCGGCGGTCGGGTCGTGCACGTAGACGGCGAGCGCCGGCTGGCCGTTCGCCCGGGTCGGGACCATCCGGTAGCGCCGGCCCTGCCGGAACGCGACGCTCGCGAAGAACCGTCCGGCGAGCTCCCTGCCCTGGTACTCCAGCGCGACGGGTGGCATCCGCAACCATGCGTCCTCGGTCAGCAGGGCAACGATCCCGTCGACGTCCGCGGCCTCGAAGGCGCGCGTGAGGCGGGCGACGAGCTCCTGTTCCTCGGCCGACCCGGGCGAAGCGGGAGCGCTCCCGGCATCGTCCGGCAGTTCACGGGAGAGCGTCGCGCGGGCGCGCTTCAGGAGGCTGGTGACCGACTGCTCGGTGACGTCGAGGATGCCGGCCACCTCGCGGGCCGAGAAGTCGAGCACGTCACGCAGGATCAGTACCGCCCGTTGACGTGGCGGCAGGAGCTGCAGAGCGGTGACGAACGCCAGGGAGATCGCCTCGCGGAACTCGACGCGGGCTTCCGGCCCGACTGCGCCGTCGGCGATGTCGCCGAGGACCGCGTCGGGATAGGGGTCGAGCCACGTCACCTCGCCGAAGCGGGTGGGCTCGGGGACGGGGAGGTCGGGAGGGAGCGCCACCTCGGGGTGCCGGCCGGCTGAGCGCAGCATGTTCAGGCAGCGGCGTGTGGCGATGCGATACAGCCAGGTGCGCAGGGACGCCCGTTGCTCGAAGCCGGGCAGGCCTGCCAGGCCGCCACGAGCGTCTCCTGCGTCGCGTCCTCGGCATCGGCGAGCGAGCCAAGGATCCGGTAGCAGTGAATGTGCAGCTCGCGGCGAAAGGGTTCGACGAGCTCACCGAACGCCCTTCCGTCGCCGGCTCGAGCTCGCTGCAGCAGCTCCGTTGCCATCGCGCTCCCTCTCCTCCCGCCGCCGTCCAGTGGCCTGACCGAGTCGCGGACCGGATCGCCGCACCTCGCGTTCGAGGGGCACCGACAGAGCCCGGAGATGGGCGCGCGGGCGGTACCCATTTCACGGCGCACCCGGTGTCCATCCGATCGACAGCTGGTCGGCGTCGGGCCGACCTGAACGAATCCGCACGAGATGAGGTGCCGTGATGCCAACGTTCGTGTTCGCCTACCGGTCGGCCAAGGGCCATCGTCCCTCGACCGAGACCGGGCAGGCCTGGCGGTCCTGGTTCGACAGCATGAAAGGCAGCCTGGTGGATCTGGGCCAGCCGGTGATCGACCGAACGGCGCTGGGCAACCAGGACGCCGACGGTACTGAGCTCGGCGGCTACTCGCTGGTGGCGGCCGACGACCTCGACGCCGCCGTCGCCATCGCCAGGGGCTGCCCCGCGCTCAGCTCGGGAGGCGGTGTCGAGGTCGGCGAGCTCGGGGACGTCGGGGACGTCGCCGATCCCCTCGCCGATCCCGAGCACCGCGTGTCTGCCGGCTCGCTCCGGAAGTAGGGCCTGCTGAAGATCCAGTGCGCGAAATGGACACGATCGGAGATCAAAGACCGGCCCTGGGTGTCCATTTCGCGCACTGGATCTTGGCGAGCGGGACAGACGGCGTGGCGAGCGGGACAGACGGCGTGGCGAGCAGGACAGACGGCGTGGCGAGTGGGACAGACGGCGTGGCGAGCGACCGTCACTGATCCACCGTCAGCGGTCGCCCACGTCGCCGAGATCGGGCTTCAGGTCGAGCACCGGCGTGCCGTCCACGGCTTCCAGGGCGTCGACCTCGATGCGTCCGTCAGCCGTGATCGCGGTGACGGTCACGGCGTGCAGCCCGATGGGGTTCGGCCGATCGGAGGATCGGGTGCTGAAGACTCCGGTCGGCGGGCGCGCCGGATCGCTTCGCGGGTGCACGCGGAGGACGTCGCGGTCGGCCAGGTGCAGCCAGGTCAGGACGACGAGGCGGTCGCCGGGCCGAATGTCGTCGGCGGCGGCGCGCACGTTCGGATCGAGCACGATGGTGGCCGGTGGCGCACCCTCGTCCGGCTGGCGCGGAGCGACGTCGCGATCCGACAGCGGGGACGCCACGCGTCCGATCGGCCGGATCGTGGCCGGGGAACGGCGGTGCGCGTCGAGGAATCGGCGGATCTCGGCGCCCAACTCCAGGTCTTCCGGCGCGCCGTAGAAGCCGGTGTGCGGCATCGCCTCGAAGACATGCAGCTCGGCGTCGACGCCGGCGGCGCGCAGCTTGCGGTGCATCCGAACGGTGTTGGACAGGAAGAGGTCGCGCGTTCCGGCATGCAGGAAGGTGGGCGGAAAGCCGGAGACGTCGGCGAACAGCGGGGACAGGTACGGGTCGGCGAGGTTCCGCCCGTCGGCGTAGAGCAGGTTGATCTGGTGCAGGCTGGACAGCGTGTTGTCCACGCCGTCCAGCGTCTGGAAGGTGTCCCCGGACTCGGTGAGATCGACCTCGGGCGTGAGCAGCACCAGGGCGGCGGGCATCGGAACGCCTTCGTCCCGGGCGCGGACGACGAGGGCCGCGGCCAGGTTGCCGCCCGCGGAGGCGCCCCCGACGAACACGTCCTGCGGGTCGCGGACCTCCAGCAGGGCCCGATAGACGGCGAGGCAGTCGTCGAGCGCAGCCGGGTAGGGATGACGCGGCGCCATCCGGTAGTCGACGCCGTAGACGATCATTCCCGTCGTGATCGCGTCGAGGCTCGCGGTGATGCGACAGAACGCGCCGCCGCCGTAGATCAGCGCGCCGCCGTGGACGTCCAGGTAGACCGGCGTCCGGTCGTCGTCCGGGACGCCCGAAGCCCGGGCGACGTACGTCGGCACGCCCGCGACCCGGCGGTCCTCCACCAGCACCGGCAGCTCCTGATCGGGCAGCCCGCTCAGGAGCTCGGCGTCGGTCTCCTCGATGTTGCGCAGCCACCCGTCGACGTCGTCCAGCGCCGGGTACACCGGCGTCGGCGGCGCGGGAACGGAAAGATAGGCCCGCGCCGCCGCGCTGATGCTGATCGGAACGGGAAATCGCAGCCGGGGCGTCTTCGTCATCGGTCGTCTCCTACCTGGCCGCCACCCGTCGAGCGAACCCCTCGTAGCTCACCACGAGGCCGTCGTCGTCCACTGTCAACAAGAAGGGCCCGTAGTGGGGATCGCGGTACACCCACGCGGCGAGGCCCTCGACGTCGGGCAGGCGCCGGTACGTCTGCTCGACGCGGGTCACGGCCAGCGTCGGGACGTCGACCCAGGCGATCGGCGTCGTGACATCCAGCCCCACCTGCAGGTCGCCCAGCCGCCGAATGGGGAACGTGTTGGTCAGGGGCGTGGCGGCCACGTCGACGTCCACGCACCCGTCGAGGTCCGCGCGGTGCTCGCCGTCGACGCTCCAGCGGCGATCGTCGTCGGCGGCCAGCAGCAGGCTCCGTTCGCCGGCTGAGCCGACGGCTCCTGCGACGAGCTCCCGGGTCACCCAGCCGTCGTCGAGGTCGACCCGGAACCAGCAGCTCAGCAGCTCGCCCGGCCCCGCCAGCACCTCCACCCCGCGGCAGCGCCACCCGCCCGGCCGTCGCTCGACGCCGGCCATGCTGTGACCCACCGACTCGTCGAGGCGCTCCCACGCCACCAGGCGCGCGGACGCCGGCGTTCCTGCCGGGTGGGGCGGTGGGGACGAGCTGGGCACGAAACGACCCTAGGGGACCACTGGGCCGGACCCGCGCGAGGAACGTGGCGACCGATGACTTCCATGGACGGCGTCGGTCATCACAGGCACCACGATCAAGCACGAGAGGGCCGACCATGGACTGGACGCTCGAAGTCGTCATCCTCCCCGTCAGCGACATCGACCGATCGGTCGCGTTCTACCGCGACCAGGTCGGCTTCGAGCTCGACCACGACACCAGGACCGAGCACATGCACGTCGTCCAGTTGACGCCGCGCGGATCGGGCTGCTCGATCGTGTTCGGGGACCTGCCGGCGCAGCGCGAGATGCAGCCGGGGTCGATCAAGGGACTGCAGCTGTGCGTCGCGGACGCCGACGCCGGCCGGGCCGAGCTGATCTCGCGGGGCGTGCACGCGAGCGACATCGTGTCGTTCGGCGATCAGGACGGCAGCCGGTTCTTCGGGTTCGCCGACCCCGACGGGAACACCTGGGCGGTGCAGGAGCTCAAGGTCCGCGGCGACACGCCGCTCATCCCCGTCGAGACGCGAGGGCGGTTCGGGGCATGACCGGGCTGAACCCGACCGGGCTCGACGGGCTGACCGGGTGGCCGCCCCGCATCGTCGAGCGCGACGAGCAGCCCTACGCGGCCGTGCGGTGCGTCGTCCCGATGAGTGCGATCAGCACGGTGCCCGCACGGCTCGACGAGCTCATGACGTGGCTGGCGCAACACGGGGCGCAGCCCGACGGGCCGGTGTTCTTCCGGTACGAGCTCATCGACATGGCGGGCGAGCTGGTCATCGAGGTCGGGGTGCCGGTGAGCGGCGAGGTGCCGACGGGCGAAGGCGATCTCGTGACCGGCGTGCTGCCGGCCGGCAGCTACGCGTCGGTGCTGCACGTGGGGCACCCCGACCGGCTCGTCGACGTCACGGGCCGACTGCTCGACTGGGGCGCTGACGTCGGCGTGCAGTGGGACGCCCACGAGACGCCGGCCGGATCCCGTTGGGGCTGCCGGCTCGAGATCTACTGGACGGACCCGGCCGAGGAACCGGACATGAACCTGTGGGCCACGCAGCTGGCCTTCCGGGTGGCCGCCCTACCGGTCGGCAACGTGCCAGGTCAGGACGACGATCCGGCGTCGACCGCGTCGAACGTGTAGATCTCGTCCAGGACGACCCACTTCTGGCCGGGCGCCGCCTCCGGCATCCGATCCTGGTAGGTCCACATCAGCCGCTCCCAGTCCTGCACGGCAGGGTTCTCCGCGTCCAGCTGGGCCTTCCGCTCGAACGAGAAGTCGTCGTCGACGTCCATGACCATGACCAGTCGCGTCCCGAGCGCGTAGATGCGCAGCTCGACGATGCCGGCCTCGCGAAGACTGGCCTCGATCTCGGGGGGCACAGCGCTGTGGTGGCGTCGATAGGCCGCCTGCAGGGAGGCGTCGTCCTTGAGGTTCGCCGTCAGGGCGATCCTCCGGCGTCCGGCCATGCTGTGAGCCTGGGCGGCGTGGGGTCCGGTGTCAACGAGGGTGCACGTCAGCGAGCTGCGAGGACCTCTCGCAGCGTTGCCGCGAAGGCCTCCGGCTCACCCATGCCGCCGTACTCGCCGCCGAGGAAGCCGTCGTGGCCGCCGGGGAAGGTGACCGGGGCGGTGCCGAGCCGCTCGGCGAAGGCGACGGCCGCGCGACCGGGCAGGATCTGCGTCGACCGAGCGCCTGCGCCGACCACGATCCTGGTGGAGCCGGCACGCAGCGCCTCGACGTCGTGCTCGTAGGACACGCACGTGATGATGTTCTGCCCCACGAGAGCGTCGTCGCGGGAGCCGTCGTCGATGGTCGGCAACCCGAACGTCGCGGGGTCCGGACCCGGCCTCGTGCTGTAGTCGTCGGGGAGCGGACCCTCGTGGCTGACGAATCCGATGAACTTGGCCATCGCCGGGCCGTAGCCGTCGCGGTAGTACGTCTCGCGGATGTCCCGGGCGGCGGCCAGGACGGCGTCGCGGTCGGGCAGCACCTGGGCGGCCGGCGGCTCGTGCGCCACGAGCGTCCGTACCTGCTCCGGGTGCTGCGCCACCAGCGCCAGGGCGTTCACGGCGCCTCCGCTGCTCCCGAAGACGTCGACGGGGCCGGCGTCGAGCACCTGGATCAGCTGGTACAGGTCGTCGGCGTGCTCGTCGGGCGTGGTCACGCTGGCGCCGTCGGTGCGCGTGCTGCGCTCGGCGCCTCGGGGGTCGTAGGTGACGACCGTCCGGTCGGGGAAGTGCCCCGCCAGCGTCGTGAAACCCTGGGCGCCCATCGGGCAGCCGATGAGCAGCAGCACGGGTTCGGTGCCGGCCTCGTTGCTCCGGACGTCGTACTGCAGCACGGCGCCCGGCACCGCCAGGGTGTCGGTCTTCGGGTCCGTCACGGCGCGCTCCTCTCAGCGATGTCCCTGTTGACGGGCGGCGTCGGGCGAAGTCATCGGTCGGGCCAGGCGCATGGACCGAGCCGGCGTGATGGCGTGGGTGCGCGAGTACGACCGAAGGCGGTCACGCCACGGTGAGCACGGTCTTGCCCTGCGTGTGGCCGTCCTTCAGGTACTGCACGGCGGTAGCTGCCTCGGCCAGCGGATACGTCCGGTCCATGACCGGTCGGATCGCCCCGGACGTGAGCATCGCGGCGATGGTGTCGAGATCCTCGCGGCGCGTCCTCATCGTGAGGAAGCGGACTCGACGACCGGTGAGACGCCCGACCGCGATCGTGAACCCCATCCACGGCAACGGGCCGAACCAGTCCCCGCCCTGGCCGCTGCTCAGCAGGAGGGTCCCGTCGGGGGCGAGCAGGCGACGCGCAGCCGACGGCGGCAGCGGGCCGGCGAGGTGCAGGATCAGGTCGTACGTCCCCGGCCAGGTGGTCACGTCCTGCGCGGTGTAATCGATCACCTCGTCGGCGCCGAGGCTGCGCACCAGGTCGACGTTGCGGCGACTGCAGACGGCGGTGACGTGAGCCCCGTGAGCTGCGGCGATCTGGACCGCGAACGTCCCGACGCCGCCGGATGCTCCCGTGATGAGGACCCGCTGCCCCGGAGCCGTCTCCGTCGTACGTAGTCCCTGCAGCGCGGTCAGCGCGGCCAGCGGGACGGCGGCGGCCTCGACCGAGGGGAGTGCGGACGGCGTGGGCACGACGCGCTTGTCGGGCACGTTGGCCAGCTCGGCGAACGTCCGGGCGGCCGAGCCGAAGACGCGGTCTCCCGGCCGGAGTCGGGTGACGCCGTCCCCCACGGTCTCGACGACGCCGGCCAGGTCCAGGCCGGGAATCGGCTCCTTCGGCCCTCGCAGTCCGATCCCGGCCCCCCGCATGACGTAGGGCAGCCCGAGGACCAGGTGCCAGTCGGCGGCGTTGACCCCGGCCGCATCGACCCGGACGAGCACCTCGCCCGGGCCGGCGACAGGGTCGGGCACGTCCTCGAGGCGCAGCACGGCGGCGGGCGTTCCGTACCCGCGTTGGACGATCGCCCTCATGACGCGAACACCCGCCGGAAGTGTGCGACGGTCTCCGCGAAGGCCTCGTCCGTGACCTCGGGGTCGTACCGCGCGCCGACGTCCCGGCCGAACGCGTGCTCCGCCTCGTACTCGAGCCACGTCACCGGGACACCCTCCAGGCCCCGCCGGACGGCGTCGCGTCCGGCGTCGGGCGTGTGAGGATCGCGGGTGCCGAAGACGAGCAGGAGATCGCCGCGGATCTCGCGGGCGCGGCCGAGCGAGCCGGCGTCCGGCTCCGCCCCGAGCTTGCCGTCGTGGAGCCCGGTGGGATACCAGCAGGCCGTGGCCCGCACCCGTGGGTCGAAGGCGGCGCGGAAAGCAAGGTGGCCGCCCGTGCAATGCCCGGCGGCGCCGATCTGGACGCCGCCCGTCCGGTCGACGAGCCACTCGAGGGCCGCGGCGATGTCGGCGTCGAAATCCGCCACCGGCGTCTCGTCGGCGTCGCGTTGCCCGCGGGCCTTGCCTGCGTCATCGAAGTCGAGGACCGTTCCCGGTGGCTCGATCCTGTGGTAGATCTCCGGCGCAGCCACGAGGAAGCCGTATCCCGCCAGGCGCACGCACCACCGCAGCGTCGGTCCGGTGAGCTGGAAGATGTCCGAGTAGAAGACGATGCCCGGATGCGGCCCGGCAGTGCGCGGCACCGCCACGAACGTGCGCATCGCTCGCTCTCCCACGGGGATGTTCACGTACTCCTGCTGGACCACGGCCATGGGCGGAATCGTGCCACGCAGCACGGCCCGCCGTCGGCGTCGCGGTCAGGGCCGCCCCTGGCGGAGCCGGATCTGGTCACCCGGTTACGGTCCCACGCCGCGTCATGGCGCCGGTGTTCCGCCGGGTCACTCCGTTGCTCATCGCCCTGCGCGGCGCGGCAGCCGGCGAGCCCGCCGCCGCGGCCGGGGCCGGGCCGTAGCGAGGCAGTCCTACGGCGGTGACACGGCCAGATCACCGCCCGCAGGGTGCGGCTCGGCCATCGGCCCGTCCGGCGTGAGCCTGGCCCGTAGCCTGATCTGCCAGCCTGGTCCGGCGCCCCCGAGCAGCTCCCGGCGGACCGAGATCTCGATGACGACGCGGTCGTTCTCGTCGTCGTCGTCGCCCCGTCGGGTCGCGGTCCGGGCGATGTTCGGTCCGACGAGATCCCGCAGGCCCGCGACGGGAGACGTGGTGTCGACGGCGAGCGACAACACGTCCCAGTCCGCCAGCGTGTCGGATGGCCGGCGCGCGAGGATCGTCCCGGAGACGACGGTCAGGTTCGGCGGCGGGGAGACCACTGCTGCTGCACCTCACCCATCAGGCCGCGGACCGCCTTGACGGCGGCGGTCAGGCCCGCGTTGAAGGCGTCCGCGGCGCCATCACCCCGGTTCCGACGGGCACGGGCGGTGCCGCCCGCGACGGCCCCTCCGTGCAGCCCGGTCGCCGACAGTGCGTCACCGGCCTGGGAGAGGGCGTTCTCGATCACTGCGATCCTGGACTCCAGGTCGGCCACCCGCTGCTCGAGGCCGGCCTCCAGCTGCTCGCCCGCGGCGTGCACGGACGCCGTCGCCGTCATGGTGTCGCCCGAGTCGCTGATCTCGGTGACCGCGACGAGTGAGTCCTGCCCGGCGTATCCGGTGGAGGCGGGGGTCGACGAGGCGTCGAGACCCCGGTTGTCCGTGTATCCCGGATAGGGGTCGCCGCCGTCCCCACGGTTGATGTCGTTCTCCAGATCCCGCACGCCGTCCGCCTGCAGCAGCGCGACGAGGTAGTGGTTCTCGTCCTCGTTGGTCTGCTGGCTCTCGTCCACGTGCCAGATGAGCAACCCCGCACCCGGCAGGTCGGCGTCGAAACCGGCCTGCTGGCGGTTCTCCAGCAAGAAGTACTCCTGCCCCTCGGCCGCGTCCGTCCAGAGCCGGTGAACCGTGCGGCCGGTCTTGACGTCCGCGAGCGTGAGCGTGCCGTCTGCGCTGACGTTCTGGACGGAGACCCAGTCCTGCTGCGCCTTGCACCATGCGGACGGGTGAGCCGGTGTGTCGCCCCCGCCGTTCCACGAGCCACCCGACATCAGGCACCAGTTGCCGATGCCCTCGGAGCTGTAGTCGATGTCGTACAGATCCGGGAACCCGAACAGCAGGTGGCCGAGCTCGTGTGCCGACACGCCGAGCTTGGCGTTC
>Ga0081540_1003792_pt1 | contig 11827 bp, 8 predicted proteins | sample TabmetS2T1R1_FD_71024 | JGI IMG/M metagenome (GOLD analysis project Ga0081540, IMG submission 71024) | Tabebuia heterophylla rhizosphere microbial communities from the University of Puerto Rico - S2T1R1 | ecosystem: Host-associated > Plants > Roots > Rhizosphere ...
ATGCGATTACGTTGCCCCTGCGTAAGAGATCTGGGACAAAAGAAAAGGCCCGCTAAAAGCGGGCCTTTCGGAGCCTATATCACGAGACGCGTACGCCTTAAGCGTCAGCGTGTTGCAATACTTCTTCCCTTACCTCTTCGTCCTTCTTCTCTTCTTCGCGCGACTTGGGCAGAGCCACATTGAGTACATCTTCAATATGGCTTGCGTAGTGGATGGTTACGCCTTCAATCTGCTCCGGCATCAGGTCCTCTTCAACGTTCAGCCGGTTCTCTGCCGGAAGAATGACCTGTTTCACCCCTGCGCGCTTGGCGGCAAGGAACTTCTCCTTGATTCCACCAACCGGGAGAACATTCCCGCTCAGCGTAATCTCACCCGTCATCGCGGTCAGCGGATGCACCGCCGTATCGGTGAGCAACGAGATGAGCGCCGTTGCCATGGTTACGCCAGCCGAGGGTCCATCTTTCGGAATGGCTCCGGCAGGAACGTGGATGTGGAGATCGATGTTGTCCATGAAGTCTTCTTCAAGACCAATGGATTTCGCGTTCGAACGAATCCAGGTGAGTGCCGCCTGCATGGATTCCTGCATGACTTCACCGATCTGGCCGGTTCTGTTAAAGCCACCCTTGCCCTTCATCTTGTTTGCTTCGATGAAGAGCACATCGCCACCCGCAGGTGTCCACGCCAGACCAACAGCCACGCCTGCGCGCTTGGTCCTCTCGGCAATCTCCGTGTCGACGCGAACCTTGATGCCACCGAGGAAATCGTGAATGATTTCTTTGGTGACGGTTAACTTCTCGGTTTTGCCTTCGGCGATTCGGCGCGCCTGCTTGCGGCAGACAGTGCCAATGAGTTGTTCGAGCTTGCGAACGCCAGCCTCACGCGTGTAATGACGCACGATGTAAGAAATGGACTGTTCGGGGAACTCAATGCTCTCCGCCTGAATACCGTTCTCCTTGATTTGCCGCGGAATGAGGTAGCGGAACGCGATGTGCCGCTTCTCTTCCTCGGTATAGCCCTGCAGGTCGATGATCTCCATTCTGTCGAGCAGCGGAGCGGGCATCGTGTCGAGCATGTTCGCCGTGCAGATAAAGAGCACCTTTGACAAATCGAACGGCTGGTCAAGGTAGTTGTCGCGGAACGTATTGTTCTGTTCCGGATCAAGCACCTCAAGCAGCGCCGACGCCGGATCGCCACGGAAATCGCGGCCCAACTTGTCGATCTCGTCGAGCATGAACACAGGATCGTTCGTACCGGCGCGACGCAGGTTCTGAATAATCTGCCCCGGCAGTGCGCCGATATACGTCCGGCGATGTCCGCGCAACTCTGCCTCGTCGTGCATGCCACCAAGCGAGATGCGCTGGAACTTCCGTCCCAGGGCGCGCGCCACGCTGCGTCCCAGCGAGGTTTTGCCAACGCCCGGAGGTCCGACAAAGCAAAGAATTGGTCCCTTCATATCCGGCTTCAAACGACGCACAGCAAGATAATCGAGGATGCGCTCTTTCACCTTCTTGAGGTCATAATGATCCTCGTCGAGAATCTCCTTGGCCTTGGAGATATCGACTTCAGTGCCAGACGATTTCGCCCATGGCAATACCGCAAGCCATTCGATGTAGTTCCTGGTCAGCGAATAGTCGGCTGCCATTGGCGACATGCGCGAAAGACGATTCAGCTCCTTGAGAGCCTCTTTCTTTGTCTCTTCCGGCATGCCTGCGTCTTCGATCTTCTGACGCAGCTCTTCAATGTCCTTCTGGCCCTCGTCCTGTTCGCCGAGTTCCTTCTGGATAGCCTTCAACTGTTCGCGCAGATAGTAGTCGCGCTGCGACTGCTGAACCTGATCCTGCACCTCGGACTGGATCTTGTTGCGAAGCTGTTGAACTTCGATTTCCTTCACCAGGTGCTTGTTCAGCCGTTCAAGGCGCGCTGTGACGTCCGGAGTCTCCAGCAGTTCCTGCCGGTCAGCGGTAGCAAGAAACGGCAGAGAGGACGCAACAAAGTCGCTCAGCCGCGCGGGATCGTCCATCTGCGTGGCGATGGTCGAGAGCTCATCAGAAAGCGTCGGAGAAGCCGACACGATCTGCTGGAACTGCGAAAGGATGTTCCGCTGCAGTGCCTCGAGCTCCGGGCCTTGCTGGGGACCTGTCTCGGCGACAGGATCCACATTGGCCACCATGAAGGGGTCGGTCTGCGTAAATTCGCCTAACTTAACGCGCTCTGTGCCTTCAGTAAAGACAAAGAGACTCTGATTAGGCATCTTCACAACCTTATGAACCGTCGCAAGAGTGCCATAGGCATGCAGGTCACTTGGTTGGGGAGTATCAAGGTGCGCGTCGCGTTGCGCGACGACAACGATGGTCTTTTCCTCACCAAGCGACTGGATAAGTTGAATCGAGCTTTCGCGTCCGACGGTAAGCGGTAGAACGGCGTGCGGGAAAAGAACTGTATCCCGTACTGGCAGAACGGGCAGGACTTTGCCCTCCGGCCGATTTTCGCGTTCTTTTGGATCGCTGGGATGGATAATGCTGAGAAAGTCGCTAGCCATGAGTGCCTTCTTATCAGATTATATGATCTGATTACAATTAATTTGTAAGTATTTGATTACTCAAGCCCCAAAAGGTTGCAAATCCCTGCATCGCCATGCAACCAATTGAGAAATATGGACTTAAATTAAGTCCAGCCCTTATCCCTCTGTCTTTACAGCCCCTTGTTTTCTATTTTGGATGCTCATACGGCTCCAAGGCATGCCAGGTTCCTCACCGAACTTTCATCGGCGAAGACTTGTGCAAGTTGACGCCGCAAAATTTATTCAGGACGCTGCGCGGCGCAATAACGTCCCAATTCCTTCACCATCGAGCAATGCTGCCGTAGCATATCGAGCGCGATATCCGCGCGCGTCTGCGTGGAAAGCTGGTAATCGACGTAGAAAACATATTGCCAGGGTTTTCCCTGCACGGGACGCGATTCTATTTTGGTGAGATTCGTTCCCTGGCCGGCAAACACCTCCAACGCGGCCACTAGTGTCCCTGGCCGGTTCTCGACATTGAACGCCAGGCTTACCTTGTCAGCATGCGTATTGCGCGGCACATCGGCCTGACGCCGGATCAGGAAGAAGCGCGTGTAGTTCTCCGCATTGTCTTCAATATCAGCGGCGAGGATCTCACCGCCGTAATATTCGGACGCGCGAACACTGGCGATCGCGCCTGCACTACGGTCGCGAAGCTCCATGAGCTGCTTTACGCTTCCAGCCGTGTCGTAAAAAGGAATGGCCTCAATGGCAGGATGCTGCTCGAAGAATTTGCGGCATTGCGCGAGCGCTACCGGGTGCGAATAAACACGCTGGATGCGTTCGATGCTGGAGCCCGGGACCGCAATCAGGTTATGCCGGATGCGCAGCAGGCTTTCACTCTCAATAGAAACATCGTGATTCAGCAAGAGATCGTAGTGCTCCACTACAGAACCGGCGAGGCTGTTCTCAATTGGGATGACTGCTGCCTCAACTTCTTTGTAAATGAGCGCGTGAAAAACTTCAGTCGAAAGCGCGCACGGCAAAATGGTTGCCTCAGGAAGAATTTTTCCGGCGGCCTCATGGCTGAAGGAACCCGGCTCGCCCTGTATTGCTACTTGCATTCTGTGCACTTCTCTCAAAGGTTTTTGATTTTACGGCAACCCAAACAGGCTTCAAGCGCACCATATCACACCGTAAGCTGTTTCGGGCTGCACGCGATATGACAAAGGAGAAAGCAAGATGCTTTGGACAATCTTCGTCATCCTGTTGGTTTTGTGGCTGGTGGGTCTAGTGAGTTTCCATGCGATTGGATGGTACATCCACATACTGCTTGTTGTAGCACTGGTCGTACTGCTGATCCAGTTGATAAGCGGCAGACGACCTATCGTATAACGCAAACCTTGTAAGAACGAGAACGCACTGAGTCTCATCGCAAGTTCGAAATTCCAAAACTCGAGGAGTCATAATTATGAACAAAGACCAGGTAAGCGGAAAGTTCGATCAGGCAACCGGCAAGGTAAAGGAGAAGGTTGGAGAGACGATCGGAAATCAGCGTCTCGCCAACGAAGGCCTGGCCGATCAGGTGAAAGGCGCTGCCAAGGAAACATGGGGCAATGCTAAGGAAGTTGCTCATGACAACGCAGACACCAACCGCCGGGAAGCGGAGCAGAATGCAAATGACACACGCGAGCGCATCGCAAACAAGGTGCAGGATATGAAAGAGCGTGTGAACGAGAAAATCGAACAGCAACGCAAACCGGCTTAGCGTCTAAATAAATTCACAGCTCAAGGGCCCCGCGTACCAACGCGGGGCTTTCTTTTGCTATGGATGAAGAAGCAAAGCGACTGCAACGAAGATGAAGAACACGACCGAAATGACGCCGTTCATGGTGAAGAAAGCAGCATTCAGGCGTCGCATGTCTTTCGGCGAAACAATCAGATGTTCATACAGCAGCAGCGCGGCAACAGCGGCAATACCTATGAGCCCGAGCGTGCCAAGGGCAAACAGGTGCACAAGCCAGAGAAGCAGCATGAGCATGATCGCGTGCATGATGCGTGCCACCCAGAAGGCTCCCGAAATGCCAATGGCTGCGGGGATACTGTTGAGCCCGTGTTTGCGGTCGTGCTCCGCATCCTGGCAGGCATAGAGCACGTCAAAGCCCGCGACCCAGAAGAGCACTGCAGATGTCAGCACCAGAATGCGCAGGTCAAGGGCGCCGCGAATCGCAATCCATGCGGCAGCAGGAGCAATGCCCAATGCCAGCCCAAGAAAGATGTGCGACCAGCGCGTGAATCGCTTTGTGTAGGAATAGAGCAGGAGAATCGCCAGAGCCACCGGCGACAGCCACAACGTGAGACGGTTCAATTGAGCAGCAGCCAGAACAAACAGAACGGCCATGAATACGGTGAATGCTCCGACGAAGCCACGTGTCAGCAATCCTGACGGTATAGCGCGGGCAGAGGTGCGCGGGTTCGCGGCATCAAGATCTGCATCCGCCCAGCGATTGAAGGCCATTGCCGCTGAACGCGCCGTGACCATGCACACAACGATCCACAACAATTGCATTGGCCGTGGCCATCCATGCGCGGCAAGCATTGCGCCCGTCAGCGCAAATGGAAGCGCAAAGATCGAGTGCTCCCACTTGGTCATTTCCAAAGTAGTGCCAATGCTGCGCAGCAGTGCCATATTTCCAGGTGAGTCTCCCCTTACCAGTGTATGTCAGATGCTGTTACAAACTGCAGCCCAAAAGAAAACGGCCCCGCACCGAATGCGAGGCCGCTTTGTGAGTGAGATGAAACTTAGTTCTTTTCCGGTGCCCCTGCAACCTGAAGGTTGTTGGTCACGCTGAAGACTCCCGGAACCGTATTAGCACGGATGCCGGCAGCATCTTTATCGCCCTTATTGATGACAACGCCGTACAGCGTGACATTGCCATTCTTCACCTGGATACGAATCGGCTGTGCCGGATCGATCGCGTACTTATTCAAACTCGGGAAGCCATACACGGCACGATAGACGGCGCGACGAATGCGATCATCCATCGGCGAAACCGGATCCACCGAGATCTCGTTGACGACATCCTTCACACCCTTCATGTTGGAAGCGACGGCGACCGCTGAATCAGCATCCACCGGGCCGTATGCGCTGCCGCCCAATGTGACAACACCATTCCGCACGTTCACACTGATGGCGTTGAACGGCGTCGTGCCATAGCCCACACGGTCATACGAAATTGCCTTAACCAGCTTGTCCTGCAATTGGGCGTCCGGAATTTCAGGGCCGCCAACTTCAACCTCGTTCTCTACACCTTTTACGTTCTTGATCCGGTGGACACGCTTGTCCAGGTCCTCTTTCTGGCTATACACATCCACGGTTCCCGTTAACGTGACGATAGAATTCTGAACGCTGGCTTTCACGGCCTTGAATTGAGATCTCTTCAGGACGTTGTTCTGAATATCGGCAAGAATCTGATTGTCTTGGCCGGCGTCAGCGCTTTGCCCTAAGGCAACCGTAGAATGTGGGGCCACGGCAGACGGTGCGAGTGTTAGTAATACCGCTGCCACAGCGGGAACAAGACCGCGCAAAACGATTTTCATGTCGTGCTCTCCTGGCTTGCTGCTGGTTTCTGGTTATGCAACACATTCCAAGTACCGCCAGATCCCCTCATGCAGCTCTATTACGTCGAACACATTCTACCTGCATTTAGGTGCGCGGTTACTTGTAATTCTTTGGTAACTATCGATAACGCCTATGCACTTTGAACATGAGGCTGAACACTCCAGACTCATCGCGCACTGCCAGAACTGAGAACGTCGGTGTCATGTTCACCTCAGCCTGAATCAGCTGCTGCGCAGTTGAATTGATGTTGGTTGCATAGGTCAAGGTCGCATTTTTTGAAACCTGCTGTGCCACGGTAATCCGCGCCGTTGAGTTGCCGACAGAGCCAATCCACGTTGGATCGATTTTTACGCTTCCTCCGCCAAACAGCTTTTGCACGCGACTGCTGATGGTTGCGTTCAGCGCGCCGCCCAGCAACGCATCAGCAGCAGTGTTCACCCCGGCCTGTTGTGCCTGCGCCGAATAGATCTGCTGCTCCTCCTGCGTGCGCCCCATGGCCAGAAGCGAGAAGATGTCCTGCTGTGATAGCGGCGGCTCAGAGCGGAACGACGGGGTTAAATTCGTTGGCGTGCCATGCAATCCGATCGTGATGTCATAGTCTTCCACGTGGGCTGTGGCGTCGAGATCAATCGTGGGTTCAATGCGCACCGGATTGCTGAAATAGATATCGCCGTGCTGCAACTGATATTTCGTACCAGCAAAAGTGGCGCTGCCTTCGGTGACATTGATGTGGCCCAGCACTGTGGGCTGCGCAAGCGTACCGCGTACGCGAATATCAACATCGCCCGCGAGCTTCGCAAACGAATTCTGGAAATCCAGTTCGGGCGCAGACGTAACGTGAATGTCCATCCGAACGCGATTCGAAAATGCATTCGGGTCCGGCGGTGGGGTGATACTGTTCGATGGTCCGGCAAAGCTGGCGAAATCGAGATTGGGGCTGATGGTGAAACGCGTCAGCAGCACGTTTCCGTTCAACAGCAGGCTGTTCTGCGTGCCTTGCAGTCGCAGTTTGGTATTCACCATCGAACTGATACCGGTGGGATAGCGGATGCGAATGCCCGTGCCGGTTGCTGTCAGATCACTATAGATGCCCTGCTGGTAGGTGATGTACCCAGTGATGCTCACCTGACCGCCGCCGGTAGTTCCTGTCAGACTCTTGACCTGCAGGCGATCCTGATCGAATTCAAGTGTGCCATTCAACTGGCTCATGCCGTTGGGCACATCTTCGAAGCTCATCGAGACGTTGGTCAGCTTTACCTGGCCCGTCAATTCGGGACGATCGAAAGCACCACCGGCATCCAGGCTGAATGTAACCGCACCGGAAGAGGTAACGTTCTTGTTGAACGTTTCCAGGAGCTTCATGTTGATGCTCCCCTCTCCATGCAGGTTCATCAAGTGATTCGCGCGCAGAAGCCCAACCCTGCCCTGAATGCGCAAATCGGTATTGTTGCCGGTCACATGCAGCGGATCGAGGTTCAATATGCCGTTTTTTAACTGGGCATGCAGCGGCCCTTCGCTCTTGAGGGGGAGACCCCCGATGGCCAGCGAGAGTTGGCTGATCTGCGCATCACCCTGCAACTGCCTCGTCTGCCGCAATGGACCGGAGACAGTTACATTTCCGGCTATCGACGAGTGCCACTTGACGTTTTCGACATGAAACATCTCCATGAACGGATCGACGTCGAGATTTGAGATTGTAGCGCGCGCCTGCGTCTCGTAATCTCCCGAGAGCGCCATTTGCCCATTCATCTGCAGAGTAGCAGCACCCAAACGTCCGTTGGCTGTCAGAAGCACATGTTCGTGATCGGTGTGAGCCTCGACATCCACGGCGCCATTTTTTTCATCCCCTACAATGATTTGCGTCACATGCGCGTTTGCATGGACCGCAGGCGAGCTCAGGGTTCCCGAACCATCCGCAGAAAACGAAAGCTGTCCGCTTAGAGGATATTTCGCATTCTTAAAACGGTCCGTGTGGCTGAGATCAAAGCCCTTGCCCTCAGCCTGGAAATGAAATTGTTTCGAGCGGATACCTAAACCACCGTTCCCGGTAACCTCTCCGCCATTCTGCAGCAAGACCAACTTCGATATGCCAATCTCCTCTCCGGCAAACTTAAGATCGGCATTCAGGCTGCGATAGTGCTCTCCATACGCGGCTCCTCCTTGAACAGACAGATGACCCCCGCCATTCAGATTCCCTAACTGCCCGCCTGCCTGCGCATTCAGATTGACCGTGCCAGTTATAGGGAGATTCTGCCCGGCGATTGCGAGTATTTCGTCGAGCGCAGCGTCTTGAACCTTGACGTCACCGTTGATTTCGGATTGATCGTCAAAGGCGCTTTTCCGAGCTGAGATGCGGTGTGCATGTACTTCACCCGAACCATGAATCGACGTCTTGCCATGCGTTAACGTCGCCTGCTGCACAGAGATCAACTGTGAAGAATATTCCGCGTCCGCCTCGAAGAAATCCCAATGAATCGTCTTTTCTGCAACCGCGGCTGGCGGCTGTGCAGGCTCGTTTGCCAGTTCCAGGGCAGGTGCAGGTTGCGTTGTCTCGACCGGGAGCACCACGTCAAAGTTGCTCGCGATGACGTGGCCCTTCACATCCGGGTCCGGAATGCTGCCCGACACTGTGCCCTGAAACTGTGCTTGTCCCTGCAGATGCAGAGGCAGAGCTTCGACACCTTTCTTTCCCTGCGACGCGACGCCCAGCGCAGCAAGCGCCTTATCGAATTCTCCAAGATTGGTTGTTTGTACGTTGGCCTGCAGAACCGAGGGACGGCTGATGGGGTATACGCCCAATCCGCCGGAAACACTGATTTCCGTTGCAGGAGTATGCGCCTGCAACTGCCTGATCTGTACGCTGCCGTTTTTCTGGAAGTAGGTCGCGTCGAGCATCCCCGACATGGGCACCTCACCATCGGGCGTCTGCGCTGAAGGCGTCATCGTTACATTCGCCTTCGCGGTCAGATCGGATGCATCGCCAGTCCAGTCCACACTGCCGTCGCCTGAAGCCAGGGTGTCGAAACCAAGCTCCTTATATTCTGGCGGAGCGACGTATGCCATTACACTTCGCAACGAAATTCCGTGTAGCTTGGCGCGAATCGTGCCGCGCTGAACGGATGTCTCAGGCGGTTGCCCCGGTTGTGCAAGCATCGTTCCCAGCCAGTGGGCGACGTCCATCTCGGCATCGACGCTGCCCCCGCCACCGATTCGAGTGCGAATTCCAGTGAGCGCCAGTTCCTGTTCGGTCGCGTGAATAACGGTGTCAACATCGACCCCGGAGGCGTGGAACGTTCCTGCGTGATAGCCTGCTCCGACGACCTTGGCTTTACCGTCCAGAACAAATTGTGCTTTCGTTCCCTGCCCCTTCAGATCAAGATCGACAACTCCACGATCAACACCCTCAACCGGGGCAAGGGCCATGACCTCCCTGACGTCCACTTTGCCCTGAGTGGTGAGGTTCCAATGAGGATCAGCAAAATCCTGAAGATTGGCCGTTGCCTTTAAAAGAGCCTGCCCGGTTTGTAACTGGAACTGCGACACATTCAATGTGTTGCGCCCAACATCAGCTGAAAGATCCAATACTGAATGGATAGGAGGATATTTTCCCCGCTGAGCAGTGATATCCGCGGCATGCAGGGTGGCGAGATAATGGTCCTGAAGTGTTGCGTAGGTTACAACCACTCCGAGATCATTCGCAGAAAGATCAAATGGCAGCGCGCGCTGATTGACCAATGCGATTCCATTCCTGATTTCCGTTCTTCCGACCTTCAGATCAAAGATCGTGTCCTTAACAGACTTGCCGCCACTCTTCGTCTTGGGTTGAGGCTGATTCGTCGAGCCGTCGGGATAAATAATGAGATGGAATACCGGACGATCGGCCTCCAGATAATTCAGGTCGATCTTTGGTTGGATGAAGGAAAGAATCTTTACCCGCACATAAATGCGATCCACATGTGCATACGGAACCTCGCCCGCTGGTTCCAGGCCATGGATCGTCAGACTATCTGCTTCGAATGCAAGATTCCGCACCGACCAGCGAAAAGCGTTGAGCTCCACACGGCCGCCAGTCGCGTCCTCCAAAGTGGCGATCAACTTCTGCCGAACAAGATTTTCAAACTGCGGCGTCGAGGCATACCAGACAATCCCGCTAATGACGAGCAGGACCACTACAAACAGTACCGCAAAGACACGGAGCCATATCCTCCTTTTCAACACTGGTGGAGGCGAAGCCACAGGAACATTGGACGGCTGCGTGCTCATGCTCAACCTCCATCATCCTCGTCTGTGCCGGTGCTCTGTCCATACCTGGGATCAAGAATCTGGACTGTTCCCTGTTCCCGCAGACTCTGCAGCCAGTCGCGCAGCATGGAATTTACCTGCTGCTGAACAAGAATTTCGCGAACGCGTGGCGACACGCTTTCGAGCGTTGGCGGCTTTTCCTTCAGCTTTTCAAAGGCAGGCACAACGCTCTCCTGGTAGTACTTCTGAATGTCCTGGCGCGAAATTCGAATGCCCGCGCCAAAACGAATATTGATAAATTTAAGAATTTCTAAACGCTGCCGCCAGCGATCTTCCGCTTCCTGCTCGGTAATGTCATTCTTGTTGAGGAATTCGCGCCAGCCCTCTTCAGTCGAACAACCTATCTGTCTGCAAATGGGAATCTGTGCGCGTAGCTCTGCAAGGCTTTTCTTTACCTCTTCGTCGCTGACCGAATAGTCGATCTGCTGCTGTTCTTTCATCTGTCGCAGAATGAGAGCGCGTCTGATCAGCCGCTGCGCAGCATTCACGTCCGTGTTCTGATTGCCGGGAACAGTGATAGGCTGAAGCACCGCAATGCGTATCTCCTGGCGTACATCGCTTTGAAGTAGAACCTCCCCGTTCACAATGGCGATGACACGATCGAGCACAACTGGGGTTTCGCTCGACACCGCTGCCGCCTGGGGTGGCTGAGATTGTGCGGTCTGCGCGTCCTGAGCGCGGCTCCTGGCGCACAAACAGACCAGCAAAGCAATGAGCACTACGAGCTTCACGGTCTGCGTCTTTTTCTTCATCAGAATGCCTGCCCAATGCTGAAAAAGAAGTTGAAGTGCCCGGCCTCACCTACGTGCGGCGGGATCGGATTCGTCGGCGTACTTGAGTAGTCAATAATGACGGGATAGATGGGTGGATTCAGGTTATAGCTGAAGTCCAGACGAATCGGACCGACCGGAGTATGGTATCTCATGCCCAGCCCGACAGCATGCGAGTAGTAATTAAAGCTGCAAAGTCCCGCCGCGCCTATTGGAGAGTTTGGATGTGGTACCGATTGCGCCTCTTCATTCAGGTTTCTGCATCCTGCCCTGTCAGGCTGCCTGAAGCGGAGAAAGCTGGGCCAGATATCCTTGGCGTACTCAAACACATTGCCCATGTCATGAAACAGGACAAACCCAAGGCTGTTCCCTACGTACGGCAACATCGGGTTGGGCATACGAAGTTCGGTGCTGTTGACCAACGCACCGGTGCCGCCTATTGGGAAGCCGGTCAGCGAATCCCGTGGACCAGCTCCGTTGATGCCGAAGCCGCGATGCGACTGCGCACCGCCTGCATACAGTCGCTCCGGCAGCGGGACCACTGCCTCGTCTCCTACGCCGTATGCGTGTTCCGCAGCTATGCGCGTGCTGCGCGCCAGCACCCAGGTGTTCATGAATTTGGAGCTGATGCCG
>Ga0081540_1003793_pt1 | contig 11827 bp, 10 predicted proteins | sample TabmetS2T1R1_FD_71024 | JGI IMG/M metagenome (GOLD analysis project Ga0081540, IMG submission 71024) | Tabebuia heterophylla rhizosphere microbial communities from the University of Puerto Rico - S2T1R1 | ecosystem: Host-associated > Plants > Roots > Rhizosphere ...
AGGCTATGCGCATCGTCCGATCCCGTTCGTGCTGCGCTATCTTCGCAAGCGCATGGCCGCACATTTGGTCATATTCGCTGCCGTTGTTTCCGCCGTTGCCTGCTCAGTGGGCACTCAGTACGGCGTGAAGAATATGGTCGACAGCCTCGCAGCGGGTCCGTCCCACGCAAACGGCGTATGGCTGGCATTCGTCATCCTCATGACGCTGATTGCCGCGGATAATTTCCTCTGGCGCGTCGCGAGCTGGATTGCGAGCTACACCTTTGTCGGCGTCACCGGCGACCTGCGGCGCGACCTGTTCCGTCATCTGACCGGTCACGCACACAGCTATTTCTCCGACCGCCTGCCGGGGATGCTGACGAGCCGCATCACGGCGACCTCGAACGCGGTGTTCACGGTTGAAAACATGATGATATGGAACGTGATGCCTCCGTGCATTGCGACCGTGTCCGCGATCCTGCTGATTGGAACGGTCAGTCCCGTAATGTCAGCAGGCCTGATCGTGATCGCCGCCATCATGGTTTTCGCCATGTTCCGCTTTGCGGCGGCGGGCAAGCCTCTGCATGACGACTTTGCCGGCAAGGCGGCCGCGGTGGATGGCGAGATGGTCGATGTCATCAATAACATGCCGCTGGTGCGGGCGTTCGGCGGCTACGGCCACGAGCATGACAGGTTCGACGCCACGGTCGGCCGGGAGCTCACGGCGCGCAGCCGCAGCCTGCGTTATCTGGAGAAACTGCGGCTTGCACACGCGGCCGTGACGGTCGTGCTGACGATTGCGCTGCTCGCCTGGGTCGTCTCGCTGTGGCAGCGCGGTGCTGCAACGACGGGTGACGTCGTGCTGGTGTGCACGCTCGGCATCGCCATCCTGAGCGCAACGCGCGATCTCGCCGTGGCGCTTGTCGATGTCACCCAGCACTTCGCCCGCCTGACCGAGGCGGTTGCGACACTGCTGCAGCCGCACGAACTGAACGATCACCCCGAGGCGTCACCGTTGGAAAAGCGCGGCGCATCCATCAATTTCAGCAACGTCTCCTTCCGCTATCCCCGCGGCGCCCATGTGTTCGACAAGTTCAGCCTGCACATCCCGCCCGGGCAGAAGGTGGGACTGGTCGGCCGATCCGGCGGTGGCAAGTCCAGCGTGTTTGCGCTGCTGCAGCGCTTCTACGACGTTGAGCACGGCGGCATCGCCATCGACGGCCAGGATATCACGCGTGTCACCCAGCACAGTCTGCGCGAGGCGATCTCCGTGGTGCCGCAGGACATCTCCATGTTCCATCGCTCGATCATGGAGAACATCCGTTACGGCCGGCCGGACGCCACCGACGAAGAAGTGCTGGAGGCGGCCATCGCGGCACGTTGCGATTTCATCGAGCACCTGCCGGAAGGCATGGATACGATTGTCGGCGACCGCGGCATCAAGTTGTCGGGCGGCCAGCGGCAGCGCATCGCGATTGCGCGCGCCTTCCTGAAGGATTCGCCGATCCTGCTGCTGGATGAGGCCACCGCTGCGCTCGATACCGAGTCCGAGGAGGCGATCCGCGAAGCGCTGTCGCGCCTGGTGCGGGGGCGCACGGTCATCGCCATCGCCCACCGGCTGGCGACGTTGCGCAATTTCGACCGCGTCGTGATGTTGCAGGGCGGGCAGATCCTCGAAGACGGCCCACCCGATGTTCTTCTGCGGGGCAGGGGACCGTACCGCGAATTGGTCACACGCGAGATGGGCCGCCTCGCTGTTCATGCGGCCTGATGAGCCGGTGTTGCCTGCCGCGTAGCGCTTGAATCCAGCCGCCTGAGGTTTCGATGGCATCAGAGCCCGTCAGCCAGCTTCGCCCGGTCGAACAGATATCGGAGTCGCCGTTCTACATTCCGATGACAGGGCCGGCGACACGCCCACGGCGCTCGCTGAAGCACGACGACACCTTCATCGTCCTCGACAGCCACGGCGACATCGGCGCGTCCGCCGGCGGTCAGGACGGTCTGTTCAATGCCGACACCCGCTATCTCGCCCGCCTCGAGATGATGCTGGACGACGTCCAGCCGCTGTTGCTCGGCTCCAACCTGCGCGACGACAATTCGGCGCTGATGGTTGATCTGACCAATTCCGACGTCTACCGCAACGGCCGCCTCGTGCTGCGCAAGGACACGCTGCACATCGTGCGCTCGATCTTCCTGTGGCGCGGCACCGCCTACCAGCGGATCGGGCTGCAGAATCATGGCGACGAGCCGGCGCACTTCGATCTCACGCTGCGGTTCGACAATGATTTCGCCGATCTGTTCGAGGTCCGCGGCGAACGGAGGCCAAGGCGCGGCCTGGGTACCAGCAAGCTGTCCGGGCCGGCCGATGTCGTGTTCGAATATCGCGGGCTCGACGGTCAGGGCCGATTCACTGTCCTGCACTTCGAGCCGCGGCCGACGCGGCTCTCGGTGAATGCGGCGAGCTATCATTTCGATCTAGCGCCGAAAGAGACCGTTTCACTGTCCGTCGCGGTTTCCTGCAACAGGCCGATCGTCGGCAAGTCGGTGCCGTTCTTCCGCGGCTTGCTGGCGCACCGGCGCGAGATGCGCCGCCAGACGGCCGGGGCCGCCACGGTCGAGACCTCGAACAACATCTTCAACGAGGTGCTGACCCAGGCGATGGCCGACCTCAACATGCTGATGACGGACACGCCGCAGGGACGTTATCCCTATGCCGGCATCCCCTGGTATTCGACGACTTTCGGCCGCGATGGGTTGATCACGGCGCTGCAGATGCTGTGGGTGGACCCGCGTATCGCGGCGGGCGTGCTCAGGCGGCTGGCCTACTTCCAGGCCGAGACCACCGATCCGCTCGCCGACGCCGAGCCCGGCAAGATCCTGCACGAGATGCGCGGCGGCGAAATGGCAGCGCTCCGCGAAGTGCCCTTTGCGAAATACTACGGCAGCGTCGATTCTACCGCGCTGTTCGTCCTGCTGGCGGGGCTGTACGTCGAGCGTACCGGTGACGAGCAACTGCTCACCCAGCTATGGCCGTCGATCGAGGCGGCGCTGCAATGGATCGACGGGCCCGGCGACCCCGATGATGACGGCTTTGTCGAATACCGGCGTGCAAGTGAACTGGGGCTGGCCAATCAGGGCTGGAAGGATTCCTTTGACGCGATCTTCCACGCCGACGGCAGGCTGGCGGAAGGGCACATCGCGCTCGCCGAGGTGCAGGGATATGTGTTCGCCGCAAAGCGGCTGGCGGCACGCTGCGCCTGGCGTCTCGGCCGTCTCGATATGGTGCGAAAGCTCGAAGCCGAAGCGCAGCAACTGGCCGAACGATTCGAGGCGGCGTTCTGGTGCGAGGAGCTTGGCACCTACGCGCTCGCGCTTGATGGCGACAAGGCGCAGTGCAGGGTGCGATCCTCCAATGCCGGACAGCTTCTCTTCACCGGGATCGTGCGCCAGGATCGCGCGCACCGCGTAGCCGCCGATCTGATGAGCAAGCGCTTCTACTCGGGCTGGGGCATCCGCACCATCGCGGCAGGCGAAGCCCGCTACAATCCGATGTCCTATCACAACGGCTCGATCTGGCCGCACGACAATTCGCTGATTGCACTTGGCTTCGCCCGTTACGGCTTGAAGCACTCGGTGGCCCACCTGTTCCACGGCATGTTCGATACCGCGAGCTATATGGATTTGCGGCGGCTGCCCGAATTGTTCTGCGGCTTCCGGCGCGAGCGCAAGCGCGGTCCCGTGCTCTATCCCGTCGCCTGCGCGCCGCAGGCCTGGGCGAGCGGCGCGGCATTCACCATGCTGGAAGCAGCCCTTGGCCTGGAGTTTGACGCGGCGCGCGGCGAAATCCGCCTGCGCGATCCGAAGCTGCCGGAGTTCCTGCATGAGGTGGTGCTGCGTGACCTCAAGCTCGGCCCATCCAGCGTCGACTTGCGGCTTCGCCGCCACGACGGGGAGGTCTCGCTCGAGGTGTTGCGCACGCGCGGCCAGATCCAGGTGTCGATCGTGCTGACGCATTGAGGCAGCGCGATTTGTTTCGAAGTGAGGGGAGTTTGATATGCGGGCAAGATGGTTGGTTGCTGCATTGGCCGTGGCGCTCGCCACGTCCATCGGTGCATGGGCGCAGAGCGAGACGTCCGGACGCAGCATTGCACAGGATGTCCCGAAGCAGGACGCGGCGAAAGACCCGAAGCCGCCGGCGTCGGTAACGGTGATCGGGGCGCGCGATGCGCACGGCATCCTCGGCCGCGAGGTGCGCAGCGCTGCCGATGAAAACATGGGCCGCATCGTCGACGTCATCGTCGATCGCGACGGCATGGTGCGGGCCGCGGTGATCGATTTCGGCGGGTTCCTCGGCGTTGGCAGCCGCAAGATCGTCGTCGACTGGCGGGCGCTGCGTTTCGGCGCCATCGCCAACAAGAGTGACAGCATCTCGCTGGAATTGACCAAGGATCAGGTGAGCAAGGCGCCCGAATACAAGGAGGATCAGCCGGTGATCGTGCTTGGCGCGGCGGGCAGCCTGCAACCCTGGGAATTCGATCACTAGCGGGGCAGCGATCCGGTGGTGCATTCGTTCCATTTGATCGCAAGGGACGATGACGACCGTCGAGCGCGGCCGCCTGCGGGCACTGTTGTGCCGCTTCCGGTGCCAGTTCGGCCGCCGCCGTCGCCGCAAAGCCAGCGCGGCCTCGACTGGTTCATTTTCTTCCTCGCCGACGTGCAGACCGGCTTTGGCCCATTCATCGCCGTCTACCTGACCACGCAGAAATGGACCCAGGTCGAGATCGGCATCGTGCTTTCGATCGGCGGCATCGTCGGCCTGCTCGGGCAGATGCCGGGCGGTGCGATCGTCGACGCCGCGCGCTCGGAGCGGGTGGTGGCGGGATATGCGGTTGCCGCCATCGGCATGAGCGCGCTGGCCTATGCCCTGTGGCCGATCTTTCCCGTCGTGACTGCGGCGGCGATCCTGCATGCGATGGCAAGCTGCGTGCTGGGACCGGCGATCGCGGCCATCAGCCTTGGCCTCGTCGGCCCGCTCGCGATCGGTGAACGGCTAGGCCGCAATGCCCGCTTTGCCTCGCTCGGCAACGGTTCGGCAGCGGCGCTGATGGGAGCGGTCGGCTACTACGTCTCGAACCGCTCCGTCTTCCTGGTGACCTTCCTGCTTGCCATCCCGACCCTGATCGCGCTGTCGCGCATCCGCGAGCGCGAAATCGACATCGTCCAGGCGCATGGCGCGATTTCGCGCGAGGTCCCGGACGAGAAGGCGACCAGCGTCTTCAACCTGATCCGGCAGAAGCCGCTGCTGATCTTTGCCTGTGCCATCCTGCTGCTGCAGCTTGCCAATGCGGCCATGCTGCCGATCATGGCGGGCGTCGTCACCACGCGCTCGAGCCAGTGGGCGCCGGTGCTGATCGCGGCTTGCATCATCGTGCCGCAGGCCATTGTGGCGCTGATGTCGCCGACGGTGGGGCGCAAGGCGCAGGCGTGGGGCAGGCGGCCGATATTGCTGATCGGATTTTCCGCGCTGGCGATCCGCGGCGTCCTGTTTGCGACGGTGACCGATCCGTATTTGCTGGTCGCCGTGCAGATATTCGACGGCATCACCGCCGCGGTCTTCGCGGTCATGGTGCCGCTGATCGTCGCCGACGTCGCCTTCGGCAGCGGGCACTTCAATCTCGCGCTCGGCATCGTCGGCACCGCGACGGGAATCGGCGCCTCGTTGAGCACGGTGCTGGCCGGCTATGTCACCGACAAGTTCGGCGGCAGCGTCGCCTTCCTTGGGCTGGCCGGCGTCGCGGCGACGGGGTTGTTGCTCATTCTGCTCGTCATGCCGGAGACGCGGCGGACGACGGCTTGAGAACGAGGCGGGTTGTCAGGATCGCTGCAGCTGCAAGCGCTGCAGCGATTCCGGCAACGCAGGCCGGCCAGCCGAAGCGATCGAACAACTGGCCCAGCACGGCGCTGCCGGCGAGACCGCCGAGGAAATAGCAGGCGAGATAGGTTCCGCTGGCGACGCCGCGATTGTCCTGCGCGGCCTGCCCGACAAAGCCGGTGGCACAGGCCTGCGCAAAGAAGGTGCCGACGCCGACCAGCACCATGCCGGTCAGCACTTCGATGAGATGCGAGGACAGCATCAGCGGCAGGCCGATGGCCGCCACCGCCAGCGCTGCCCAGATTGAACGCCGCGTCCCGAAGCGCGCCACCGCCCGGCCCGCGAACAGGGTTGTCACGATCGACGGCGCGAAGACGAAATAGACGAAGCCAAGATCCATCATGCCGAGGGAAAGCGGTGGGCGCACCAGCACGAAATTGACGAAAGTGAAGGTGCCGATGAAGGCAAACAGGATGCAGAAGCCGATGGCGAAGGCGGAGCGAAGCTGCGGACTGCGCCAATGTGCGATCATGGCCGCCAGCGGCGATCGCGTCGCCGGCATTGCATGCATCGGCTGTACGCGCTGGATCGTGAAATAGACCAGCGCCGCGCCGGCAAGGTTGAGCAGTGCAAAGAAGTAGAAGTTCGACGCCAGTCCGAGCGTGTCGGCGACCGCCGCCGAAATCAACCGACCGATCAGATTGCTTGCGACGTTGCCGGTGATGTACGCCGCGAAGGCGCCTCCGGCATCCATCGCGCTGCATTGCTCGCCGAGATGGGCGAGCGTCAGCGCAAAGGCTGAGGCCATGCAGAGGCCCTGGGCGATGCGAAGGATCGCGAAAACAGCCAGGTTTGGCGCGTTTGCCAGCAGCGTGGTCGGTACCGCAAGCAGGACAAGGCTCACAAGGATACCGAACCTGCGGTCGATATGCGGACTGAAAAGCCCGACCACGAGGCCGGCAACCGCCATGCCCATGGTGCTGGCGTTCACTGCGAAGCCCATTGCGGCAGGGCTGACGCCGTAATGCCGGGCGAGCGACGGCAGGATTGCCTGTGTTGCAAAGAGGTCGACGACGGTGAGGAAGGCCGTCAGCCCGATAACCAGCGAGCGCAGCGCCAGGCCCGGCGAGTGGCCGCTCCTCTCGGTAGCTCTGATTGCTGTGGCAAGATCGCTCATGGACCTCTCCCGACAGAGGAGGGATGTGACGTCCGGCCCGTGCGGGGCAACACGGGATGCCGGGACGTCACATCCGTAACGAGTAGGGGCAGGGGGCTCGTCACATGTTGTGGTCGTGCGGATCCTTGCGGACGTCGCCGACATAAAGAATTACGGTTTCCTTGCCGAGGTTCTTCCACCAGTGCGAGGTGCCGAACACTTCGGGACGGATGTCGCCAGCCTTGTGCACGATCGGATCGGCACAGTTCGAGGCGTATTCGACGATCTCGCCCTGCTGCACAAAGATCAGTGCCGGACGATCGTCATGGCTGTGCCAGGGCACGATCCCGCCGGGCTCGATGATCAATTTCCGGAAACGCAGCTCGCGGTCTTTGATCTTGGCTGGCTGCTTTTCCAGGTCGATCGAGCCAAGCGTGACGTCGGTGACGCCGACCGGCTTGTAGTCGACCTTCTCGCGCACGTTGGGCTTCATCTTGTCGGCGGGACATTCGCCGGCGAACGCCGGTGTGGCGGCGGCGACGCCTGCCATCGTAAATGCTGCGAGAAGCGTGTGCGCGTATTTGCGGGACGTGAACATGTTATGACCTCCTGTATCTGCCTCGGCCCCGGTTGATCTGGCCGGCTACGGCGGCAATTTCGTTGACGGCATGCAGAAAAGGAAATGCCGGCTTGCTCTCAACTCGATAGCGGTGCGCTATGTGCCGAGCTGCGAGCTCGATGCATCCGGGCTATCGAACCGATTGGGGATCGGTATTTCTCACTTGCGCCGGGTGGCCGTCTGATGGAGCCGCGCCCGATCGGCGGGCGTCCAAATCCTTAAGGAGCCCCCATGACCAAGCTGTCCAAGACCCTGATTGCCGCTACGGCGCTCGCCACGATGGCGACGGCCGCCTTTTCGCAAGTCGCCTGGGAATTCAACCCGGGCATGGCCTACATGTATGCCGGTCCCGGCAAGATGAGCGCCATGGCGATGGCATCAGGCGAGAAGAACCACGATGCCATGATGAGGCACGCAACCAAGGTGCCGGCCAACACGGTGTTCTTCATGCACAACAACGAGCTCTATTCGGTGTCGGGCACGCTCGACCCGACCGGCAATTTCTATCGCCCCTGATACTGCGAACGATGCCGCCCCGCCCCTTGCGGGCGGTCGCGGCTGGAAAATATGATGAACCAGCGAGAATGTCGGAGCCGAACATGACGCAGCTCACGCCAGCAAATGCCGAGCATCTGCGAAGCGCTTTCCAGCGATGCCGCGACATGGACGGCACCCTGCGTGAGCAGCTCGAGGCTTACGCCGCGGCAGGGCGCGAGATTTTCCCGGCCTATGGCGAGGCGGTCGACCGGCTGGTGACGCGCCTTCACGAGAATGGCGGCGGGGAGAACGCGCCGCGTCCCGGTGATTCTATGCCGCTCTTCATGCTGCCGGACGAGGCGGGAAGACTGATTACGCTCGGTTCCCTGATCGCCAAAGGACCGGTCGCCGTGATGTTCTTCCGTGGTCACTGGTGCCCGTATTGCCGGCTGAATGTTCGCGCTGTGACTCAAGCGATGGACCGCATCACGGCGATGGATGCACAGGTCGTTGCAATCATGCCGGAACTGCAGGAATACGCTGAGAAGTTCAAAACCGAGTCCGGTGCGCCATTCCCGGTGCTGACCGACCTCGACAACGGCTATGCGCTCTCGCTCAACCTTGCGATCTGGCTGGGCACCGAAATCCAGCGGGTACTGTCCTACCAGGACCTTGCGAGCTACCACGGCAATGATGGTTGGGTGCTGCCGATTCCGGCGACCTTTGTAGTCGGACGCGACGGCCTGGTGAAGGCCCGTTTCGTCGATCCGGATTTCCGCAAGCGGATGGAGATCGATGATCTCCTCGTCGCGCTGCGCAGCGCGGGCGCTTAGTTGCCGGCGCTCTTGCTCAGGAATTGCTGCCAGTCAGCCCCGCGCAGCATCCGCATCACGGCGGAAGCCACAGCCGTCCGCTCGCGGCCGGCGACGCCATAGAGATGCACGGTGCGTCGGGCATCCAGTCCCTCCACCACCCGTCGCTTCAGTGTCGTCGGCATCTTGGCGGTGTGCGGCATCACGGCAACGCCGATGTCGGCCTCAAGCAATTCAATCAGGTCGCGCTCCGAGGAGATTTCGTGCTTGCGATCGACGTCGAGCCCATGCTCGCGCAAGGAATCATTGATACGGTCAGCATGCTCGCAATAGCGGCGCGACAGCAGTTGCTCGCTGCGCAGATCCTCGAATTCGACATTGCCGCGGTCGGCCAGCGAATGCTGGCCGTTGATGACGAGGTCAAATCCTTCGGTAAACAGCGGCCAGACATCGAGGCGATCCCAGTCGCTACCGAGCTCGGCGGCGATGCCGAGTTCGGCCTCGCCGTTCTTGAGATATTCGCCGACCTGCCGGCTGTCGCCGCGCAGGAAGCGGAATTCCAGCCGGTTGAACTGCCGCTTGATCTGGTCGAGATAGGGAATGAGCAACGACAGATCGATCGAATGCGTCAGCGCTATGCGCAGCGCGCCGACATCGCCGCTCTTCAAGGATGCCGCCAGTGACCGCGCGCCGCTTGCCGCCTCATAGCATTGCTGCAGCAAGGGATGCATGCGCTGGCCGAGTTCGGTCAGTTGCACCGGCCGCTCGCGGCGAAACAGATCGCCACCGAGTTCGCCCTCGAGCTGCTTGATGGCGCGCGTCAGGGAAGGCTGCGCCACGTTGCAGTCGTCGGCCGCCTTGGTGAAATTGAGCGTGCGCGCTACCGCAAGGAAATATCGCACCTGGTGCATTTCCATGATCGTGCTGCCCCGAGTTTTCCGTGACCATCAAGCTAGCCGACAACGTCCTGAAAGGACACGGGATTTGCGATAGCGCCAACCTATCGTTTGGGAAGCCAAAGGGTATTTCCGTTCCATGCGGTGACCCGGCAGACTGGATGACATGTTCACCAGGCCGTGAGCGCACGTAACGCAAAGGGAATAACAAACGAACTCAGCCAATAGGATCGGCGCAGGGAGCCCAAGATGAACGCCATCGACAGAAGTTCTGCTGGTATCAGGTCACTCGGGAAATCCGACCACGGCCAGATCGTGCTGGTATTGCAGGGCGGGGGCGCACTCGGCTCTTATCAAGCCGGCGTCTACCAGGCGCTGCACGAAGCCGGCATCGAGCCGGACTGGATCATCGGCACGTCGATCGGCGCCATCAATGCGAGCCTGATTGCCGGCAACGCGCCACAGAACCGGCTGTCTCGCCTGCGCGAGTTCTGGAAGAAGATGGAGCAGCACCCGGTCTGGAGCTTTCGTGACATCATTCCCGGCTTCAACGAAAAGCTTTCCTACTGGGCGACGGTCACCAACGGCATTCCCGGCTTCTTCCGGCCCAATCCGCTGGCGCATGCCGGCGATTCCTATCCGCTCGGCGCCGACAATGCCGGCTACTACTCGACCGCGCCGCTGGAGCGGACGCTGACCGAGCTCGTCGATCTCAAGATGCTGAACGAATGCAAGCCGCGGCTCACCGTTGGCGCGGCCCATGTGCGCAGCAGCCGGATGCGCTATTTCGACAGCCGCGACGGCGAGCTCACCATCCGCCATATCATGGCATCAGGCGCGCTGCCGCCGGCGTTCCCGGCGATCCGCATCGACGGCGAGCTCTATTGGGACGGCGGCATCCTCTCCAACACGCCGACGGAAGCCGTGTTCGACGACATTCCGCGCAGGAACTCGCTGATCTTCGCCGTGCATCTGTGGAATCCATCCGGCGCCGAGCCGGCCACGATGAAGGACGTGCTCAACCGTCACAAGGACGTGCAATATTCCAGCCGCATTGCCAGCCACATCGCGCGCCAGCAGCAGGCGCACCGGCTGCGTCATGTCATCAACCAACTGGTGGCGCGCCTGCCGGAGGAAGAGCGCAAGCTTGACGCGGTGCGTGAGCTTGCAAGCTACGGCTGTCCGACACGAATGCATGTGGTGCGGCTGCTTGCACCGCAGATCGAATGCGAGACCCACACCAAGGACATCGATTTCTCACCTTCGGGGATCAAGCAGCGCTGGGACGCCGGTTATGCCCACACCAAGGCGGTGCTGGAACGACAGCCCTGGATCGGCGATTTCGATCCGCTGTCGGGTGTGGTCCTGCACGATCCGCCGGAACCAATGCCGATCGCGGCAGAGTGAATGGCGGCCATTGAATTGACAGGGATGGCACATCGGTTGCATTGGATCGGGCATAAAGGGTGGTCCAATGCTCGCAATCCCGCGCCGCTATAGTCACTTTGTCTTTGGCGTTCTGCAGTCCGGCCTGACGTGCTTCATTGCTGCAGGGATAGCCAGCCGTCCATCGCTCGCGACCGGGCATTTCCTCTGGAACTGGCTCTCATCCTGGCTTGTTTCGTGGGTAGCAATGTTGCCGGTTGTCCTGCTCGCCGCGCCGGCCATCAGATCCCTGGCGATCGCCCTGACGCGGGAAGAACGAGCCAAGTGAAGAAGCAGGCGATCAGGCCGTAACCAGCTTGCGGTAGAGCGTGCCGTAGCGCGCCGCGGAAAGCGCCCAGCTGTAGGACTTGGCCATGGCGCTCCGGCGCATCGAGTCGAGCTGACCCTTGGTGTCGAATGTCGAGAAGGCGCGTCGCACGCTGCCGAGGAAGGCCTCCATCGAAGGCCTGTCGAACAGGAAGCCGGTCTCACCGTCCTCGATCGTTTCGGCCAAACCGCCGGTCTGGTGGCCGATCGGCAGCGAGCCGAAACGCTGCGCATACATCTGGCTCAATCCGCAGGGTTCGAACC
>Ga0081540_1003794_pt1 | contig 11825 bp, 11 predicted proteins | sample TabmetS2T1R1_FD_71024 | JGI IMG/M metagenome (GOLD analysis project Ga0081540, IMG submission 71024) | Tabebuia heterophylla rhizosphere microbial communities from the University of Puerto Rico - S2T1R1 | ecosystem: Host-associated > Plants > Roots > Rhizosphere ...
CTCCTTCCGGCCGGGTGGACTGCCTTTCACCCCACCCGCCATAACGATATGTCGTCATCTGTCACCACCTGTCGTCACCGTCTGCCGGGGCGGGCTGGGTCACCGCCCCCCGCACAGTCCGCCGCCTGCCGCGCAGGGCGTGCTGTCGCCCACTATGGCGGCAGGGCAGTAGACTGGACCCAGGCTTGGCACAGAACTTGCTGAAGCCTCCTCGACAAAGCCTGGCATCGATGGCTGGGAGGTGACGCGCCGTATCAAAGCCCAGGCAGCGCTGTGTGACATCCCGATCATCGCGCTGTCAGCCCATACGATGACAGGCGATGCGGAGAGGGCCTTGCACAGCGGCTGTATCGATGACTTCAGCAAACCGCTCGACGAGGACCCGCTGTTCGCCAAGCTCGCCAAGTTTTTGGGGCCGGAGTAGAGGGATACCAAGGAGGAGAACGAGCCATGCTACATCCATCCAAGATTCTGATTGTCGATGACGACCCCTTTGACGTCGACCTCCTGGAGCTGGAGCTGGAGGACCTCGGCTACGTCACGGTAAGCGCCAGCAACGGGCGCGAGGCGTTGGAAAAAGTCGCCGTGGAGGCGCCCGACCTCATCTTACTAGACGTCATGATGCCGATCATGGATGGCTTGACGGCGTGCCGCCTCCTGAAGGAGGATGACGAGACGCGCCTCATCCCCATCGTGTTCATGACCGGCCTGGATAGCCTCGATGACCGTATCAAAGGGATCGAGGCCGGCGCCGATGATTTCCTGACCAAGCCGGTCCATCAGCGCGAATTACTGGCGCGTATGCAGACCACGCTGCGCCTGAAACAGACGGTGGAGGGGAAACTCAGTGCGCTGCGCCAGACCAACGACCACTTCGCGAAGTTCGTACCAGAAGCCGTCAAGCGCCTCGTCGCCGCCAATCCTGAAGCGCCGGCACTGGCCAAACACGTGCAGGATGTCTCGGTCCTGTTTCTCGATATTACGGGCTATACGCGCTTGTGCGAGCAGTTGCCTTTGGAGGTCCTGAATCGGCTGGTCGAACGCTATTTTTCGACGTTCCTGGACCGGATTTACGCGGCGGGCGGGGATATCAATGAGACCGCGGGTGACGGCTTTATGGCAATCTTCCAGGCTGCCGACGTGCAGACGCATACGGTCACGGCGGTGGAGACCGCACTCGCCTTGCTAGGCGCTACCGAAGCGCTCAATCACACGAACAGCATGCCGCCGCTGGCGATCCACATGGGGCTCAACTCGGGGCTTGCCCTGGTCGGTTCGACCCGCTTCGAGGGGGCGCACGGGACCCGCTGGACCTTTACGGCGAGCGGCCCGGTGACGAACCTGGCGGCGCGGTTGGCCGCCACGGCCCAGGCCGGTCAGCTCCTGGTCGGTCCCGAGACCGTCCGCCGCCTGGGCAATCGCTATCAGGTGGAGCGGCTCGGCTGTGAACCCCTGAAAAATCTCGCCCAGGCCGTAGACATTTACCACGTCTTGGGCCCTGTATAGCCATATATTTCCTCATTATTTCTGACCCAAGGTTTGCTACGCACTACGCACGCAAGGCTGGCATCACGTACTTGGCGAAGAGCTCCTGGGTTTTGATGGCTTTCCAGGGCTCGATGCCACCAAAGTTGCTGATGATCACCATCTCATTGAGCCCGCCAATCTGCTGGTCCAGCCGTCTGATCTGCGCCGTCACTTTCTCTGGTGTCCCCAGGAAACACAGTTCTTCTTCGATGCACTGGTCATAGGTGATGTGACGGAACCTCTCCGCCACACCGCTGGCGTATAAGCTATAGCCCGTGGCGGTCAGTTCCTCCTGACGGTGGGCCAGCGAGTCGATGGCAGAGGCATTGAAGTCCAGGAAATTGCGCACATACCGTGCGGCTTCTGTCCTGATCTGCTGCTCATCTTCATCCAGATAGACCAGCCGAATGAAGCTGATATCGGGTGTGTAGCCCCGTGCCGCACACTCCTGTTTATACCCGTCGATCCCTGGCGCAAATACGGCGTATGGCACGGGTCCGCCCGCCGCAATGCTGAGGCCACGTTGGCCGGCGGCGAGAAAACTGGAGGCGCTCGTCCCGACCATGTACAACTTCGGGTGCGGCTTCTGGAGTGGTTTGGGCACCACCGTCACATCTTGCACGTTGTAGTAATGCCCCGCGTATGAGAACTGCTCCTGCGTCCAGGCGAGGGTGAGGAGGTCTAGCGCCTCTTCATAGCGCGGACGGCTCTCCGCCAACGGGATGCCGGCCGGGGGGAAGAGCCAGGCATGTCCACGTCCCAGCCCACATTCCAAACGGCCATGCGTGAGCAGGTCGGCCTCCGCAATAGCGCCTGCGAGGATCAAGGGATTGTGGAGCGGGAGCGTGTGGCACAAGGTGCGGAAGCGAATCCGCTGGGTATGCTGGGCTGCCGCCACAAACATGGCAAGCGGGTTGGCCGAAATCCCAAACTGCGGGAAAAAGTGATGCTCGATCACAGAATACGAATCAAAGCCCACCGCATCGGCGTGGATCATCTGGCGCACGATCTCCCATGTCAAGTCGTAGTGGGACTTCTCTGGCGGACACTGGGTCTCTGCGTAGATGCCAAAACGCATAGGACACCTCTTTGCGAGAGTTGGTGAGGGAGCGCAGGGTCTCTCCTCCGCATGTTCAAGTGGTCGCCGCCTTATGACAAAGCTCACCTGCTATCGAAACTCGGCCACAGGCGAGAGACCTAACGGTTCACCTGGCTTTGGTCGAAGCCGGCCATCTGGGAGTAGCCTTTGACGATGGCTTCGAGCTCGGCATGGCTCACGACCTCATCGAGGTGTGCAAACCCGTTGGGAGCCCGCTCCTCCACGACATCGATGACCCGCTCTGGCCCGCCAGAGCGGTTGTCCTGGACGATTTTAGCCGTCACAGACAGGCGCGCGGCTTCATAGGCCTGGAGCGCCGTCACAACATCCTGCGTCTCGGCCAGGAGCGAGGCTACGCAGCGCGCATCCAGGATGGCCTGGCTCGCCCCGTTCCCGCCGACCGGATACATCGGATGCGCCGCATCTCCCAGCAGCGTCACGCGGCCGAATGACCATTGTGGGAGAGGATCACGATCGCACATAGGGTATTCATAGACTGCCTCCGTGGCACGGATGACTTCGACTGGATCGATTGCGTGGAGGCGGAAGACCCCCTCGACGTGGGGCAAGAGTTCGTCAAGCGGACTGAGGCGGTTCCAGTCCTCTCGCCGGGGCGGCGGCGCGGAGCCATCGCCGAGTTTGGCGGTTACTGCCCAGTTCAGGAGATTGGTGCCGGGCGTGCGCGTCTGGTGTGAGATGGGATAGAGCACCAGCTTGGCCTGCATCCCACCAGCAATCAGCACCGAGCGCCCCGTCAGAAAAGGGGCGTATTCTACGGCGCCGCGCCAGAGCATGATGCCGTTCCAGCAGGCCGGACCCTCGTTGGAGTAAAGGATCTCACGCACGCGCGAATTGATGCCGTCGGCCCCGATCAGCACGTCGCCATGGGCGGTGGCGCGATGCGTGCCGTAGCGATCGAAGAAGTAGGCATGGACGCCAGCTTCGTCCTGCGCGAAGGCGCCGAGGCGGTGGCCGGTGTGGATGCGCGATTCCCCGAGACGCGCCCGCACCGCCTCGTAGATGACGCCCTGCAGACGGCCGCGATGGATGGAGAACTGCGGCACCTCGTAGCCGGCATCGGTGCCACGCGGCTCGCGCCAGATTTCCTGGCCGAAGCGGTTGGTGTAGAACAGCTCGTAGGTGCGGATGCCGACCTCGTCGAGCCGCTGCAGCAGGCCAAGCTCGGCCAATTCCTTGATGGCATGCGGCAGCGTATTGATACCGACGCCGAGCTCGCGGATGGTGTCCGCCTGCTCGTAGACCGCGCAGTCGATGCCGCGCGCATGGAGCATCAGGGCCGTGGTGAGCCCGCCGACGCCGCCCCCGACAATGATCGCCTTCATACTCGAACCCCGGGCGCCGGACCGCCTTCGTGGTATTGAAAACGGCCCTGGCAAGATCATAGTCGTCCGCGGCGGGCTTGTGCGCAACGTCGCGGATCAGGGTTAGCGATGGCAGCGGACCAGGGAGGCCGCAATTCGGGCGGCTTTTGCCGGCAAGAGCCGGCCATGCGCAGTACGATCCTCCCGGCCCTCCTGGCCGCAGCCCTGCTCGTGGGCTGTGCGGAAAACCAGATGGCCGGCCATCTCCTCTACATGACGCCGTACAATTTCGAGAAGCTCACTTGCGAGGAGCTCAAGAACAAAGCCAATGGCGCCACCACCCGGGTCAAGGAACTCGAGGCGCTGCGGGACAAGGCCAGCACCTCGACGGCGGGCCCGGTGGTCAATTCCGTGGTGTATGGCCCCGACTACACCAAGGCGCGGTGGGAGCAGCGGCTCTATCAGGAGGAGTTCGACCGCAAGAACTGCGGCGCGGCGGCGCCGGAAGCGCTGCCACCGCCGCCGGGGCCCCGCAGACTGAACTGACGACCATGGCGGCGGCGAGCCGCCACTCATTCCACCTTGAGATTGAGCTCGCGCACCAGCGCGCCCCACTGCGTCTCCTCGCGATCGATCAGGGCCGCATAGTCCGCGGCCGTGCCGGGGAGCGGAACGGCCCCTTCGGAGGCGAGGCGGGCGCGCAGATCGTCGGCCGAGAGGGCGGTGCGGAGCTCCTTGCCGAGGCGCTCGACAATGGCCGGCGGCGTCCCGGCCGGCGCCACCAGCCCGTAGTGGATGGCAGCCGAGAACCCGGGCAGGCCAGCTTCCGCCACGGTCGGCACGTCGGGCAGCAGGTTCGAGCGGGTGGCGCTCGTCACCGCCAGCGCGCGGAGCGCGCCACCGCGCACCTGCCCGATGACCGGCAGGATGGAGAGGAACATCATCGACACGTGGCCGCCGATGAGATCGCCCATGGCCGGCCCATTGCCCTTGTAGGGGATGCGGGTGACGGCAATGCCGGTGGTCTTGGCGAACAGCTCGGTGGTGATGTGCCCGATGGTGCCGGGCACGAAGGCATAATCGATCTTCCCAGGGTTCGCCTTGGCGTAATCGACCAGCTCGCGCACCGAGTGGACCGGCAGCGACGGATGCACCACCAGCACGCTGGAGAGGGCGCCGATCAGCCCGATCGGGGCAAAGTCCTTGCGCGGATCGTAGCCGGGATTGGGATAGAGCGTGGGGTTGATGGCGAGCGTGCCGGTATAGGCGAGCAGGATGGTGTAGCCGTCGGGCGGCGCCTTGGCGACCGCACGGGTCGCCACCGTTCCGCCGGCGCCGCCGCGGTTCTCCACCACCACCTGCTGGCCGAGCGTCCTGCTCATCCGCTCGGCCGCCGCGCGGGCAAGTGCATCGTTGCCGCCGCCGGGCGGAAACGGCACCACCAGGGTGACCGGGCGAACGGGATAGTCCTGTGCGGTGGCGGGCGCCGCCACCTGCGGCAGCGCAAGCGCCGCAGCGCACCAGATCGTGGCAGGGGCGCGTGCGCGCATGGCGGTCAATGGAATTTCAGCCCGGCTGCCTTCGCCAGGGCGATGTTGATGCCGATTTCCTTCTTCACCAGCGCATCGAACTCGGCGGACGTGAGCGGCAGGGGATCGATGCCCTGCGGGGCGAACTTGTCGCGCACGACAGGAAGCTGCAGCACCTTTTGCGTGGCTTGATACAGCCGGTCCACAATGGGACGCGGCGTATCGGCCGGCACGAACATGCCCATCCAGTAATTGTAGTCGGAATCGGCAAAGCCGATCTCGAGCGTCGTCGGCACATCAGGCAGCGCGGTGCTGCGCTTCGGCGAGCTTACCGCCAGCGCCACCAGCTTGCCCTCGCGCACGAAGGGAAGCGCCGAGGCGACGCCCATGAGAGAGAAGTCGACACGTCCGGCCATGATCTCGGTGAGCGCTTCCGGGCCGCCGCGGAACGGGACGTGCACGGCCTCGAAGCCGGCGCTGACGCGGAAGCGTTCCGCCGCCCAATGGGTCGCGCTGCCGACGCCGGCGGAGCCGTAGCTCAGCGAGCGCGCTTTCGCGGCGGCCACCAGCTCCTTGAGAGTCTTGATGCCGCTCGCCGACGAGACCACCGCGACGTTGGCGACGGTGCCAAACGGAATGACGGCGGCAAAATCACGCGACGGGTCGTAGGCGATATTGGGATAGGCAGCCGGCGCCGCCGAATGGGCCGAGGCATGGATCAGGATGGTGTAGCCGTCCGGCTCGGCCTTGGCGACGATGCCGGTGCCGATGGTGCCGCCGGCGCCGCCGCGGTTCTCCACCACGATGGTCTGCCCGAGCTCGGCGCTGAGCGGATCGCACACAATGCGGCCGACGATGTCGATGGTGCTGCCGGCCGAGAACGGGATCATGGCACGGATCGGCCGCGTCGGATAATTCTGCGCCGTCGCGGCACGCGGCAGCAGCGGCAGCGTCATGGCGGCACCGGCTGCGTGCAGGAATCGGCGGCGCGTGGTCGTCGTCATGAGGTCCCTCTCCAATGATTCTTTTGGCTATTCGGCGGCTTCGGCCGGCGGCACGGTGCGGCAGCGATCGCTGATCGCATCCCACTCGTCGGCGCCGACACGGGCAAAAGCCTCGCGCACCGTCATGCTGTTGCTCGGCACCGGATGGCGGCCGGTGCGGCGCAGCTCCGCCAGCGTGGCGTCGCAGACGCCGATGACGGCCTTGAACAGCATGCCGGGCACGATGGCGAGGCGATATCCCATGGCGCGCGCGTCGTCGAAGGCGACCTCAGGCGTCTTGCCGCGCCACACCACATTGAGCAGGCACGAGCCCTTCACCAGCCGCGGCACCGCCGCCACCTCGTCGAGGGTCTGCGGCGCCTCGACGAAGGCCATGTCGGCGCCGGCCGCGAGCGCGGCGTTGGCGCGCGCCACCGCTTCGTCGAAGCCGAGCACCGCGCGCGCATCTGTGCGCGCGATGATGAAGAAGTCGGGATCGCGCCGGGCCGCGACCGCGGCGCGGATCTTGGCGATGTATTCGTCGCGCGGCACGATCACCTTGTTGTCGAGGTGGCCGCACTTCTTGGGAAAGCCCTGGTCCTCGATGTGCAGGCCGGCGACACCGCGCTGCTCGTACTCGCGCACCGTGCGCGTGGCGTTGAGCTCGTTGCCGTAGCCGGTGTCGGCGTCGGCGATCACCGGAACGTTGACGGCGGCGGCGAGGCGGGCGGCATTTTCCGCCATCTCCGACATGGTCACGAGACCGTAATCGGGAAAACCCAGCGTTGCCGCGGTGCCGGCGCCGGTCATATACACGGCCTCGAAGCCGGCCTGGGCGACGCAGCGCGCCGTGATGCCGTCATAGGCGCCGGGCGCGATCACCATGCCGCGCTGCAGCGTTTCGCGAAATTGCCGTGCTCGATTCATAATTCTCTCCGTGATCCGCCGCGAGGGTAACGCAATGCGGTAGGAGGGCCAAGCATGCGCACCATGATTGTCGTTGGGCTGCTGACCATTGGCGGACATGCGATCGCGTTTGGCCAGCCGAGCCAGAAAGACCTCACCGATGAGCAAATCGCTCAGTTCATCGTCACGCAAAGCCGGAACAAGCACGCCGCAACCGGCCGCCCTTGCGGATGCCCGGATGATCTCCAACCGGATGGGAATCGATGCGGCCAGCGGAGCGCATATCCCCGTCTCGCGGGGGCGCCGACCTGCTACACCACGGATGTGACGAAGGCTGAAATCGACGCCTATCGCAAACGTCCCAGGTCTGGGGGCTTATGGTGAGGCAAGCCATGACTCCACGTCTCAGCCGGCGCGGATTGCTTCGGTCCAGTTTTGCGGCCGTCGGCGCCGCGTTGTTGCCCCCGATGGCTCGCGCGCAGAGCGCACCCGTCCTCACGCGGCCGGTGCCATCGACCGGCGAAAAGCTGCCGGTGGTCGGCCTCGGCACCTGGATCACCTTCAATGTCGGCAACGACGTGGTGGCGCGCGATGCCTGCACCGACGTGATGCGCGCCTTCTTCGCCGGCGGCGGACGCCTCATCGATTCCTCGCCCATGTACGGCTCGTCGCAGCCGGTGATCGGCTACGGCCTCGGCAAGCTCAACCACCCGCCTGCCCTGTTCGCGGCCGAGAAGGTGTGGATCACGCCGGCGAGCCGCGGGCGCGGCCAGATGGATGCGTCGCGCCGCTATTGGAACGTTCCGCGCTTCGACCTCATGCAAGTGCACAACCTGCTCGCCTGGGAGGAGCATCTGCGCACGCTCTTCGCCATGAAGGAAGCAGGCCAGATCCGCTACGTCGGCATCACCACGTCGGAAGGCCGGCGGCATCGCGACTTCGAGCAGATCATGCGCACGCAGCCGCTCGACTTCGTGCAGCTCACCTACAACGTTCTCGACCGCGAGGCGGAAAGCCGCCTGCTGCCGCTGGCGCGCGACCGCGGCATGGCGGTGATCATCAACCGGCCGTTCCGCGAGGGCGAGCTGACCAGGAAGCTGGCGCGCCATCCCCTGCCCGGCTGGGCCGCCGAGATCGAATGCAAGAGCTGGGCACAGGTGATGCTGAAGTTCATCGTGTCGCATCCGGCCGTAACCTGCGCGATTCCGGCGACCACCCGCGTCGATCACGTGACGGAGAATTTGCGCGCCGCCGGCGGACCCATGCCCGACGACGCGCTGCGCGCGCGCATCGCCGCGCATGTCGAGAAGCTGTGATGCCGGAATGGTGGACGTACTCGCTGTCCGACTTCCTGATGTTCTCGTCGCGCACCTATTATCGCCAATTCGAGCTGCTCAATGCGGAGGTGTGGCCGGCGCAGGTGGTGGCGCTGGCGCTCGGCCTCGCGATCCCGGCGCTGTGGTGGCGCAAGCTTCGCGCCGGGCAGGTTCACGCCGGGCGCATCGCCGCAATCATCCTCGCGGCAGCTTGGCTCTGGGTCGCGTGGGCTTATCTGCTCGGCCACTACGATGACATCAACTGGACGGGAAAATATTTTGCCGCAGGCTTTGCGCTGCAGGCGCTCCTGCTGATTTTCGCAGCCGCACGTAATCACCTCCTCTTGCGTCGACCGGGCGACGGGTTCGGGCGCGCCGGCGTGGCACTGTTCGCATTGGCACTGATCGGATACCCGCTGCTGACGATCCTGTTCCACCGCCCGTGGACGCAGGCCGAGGTGTTCGGCATCGCGCCCGACCCCACCGTGATGGCGACGTTGGGCATCGTCGCGGCGGCCGCACGCCCGCATTGGCAGCTTCTCGTCCTGCCGCTGATCTGGTGCGCCTATAGCGGCGCCACCCTGTGGACCATGGAGTCGCCCGACGCCGCGCTGCTGCCCGCCGCCGCGGGGCTGGCCATTGTCCTGGTGGCCGGGAAAGGCCGATTACTGCCGGCCATCCATTGACGGAAATCGGTGGTAGGATGCCGCACGCATGACCAATCATGCGCGAACAACACGGGGAGATTCGAGATGTCTCGTACGGCATTGATGGCGGCCGTGGTGATTGTCGGCTTGATGCCGACGGCTGTTTTGGCCGCTGACGAACATGTCGCCCTATCGGCCGATCAACTACAGTGGAAGCCGGGACCGCCGGCGCTGCCGAAAGGCGCGCAGATTGCCGTTGTCACCGGCGATCCCTCGAAGGAAGGGCTCTATGTGGTCCGCCTCAAGGTGCCGGCCGGATACAAGGTGCCGGCGCACGTCCATCCCAACGACGAGAACGTCACGGTGATCTCCGGAACGTTCAACATCGGCATGGGCGACAAGCTCGACGAGAGCAAAGGCCATGCGGTGAAGGCCGGCGGCTTCGCCAAGGCACCCAAGGGCATGCAGCACTTCGCCTTTTTCACCGAAGATACGGTGATCCAGATACACGGGATCGGCCCGCAAGGCATTACCTACGTCAATCCGGCCGACGACCCGCGCAAGAGCAACTAATTTTAGTTCGGCGATTGCGCCATCTTGGCGATGCACTCGCGCAGCGCCGCGACCAGCCCGGTGCTGTTCGGCAGGTGCGGCGCTTCGACATCCAGGATGCGGGAGAAGGCTCGCTGCTTGAGGCTGATCACGTCGATCCGGTCCTCCGCCGGATCGACGCCGGCGGAGTCGCATACGATGTCGATCAGCCGGTCGACCGCGTGGAGTCGGCCGAGCAGGTAATCGTTCTCGCGATAAGCACGCGACAGAAACGCCGCGAAATGGCCGAAGCCCACCCCTTTGAGGGTCACCGCTCCGTCCAAGCCGGTGAGCGAACGGGCATCCTGCGGGCTGATGCGATCAACCAGGATCTCATTGAATTCGCCCATGTCGCGCGCGCTGGTGACCGGAAAGCTGAGCACGTCCCAGAACGGAAATCCGAGGTAGTTGATCAGGACCTCGCGCCGGGCGTCGGGGTGCCAGATTTCCGGGCTCAGCGTCGCCAGCAGCTCATCCATATCACGTGTTGAAGCATCGAGAGAAATTTCGGCGGAGAGTTGGTCCAGCAACTGGTCGAGCTCTGCTTCATGAGCGTCGACAAAAAGGCCAGCAAAGGCCTCGACGTTCCTGATCTCGCGAGCCGTCGGAGCATCGGGAAAAGCACGCGCCGCAAGCTCGCACGTCTTGGTGCTGTAAAAGCCCACGCTCTGCCGCCGCCGCAAAGTATCGAGCCGAGCGTAGAACTCCCGCTTCAGGCGATCGACCACGAGCGGGTCGAGCCCGTCGAACCGAGCTTCGTCCAACAACTGGTAAAGCCGGTTCTGCCCCTCGATGAGGAAATGCAGGCGCCGCTCGCGATAGCCGACATCGAACGCGAGGAGGAATCTCGCCCACCGCGCAAGGCTGTCAGGCGAAATATTGTCTATCGCGTTGTCGCTCTCGACGTAGTCGAGCTCTCGGCGTGAAGCCCAGACATCGATGACTTCCGCGACCATGCGGGAGAGCGGGGCATCGGACACGCCGCGCAGCTTGACGATCAACTCGGCGATGAACGTGCGCACCGAGGCAAGCTTGAGGCGAACATAGCCGGCATAGGCAAAGCCGGCATCGCGCGCCACATGGGCGTTGACCTGTTCGCGCCAGATGCGGATCTCGTCGGCGCCGATGGGGCGATCCAGCGGAACAGAGATCAGCCTGGACACCAGCCGGCTGATCTGCGGCCTTGCGCTGTCGATAATGTCGCGCACGCGCCGGACCTGATCGTTGAAATCGATCACCCAGCTCAGTTCGTCGGTGACCGGCTGCGCACTCGGAATATCCGACAGGGCCCCGCGCAGCGTGGCGAAGAAACCCGGCACGCCATACTGCGGGGCCGCTGCCAGCGCCGGATCCGGGTCGATATAGACGAGGCGGCGATCGACCTGGCGGTAGGCCGGCCGGCCGTGGATCGCCGAAATCGCCTCGCGGAACGGCCGGTTGTTGAGCACCGCCCCATCGATGAAGGAGCACATCGCGGGGTCGAGAGCGGCGCGCAAATGGCGCGGGAAACTGCGTTCCAGGAAATCGCGGCGGCGTGGCCACGGATCCTGCCGCTCCGCCGCCACCCCGTCCATCTCGACAATACGCGCCGGCGGAAAGGCGCCGGGAAACGACGATGTCGCGCGTGCCGCAAAGGCCAGCGCCGGCGCATTGTCGAGGCCGAAATCGCTCTCCACCTCACCGCCGGCTTTCCGCCGGTAGGCGAAGTGCAGCACATGATGGTGCTCGAGCTCGTGAATAAGCGGCGGGTCGTGGATCTGCAGCAGCTGATGATAGCCGTGGTAGTCGGTGAGCGTAACGAACAGATCCAACGAGTGACCGGACGGGAGCAGCGAGGCGACAGGAGGCTTTGGTGCCCCCATGGACGTGACGGCGTCGTACATCAGCCGCGCCATCGTCGACCCA
>Ga0081540_1003795_pt1 | contig 11825 bp, 11 predicted proteins | sample TabmetS2T1R1_FD_71024 | JGI IMG/M metagenome (GOLD analysis project Ga0081540, IMG submission 71024) | Tabebuia heterophylla rhizosphere microbial communities from the University of Puerto Rico - S2T1R1 | ecosystem: Host-associated > Plants > Roots > Rhizosphere ...
GTGCAGCTCAAGCGCCAGAGGATGATCGCCGGCCTTCACCGCATCCCACAGCTCCACGGACGCATGAGGCGCGGCAGCGAGGATCGCGGCGATCGAGCCGTGGGCGCCGAGCGTGTAGGAGGGATACATCAGCGCATCGACGGCGCTGTAGATCAGCTTGTCCGGCGCCATCATCATGAGGTCGGCGAACAGCTTCAGATCGCCGGCGCTCTGCTTGACGCCGACCACCAGCGGCACCTCGGTCATGATCCGCGTCAGCAGCGCCGGCGACAGATACGACCAGGGCACGACGTTGTAGATGATGATCGGCATGCCGGTTTCATCGGCCATGTGGCGGAAGTGATCGACCATCGCCTGCTCGTCCGGCTTGAACAGATAATGCACCGGCGTCACCTGCAGCGCGGCGACGTCCATGTCGCGCACGAGCTTGCCGCGCCGGATCGCGTCGCGGGTGGAATCGACGATGATGCCGGCGATCACGGGCACGCGCGCCCTGGCGGCTTCCACTGTCGCCGCCATCAGGTCGCGATATTCCTCGTGATCGAGCGTATGCCCCTCGCCGGTCGAACCGCCGGCCGCCATGCCGTGGCTGCCGGCGCCGATCAACCAATCGACCTGTGGAGCAACGAGTTTGAAATCGATCTCGCCGTCTTTGCGAAATGGCGTGGTCATCGGCGGTATCACGCCGGTCGGACGTATTTTCATCGCAAGCCCTCGCGCTTCCATCCGTTGATGGCGGGTGTGCCCCCGCCTTCCCGGCCATCTTGGCCGGTGGAGAGAAGCCTACTGAAGGCCCGGGCCATGATCCAGCGCTCGCACTAACGGGCAGACCGGCCAAAACGCATGCGTGGCCACGAATGGAGCGCCTCACGCGCCGCGCGGCAGACCGTCGCAGATCACCGCTTGCAGATGTCGCGGGACGCTTTCTCGCCGCGCATGACCTGCATGATTTCGGGCGGGGCAAAGCTGCCGAAATCGGCCGCAACCAGCGTGCCATAGCGTCGGTGGTTCCCGAGAGAATTCAACAGCCGGTCGCTGAGGCGCTCAATGGCGCGCGCGTCCTTGGCCTGCATGCTGCCTGCTTTCAGCATGAAGTAGCCCGCGCTCGGCTCCAACTTGATGTCCCGTTCGAGGTCCAATACGCCCGCGATGCAACTGCGCACCACCGGTGCAGTCTCCGGCCGGCCGAGGCGACTGGCGTCGTCGAACAACGAGACGCTCGACATATCCGACAGCAGACCCGCTACTGCATTCGATATTGTCGGCGCCCACATCCATCCGCCGACGATGAGAAAGCCGCCAAGGAACCCAATGATCGGCATGCGAATAACGCTGAAAATTTCGTTGGCCAATGTTCTAACTCCTGGCAGGCCCTGAATATCAGGCTCTGGGGCAATTATCGGTCGTACCCTTGTATTGATCGAGCAATGGCTTCATGGCCGACGGCACGGTCCAGCCGAAATCAGCCTTGATCAGCCGTCCATTGCCGGTGTCGGCAGCAAGCGCCCCGTTGATCGCGCGGTTTCGCGGGCTGTCCCACAGCTTCTTGACGGTAGCCGTTTCGGATTCGCCATATCGCCCGGCGAGGTCAATCATTTCATCGAACTTCGCAAAATAACGATTGATGTAATCGACAATGTAGGCGCGATTATTCCGCTCGCAGATCGCGTTCGGATGCGTGACGAGATAGCAGTTGAGCGCCGCCGTCATTTCGATCGCGCGGTTGAGATCGCGCCAACCGACGCGATGTTCATCGGTCGAAAGCTTTGGCAGCAGCCCGTCACGCTCGGGACTTTCAAGGGCGGGGAAGCAGGCCTCGCGTATCTTGGCCTCTTGCCATTCGCCCATCCGCGCGCCGCCAGGCAGGTAGTCCCCGGTGTTGCCCAGAACAAAATAATTGACCAGGTTCGCGCCGACGAAAATGGCGCCGACGACAAAGGCCGCACGCAACAATAGATTCATGGCCCCGCACCCACAGAGGTTGTATTCTTATAATGGCGCCGCGATGTGCTGAGAAGGCCGGTATCGGATCGATGTGCCGATTGGGTTAAGGCAGAATTACCACCCGCCGCCGGCGGCGATCCGGCTCGATGTGTCGGCGCGTCCTGAAGGACCGCCTGAACGCGCCCATATCCGGCAGTCTGCCGTTAAGGTGCTCGGCGGAAATCCGACCGATGTCGCACGCCTGCCTTGAACTTTGAGCCTGCGACCGCGACCTACCTACTGGAGGCAGTACCAACAACAGGAGGCCGCCTTGACCCATTGGCACGATGATATGGTCGATCGACCGGATACGGATGGCCCGGCCTATCTGACGGGCTGGACCATCAGCGGAGTGGCCGTGCTCGGGGTTATCGTTGCCGTCTGGGCGTTCGGCATCTAGCGGCGGTTAAATCGTCCATATGCGCGCCTTGCGCCGGGCCCTGATCGAAGCTAATGGAACGGCATCGGAGCGTGGCGCAGCCCGGTTAGCGCACTAGTCTGGGAGACTAGGGGTCGGAGGTTCAAATCCTCTCGCTCCGACCAATTTTCGTAATTCGCCTTAATCAAAGCATCTCCGCAGGGCGGTTCCCCTGCCCTCAACCGTCCTTCAGGGCGTTATCCAGCAATTGCCGGCAGGCGACGAGTTCCTGCAGCGCCTGCTCCAAGCGCTCGCGGTCGGCTGCCGACGGCCCGGGCTTGCCCTTGGCGAACGGCAGCAGCAAGCCGTCATCGTCCGTGTCGGCAAAGCGATAGTCGATTTCCTTGTCCTCGGTCTCGTAATCCTCGTCCTCGGCATCGGCATCGGCTTTCGAGGTTTCGCCCTCCTCGGGCTCCTGCAGACTGAGACCGATCGCCTCCTCGACCGCGCCAAAGCTGACGGCCGAGTTCTGGTCGGCAAGACCCTGGACCGATTTGATGCCGTGCTCTTTCAGGATCCGCTGCACACCGCGGATGGTATAGCCCTCGCCGTAAAGCAGGCGGCGGATGCCCTTGAGCAGGTCGACGTCGTCGGGGCGGTAATAGCGCCGCCCGCCGCTCCGCTTCATCGGCTTTATCTGGGCGAACCGAGTCTCCCAGAAACGCAGCACGTGCTGGGGAATGTCCAGCTCTTCAGCGACTTCGCTGATGGTACGGAACGCATCCGGCGCCTTGTCCAAATGCCAGCTCCCTCACCTGGAGTGTGAAGACGATCAATCTGCTACGCGGAACGCGGTCGTGCCAAGCGTCGTGTCTAGTCCGTCTTGCTTTCGCCGTTGCCGGGTGCGTGACCGTTGATACGCTGCTTCAGGATGGCTGACGGCTTGAATACCATCACCCGACGCGGCGAAATCGGCACTTCGGTACCGGTTTTCGGGTTACGTCCGATACGCTGACCCTTCTTGCGGACCATGAACGAGCCGAACGACGACAGCTTCACCGTCTCGCCCTTCTCCAGGCAATCGGTGATCTCTTTCAAAACAAGCTCGACAAACGCCGACGATTCCGTTCGTGACAGGCCTACCTTCTGGTAGACCGCCTCGCATAGATCGACGCGTGTGACTGTCTTTCCGGTCCCGGTCATCGCCTGCCCCACACTATCGGCGAACAATTTATGGCCTGAAATTATGAGGTTAGCACGCAATGGTCAACAGCGACCATCATGCAGGCGCATGGAACAAGGTGATAATTACGTCGCTGCGTTTACGCCGCGCTTACCATCGCACCAGCGCGGAACCCCACGTGAAGCCACCGCCCATGGCCTCGAACAGCACCAGATCACCCTTCTTCACGCGTCCGTCCTTGACGGCAACCCCCAGGGCCAGCGGAATCGATGCCGCCGAGGTATTACCGTGCTGGTCGACGGTCAGCACCACCTTCTGCGGCGCAATATGAAGCTTGTGCGCTGAAGCATCGATGATTCGCTTGTTGGCCTGGTGCGGGATGAACCAGTCGATGTCCTCGGCGGTCGCGCCGGTGGCATTGAACGCATCGACAATCACGTCGGTGATCATGCCGACCGCGTGCTTGAACACTTCGCGGCCTTCCATCCGCAGATGACCGACCGTTTGGGTGGTCGACGGGCCGCCATCGACGAAGAGCTTGCCCTTGTGGCGGCCGTCCGAGCGCAGATGCGAGGTCAGCACGCCACGGTCCGAAGGCTTGCCCGGCTGGTCCTGCGCCTCGAGCACGATCGCGCCGGCGCCATCACCGAACAGCACGCAGGTACCGCGGTCGTTCCAGTCGAGAATGCGCGAGAACGTTTCCGCGCCGATCACGAGCGCGCGCTTGTAGGCGCCGGTGCGCAGGAAATTGTCGGCGGTGGCAAGTGCAAAGACGAAGCCGGAGCATACCGCCTGCAGATCGAACGCGGCTCCATGATGGATGCCAAGGCCGTTCTGTACCGCGACCGCGGTGGCCGGGAAGGTATTGTCCGGCGTCGAGGTCGCCAGCACGATCAGGTCGATCGCCTGCGCATCGATGCCGGCGTGTTCCAGCGCGGCACGCGCGGCATTGATCGCCAGATCCGAGGTGAACTCGCCTTCGGCTGCGATGTGGCGCTGCCGGATTCCGGTGCGCTGAACGATCCACTCGTCAGACGTGTCGATGCGCGCTGCCAGTTCCGCATTGGTCAGCACCTTCTCCGGCAGGTAAGAGCCGCAGCCGAGCACGACCGAACGTTTCGAAGTCACGAGACAACCTCCTGCGCGGTCTGCGCCTGTGCCAGCGCACTGCCGTCGCTATTTATCATCTGATTGATCTTGGTGAGGAGATCGCAGCGGACCATCTCATAGCCAACATCGACTGCGTAAGCAAAGCCCTCGGCGCTGATTCCGCCGTGGCTTTTCACAACCACGCCCTTCAGGCCGAGCAGCACGCCACCATTGGACTTGTTGGGGTCGAGCTTGTCCCGCAGCGCCTTGAACGCGCTGCGCGCGAACAGGTAGCCGATCCGGGACAGCAGGCTCGACGACATGCCGCTGCGCAGGAGATCCGCCATCTGCCGCGCGGTTCCTTCGGCGGCCTTCAAGGCGATATTGCCGCTGAAACCTTCCGACACGATGACGTCGGCGGCACCCTTGCTGATGCCGTCTCCCTCGACGAAGCCGATATAGTTGAGCTGAGGCAGGTTCATCGCCCGCAGCCTTTCGGCGGCCTCGCGGATTTCCTCATGGCCCTTGATCTCCTCGACCCCGATATTGAGCAGGCCGACGGTCGGCCGCTCGATATCGAAGAGCACGCTCGCCATCGCGCTGCCCATCACCGCGAGCGTGACAAGATGCTGCGCGTCGCCGCCAATGGTGGCGCCGAGATCGAGCACGACGGAATCACCGCGTGCCGTCGGCCAGACCGCGGCAATGGCCGGGCGGTCGATCCCCGACATGGTGTGCAGATGGAAGCGCGCCATCGCCATCAGCGCACCGGTGTTGCCCGCGGAGACCGCGACGTCTGCCTCGCCCTTTTTCACGGCGTCGATCGCAAGCCACATCGACGAAGTCTTGCGGCCGCGTCGCAGCGCCACGCTCGGCTTGTCGTGGTTGCTGACGGTCACGTCGGTGTGGACGACGCGCGACGCGGCTTTCAGCGCTGGATGGCTCGCGAGTTGCTCGTCGATCACCTTGCTGTCGCCAAAGAGCAGAAACTCGGTGTCGGGATGCCGGGACAATGAAGTTGCAGCGCCGGGAATGACGACCGATGCGCCGAAATCGCCACCCATGGCGTCAAGCGCGATTCGAACCTTTTGAGGCATGAACGTCCCGGAAACCTGATCTCTCGTGGCCCTCGCAGGGCCCGGCCGCGCACTGGAAAGGCACCGCCAGGGCGGTGTTCGGCAAAACGCATCCCCGCGCCTCCGCCGGGCGGCGACAATACCCTGTCCCCGCCCCGACACAACCTCTTGACCGGCCTCTTTTGTCAAACAGAAGCGATCCAGCCCGGAATCGGGAATATGGAATATCACCATACAATTCAATGCATTAGGAAATATTCTTGGCGAGACATCCCAGGTGCCTCAAGCCGGAGGCGGCTCGTCGGCCCCCTTTTAACCGGCCTCTACTTGCCTTTGGGCTTCTTTGCGCCGGGCTTTTCCACATCGACCTTCAGCGCCTTCAGCGCCGCGAACGGGTGATCCTCGGGATCGGCCGCTTCAACCATCGGCTCGAACACGGCGTCAGGTTTGCGCGGGTACGGATCGACCGCGAGATACAAGGCGTCGGTGGCGAGCCTGCCGAGATCGATGATTCCATTCTGGATCGCCTCCGGCGGATCGGGCGTCTCCTCGTCGCTCTCCTCTTCGTCGTCGACCAGCGCGGCCATCTGCGGCACCTGCTCGGGCGGCGCGAAGTCGAGATCGATCAGTTCATCGATGTCGTTCTCGATTGGATCCAGCGTCACCACGCAGGTCTGGCCGATCCGCGCCCGCACACGGCCCGAGACATGGAAGCGGCCGCCGCTCTTTGGCGTCACATCGAACGAGGCGTTGACCGAGAGCACTTCGCGCAGGCCACCCATCTCGGCCACCGCGTTCCGTGTGGCCTGATCGGCCTCGATCTCTCGATGCAGGCCCGTCTCCGGTATCTGCGCGACCACGACGGGCGCTCGCCACGGATCGGGCTTCTCAGTCATGCCGGTCTTGCTCATTGCTGCGTGCCTGCATTGTCCGGCGGGGGAAACTTGCCCAAGCCGCTCAACAGCGTCGTTTCGTCGAGACCATCGAGGGAGGCCATCGACGCCTCGGCATAGAGCGCGAGCTGTCTCGCTTTTTCGATGTTCTCGCCATTGAGGATATTCTTGCACAGCGCCTGCGCCAGCGCCTCGTGGCCCTCGGTGAGCGCGAGATCGTAGGCCGCGGTGCGGCCGTAGAACGCCTCGCCAAAGGCCTGCATGCGCTTCGGCACGGTGAGATCGCCGACGCCCATCTCGCGTAGATTATCGTCCATGTCGGTGCAAAAGTGATCGAACAGCGCCTGAGACAGGGCTTGTCCGCCCTCGGCCGATTTCAACCGGCGCAGGACCAGCCACAAATGCAGCAGAAGCAGGTCGAAACGGCCGTTAACCGTGTCCGGCACCCCGAGGGCCCGATAAAACGACGGTTCTCGCGCTTGCGTCACGATCATGCCATAGATGGCCTCAATGGTGCCGCGCAAGGGCGTTCGGGGTTTCCTGAAGTGATTGAACGGCCAAAGCATTTTGGGTTCCGCAAGCGGGCCCCACAGGTTTCTGTGCCGGGAGCCCGCGTATGTTGCATTCGTGCGTGCTGCCCGGTACGTCAACCCACCGCGTGATGCAAGAGGACCGGCGAATTCCAACGATGACCGACACGAATCATCCGAGCGCAAGCGTGCCCTCACCGCGTCGCCCGACCCCGCTCTGGCGCGGCCTTCGCACGGCTGCGGCCGTAGCCCTGGTTTGCGCGGCGCTGGGCGGATGCACCGGCGAGCAGTTCCAGAAGGGCTACATCCTGCCGCCCAACGCGCTGGAGCAGATTCCGATCGGCGCCAGCCAGGACCAGGTGCTGATCGTGATGGGAACGCCCTCGACGGTCGCAACGCTGAACGGCGAGGTGTTCTATTACATCTCGCAGCGCTCCGAACGCAAAGTCGCCTTCATGAACCAGCAGGTCGTCGACCAGCGGGTGATTGCGATCTACTTCGACAAGAATCGCCAGGTGCAGCGGCTCGCCAATTACGGGCTGCAGGACGGCAAGATCTTCGACTTCATCAGCCGCACCACGCCGACATCAGGCCAGGAGCTCAGCTACCTGACGCCGCTGTTCAAGCTGCTCAGCTTCAACTAGCGCCTGCGTTCCGCAACAACTGGCGCTTGTGTTCCGCGATGCGGAAATACTGCGCCAAGTCGCGCGCTTGCCCTCTGCGCGCGTGATGCCTAGGCTTCCTGCAAGCATATTGATTCAGCAGGGAGCGAACTTGTGACGATTAGAGCTTTTTCTCGCCGCCGCGTCTTGACCGGAGCTGCAGCCGTTTCTGCCGCGGCAATTTTGCCGCGCGCGAGCCTCGGCGCCGACTGGCGGCCGACGGAGACCGTTCGCATCATCGTGCCGGCGGCGGCCGGCGGCAGCACCGACGTGATGGGACGGTTGCTGGCGGCGCATCTGCAGTCTGCCTGGGGCCAGTCCGCGGTGGTGGAAAACCGCTCGGGCGGCGGCGGCACCATCGGCACGGCCGAAGTCGCGCGCAACAAGGGTGACGGGCATACCATCCTGATCGGCAACCCCGGGCCGAACGCGATCGCCTACAGCATCTTCCGCAACATGACTTACAAGCCGGAGCAGTTGCAGCCGGTCAGCAACATGATCCGGATTCCGAACATCGTGTCGGCGCATCCGTCGACCGGCATCAAGTCGATCCCGGACCTGATCGCCTACATCAAGGCCAATCCGGACAAGCTCAATTACGGCTCCTCCGGCGTTGGGCAGAGCCCTCACCTCACCGGCGCCTGGTTCCTGCAATTGACCGGGCTGAAAATGGTGCACGTGCCGTTCCGCGGCGCGGGCCCGGCGCTGCAGGCGGCGCTGGCGGGCGATATCCAGATCCTGTTCGACAATCTTTACCCGTCGCTGCCGCAGACGCAGGAAGGCAAGCTCACCGCGCTCTGCGTCACCACGACCGAACGCAGCGAGGCGGCGCCCAACATCCCGACCATGCGCGAGGGCGCGCCCGAGCTTGCGAAGTTCGACGTCTCGTCATGGTTCGGCGTGTTCCTGCCGAAGGCGGCTCCCGCCCCCGTCGTCGACGCGCTCAACAAGGAGATCAAGGTGATGCTGGAGCGCGACGACATCAAGAAGACCATCGCCAGCATGGGCGCGCGCGCCGACTGGGGCACGCCGCAGCAATTTTCGGATTTCGTGCAGGCCGAGACGGCAAAATTCGGCGAGATCATCAAGCGCGAAGGCCTGCAGATGGACGTGAACTGATTGCCGCCGTCATTGCGAGGAGCGTGAGCGACGAAGCAATCCACTCTTTCTCTTGCGGTGAGATGGATTGCTTCGCTCCGCTCGCAATGACGGGGTTGAGACCTGCCGTCCTCAAAGCAAAACCCCGCGGCTTGCGCCGCGGGGTTTTCGTTTCGATCAGTCAATCGCGGATCAGTGCGCGAGGATTGCGAGCAGCAAGAGCGCCACGATGTTGGTGATCTTGATCATCGGGTTGACAGCGGGGCCAGCCGTATCCTTGTAGGGATCGCCGACGGTGTCGCCGGTCACGGCCGCCTTGTGGGCGTCGGAGCCCTTGCCGCCGTAGTGACCGTCCTCGATGTACTTCTTGGCGTTGTCCCAGGCGCCGCCGCCCGAGGTCATCGAGATCGCGACGAACAGGCCGGTCACGATCACGCCGAGCAGCATCGCGCCGACGGCCGAGAACGCCGCCGACTTGCCGGCCGCGCCACCGCCCGCGATCGCGTAGATCACGAAGTAGACAAAGATCGGCGAAAGCACCGGCAACAGCGACGGAATGATCATTTCCTTGATCGCAGCCTTGGTCAGCAGGTCGACCGCCTTGCCGTAGTCCGGCTTGTCGGTGCCCTGCATGATGCCCGGCTTCTCGCGGAACTGGCGACGCACTTCCTCGACGATCGCGCCGGCCGCGCGGCCCACCGCCGTCATGCCCATCGCGCCGAACAGATACGGCAGCAGACCGCCGAACAGCAGGCCCACCACGACGTAGGGGTTGTTGAGCGAGAAGTCCGGATTGACGCCCTTGAAGTAGGGGTTGGCGCCGTCGCCGATGAAGAACTTCAGGTCCTGGTTATAAGCCGCGAACAGCACCAGCGCGCCGAGACCGGCGGAGCCGATCGCATAGCCCTTGGTGACCGCCTTGGTGGTGTTGCCGACCGCATCGAGCGCGTCGGTCGACTTGCGGACTTCCTTCGGCAGGCCGGCCATTTCGGCGATGCCGCCGGCGTTGTCGGTGACCGGACCGAAGGCGTCCAGCGCCACGATCATGCCGGCCAGCGCCAGCATGGTGGTGGTGGCAATGGCGATGCCGAACAGGCCGGCAAGGCTGTAGGTGATGAGGATGCCGGCGATGATCACGATCGCGGGCATCGCGGTCGCTTCCATCGAGATCGCCAGGCCCTGGATCACGTTGGTGCCGTGGCCGGTGACCGAGGCTGACGCGATCGACTTCACCGGGCGATAGTCGGTGCCGGTGTAGTATTCGGTGATCCAGATGATCAGGCCGGTGACGACGAGGCCGACGACGCCGCACTGGAACAGCGCCATGCCGGTGTACTCGACGCCCTCGAGCTTGCCGAAGCCGATCAGCCACTGGATCGCGCCGGCGACGCCGAACAGCGACAGGACGCCGGTTGCGATCAGGCCCTTGTACAGCGCGCCCATGATCGACTGGCTGGCGCCGAGCTTGACGAAGAAGGTGCCGATGATCGAGGTGATGATGCAGATGCCGCCGATCGCGAGCGGCAGCGTCATCATGTTCACGAGCAGCGGCGACTTGGCGAAGAAGATCGCGGCCAGCACCATGGTGGCGACCGCGGTCACCGCGTAGGTCTCGAACAGGTCGGCGGCCATGCCGGCGCAGTCGCCGACATTGTCGCCGACGTTGTCGGCGATGGTGGCCGGGTTGCGCGGATCGTCCTCGGGAATGCCGGCTTCGACCTTGCCGACCAGGTCGCCGCCGACGTCGGCGCCCTTGGTGAAGATGCCGCCGCCGAGACGGGCGAAGATCGAGATCAGCGAAGCGCCGAAGCCGAGCGCCACCAGCGCGTCGACGACGACACGGTCGTTGGCCTTCAGCCCCATGATCTGCGTGAGATAGCCGAAATAGATGGTGACGCCGAGCAGCGCGAGACCGGCCACAAGCAGACCCGTGATCGCGCCCGCCTTGAAGGCGAGTTCGAGACCGCCGGCAAGCGAGGTGGTCGCCGCCTGCGCGGTGCGCACATTGGCGCGGACCGAGACGTTCATGCCTATGAAGCCGGCGGCGCCCGACAGCACGGCGCCGACCAGGAACCCGATCGCAACGAGCATGCCGAGGAAGTATGCCAGCAGCGCGAAGATCACCACGCCGACAATGGCGATGGTGGTGTACTGGCGGCGCAGATAGGCCTGCGCGCCTTCGGCGACGGCCGCCGCGATCTCCTGCATGCGCGGGTTGCCGGCGTCCGACTTCAGGACGGACGACGTCGCCCAAATGGCGTAAAGAACCGAAAGTGCTCCGCAGAGCACAATCAACCATAATGCTGTCATAGAAGTTGCCTCAGATGCTCGTTTCCGCCCCACGCCATCCCGCGAGCGCGGCCGGCGCATTATTTAGGAGGCCTGCCCTCCCCAAAAGGGCGGCCTCAAATCGGCGGCGACCATGCCAAAATCGCCTCCCCGGCGCAACGCCAAGGCGGGCAAAAACTGCCTATTTTTGAAAGGAATCACCGGTAATCGCTCTAAAAATTTGCCGCTCGGCGGGAGAGCAGCTACCAGCCCTCAGAAGTGGCTGTAGGACAGCCGCTCCAGCGCGATCTCCCTGCCCGCTCTGTCGACGAACTTCGGCCCCGCGCTTCCCGCAACCACCGTTCCGATGGAACTTACGGCAACACCCGCGCGTCGCGCCGCCTGCGTGAACGGCTCAACCCGATCCTCGGCCATCGTGCACAGGATCTCGTAATCGTCGCCACCGGTGATCACCGTCTCCAGCCCGACAACCCCGCGCGACACCAGATCCCGCGCCGCCTCGGACAGCGGCACCTGCTCCAGTTCGATCACGGCCGAGACGCCGGAGACGCCGCAGAGCTTGGCCAGGTCGCCGGCTAGTCCGTCAGATACATCCATCGACGCGCTGGCATGGTCGCGAACGATTTCAGCCAGCGCCACCCGCGGCTGCGGAACTCGATACCGG
>Ga0081540_1003796_pt1 | contig 11822 bp, 16 predicted proteins | sample TabmetS2T1R1_FD_71024 | JGI IMG/M metagenome (GOLD analysis project Ga0081540, IMG submission 71024) | Tabebuia heterophylla rhizosphere microbial communities from the University of Puerto Rico - S2T1R1 | ecosystem: Host-associated > Plants > Roots > Rhizosphere ...
CAGGGGAGAGGGAACTTGCAACAGAGACGGGATCGGCTGGCGCGCCGCCGGCTATTCTTCCTTCGCGACGTGCCAAACGCCGCCTTTGCCGTCGCCGGTGACGTCGCCCGGCGCCTTGTCGTCGACATAAGTGTAGAGGGGGTGGCCGTCATAGGCCCACATTTTGGTGCCGTCGGTCCGCTCGACGATCGTCCATTCGCCTTCGGCCTTGGCGTCCGCCGCTGCAGCCAGCGGTGGCCATGCGGTGGCGCATTTGTCGTAGCAGTTCGACTTGCCGGCCTCGTCCTTGTCGAAGGTGTAGAGCGTCATGCCCTTCGCGTCGGTCCAGATCTTGCCGGCCGAACTGTCCATCAGTTTCGCCGGCTCCGCCGCATAGGCCGAAGCGGCCGTTGCGAGAAGACCGGCCAGTCCGATCGCTGTCGATTTCATGGTTCTCTCCTTGTCGAGGCGCTGCGACGGCAGCGCCTCCGACGAACACAACGCTTCCGGCGAGCAGCCTATTCCGCGCCTGCCGGAAGCTTCCCTGCCGTCGCGTAGTAGCGCCACAGAAGCAGCGCCGCGGCGGCCAGCCCTGGCAGCGCCAGCAGCACGCCGACCGACACGGCAATGACGCCGAGCGCGCCGGGCATCAGAGTCCACGGCATGGCGCCAAGCGGAGTGGGCGCGAGCAGGTGGGTGATGACGCTCCCGCATATCAGCACCAGCCCGGTCGCAGCCAGCGCAAGGGCGAACGCGCGCACCACGCCGAAAAAGTTCATGACGCCTGCCTTGGTCATGGACCAGCTCCCAGTCGTATGCACACGTTCTTGGGCTCGGTGAAGAAGCGTAGCGCATCGACGCCGCCTTCGCGCCCGACGCCGGAGTTCTTGACGCCGCCGAACGGCGTGCGCAGGTCGCGCAGCAGCCAGCAGTTGATCCAGACGATGCCGAATTCCAGCGCGGCGCCGACGCGATGCGCGCGGTCGAGGTTCGATGTCCACAGCGACGCCGCGAGGCCGTAACCGGTGCCGTTCGCGATCGCGACCGCTTCGGCGTCGTCGTCGAACGGGATCAGCGTGACGACCGGGCCGAAGATTTCTTCCTGGTTCGTTGCCGTGTCGGGCGCGAGGCCTTCGACGACGGTCGGCTCGACGAACCATCCGCTTTCGCAGCGGCCGTCGACCTGCGCCACTTTGCCGCCGACGAGAACGCGGCCGCCTTCGGCTTTCGCGCGCGCGATGCAGCCGACAACCTTGTCGAAATGCGGCTTCGAGACGAGCGCGCCGAGCTCGGTCGCCGAGTCCTCGGGATCGCCGACGCGGAGCGCGCGCACTTTTTCGAGATAGCGTTCCTTGAACGCATCGTAGATCGAGCGCTGCACGAGCAGGCGCGAGCCGCAAAGGCAGATCTCGCCCTGGTTCGCGAAGCCCGAGCGCACGATCGTGTCGAGGTTCGCTTCGCTGAAGTCGAAATCGGCGAACACGATCGCGGGATTTTTGCCGCCCAGCTCGAGCGAGAGCTTCTTGAATTTCGGCGCCGCCGCGGCCGCGATCGCGGCGCCGGTCTTCGTGCTGCCGGTGAACGAGATCGCCTTGACGTCGGCGTGCTCGACGAGCGGCTGACCGACGCCGGGACCGGTGCCCTGCACGATGTTGAAGACGCCGGGCGGAAATCCCGCCTCGATCGCGAGCTCGCCGAGCCGCGACGCGGTGCACGGCGTGATCTCGGACGGCTTCGCGACGACGGCGTTGCCGGCCGCGAGCGCCGGCGCGATCTTCCAGGTGAACAGATACAGCGGCAGGTTCCACGGCGAAATGCACGCGACGACGCCGATCGGCTGGCGCAGCGTGTAGTTGAGCGCGCGATCTTCCATCGGGTGCGATTCGCTCGGCCACTGCGTGATCGCCGCGGCGAAGAAGCGCAGGTTCGAGACCGCGCGCGGGATGTCGAGGCTCCGCGCGAGCTTGACGGTCTTGCCTGCGTCGCGCGATTCGAGCCGCGCGAGCGCGTCGAGATCGCGCTCCACGAGATCGGCGAGGCGATCGAGGAGACGCGCGCGTTCTTCGGCAGGCGTCGCGGCCCAGCCGGGCGCAGCGCGGCGCGCGGCTGCGACGGCCGCATCGACATCGGATTCGTCGGAATCGGGACAGCGCGCGAAGACTGCACCCGTCGCGGGTTCGAAGACGTCGAGATACGCGCCGCGCCGGGGCGCGACGATGCGGCCGTCGATGAGGTTGCCGAGTGTCAGGAGTCCGCTCACGCCGCCAAGCTTAGCCGGATCGGCGCGATCGCGTCGCGCGGCTGCGTTATCATCGTGCGCATGGGAATCCGGCATTTCATGCTCGCGCTGCTGGTCGCGCACTCAATGGCGGTCGACGCCGCCGACGTCAAGGCGCCGCAGAACGGTCCGGTCGCCTCGGACGAGCCGCTCGAATGCACGAGCGACAAGGATTGCCCGAACATGTCCTGCGGCCCGTGCACGCCCGGAACGCCGATCACGCACGCGATGTTTCCCGCGCCCGCGTGCGCGGTGAATCCCTGCCTGGACGCGAGCGCGGTGTGCAACGCGCAGCATCACTGCGAGATCGGTCCCGGCACGCGCAAGAATCCGGCCGTCTGGAGGCAGCGCTGATCAGAGCGACAGCGTGCGTCCGCCGTCGACCGGCACGTTGACGCCGTTGATGTAGCCCGCGGCCGGTGTCGCGAGGAACGCGATCACGGCCGCGATTTCGACCGGCTCGGCGAAGCGGCCGAGCGGCACGGTCGCAAGCATCCCCTTCGCGATCTCGTCTTCGCTCTTGCCGGTCGCCTTGCTGCGATCGGCGAAGATCTGCTCGAGCCGCGCGGTCTTCGTGTAGCCCGGCAGCACGTTGTTGACCGTGATGCCGGACGGACCGAGCTCCGTTGCAAGCGTCTTCGCCCAGCTCGCCATCGCGCCGCGGATCGTGTTCGAGACGCCGAGGTTCCGGATCGGTTCCTTCACCGACGTCGAGATGACGTTGATGATGCGACCGTACCCCGCGGTCTGCATGCCCGACAACACCGCCTGCAGCACGATCTGCGCTGCCATGATGTGCTGGTTGAACGCGATCCGGAACTCGTCGAGCGCGGCCGTGTGCGCCGGACCGCCCGGCGGGCCGCCGGTGTTGTTGACGAGGATCTGCACGGCACGCGTGTTTGCGGCCATCTCGACCTTGGCGCGCAGCTCCGCGTGCTCGTTCATGTCGGCCGCGACCGTCGCGTGCGTCTGCGTCGCATGCACGCGCGGCAGCGCCGCGCTCGCGCGCTCCAGCGCATCGCGCGAGCGCGCAAGCAGCGTCACGTCGGCGCCGAGCTTCGCGAGCTCGATCGCGGCCGCGTGGCCGATGCCTTGCGAGCCGCCGCAGACGAGCGCGTGCTTGCCTTGGAGATCGAGATTCATGAGGCTTTTCCTCTAGAGACTAAAGATTGAACCACGAAGAACACGAAGAGCACGAAGAGGAGTTTGGAGTTTTTCTTTCTTCGCGCTCTTCGTGTTCTTCGTGGTTCAGTCTTTTGATTCAGTGCCGCGGCGGCAGCTTCGCGATCATGCGCGGCAGCAGTTCCTCATCGCTCTCGCCTTGTGGCGGCTCGACCTCCTCGAGATCGAAGCCGAGCAGCGCGGCGTCTTCTTCGTCGAGGCCGTCCCAGGCGCGGAACTCCGCGTCGAGGAGCGCCATGCGCGCCTGCGTTTCGTCGTCGTAGCGCAGCGTGCCGCCGTCGCTGTCGAAGACTTCGGCGATGCCGTCCTCGCCGATCGTGAGGCGCGCCCAGATCAGCGTGTCGCCGACGGCGGCGATCCACCACTGCGCGTCGCCGCTCATGGCGAGCCTCCGACGTACGCGAGCGCTTGCGAAATCGCGCAGCTCGCGAGGCCGCCGACGATGCACCAGGCGCCGAACGTGCCGGGGAACGCGAGCACGTTGAGGTTCGCGTCGCGCGCCTTGCGCCAGCCGGCGCCGAGGTACCAGAAGAGCGCGCGCGGCGCGACGAGCACGTTGCCGATCGACTCGCGCATCGCGGGATGATGTTCGCGGAGATGGACGGCGACGAGCATCCAGACGATGACGTACGCCGTGAGGCCGGCGACGACGAGGCCGAGGCCCATGATGAGGAGGAATTCGCGGGCGGCGAGCATGTCTTCTACTTCGACGAATCGGTGCGCGAGTGCCGGGCGTTCACGTATCAGAACTCCGCGGAGCCCGGCACGCGCGGATACGGATGCGCGTCGCGGATGTTCGCGAGCCCGCACACGTAGACGACGAGCCGCTCGAACCCGAGCCCGAAACCCGCATGCGGCACCGTGCCGTAACGGCGGAAATCGCGATACCACTCATAATGCTTGGGATCGAGCCCGAACTGCGCCATGCGCTTGTCGAGCATGTCGAGCCGCTCTTCGCGCTGCGAGCCGCCGATGATCTCGCCGATGCCGGGCGCGAGCACGTCCATCGCGGCGACGGTTTTCGCGTCGTCGTTGAGGCGCATGTAGAACGCCTTGATCTTCTCGGGATAGTTCATGACGACGACCGGGCGGCCGACGTGCTGCTCGGTGAGATAGCGCTCGTGCTCGGTCTGGAGGTCCGAGCCCCATTCGACCGGAAACTCGAATGTCTTGCCGGATTTCTTCAGGATCTCGACGGCGTCCGTGTAATCGATGCGCTCGAACGGCGCGTCGATGAAGGCCTCGAGGCGCGAGACGGCGGTCTTCTCGACCCGCTCGGCGAAGAACGCCATGTCGTCGGGGCGCTCGGCGAGCACGGTCCGGAAGATGAACTTGAGGAAATCCTCGGCGAGCGTCGCGAGATCACCGAGGTCCGCGAACGCGACTTCGGGCTCGATCATCCAGAACTCGGCGAGGTGGCGCGGCGTGTTCGAGTTCTCGGCACGGAACGTCGGGCCGAACGTGTAGACCTTGCTGAGCGCGAGACAATAACCTTCGACGTTGAGCTGGCCGGATACCGTGAGGAACGCGTCGCGGCCGAAGAAGTCCTGGTGGAAGTCGATCGCCCCGGTCTTGTCGACGCGCGGCAGGTTCATGAGATCGAGCGTCGAGACGCGGAACATCTGCCCGGCGCCCTCGGCGTCGGACGTCGTGATGATCGGCGTATTGACCCAGAAGAAGCCGTGCTGGTCGAAATAGCGATGGATCGCGCTCGCGATCGTGTGGCGCACGCGCGCGACGGCGCCGAAGAGGCTCGTGCGCGGGCGAAGGTGCGCGACCTCGCGCAGGAACTCGAGCGAGTGCTGCTTCGGCTGGATCGGATAGGTCTCGGGATCCTCGACCCAGCCGACGACCTCGATGCGCTTCGCCTGCATCTCGAACGCCTGGCCCTTGCCCTGCGAGGGCACGAGCTCGCCCTCGGCGATGACGGCGCAGCCGGCCGTGAGGCGCGCGATCTCGTCGGCGTAGTTCGCGAGCGTCGACGGCGCGACGACCTGGATCGGATCGAAGCACGAGCCGTCGCTCACGTTGACGAACGAAAGCCCCGCTTTCGAATCGCGTCGCGTCCGCACCCAGCCGCGCACGGTGACCGTGCTGCCGGCGGGCACGCTGCCCGACAACGCCTGCTTGACGCTGATCACGCTCTTGCCGCCTGCCGCCATGCCTTGAAGCTCCGCCTGCCAAACCCACATTGAACGCAAGGACCGCCGATCATAGCGGAATCGGCCGCGTCGACGGTCCGGCGGTATACTCAAGGCGCAGTACGAAGCGAAAGACGACATGGCGATCCAGCTCACAGAAGCCGCACGCAAGCGCATGCAGGACTACCTCGCGAAGGACCCTGCCGCGGCCGGCGTTCGCTTCGGCATCAAGAAGACCGGCTGCTCGGGCTACGGCTACACGGTCGACGTCGCCGAGACGGCGACCGAGACCGACGTCGTCTTCGATCACGATGGCGTGCGCCTCCTCGTCGACCGCAAGGCGCTGCCCTTCATCGACGGGACCGAGGTCGACTTCCAGCGCCAGGGCCTGAACGCGACGTTCGTGTTCCGCAACCCGAACGCGACCGGCGAGTGCGGCTGCGGCGAGAGCTTTACGGTCGAGGAAGCTGGGATTCGGGATTCGGGATTGGGGATTCGGTAGGGCGGATTCTTCGCGCTCGGCCCGGGACATCCCGTGCTGTTGGCCGTCGATCTCCAATCCCGAATCCCGAATCCCGGCTCTATTGCGCCAATCCCCTGATTCGCCTAGTATTCGCGCCCCTTCGACCGGCCAGCCGGGCGAGGGACCTTGCCTCACCGCACTGCGGGAGGCTGCCGGAGCGGAAATTCCTCCCCCGGTATCCGCAAGGAGACAACATGCGTCACTACGAGATCGTGTTTCTGGTCCATCCTGACCAGAGCGAGCAGGTGCCCGCGATGATCGAGCGTTACAAGACGCTGATCGAGGGCAACGGCAGCGGCAAGATCCACCGCCTCGAAGACTGGGGCCGCCGCCAGCTCGCCTATCCGATCCAGCACCTCGCCAAGGCCCATTACGTGCTCATGAACATCGAGTGCGACGCCGAGGTCCTGGGCGAGCTCGAATCCGGTTTCCGCTTCAACGACGCGGTGCTGCGGCATCTCATCATGAAGCGCGAGAACGCGGACACCGAGATGTCCGCGATCATGAAGAACAAGGACGACAAGGGCGACCGCCGTCGTCGCGACGACGAGGGCTTCGGTTTCGGCGACGACGACGATGCGCCGCGTCCGCGCCGCGACCGCGAAGCGCGTCCGCCGCGCGAAGAGGCAGCTCCCGCCGCGCCGAGCGAAAGCGCCGAGTAATCGTCCTTCACGGGCGGGGCAGCCCCGTCATCCGGAGATATCGAAATGTCCAAGTTCTTCCGCCGCAAGAAATTCTGCCGCTTCACCGCTGAGGGCGTCGTCGAGATCGATTACAAGGATCTCAACACGCTGCGCCAGTACATCACCGAGACCGGCAAGATCGTCCCGAGCCGCATCACGGGCACGAAGGCGCGGTATCAGCGTCAGTTGTCGACGGCCGTGCAGCGGGCGCGGTTCCTCGCGCTGCTGCCGTACAGCGACAGCCACTAACCCCCATTCCGTCATCCCCGCGAAAGCGGGGACCATCGCCTTTCGCTCGTGGAAGGCACTGGATTCCCGCCTGCGCGGGGAAACGATATTCGGACAGCCACCGCTGCGTCGGCCCGGGTGCCGGCGCTAACGAATCGGAGAAACACCATGGATCTCATCCTGCTCCAGAAAGTGAAGAACCTCGGCAACCTCGGCGACAAGGTTCGCGTGAAGCCGGGCTACGGCCGCAACTATCTCGTCCCGCACGGCAAGGCCGCGCCGGCGACCGAGAAGAATCTCGCCGAGTTCGAGAAGCGCCGCGCCGAGTACGAGGCGAAGGCCAACCAGCAGCTCTCGGCCGCCGACGCGCGCAAGGTGCAGCTCGAAGGCGCGTCGATCACGCTGAAGGCGCACGCGAGCCCGGAAGGCAAGCTGTTCGGCTCGGTCGGTCCGCGCGACATCGCCGACGCGTTCACGGCCGCCGGCACCGCGATCGAGAAGAGCGAAGTCGTGATGGGCGAAGGCCCGATCCGGCACATCGGCGAGTTCGACGTGCAGATCCATCTGCACGCCGACGTGCACACGTCGGTCAAGGTCGTCGTGGTCGCCGAAGAATAAGCTGCACGATGCACCGCCCCGGCCCAGCGCCGGGGCGACGTTTCCAGGTCAGGCCGGCTTCTTCCCGCGCAGGCCGAGCACGATCATCACGGCGCCGATCGCGCCGACCACACCCGACACTTCGCCAACGGTTTCCATCAGCGCCTTCGGATCGTTCGAGCGCGGCGCCATGCCGCCCATGAAGAAAAAGAAGCCGATCGCCGCGACGATGAGCACCGCGCCGACGACGACCACTCGCCGATTGACGTTCCGCATGGTTTCCCCTCCCGCGATATCGCTCTGCCCGCCGGTCCCCGCGCCGCACAATAGCTGAAACCCACGCCGCGCGCGGCCAGCGAGAGCGTCACTTTTTCGTCATCGAGGTGACCGCTAACAACCTGTGCACACACTTATCTACAGGTTTCGGGCGCTTATCCCCGCAAGCGGGGCGGTTATCCACCGAATATTCGTCACACTGTTCTATCGCAGGATTTGAGAGCGTGCTCTAGTATCACCGGCCCCGTCCCGAACAAGAACTCCTCTGATGGCGGCCCTCTCCGAGCGCAAACCCACATCGAACATCGAAGCGCTGCGCGTGCCGCCGCATTCGATCGAAGCCGAGCAGGCCGTGCTCGGCGGGCTGATGCTCGCGCCGGAATCCTGGGATCGCATCGCCGACAAGCTCACCGAGGACGATTTCTACCGGCGCGACCACCGCGTCATCTACCGCGCGATCGGCGAGCTGTCCGAGAAGGGCATGCCGTACGACGCGGTCACGCTCGGCGAATGGTTCCAGGCGCAGAACCTCGCCGATCTCGTCGGCGGATCGAGCTACGTCGTCGAGCTCGCGAACTCGACGCCGAGCGCGGCCAACATCGTCGCCTACGCCGACATCGTGCGCGAGAAATCGGTGCTGCGTCAGCTTATCGATGCCGGCACGGAGATCGCAGGCGATGCGTTCCTCCCCGAAGGCCGCTCGAGCCAGGAGCTGCTCGAAGTCGCCGAACAGAAGGTGTTCCATATCGCCGAAGCCGGCGCGCGCGGGCGCAAGGGCTTCGTCACGATGCGCGCCGCGGTCAAGGACGCGTTCCAGATCCTGCACCAGCGCTACGAGAGCAAGGGCTCGGTCACCGGTCTCGCGACCGGCTTTTCCGATCTCGACGAGATGACCGCGGGCCTGCAGCCGTCGGACCTCATCATCGTCGCGGCGCGCCCGTCGATGGGCAAGACCGCGCTCGCGGTCAATTTCGCCGAATACGCCGCGATCCAGAAGAAGAAGGCCGTCGCCGTGTTCTCGATGGAAATGTCGGCCTCGCAGCTCGCGTTCCGTCTCATCTCCTCGCTGGGCAGCATCAACCAGCAGCACCTTCGCACCGGCGATCTCGCCGAGGAGGAATGGCCGCGCGTGACGAACGCGATCACGTTCCTCTCCGAAGCGAAGATCTTCATCGACGACACGCCGGCGCTGTCGCCGGGCGAGCTCCGCGCTCGGTCGCGGCGCCTGAAACGCGAGCACGATCTCGGCCTCATCGTGATCGACTACCTGCAGCTCATGCAGGTGCCCGGCAACAAGGAGAACCGCGCCACCGAAATTTCAGAGATCTCGCGCAGCCTGAAGGCGCTTGCGAAGGAGCTCGACATTCCGGTCGTCGCGCTGTCGCAGCTGAACCGCTCGCTCGAGCAGCGCACCGACAAGCGTCCGGTCATGGCCGACCTTCGCGAATCCGGCGCGATCGAGCAGGACGCCGACCTGATCCTCTTCATCTACCGCGACGAGTACTACAACCCGGATTCGAGCGACAAGGGCACGGCGGAGATCATCATCGGCAAGCAGCGCAACGGCCCGACCGGTACGATTCGCCTGACGTTCCTCGGGCAGTTCACGAAGTTTGCGAATTATGCGTCGGATAGGTATGCCGGTTCGTTCGAGTGAGGAAGTGAGCGGTCAGCGGTCAGCGGTCAGCGGAGAAAATCCGTGCATCGCGCCGCTTGGTCCGCTCACCGCTCACCGCTCACCGCTCACCGCCTTCGAATGAGCCGCGCCACCGCCGCCACGATCCACATCGGCGCGCTGCGCGACAACCTGCGTCGCGTGCGCGAGCTCGCGCCGGGCTCGAAGGTCATGGCCATCGTCAAAGCAGACGGCTATGGCCACGGTCTCGAGCGCGTCGCGCGCGCGTTGCAGGGCGCCGACGCGTTCGGCGTCGCCGGCATCGCCGACGGGCAGCGCCTGCGCGCGGCCGGCATCTCGCAGCGCATCGTCGTGCTGTCGGGACCGGACGAAGCGGCCGATCTCGCCGAGATGCGCCGCCTGCGCCTCGACTCGACGATCCACCACGACGCGCAGGTCGAATGGCTCGCGGCCGAAGGCGATCCGCGTCCGGTCAGGATCTGGATCAAGCTCGACACCGGCATGCACCGCCTCGGCTTCGCGCCCGAGCGCGCGCGCGAGCTGCACGCACGGCTCGCCGCGATGCCGAGCGTCGATCGCGAGATCGGCCTCATGACGCATTTCGCCAATTCCGACGTCTTCGACGACGCGCTGACGACGCTGCAGATCGAGCGCTTCGAGCGCGCGCTGTCCGGCGTCGAAGGTGAGCGCTCGCTGTCGAATTCCGCCGGCATCCTCGGCTGGCCCGAGGCGCAGGCGCAATGGGTGCGCGCCGGCGGCGCGCTGTACGGCATCTCGGTCGTCGCCGGCAAGATCGGCGCCGATTTCGGCTTTCGTCCGGCGATGACGCTCGCGACGCGGCTCATCGCGATCAACCGCGTGCGCAAGGGCGAGCACATCGGCTACGCGGCGACGTACGAGTGCCCGGAGGACATGAACGTCGGCGTCGCCGCGATCGGCTACGGCGACGGCTATCCGCGCCACGCCGACGCCGGGACGCCCGTGCTCGTCAACGGTACGCGCGCGAGCCTGATCGGCCGCGTGTCGATGGACCTCGTCACGATCGACTTGCGCAATCACCCGGACGCACGCATCGGCGATCCCGTCTTGTTGTGGGGACGCGGCCTGCCGGTCGAGGAAATCGCGATGCACGCCGATACGATCGGCTACGAGCTGACGTGCGGGATCACGCGACGCGTGCGCTTCGTCGAGGACGAGAGCTGACCAGGCGTCGCGCGGTTCGTGCTACACTTGGTCAAGGTTGGTCAAGCGAAGTTTCGCCATGCAACTCAATCTCTACGATGCGAAGACGCGGCTCTCGGAGCTGGTCGAAGCCGCAAGCCAGGGCGAGACGGTCGTGATCGCGAAGGCCGGCCGGCCGCTCGCGAAGCTCGGGCCGGTGGACGTCCCGCGCAAGCCGGTCCGGCTCGGTCTCATGAAAGGCAAGATCAAGATCGGCAAGGATTTCGACGCGCCGCTGCCGGAGTCCGTGTTGCGCGAGTTCGAGGGCGACGCTTCGTGAAGGTGCTGCTCGATACGCAGCTCGTTCTCTGGGCGATGCAGGACTCGAAGCAATTGTCTGCGGCCGCACGCAAGCAGATTCGTGCGGCTGAAGCGAACTACGTGAGCGCTGCAAGTCTCTGGGAGATCGCCATCAAGGCTTCGCTGGGCAAGCTCGCGCTCGACAGCGAAGTGCTCGAAGAACAGCTCGGCGCCGCCGGCTTTCAGCCGTTGCCGATCACGTCGCAGCACACGGTGCAGGTGCGCAAGCTGCCGATGCATCATCGCGATCCGTTCGATCGCATGCTCGTGGCGCAGGCGATGAGCGAGCCGCTGCGGCTTCTCACGCACGATACGGGGTTGCGCATGTATTCCGATCTCGTCACGGTCGTCTGACGCGCGTGGCCAAGGCTAAGACCGCCTACGTCTGCGCCGATTGCGGCGCAGAGCATTCGAAGTGGCAGGGGCAGTGCGTCGAATGCGGCGCATGGAACACGTTGAGCGAAATCACCGTGCTCCCGGCGAAAGCCGTCGCGAATCCGCGCGGCAGCTACGCCGGCAACACCGACGCCGCGAAGGTCACGAAGCTCGCGACGGTCGCTGCCGAGGCCGAGCGCCGCGAGGAGACCGGCATCGCCGAGCTCGACCGCGTGCTCGGCGGCGGCCTCGTTTCTGGTTCGGTGGTGTTGATCGGCGGCGATCCCGGCATCGGCAAGTCGACGCTGCTCCTGCAGATGCTCGGTGCGATCGGCCGGCGGGTGCGCGGCCTCTACGTCACCGGCGAAGAAAGCCTTGCGCAGGTTGCGGGGCGCGGACAGCG
>Ga0081540_1003797_pt1 | contig 11822 bp, 9 predicted proteins | sample TabmetS2T1R1_FD_71024 | JGI IMG/M metagenome (GOLD analysis project Ga0081540, IMG submission 71024) | Tabebuia heterophylla rhizosphere microbial communities from the University of Puerto Rico - S2T1R1 | ecosystem: Host-associated > Plants > Roots > Rhizosphere ...
TCCTTCTCCGCCGAGAACGCCGCCTCGGCTCGCTTGAGCCAGCGCTGCGCGTCGTCGAACTTCCCGGCGAACATGGCGGTGTTCGCCAGGCGGGTCAGGACCTTGGCCTGCTCGGGTCCGGGAACCGGCTCGAGCTTCTGCGCAACCGCGAGCGCCTGCTCGAGGAGCGCCATGCTCCGGTCGCCCTGGTCCAGCGAGTGGTAGACCTGCGACAGCGTCACCAGGATGGAGATCTTCTCCCGCGGCTGGTCGGGGAGCGCCGAGCCGATGCGCGCCGCCGCCGCATCCACCGCCTCCTGGACCGTTCGTTCCCGGGCCGGTCGGGGGCCCTCCGAGCCCGGATCCGCGGCGGCCAGCACGTCCTCGAGGAAGTCGCTCACCGCCGCAGCGCTGCGCGCCTGGGCCTGCGCCACCCGCTTCTCCTCTCCGAGCCGCTTCGCCTGCACCACCGCAACCGCGGTGAGGCCGATCAGGGCCACCGCCGCCGCGGCGCCCACGGCCACCAGGCCTCGGTGCCGGGCGACGAAGCGCCGGATCCGGTGGGGCAGCGAGCCCGCCTGGGCCTGGAGCGGCTCGCGGGCCAGCGAACGCCGGAGGTCCTCGGCCAGCGCCTCCACCCCGAAGTAGCGGTCCTCGGGTCGACGGGCCAGGGTGCGCAGGAGAATCCCGTCGAGGTCGCGCTCGAGCCGGGCCCGCAGTCGCCGGACCGAGGTGCCGCGCAGCTCCGCCGTCGGCTCGTCCACCGTGGTGCTTGGAAGGAGCGGCTGCGCCTGGAGGATCTCCACCGCGAGCTGCGCCGGCGTGCCGCCCCCCACCTGGTAGGGCCGCACCCCGGCGAGGAGCTCGAAGAGCACCACGCCCAGCGAGTACACGTCGCTCGCGGTGCTGAGCGGCGCGCCGAGGATCTGCTCGGGGCTCGCGTAGGCCGGCGTGAGCGCCCGACCGGTCGCGCGGGTGAGCGGCGTGTCCGGCGCGGGTCCCTCGGGGTCGAGCAAGGTCGCGACGCCGAAGTCCAGCAGCCGAACCTCTCCCTCGTCGGTGACCAGGATGTTGGAGGGCTTGAGGTCGCGGTGGAGGACCAGGTTGGCGTGCGCGTACTGCACCGCGGACAAGACTTGTAGGAAGAGCTGGAGCCGGCCGTCGACATCCAGCTGCCGCGCGTCGGCCCAGGTGGTGATGTGCTGCCCGACCACCCGCTCCATCGCGAGGTAGGGCTGGTTCCGGTCGACGCCGGCGTCGTAGAGCCGGGCGATGCGCGGGTGCTCGAGCCGGGCGAGGATGTCGCGTTCCCGGGCGAACCGCTGCGCCACCTCCTTGCGCCGGGCGTCGAGCAGCGGAAGCTTCAGCGCCAGGTCGCGGCGGAAGGCGCCGTCGTCACGCCGGGCGAGCCACACCTCGCCCATCCCGCCGCTGCCCAGCAGCTCCACGAGGACGTAGGGACCCACGCGGTCGCCGGGGACGCGCGCCGTGCCGGACATCATCACCGGCGAGGCCATGGTCTCGGTCTCGGCGACGCGGGCCGCGAGGAGCCGGCGAACCGCCGGAGCGACGGAGGGCTCCCGCCGGGAGAGCGTGTCCAGCCAGCCGGCGCGCGACGCTGCCGGCAGCGCGAGGCCCTGGTCCACCAGCTCTGCGATGCGGCTCCAGTCCTGGGACACCTGCCTCACGCCTCCGCAGACACCCGGAGATCCTCCGGTTGCAATTTTGCACTCATCGCCCGGCGAGCGCCTGCAGCGCCTCTCCATCGAGACGGCAGGTCAGCCACTCGTGGACCACCTTGGCCCCGAGCGATTCGTAGAACCGGATCGAGGGTTCGTTCCAGTCCAGAACCTGCCAGACGAAGCGACCACAGCCTGTGTCGAGGGCGGTCCGGGCCAGATGGCGCATCATCTCCTTGCCGATGCCGCGCCCCCGCGCGTCCGGCCGGATGAAGAGGTCCTCGAGGTAGAGGGTGGGCTGGCCCCGCCACGTGGAGTAGGCGAAGAACCAGAAGGCGAACCCGACGGGCGTGCCGCTCCACTCCGCGATGGTCGCCTGGTACAGCGGGCGCTCGCCGAAGCCGTCGCGGAGGAGCCCCTCCTCGCTCGCGACCACGGAGTCCGGGTCGCGCTCGTAGGTGGCCAGCTCGCGGATCAGCGAGAGGAGGAGAGGGACGTCTGCCCGCGTCGCGGGGCGGAGGTGGAGCACCGGCGCATCATGCCTCGTGCCCTCCCTCCGCGCTGGAACAGTCCGGCGCCCGGGCCGGACCGTTCCGTACCGGTCCCCTGCCTCAGCAGCGAGTCACGTGCGCGGCGATGGCCATCCACCGCCCCGCCCGGCGCGCCCAGACGTCGGTGTAGCGCCCGTGCCCGGCGCGGCCCCCGTCACGGAAGGTGGTCCGGGCATGGACCAGGGCCACGTCGCCGAGCAGCCGCACCAGGACCTCGTGCCCTTCGAGCTCGGTCAGCGACGAGGGGGCCGAGGCCCGCGCGAGGAACGCCGCCCGGTCGAGCAGCGTCCCGTCGGGGCGCGAGCAGAGGAAGTCCGGCGCCAGGTGCTCCTCGAACCACCCCCGGTCGGACCGCTCCGATGCGCGGAGGTACTCGGTGTTGAGCCGGAGCAGGACCTCACCGTCGGGCGATGGCCTGGGCGGCGCGGTCACTCGTCCTCTCCCTGGTCGTCCCCGGGCATGCCGCGACGGAAGGGACCGAATCCAGCAGGAGTCGCCCGGAAGGCCGTCGTCGCGTTCGTCGTCGCGTCGAGGAACTGCCCGCCGATCCGCCCCAGGTCGTCGATGTCCCCGGCGTTGGTGATGGTCCCGTTCAGGCCGGAGATGACGCGCGAGCCGAGGTCGATGACCTTGCCCCTTTGCCAGAGCACGCCCCGGCAATCACCCCCGGCGCAGGAGACGCCGACCACCTGGCGCCAGACGTTGATCCCGAGGGCCTGGCCGTTGTCGTGCCCGTCCAGCAGCGGCAGCGGCTCGATCCCACCCGAGCGCGTCCAGAGGAATGGCCGGGGCACGAAGTCCGTGACCGGCGTCCCGGGAGCGTTGGCGAAGCCCACCACGTCTCCCCAGGCGTTGAGGGCCATCGGCGTGTTCCATCCCTCGCCGCCCAGGGTCCCGAGGTCGGTGATGGTGCTGCCTTCCCACATCAACATCCGCCGGGCGCTGACGCCGCCCACCGCGATGCCGCAGGCCCCGGTGATCCCGATGACCTGGCCACGGTCGTTGATGCCGGTCGCGGCGCTGGTCGAGTCACCGGGCAGCGGCGGCAGCTGCCGCATGTCGTCCTTGCCGGGGCCCCAGAGCGCAGCGATGAACTGGCGCTTCTGACGGCCGGTGCAGCTCGGGTCGAGCATCGGAGTCTCCGCCCACCCGACGACCTGACGGAAGTTGTTGGCCGAGGTCGCGAAGCCGTTGTCGCCGCCGAAGGTGGGCAGCGCCCGGATCTTCCCGTGGTCCCAGACCACACCCTTGCAGACCTTCCCGGTCCGCGAGGGGAAGAAGAAGCGGCAGCTCCAGGTCTCGTCGAGCGGCTGGTCCTGGTCCGTCTCGGCGACCCCGGCCACGAAGTCGATCACGTTCTTCGACGGCCAGAGGATGGCGCTGTTGGGCCCTCCGAGCGTCCCGAGATCCGACGGCGTCCGCCCGCGCCAGATCGCCGCGTGAACGGTCGCGTTGCCCGCCTGGGCCGAGAGTCCGCCGACCCAGCCGAGGTCGTTGATGCTGTTCCCCTGGCTCACGGTGCCTCCCAGCGAGTCGAGGGGATGCACCACGTACCTCGGGCCGTCGCCTTGCCCGAGCGCGGCGTCGTTCACCTCGGTGGGCGCCGCCTGCTGGCTGCAGGCAAGCGCACCGAGCACCACCACCGTGCACAGCCATCTCGTCTTCCGTTGCATGCGTCCTCCTCCGGGGCATCTGCCCTCTGCTTCGTGGAGGTCCGGGAGCGTGGAGCCCCGGGGGCGACGGGCGCTGTCAGGTTCTTGAAGGGGCACTGTCACGGAATTCAGGTCCCGGCGACGGCGCCCCGCCGGCCGTCGTACGCTCGGTTGCACACGATGACCACGGTTCGCGCCATCACCGAGGAGCAGGTCGTCCAGCGCCGCGTGCCGCTCCTCGAGAGCGGGCTGGCCCTGGTGGAAGACGTGCGCTCGAACGCGCACGTCGGGAGCGTGGGCGCGGAGGGATTCTCCGCCGAGGCCCAGCTGGTGCTGCCCTACCGTGGCCTCTTCGTCTGGGAGGTGGGGCGGGACACGGTGGTCGGCGATCCGAACCAGGCGCTGTTCGTCGCCCCGGGCGAGGAGTTCCGGATGATGCACCCGGTGCCGGGCGGGTACGCCGAGGTGATCGTTACTCCGGGCGAGGACCTCCTCGAGGAGCTCCTCGGCGGACCGGGCCGGAATGCCCGGCTCCATCCGCTCTTCCGCACGCGAGCCAGGAGGATCGACCCGCGCCTGCAGCTGGCCCGCGCCCGCTTCCTGGCGCTGACGACAGAGGGCGAAGAGCCTCTCGAGGCGGAGGAGCTGTTGCTGTCGCTACTCCGCAGCGCCCTCGGCGAGGGACGGCCCGCGGTGCAGCCGGCGCGCTGCACCCAGCGGCTGATGGAGCGCGCCAAGACGTACCTCGCCACGGAGCTCGGCGGGTCGATCCGCCTGACGGAGATCGCCCGCGCGGTGGGCGCCTCTCCGGGCTACCTCACCCAGCTCTTCCGGGCCGTGGAAGGCGTCCCGCTCCACGCGTACCTCACCCAGCTCCGGCTGGCGCAGGCCCTGGTCGAGCTGCCGCACGCCGAGGACCTCACGGGTCTCGCGCTGGAGCTCGGGTTCTCCAGCCACAGCCACTTCTCCGCCCGCTTTCGCCGCGCGTTCGGCCTCACCCCGTCCGAGTTCCGGCGGAGCTCGCGGCACCGCTCCCCACCGCCGGTGTAGCGGTCGCGGCGAGGCGGGCCCGCAGCGCCTCGATCTCCGTTCGCGCCCGCGCCTTGAGGGTCTCGAGGTCGGCGAGCGTCAGCCCGGCGGTGGACAGCGGCGCGCCCACCGTCACCCGCCCCTCCGCCCGACCGAACTTCCAGCTGTGCTTGGGGAGGGACGTGCCCGTTCCCGACACCGCGAGCGGAAGCACGTCCGCGCCGGTCTCGATCGCCAGCCGGAACGCGCCGTCCTTGAAGGGGAGGAGCTGGCCGTCCTTGCTCCGCGTGCCCTCGGGGAAGAGCATCACCGGGACGCCGCGCGCGAGCCACTCGGCGCAGGCAGCCATCGCCTCCTTCGCCGAGTCGCTGTCTCCGCGCTTCACGGGGATGTCCCCCGCCATCCACATCATCCACCCCGCCACCGGGATGCGGAACAGCGAGGCCTTCCCGAGCCACTTCATCTCCCAGGGGAGAAAGGAGATGAGGAAGGGATCGGCGTTCGACTCGTGGTTGCTCACCACCACCGTCGGCCGCCGCGGCGCCTCCGGGACCGGCCCCACCACACCGAAGCGCCAGAAGGGATTCAGCTTCGCCGCCACGACCCCGACCAGCCGGAACGCGCGGCCGGCCACCGCCCGGCGGCGGTCGAACGGGAGGCAGACGACGAAGAGCACCGTCTGCACGACGAATCCGGTGATGGCGACGAGGGCGATCTCCACCCAGGCCCAGATGGACAGGAGCGCGGTCATGTTCTCGGTTGGGAGGTGCTCCATAGCGCACTGCGCTGAGCGCCGCTCCCCCGGGACTTGCGTGCCCCCGGCGGTCTAGGGTGGGCCGCCGAGGACGCCCCGCATGGCACCGCCGCCGGACAAGAGCCGCGCCGCCGAGCCCGCGCTGTGGGCGTTCGCCCTGACGCTGGTGCTGCTGGTCGGCCCGGCGCGGGTGCTCTGGGCCGAGCCGGCGCGCGGATGGCTCGCGCCGTTCCTGCTCTGGGTGGGGATCATCGTCCTCGGCGCCTGGGCCGTCCACCGCCCGAGCGCCCCGCCATGAGCCCGACGATCGGCGTCCTCTTCGGCGTCGCGGTGGCCTACCTGCTCCTCCTGTTCGGGGTGGCCTACGCCACCGAACGCGGGCTCGTCCCGGGGCGGCTCGTTCGCCACCCGCTGACCTACGCGCTCTCGCTCGGCGTCTATGCGACGTCGTGGACCTACTCCGGGAGCGTCGGCTTCGCCCGGAGCCAGGGGTACGCCTTCCTCACCATCTATCTCGGGGTGACGCTGGCCTGTCTCCTCGTGCCGGTGCTCTGGGAGCCGGTGCTCCGCCTCTGCCGCGAGCACCAGCTCACCTCGCTGGCCGACCTCTTCGCCTTCCGCTTCCAGAGCCAGAGCGCGGGCGTGCTGGTGACGGTGTTCATGCTCGCCGGCAACCTCCCCTACCTCGCGCTGCAGATCCACGCGGTGACTGCGGGATTCAAGGTGCTGGCCCAGGCCTCTCCGCCGAGCGGCATCGCCCTGATGTTCTGCGGGCTGGTGACGCTCTTCGCCCTGCTCTTCGGGGCCCGCCACGTCACCCCCCGCGAGCGGCATGCGGGCCTGGGCGTTGCCATCGCCTTCGAGTCGCTGGTGAAGCTGGTGGCGCTGCTCACCGTCGGCCTGGTGGCGGTGACCACCGTCTTCGGCGGCCTCGGCGGGCTCAGCCGCTGGCTCTCCGAGAACCCCACCGCGCTCGCCCGCGCCTATGGTCCCGTCCAGACCGGGCCGTGGGCCACCCTGCTCCTCCTCTCCTTCGCCGCAGCCTTCCTGCTGCCCCGGCAGTTCCACATGGCCTTCACCGAGTCGCTCGACGGACGGGCGCTTCGCGTGGCGGCGTGGGCCTTCCCGCTCTTCCTCCTGCTCCTGAACCTCCCGGTGATGCCGCTGCTCTGGAGCGGCACCGTGCGCTTCCCGGACGGGAACCCCGACAACCACGTGCTGGAGCTGGCGCGGAGCAGCGGGCATCCGCTGGTGGGCGCGCTGGCCTTCATCGGCGCCATCTCGGCGGCGAGCAGCATGCTCATCGTCGACACGCTGGCCCTGGCGGCGATGTGCCTCAACCACCTGGTGCTCCCCCGCACCAACCTCGCGCGCTCGGGCGACCTCTACGCCGGGTTGCTCTGGGCGCGGCGGGCGCTCATCGTGACGGTGCTCGCCCTGGGTTACCTCTTCAGCCGGCTGCTCGCGACCCGCCAGGGGCTGGTGGAGATCGGCCTCATCTCCTTCGTCGCGGTCGCGCAGGTCCTGCCCGGCGTGCTGGCGCTCCTCTTCTGGCGCGGCGCCACGCGACAGGGCTTCCTGACCGGGCTCTCGGCGGGCGTGGGGGTGTGGGCGGTGACGCTCTTCTTGCCCTTGCTCGCGCGCGGGCGACTGCTCCCGTCGGTGTTCGACCTCGGCTGGGTGTTCGGCATCCGCCCCGGGTCGGAACCGTGGACCGCCTCCACCTTCTGGTCGCTGGCCCTCAACACGCTGCTCTTCGGCGGCGTCTCGCTCCTCACCCGCCCCACCGCGCGTGAGGAGGAGGCGGCGGTCGCCTGCACCCGCGGCGCCGCGCCCGGGCCGTGGATGCTCGAGCCCTCCAGCGCGCAGGAGTTCCAGGAGCGCCTCGCGCCGCTCCTCGGAGAGGACGTGGCCTCCACCGAGCTCACCCAGGCCCTCGCCGACCTGGACATGGTCCCCGAGGAGCGGCGGCCGGCCCAGCTCGGACGGCTGCGGGACCGGCTCCAGCGCAACCTCTCCGGCCTCATGGGCCCCCTCGTCGCCCGCTGGGTGGTGGACCGGGGCATCCGGGTCCATCACGGCAAGCGCGCGCCCCTGAGCGACCGCATCCGCGTGCTCGAGGAGCAGCTCCGCGCCAGCCGGGCGCAGCTCCAGGGCGCCCCGGCCGAGCTCGAGGCCTACCGCCGCTACCTGCGCCGCGTGCTGGAGGACCTGCCCCTGGGTGTCTGCGCGCTCGGGCCGGACCGGGACGTCGTCATCTGGAACCGCGCGCTCGAGCACCTGAGCGGGCTGTCCGCCCACGACGCGGTGGGCGCGCGCCTCGACGCCCTGGCCGGGCCGCTCCCGGCCTCGGTCCTGGCCTTCGTCTCCGGAGCCGCCTCGCAGCAGGAGGTGCACCTCCAGATGGGCACGAGCGAGCGCGCCTTCTCGCTGTCCCGCAGCTCGGTGCGCGAGCCCGGCAGCACCGCCAGCGAGACCGCGGGCGCGGTGGTCCTGGTGGAGGACCTGACCGAGCGGAAGCACCTCGCCGCCCAGGTGGCACACCAGGACCGGCTCGCCTCGGTGGGCCGGCTCGCTGCCGGCGTCGCGCACGAGATCGGCAATCCGCTCACCGGCATCGCCTGCCTCGCCCAGAACCTGGCCCGCGAGCTCGCCGAGGCGGACCTGCGTGACCGGGTGGGGCTCATCCTCCGCGAGACCCAGCGCATCGACGCCATCGTCCGGGTGCTCCTCGGCTACAGCCATGCCGGTTCCGCGGACGGCCTGAACCGCGACCCGGTGGACCTGCACGCCTGCGTGGGCGAGGCCATCACCCTCGTGCGCCTGTCGCGCGAGGCGAAGGGCGTTCCCTGCGAGAACCGCGTCCCCGAGGGCGTGCACGTCTCGGGCGATCGGCAGCGGCTCATCCAGGTCTTCGTCAACCTCGTGTCGAATGCGTGCGACGCCAGCCCGCCGGGGACCCCCGTCACGGTCGGTGCGCTGTCAACGACACAAGGCGTCAAGGTCTTCGTGCAGGACCGTGGCACTGGAATGGACGAGTCGACCCGCGAACGGATGTTCGAACCTTTTTACACGACGAAGCCTCCAGGGCAGGGTACGGGTCTCGGGCTCCCGCTCGTCGCGGCGATCGTCCGCGAACACGGGGGCACTCTCCGGGTCGACACCAGGCCCGGTGGAGGGACGACGGTGGAGGTGGACCTTCCGGGGGCAGATGCTCCGGCGGGAACGGGGACGAGGGTGGCCGAGGCCCTCGGGGGAGCACGCGCATGAGCCGCATCCTGGTGGTCGAGGACGAGGACATCATCCGCTCCGAGCTGGCCCGGCTTCTGGCCCGGACGGGTCACGACGTCGTCGAGACGGCCTCGGTTCCCGAGGCGATGTCCGCCGGCGCTGCCGACGGGTTCGATCTTGTCATTGCCGATCTGCGGCTCCCCGGCGAGCTGGGGACGACGCTCATCGACAGCTGCCGCCCGACGCCGGTGCTGGTGATGACCAGCTACGCGACGGTGCGTGCCGCGGTGGAGGCGATGCAGAAGGGCGCGGCGGACTTCGTGGCCAAGCCGTTCGACCACGACGAGTTCCTCCTGGTGGTGGACCGGGTGCTGCGCCAGTCGCGACTGCAGCGGCAGAACGCGGCCCTCAAGCAGGACCTGGAGCGCAGCTACGCGGTGCACGGAATGGTCGGCAGCTGCCCGTCGATGCGGGAGGTGTTCGAGCGCGTCCGAAAGGTCGCGGCCACCGACGCCACCGTGCTCATCCTCGGCGAGTCCGGCACCGGCAAGGAGCTGGTGGCCCGCGCAGTCCACGACCAGAGCAGCCGCCGCGACGCGCCGATCATCGCCGTCAACTGCGCCAGCATCCCGGAGACGCTCATCGAGTCCGAGCTCTTCGGTCACGAGAAGGGCGCCTTCACCGGCGCCCACAAGGCGCACCCCGGCCTCGTGGAGGCGGCCGATGGCGGCACGCTCTTCCTCGACGAGATCGGCGAGCTGCCGCTGCCCGCGCAGGCCCGGCTCCTCCGCGTCCTCCAGGAAGGCGAGGTGCGGCGGGTGGGCGCCACCGGCAGCCGCCGGGTGAACGTGCGGCTCATGGCCGCGACCCACCGCGACCTCCGGCAGATGTCGTACGACGGGCAGTTCCGCAACGACCTCTACTTCCGTCTGCGGGTGGTGGAGATCAGCCTGCCGCCGCTCCGCGCCCGCGGCTCGGACGTTCTCGAGCTGGCGGACTTCCTCCTCTCGAAGCTCTGCCGCCGCCTCAACAAGCCGCAGCTGGAGCTCACCTCCGAGGCGCGCCAGGCGATCTTCGGTCACCCCTGGCCGGGCAACGTGCGCGAGCTGGAGAACGCCATCGAGCGGGCGGTCATCCTCAGCGACGGCGGGCAGATCACCCCCGACCTCCTCGCCATCGACGGGCCCCGCCCTCCCGGCATGTCCGGCGCCGACGGAGAGGACGGCCCGGGCTCCGGCGCGCTCACCGAGTACTTCCGGCGCTTCGTCCTCGAGCACCAGCAGCACCTGTCGGAGACGGAGATCGCGCGACGGCTCGGTATCAGCCGCAAGGCGCTCTGGGAGAAGCGGGCCCGGCTCGGGATCCCGAGGAACAAGCTACCGGCGTGAGACGGCATCCGCCGTGCGCACCTGCGCGGCGTCGACGGCCTCCCCCCTGACGCGGGGGGCTGATCCGGAAGGACGCGCTCCTCGGAACGGACGCCGCCCTAGAAGCTGGCCTGGAACTGGAGCGTGCCCACCCAGTGATTGGCCGGGACGAGGGTGCCGTCGACGGTCTCGCCCGCCCTCTCCTTGTTCTGGAAGGCGATCTCCGCGGTGATCTTGTAGACGTGCTGGAGGACGTACCAGCTGAAGCCGCCCCGGTAGGTGGTGAGGTCTCCGGTCGTGTTCCCGCGGCCCACGTAGGCCGCGTCGGAGTTGAACCACTCGATCTGGACGTAGGGTCCAATCACCCCGAAGCGCATCGAGACCAGCCCGAAGATTCCGAACCCGGACTGCGCGGCCCCGTCGCCTGCCCAGACCCGGGTGGCGAGCACCTCGGCGCTCAGCTCGAGGTCCGGGCTGAACGGGATGTCGGCGAAGATGTCGGCGTTTCCGGTGGTCTGGGCGCCCATTCCGGTGGGGGTCGAGGCGCCCGGGCCGGTGGGCGCGGAGTTCCGGCGCGCGTTTGCCTGGTACTCCGCCGCGACGCCCACGTTGACGATGGGGCTGGTGGCGAAGCACACCTGGCAGAAGGTGTACCCGTCCTCCTTGCCGGCGATGTTGAAGCGGAGCATGCCGGCGAACTTCGGCGCGTCGCCGGGATTGATCCCGGGCTGGGCGGCGACGGCCGGCGGCCCGACGACCGCGGGGATGGTGGCCCGGGTCTGCACGCCGTTGAAGACGCCCATCCGGTAGTAGATCCGGTCATCCAGCAAGAGACCCCGGATCAGGAACCCGACGTCCCGGTTGGACCGCTGGGAGTTGCTCGCGAAGAAGACGGGAAAGGCACTCAAGGTCGCCTGACGGCTGCTGCTGGTGATCACGTTGTGGCTGTAGGGCAGCAGCATCAGGCCCGCGTCGATGGTCAGCTCCTTGCTGACCTTGTACGTGGCAATCGCGTCGAGGAGGAAGATGCCGTTGTAGACGCCGGTGGCCGTGGGGCTGGCTCCACCGACGCCCGCGGCCGGGACGTTCGGGCTGGTTCCGGGGCCGGTCGCGTACGACACGTCGGTGGTGATCAGGAACCCGATGTTGTCGTTGAACTGGCCCGACAGCAGGATCCGCGCCCGGCGCAGGAGGAAGTCGTGCGAGGGGTCCTTCCCGGAGCCTGCCGCGTCCTGCTCGATCCGGTACTGCGCCTGGATGAGGGCGCCGACGTCGACGAAGCCCTTCTCGCTGAAGCTGATCTTCGCGGCGCTCGCGGTGCTCGCGACCAGCAGGGACAGCGCCCACAGCAACGGCCTGCAGCACTTCCAGGTCATGCCGAAGACCTCCACGCAGCTGCTTCGAAGCCGACACCCCGGGATCCCCCGGGGCCGAGACGGGCACCCCAGGAGCAAGCGCCGGACCGCGGGGGCGCCCTGACTCCCTACCGGGGGTTACTCGATGTCAGGTGCACTTGACACGTGAAAAACGGAAACACCCGTGCGCGCAGTCGGTTACGGATCGTAACAGCGTTGCGTTAC
>Ga0081540_1003798_pt1 | contig 11822 bp, 11 predicted proteins | sample TabmetS2T1R1_FD_71024 | JGI IMG/M metagenome (GOLD analysis project Ga0081540, IMG submission 71024) | Tabebuia heterophylla rhizosphere microbial communities from the University of Puerto Rico - S2T1R1 | ecosystem: Host-associated > Plants > Roots > Rhizosphere ...
AGGAAAGGGGAGATCATGTGTACGCACGCAATTGCCGTATTGGCGACATGCTTCGTTCTGGCGGCAGCCGGGCTTTTCGCCGGGCCGGCTCATGCGCAAAGCGATTCAGCCAAGCCCGCCGTTCAGGATGCCGCGTCAAAACCAATTGGAAAAGTTGTTGTCGCCACCGGTTCGGTCACACTTGAACGTGCGGGTGCGGCGGTCATTCAGGCGAGCACGACAGGTCAAGCTGGCCACGCGAAGGTAGGCGACCTCGTCTATCAGGGCGATACGGTTGCAACCGGCGCCGACGGCCGCGTCGGTATCAATTTCACCGATGGCAGCTCGTTCAATCTGTCGAACAACGCGCGAATGGTCTTGAACGAGTTCGTGTACGATCCAAATGGATCGTCCAATGCGACCTTGTTCAATCTGACCAAGGGGACCTTCACCTTTGTCGCCGGCAAGGTCGCGAAGACCGGCGATATGAAGATCGACACCCCGGTCGCGACCATGGGCGTTCGAGGCACCACGCCACGCGTCGAAATTTCGGATGACGGGACGGTCCGATTTTCTACCCTCATTGAAGAAGGCACGGGCAGTGTCGTGAGAAAGCCGAAGGCGCCAGCGACGCCGCAACCCGACCAAAAGTCTTTTTCCAAGCCAAATCTGAACATCTGTCGGGGATGCTAAGCGCGTTCTCGGCGTAAGCCATTCGTAGTGCGAGAGCCTTGTAGTCAGCCAGAACGGCTGTTTACGTTCAAACTGACGGCCTCCGTTCGCCAGCAAACTCGGAAAGCCCTGATATGGAATTTGGTGCACGCATCAGCCTCGGCTTGACACCTATCTTCGCCTTGCTGCTGCTCGGTTCTCTGGCTGCCGCGCAGAACCCCAAGAAGAGTGACTATCTCGCGAACATCGAGCTGTGCAACGGCTCGGACCGCACGTCGCTTGCAGCCCGGATCGATGGTTGCACGGCGCTCATCGAGTCCGGTCAGGGCACGATGACGGCGCTTGTGATCGCCTATAACAATCGCGGCAATGCCCATACGGCACAGGGAGACTTTGATCGCGCCATCCTGGATTTCGACCGATCGATCAAGCTCGATCCGACTTACGCCAAGGCCTTCAACAACCGGGGCGCGGCCTATTCGAGGAAAGGCGAATACGACCTCGCCCTTAAGGCTCTCGACCAGGCGATCAAGCTCGATCCGAATTACGGCAGGGCCTTCGTCAACCGTGCCGGAGTCTACCTGAAAAAGAACGAGTACGATCGCGCAGGCCGCGACTACGACGAGGCAATTCGCCTCGAGCCAAATCTGGAAGCCGCGTGGCGCGGGCGCTGCTGGACCCGGGCCATCCTCGGCTCGCTGCAAGCAGCACTCGAGGACTGCAACAAGGCGCTCCAGTCATTGCCGAACGACGCCGCCGCGTATGACTCGCGTGGGTTGATCCATTTGAAGATGGGACGCGCTGACGCTGCGATCGATGATTTCAGCTCCGCGCTGCGGGTAGATCCGAAGCTGGCGAGCGCGCTCTATGGACGCGGACTCGCCAGGCTCAAGAACGGCGATAGGGGCGGCGGCGATGCCGATATTTCCGCGGCAAAGACGATCCAGGCCGGAATCGATGACGACTTCATGCGCTATGGCGTCAGGCAGTAGCTGAGCCGCCGGGCTAGTCCAGTTTCACGTTCGCTTCCGTCACGACCTTGCGCCAGCGCTCGACTTCCGCCGACACCATTTTCGCGAACGCAGGACCTGCGACATCAGGGACATCGGAGCCGTTGCGCTCCCAGGCCTCCTTGATGGCCGGCGTCTGCATGGCCTTCTGCAACTCCTTGGCCATCCGCTGGATAATCGCCGGCGGCGTGTTCTTGGGAGCAAACAGGCCGTACCAGGTCGACACTTCATACCCGGCCAAGCCTGCTTCCGCGGCGGTCGGAAGATCGGGGAATGCCGGCACGCGTTTTGGCGCGGCGACGGCGAGCGCGCGCAACTGTCCGGCCCTGACAGGGGCTGCCGATGAACCGAGCCCGTCGAAGACAACAGGCACGTGACCGGCGATGAGATCCTGCATCGCGGGGCCGGCCCCGCGATACGGGACATGCTGGATGTTGGTCTTGGTCAGGATCTTGAACAGCTCGCCCGCGAGATGATGCGTGGTGCCGGCGCCGGCCGAGCCGTAATTCAGCTTGCCGGGGTTGGCCTTGGCATAGACGATGAACTCGGCCAGCGTCTTGGCGGCGACCTTGTCCGGATTGACGACCACCACCTGCGGCGGCCGTGCGATCAGCGCCACCGCAATAAAATCCTTCTCGATGTTGTAGTCGAGGTTGGGATAGAGCGAGGGTGCAATGGTGTGATGCGCCGCGCCCATGAAGAAGGTGTAACCGTCAGGCGCGGCTTTCGCCGCTGCGGAAGCGCCGACAGTGCCACCGGCGCCGGCGCGGTTTTCGATCAGCACGCGCTTGCCCAATTGTGCATCGAGCTGGGCCGCCAGCGGGCGGGCAAAGGCATCGGTGCCGCCACCGGCGGCGAACGGGACGATGAAGGTGATCGGCTTCTCCGGCCATGATTGGGCCTGCGCCTGACTGGCCACGGCGGATACGACCGCCAGAAGTGCAAGCAGGGTGCACCGGACAACTCTAAACTTCACGACATTTTCCTCCGGCTATTGCAACTGGCGCCGTCGACGGCGCGATTGCTTTTTTGCTTCCCCTGCTTCGATTTTCACTCGGAATGGGCAGGATGACGGGCCGTACCGTATGGAAGATGCCAGGCATGATCCATTAAAATGAGTGGCCGGACGTGGGCGGGTGCCGAGACGTTTGGTCGCTCCCCCGGGGCATCGGAACCGCTCGTCCCGGTACGGCCGCGCCGAAGAATAAGGAAGGCCCGGCGTTACGCTTCCATCGCGCGTGTGCCGCGGCCGAAATCCGGACGAAGCAGCAGCGCGATCAGCAGCACGGGAAGGAGCGGCGCGACCCTGGCCACGGGAAACAGCAAAGGCGGGCTCAGCATCGGCATCAGCCAGATCATGAACGCCAGGGTCCAGCACCACAGCGGCAATGGAGTGCTTCGCGCCATCAGCCAGAACGCCGCCGCTATCACCAGCAGCGTTCCATCATAGGGGCCGGAGTGCGGAGCGGCGAGCACGGTGGCGGCGAGAAAAACCGCGGTCTTTTCCCTTGTTCCGAGCCGCGACCGGAAGGCGATGACGACGGATGCCGCCGCGCCGATCGTGGCGAGCAGTTGAATCGACGACGCTAGCCGCTCCGGCGCGCCAAGCAGAACCGCACAGGTGTAGACACTGTGGCCCCACATGCGGCCGAATTCGATCCACTTCTGGTTCGGGCTGGTGAGATTCTCGAGAATGAGGGGAAACCAGCGCAGCCACAGGTCCCATCCGAAAATCAATCCGCTCGCGATCATCATGGCGAGCGCGGAAAAGCCTGCGGCCAAGAGCGCGCGCCACTGCCCGGCCGCGATCAGGGCGATCGGGACCAGGATGGCGAATTGGGGTTTGAACGTCAGTAGTCCCAGCACCAATCCGCCGAGATAGGGACGGTGTTCGAGAAGGCCAAACCCGCCGACGATCAGCGCTGCGACCAGAAATACGGCCTGGCCGTCGATCGCATTGATGGCCGAGGCCGGGCAGACCAGCGCAGCCACCAGCAGGGCGCCTGATGGCAGGGTGGTTCCCGCATTCGATCGCAACGCTGCCGCCAGCAGGCCGCCGGTCACGATCTGAAACGCCACATAGGAGCCGAAGAAGCCCAATGGCGCGAACGGCAGCAGCATCAATAGAAAGCTCGGCGGATAGGCCCACGGCCGAAATTCAAGCGGCGTGGAGAGCCAGCCTGCAAACGCTGTGTTGAGGAAGCCGGTGAATCGATCGCCGTCAAAGATCAAGGGCGCGTTGCCATCGAGGACCGAGCGGATTGCGCCGTAGAAGACCATCCAGTCGGTGCCGAGGGTATTGTAATCGAGCCCGATCTTCCCCGGATAGGGAATGGTCGTGACCAGAATCAGCCACACGTAAAATGACAAGGCCAGGCCCGGAATCAGCACGACCGCGGGTGGACGCAGCGCAATCGGCTGCTCGAAGTTGCCTCCCCCCTGTGCCAAGTCCATGTGCCGTCCTGCTACGCGATGAGCCGCCTCGCCGCGGGCGGATGCGAATCGGCTTCGATCTTACGACGATCGAGACGATGCGCCGAATGATCGGGCAAAAAGCTTAACGAAAGCAGGTTCGACAGTTCGGTCCGCTGCGCCGTAGCGCCGATGCTCCTTCGCCCGCGGGAGGAAGTTTCGGCCCCCTTTGCGGCGGTCCAAATAGGCTCCAGTTGCAAAGACCAATATGCTCGCCCTGGGCATGTGGGGAAAAGTTATGAAATACCGTGCTGCTGCGGTCGCAGCTTTGTTGTGTACGATGTTTGCCAGTTCGAATGCGGCGGCGCGCGGGCCCTACGGTTCGATCAGCGTGGGCAACTGGCAGGGCGGGGCCTACACCAACGACGAGACCGGGTCTTTCACGCATTGTGCAGCCGGCGCCCGATATGCCAGCGGCGTCTTTTTTCTCGTGATGATCGACAGCGGTGGCGGATGGAGCCTTGGCTTCATGCACGAACAATGGAGGTTGACGACCGGGGAGGCATTTCCGCTGACCCTGACATTCGACGGCCAGCAACCGTTCAACGTTCACGGCATCCCGATCGCCGACAAGCTGGTGCGCGTTCCGATGCCGAACAATTCCTCGCTCATCGCCCAATTTCGAAAGGCGAAGGCGATGACGGCCTATACGCAAGGCCAGCTCTTCCAGTTCAACCTCGACCAGACCGGGCAGCTATTGCCCGTGTTGGCAAACTGCGTTGCCAAGATCAGGCAATCGGGCGTGGCCAGTGCCGGTGATTTCTCGATGCTCCCTGCCGCCAAGCCGGTCGCCGCGGCAGCCGCGCCGGCCGCGCCGGATGCGGCGCCGGCCAAGCCCGACAGGCTGTTCGACCAGAAGGGCACCGGCTTCCTCGTGAGCTCGAATGGACACCTCGTGACCAATGCGCACGTGGTGCAAGGCTGCGTCGGCGACATCTTGGGCAATCCGTCCGGCGAGGCGCCCGCCAAACTGCGCCTGGTGTCGAGCGACGAGACCAACGATCTTGCTCTCTTGCAGGTTACGGGCTCGTTCAAGGATGTCGCCAAAATCAGGGACAAGGCAATCCAGTCCGGCGACAGCGTGGTGGCGATCGGCTATCCCTTTCACGGACTGCTGACGTCCGATTTCACGGTGACGACCGGGATCGTGAGCTCGCTCAGCGGCATCCTCAACGATACACGCTTCCTGCAGATCAGTGCGGCCGTTCAACCCGGCAATAGCGGCGGGCCGCTACTGGCCTCGAGCGGCGACGTGGTCGGCGTGGTCGCGGCGAAACTGAATGCCATCAAGTTCGTGAGGGCGACGGGCAACATTCCCGAGAACATCAATTTCGCCATCAAGACCGGGGCGCTCAGGGATTTTCTCGACAACAGCGTGGTGCCGTATCAGATCTCCGACGCCAAGGAAGAGTTGAAGACGGCGGACATCGCGCGCAACGCGCGGGCGTTCACGTTCCTGATTTCCTGCAAGGCCAAGGCGAAGGAAAAAGAGACGGCGAAGAACGCGGGATGAACCGAGGTGACGCCGTTTCGTTCTTGGGAGCCCCTGGCAAATGTGCGCCCGGGTAGTTGGGTGCGTGGCAAAATCTCTATCGGGATCGACCCGTTCTTATATTTCGAGCGGCTGGCGCATCAGCCGGGCGCGCCTGCGCTGGTCTATGATTGGAAGATTGAGAAGATCGAGGTGCAAACCGCACCGCTTATCGAGGTCAAGCCCCGGGTGCTGGAGCGCGACGTAACGAAGCTTGGCTGGAGGGCGATCCTCGAGACCAAAGCCTGGGAGGACGAGGGGGAGTATCTCCTCTATTGCTCTCCGGTCGGAGGCCCGCGCCCGCCGAAGGGAAGGCGCCATCCTTAAGCGCCATCGCTTGAGGGAGCTAGAGTCGATCGGGCCGGTCGGCCACGAATGAGCGAGCGCATCACGGCGCGCCAGGAGCGTGGCCGCTAGTTCGAACGTTGGTGCGAGACCCGGCGGGGCAGCCCGCCGGCATTCAGGTCCGCGAAGACTTACCTGCCCCGGCCGTGAGCGGCCTGGGCATTCCAGGCGCTCCAGCTCACGCTGGCGAGGCTTCGCTGGTCGGTTGCCAGCGGCCGGCGGGTCTGCCGCTCATAGGCGGCAATGATGTGCTGCGATTGCCTGATCTTCTGCTCGAGTTCGGCAATCGTCTTCTGGGTCTTGCCGGTCCTGCTCGCCTGGGCGGACTCGCCCACCGTGAACCTCGCGGTCTCGATGCTCTTCAAGGTCTCGCGAAGCTTCTTGAGCTGGGCGCGGTGCCACGCAATGGCGCTGTCACTGTCTACCGGCATGCAAACCCTCCTGATTCGTGGCCGAATCTAGCACGCATCAGGCAAGTTGGGCCAAGGGGGACGGCGCGCGGGGCATCGGGAGCCACCGGTTTCGCACGGCGTGATTCGGACGTTCCCGATTTCGACCCGTTTTTGCCATCGAAGTGACCGCGGCCGAGCCTTCAAACAACAAACTTGCATGGCGAGCTGTGCTCAGCGCGGTCCCTCTTATCGTCCAGGCGGCAGAATGCCGGGCCTGGAGCAATGGAGCGTGCGATGAGCGAAGTTGAGTTCGATCGAATTGTCGATGCCGTGCGGAAGGAAATCGCGTTGGCACCGGCGGTGAGTGCGTTGAGCGGATGGCGGGCCTCCGGCGGGCAGGCGAAAGCCGCTGGCGACAAGCTCGCGTCCCGACGCCATGCTCCGATCGTCAGAATTCGTCGTGTGGGCGAGGGGCGCAAGCGATACAGGTGAAGGTGAGCTGATGGAACGATCGGTGTTCGAAGTCGTGAAGGCGCCGCTGGGCTGGTCGGTGTTTGCCGACAACGTCAAGATTGGCGGCGTCTACGACTCGCGGGGCGCCGCCCTCGAAGCCGCCGTAGTGGCTGCGTCCGACACTGTCAGCGATGGTGGCGGCATTCAGATCAACGTGCCGGGCGACGAGGAAGAAAAGCCGAGATGGGCGATCGCGTTTGATATCGCGAGCTCAATTCTGCCGATGAGGAGCGGGCGCGAGCGCGGCAATTCACGGTAAAGCCCGTATGAAGGCAATCGCTCGACTTTGACTGATAGCCTCCACTCCGTGGGAGGAATTTCAATCTAGCCTGAACTTGTCCGCGCATTCGCGAGCCATGCGTGGATCGACACTGGCCGCCGTCGGTTTACCGCCGGCGGCCTTTCATTTCGCGTCGTCGAACGGCGACACCGCGGGGCTGCCGACACGCATCCGCTTGATGCGGCGCACCGCCATCGGCGTGCCGTCGGACTGGTACTGCAGCTCGTATTTCTTGCCGTTCCTGTCGGTCGCGCTGCAGGAGATGGTGGAAAGCTCCAGCGTCACGAAGTTGCCAACCTGCTTGCAGAGGCCGGCGGTCGGTTCGACTGACGGCACCGGCAGGCCGTCGGCCTTCGGCCTGTCCTTGGATTTCAGCAGCATCCGGTCGATCGGCAACTCATACAGATTGGCGTCCGGCCTCCGCCCGTTGTCGCCGGAGAACGTGATGATGTGGCTGCCATCATCGGGATCGTCGAGCGCCACAGTAAAATTCGCCCGGCCTTCCTCGGTCTGGAAGAAGGCAACGGCCCGGCAGGCAAAATCGCGTCCCGCGACCTTGAGCGTGCTGCACTTGCCGGACATCATCGCAAAGATGATGGTATCCGGCTCCGGCCGGGGAAGTTCATCCGAGGCGCGGGCCGGCATTGCAAAGAAAATGATGGCAAGGGCGAAAGCCTGCCGGCAAAATTTCATGGTCATGCACGGTTGATAGGACATGGCGCGCGGTGTGGCCAGAGTTTCGCAGGGTTCCGGAAGCGCACCAAGGTAAGATAGCCCTGTTTTGCAGCGGCCGTCAGAAATCGAGCGGGGCGTTGTCGACCACTTCCTTCATGACGAAAAAAGTCCGGGTCTGGCGGACGCCCGGCAGCGCGATCAATTGTTCGCCGTGGATGCGGTTGAAATCCTCCATGTCGCCGACGCGGATCTTGAGAAAATAGTCGAAATCGCCGGCCACCAGATGGCAATCCAGCACGAATTTCAGTTGCGCGATCGCCCGCTCGAAGGCGGCAAAGCTTTCTGGCGTGGAGCGGTCGAGCACGACGCCGACCATGACCAGCGCCCCCTTGCCGACCTTGCGCGGTGCCACCATCGCCCTGACCTGGGAGATGAACCCTTCGTCGAACAGGCGCTGGGTCCGGCGATGACAGGTCGCGGCGCTGATACCAGCCGTTTCGGCCAGCTCGGCATTGGTCAGCCGGCCGCTGTTCTGCAGCAAACGCAATATCTTAAGGCCTGTGCGGTCGAGTCGGCCGGCCATGAAAGAATCTCTCGAAAATTTGTCAGATAACGGATGAAATGATAGTCAAGTCCTGTATCCATGCAATATTCATGAATAATATCCGACAATTTAGAGAGCACCTTTCCAGTCTTCGATGATAGGGCCGTTCCCCAGAGATCAGGACCATCAACGGGGATGACGATGCTGGAGAAATTCGAACGCTATCCGCTTACATTCGGGCCGACCCATATCGAGAAGCTGGAGCGGCTCTCGCAGCATCTCGGCGGCAAGGTCGAGCTCTACGCCAAGCGCGAGGACTGCAATTCGGGTCTGGCCTTCGGCGGCAACAAGCTGCGCAAGCTCGAATACATCATCCCCGATGCGATCGCCTCCAACGCGGACACGCTGGTCTCGATCGGCGGCGTGCAGTCCAACCATACCCGCATGGTCGCAGCCGTTGCGGCCAAGATCGGCATGAAGTGCCGCCTGGTGCAGGAAAGCTGGGTGCCGCATGAGGACGCCGTCTACGACCGCGTCGGCAATATCCTGCTCAGCCGCGTGATGGGCGCGGATGTGCGGTTGGTCGATGAAGGTTTCGACATCGGTATTCGCCAAAGCTGGGAAGAGGCGATCGCGGATGTGAAGGCCAAGGGCGGTAAGCCCTATGCGATCCCGGCCGGCGCCTCCGTGCATAAATATGGCGGGCTCGGCTATGTCGGTTTCGCCGAGGAGGTCCGGCGCCAAGAGAAGGAACTCGGCTTCGCCTTCGATTACATCGTGGTCTGCACGGTTACGGGTTCGACCCATGCCGGCATGCTGGTGGGATTTGCCAGGGACGGCCGCGCGCGCAAGGTGATCGGCATCGACGCTTCCTTCACCCCGGCCCAGACCAAGGCCCAGGTGCTCGACATCGCCCGCAACACCGCCGGCCTCGTTGAGCTTGGCCGCAAGATCGTCGAGGACGATTGTGTGCTGATCGAGGACTATGCCTATCCGGCCTATGGCGTTCCCTCGGAAGAGACCAAGGAGGCGATCCGGCTGTGCGCCCGCCTCGAAGGCATGATCACCGATCCCGTCTATGAGGGAAAATCCATGCAGGGCATGATCGACCTCGTGAAGAAGGGTTACTTCCCCAAGGGATCGAAGGTGCTCTATGCCCATCTCGGCGGCGCGCCCGCCATCAACGGATATGCCTACACTTTCCGCAACGGATGAGTCGGCGCCTCCGCATCACCCTAGCTTCATCGCGTAAATAGCCTGCGCGTCCGCTGCTCGCACCAGTGCGAGCAGTTCGTCGCCGTAATGTTCGAGTTTCTTGTCGCCGATGCCCGGGATGTTGCGCAGCTCGTTGAGCGTCATTGGACGCGCGGCGGCGATGCCGTCGATCGTGGAATCGTGCAGCACGACGTAGGCCGGCACGCTTCGCTGACGCGCGATCTCCGAGCGCCATGCGCGAAGCGCTGCCTGGAGGCCGGCATCGGCGGGCCTGGTCTCGGCGCGCGGCGCCAGATCGCCGCGGCGTGACTTGGCGCGGACGCGTGTTCCGGCCGGCATCTCGCGCAGCATGATTTCGGTTTCGCCTTTCAGCACGCCGCGCGAACTCTCCGTCAGCTTCAGGGCGTTGAACGCCTCGCTGTCGGCACGCAGATGGCCCATGGCGACCAGTTGCCGGATCACGGCGCGCCATTGCTTCTCGGTTTGCTCGCGGCCGATCCCGAACACGGACAGCTTGTCATGGCCGAATTGCGTGACCTTCTCGGTCAGCCGCCCGATCAGCACGTCGATCAGGTGCATCGCGCCGAAGCGCTGCCCGGTGCGATAGACGCAGGACAACAGCTTTTGCGCTGATACCTTGCCGTCGCGAAGCTGCGGCGGCGACAGGCAGTTGTCGCAATTGCCGCAATTGTTGGAGGTGACTTCCTCGCCGAAATAGCCGAGCAGGCGGCTGCGCCGGCAGCCGGCGGTTTCCGCCAGCGCCACCAGCGCATCGAGCTTGCTGACCGATACGCGCTTGAACGCATCGGCTCCGGTGGATTCGTCGATCATGCGGCGCTGCTGCACGATGTCGGACAGGCCATAGGCCATCCAGGCGCTGGAGGGCTTGCCGTCGCGTCCCGCGCGCCCGGTCTCCTGGTAATAGGCCTCGATGCTTTTCGGCAGATCGAGATGGGCGACGAAGCGTACGTCCGGTTTGTCGATCCCCATGCCGAAGGCGATGGTGGCGACGATCACGACCCCATCCTCGTTGATGAAGCGATCCTGGTTGCGGGCACGGACGCTCGCATCGAGTCCGGCGTGATAGGGCAGGGCCGGGATGCCGGCGCTGGTCAGCGCTTCAGCGGTGTCCTCGACCTTGGCGCGCGACAGGCAGTAGACGATGCCGGCGTCGCCTGGGTGGCGCTCGCTGATGAAGGCCTTGAGCTGGGCCGGCGCGTTCTGCTTCTCGACGATTTCGTAGCGGATGTTCGGGCGATCGAAACTCGAGATGAAGCTCGGCGCCCCTGATAGCCCGAGCCGGGTCACGATCTCCTTGCGCGTCATCTCGTCGGCGGTTGCCGTCAGCGCGATACGCGGCACGTTCGGAAAGCGCTCCGCGATCGCCGACAGGCCGATATATTCCGGACGGAAATCGTGCCCCCATTGCGATACGCAATGCGCCTCGTCGATCGCAAACAGCGCGATATTGGCCTGACTGAGCAGGTTGAGGCAGCGCGGCGTCAGAAGCCGCTCCGGCGCGACGTAGAGCAGATCGAGGTCGCCGGCCAGCAGCCGGCGCTCGACTTCGGAGGCTTCGTCAAACGACAGCGTCGAGTTCAACACAGCGGCGTTGACGCCGGCCTCCAGCAATCCCGCGACCTGGTCGCGCATCAGCGCGATCAATGGCGACACCACGATGCCACATCCTTCGCGCAGCAAGGATGGCAACTGGTAACACAGCGACTTGCCGCCGCCGGTCGGCATCAGCACCAGGCAATTGCCTCCATCAGCGACATGCCGGACGATTTCCTCCTGCGCGCCGCGGAAGGCCGGCAGGCCGAATACCGAGTTCAGCACGGACAACGCATCGGGGGTGGTGGCTGAGACACGGTTACGGGCTGCGGGGGCAGTCATTGGAGTGAAGTCGTCCGGTTAAGGGCGGCGCGGCACCCGGTTTTGAGGCAGATAAGTGGAATCGATGAGGCCAAGTAGGCCAAAAAGCCCACGGCAAGTCCATGCCTGATTCTAAGCTCTTACGGCACGTTTCAGGGCGCCCCGAGGGTCAACTGCTGGTGATTGACGCCTGCATGGGCGAACGACGGCCGGAGATTTGTGTTAGTAGACATCCCAACAATAAACACAGGAACGCGCATGACGGGAACGGTGCGGATCATTACGGGCATTGTTGCCGTCGTGCTGATCGCAACCGTCG
>Ga0081540_1003799_pt1 | contig 11819 bp, 11 predicted proteins | sample TabmetS2T1R1_FD_71024 | JGI IMG/M metagenome (GOLD analysis project Ga0081540, IMG submission 71024) | Tabebuia heterophylla rhizosphere microbial communities from the University of Puerto Rico - S2T1R1 | ecosystem: Host-associated > Plants > Roots > Rhizosphere ...
AGGAGGGGGGCGGTGAAGGTAAGCCGGTTCTGGCTGGCCCCGGCCGCGAGGCCTAGCCGCTGCAACGCCGGCCAGGCCGTTGCAACAAAGCGCCTGAGGGCCGCTTCCGCGTCCGGCGCAACGTCGGTAGCCACAACCTCGAGGCCGTTCGCCAGGAAGAGGGCGGTCCAGCTTGCGCCGATGACCCCCGTTCCGATGACGGCGACCCGGCGAATGGCTCTTTGCTGCGACATGTCAGTTCTCCTGCGGGATTTCGGCATAGGCGATGCCGGTGAGGTTGCCTTGCGCGTAGAGGAAATTACGCTCAGCTGATCCGTCGAGCTTCGACGAGTACAACGAGCCCGCGAAATCGGTCACGAACATGCGGTCGCCGGGCACATCGAGCGCAATGCCGATCGCCTCCATCAGATGGACCAGCACGATCTCGGGCTCGGCCGGCTTGTTATCGATTGAGGCCCGGCTGACGCTGTTGCCTCGGGGAGGATCGCCGCGGTCGGTCCAGTACAGGACGCGGTTCTTCAGATCGAGTTCGAGATCGATCGGCTCGGGAAGGCGGTCGAAGAACACCTCGATGTCGGAGCGTTTTCCTGGCGCTTCGCCCGTAGGAGTTTCGAGGTTGGCTCGGAAGATACGGCCGCGGCCGGCATTGTCGGGACCCTTCTGGGTCCAGTAGATCTTGTTGTGTTTTGGATCGATGGTAAGCCCGACACACCATCGGGTCTGATCGCGTCGGTCGGCATCGCCATTTCCGGCCTCGATCAGTGTCTCCAGCGCGGAGCCGTCGAGGTTGGCGCGCATCACCCGCATCCCCTCGCGATCGCACCAGTAGAGCTTGCCGGCCTTCTTGTCGAGAATGATCTGTTTGGGCGTGAAGGTGTCACCCTGCTTGACGATCGTTGTGCGATTGCCGCCGTCAAGGTCGGCGCGCTCGATCGAGCCGTCGTTCAGGTTGGGAACGCCCATATTAGTCCAGTAGATGTGACCGGCCTGAACATCGACGACGATCCCGTCAGGGTTGCGGCAGCCGGTCACGATGGTCCTTTTTCCTGAACCGTCCACATTCATCGAGTGGACTTTGCCGGCGTTCAATTCCAGCACGAACAAGCGCGGCGTGCCGGCTTGCGTGCCGGCGCGTGGCTCTGACTTCCTGAGGGCGGCTTCGGACATGAATCACCTGTGGCTGAACGAATCCGACGCGCGACCGGCTGGGGTCGGCGTCGTCGCAACAGTGACCCAGGCGCCATGGGCCATATTGAATGGGATTGTTACGTCTGGAATGGTTTTGCGCTTCTCGGAGGTGCAGCTGCCTCTTCGTTGGCGGCTTTACCGCACCAATCCGCCCGCTGCTGGCAGGGTGAACAAGAACCGGGCGCCACCGTGCACGCTCTCATTGTCGGCCTCGATCCGCCCGCCATGGGCCTCGATGATCGACTGGCAAATGGAAAGGCCCATGCCCATACCGCTCTCCTTCGTCGTGAAGAAACTCTCGAAGAGGTGGGGCAAATGATCGACCTTGATCCCGGGACCGCTGTCCTCGACGCTGCAACGCAGCGAGCCTCCGTCCAGTGAAGCTGTCCGCACCGTGATCCTGCGTTCAGCCGCTCCAACCTGCGCCATGGCCTGCATGGCATTGACGGCAAGGTTGACGATTACCTGATGCAGCAGGGTCCGGTCCGCCATCACCTGCGGTGCTTCGGGAGAGAAGATGTGCGAGACGGTTACCCCGCGCCATTCCACTTCGTGGCGAAGGAACTGCAGGGCTTCCAGAATGACGTCATGGGGAGAGACGAGTACGCGCTCGGGCGTGCGACGTGCAGCCATGTCACGTACGCGTGCCAAGATGTCGGCCGCCCGCCGTGCGTCGGCAAGGCTTCGCTTGGTGAGTGTAACAACTTCGAGGAGGTTAGGCTCCGGCCTATCGAGCCAGCGCAGGCCCGCCTCGCAATTGGTCGCTATCGCGCCGAGCGGTTGGTTGAGTTCGTGGGCGATCGAGGCTGTCAGTTCGCCAAGCGTGGACACGCGGGCAGAATGGGCAAACTCGACCTGAAGCTTCTCGAGGGTTTCCTGCGCACGTACCAGATCAGTCAACTCGACCAGGCCTGCGAGCGTAATGCCGTATTCGGTCCGGGCAGCCGTCAGAAGCACGTCGATCAGCCGGCCGTCGAGCGTGACAAGCTGCGTCTTCTCCTCGAACAGTGCCTCGTCCCGGAAGCGACTTTCGAGGATTCGCTCCATCGAGTCGGGCCTTGCCGTGAAGAATCGCCCGACGCAACCGAGCAGCTCGCGCTGGTTTCTGGCACCGAACATGCGCATCGTTGCCTCATTGACTTCCTCGGCAATGATGGCCGCCACCGCCTGCTCGTAGAATTCCGGATGATTTTTCAGGTAAGCGGGAAAATCAGTCACGCCGGTGGCCTTGAGCTCGTCGAACATCTCCATCAAGCGGCGGACATCAAGCTCCCATAGCGAGATCGGCATGAACTTGAAGAGATGGCGATAACGCATCTCGCTGTTCTCGACGGCGGCGTATGCTACCTTGTAGGCCGTAACGTCCATCACCGCGCCAACCAGCTTGAGATTGCCGGGTTCATCGCTCGAGGAGTGCCCGACAACATGGAGCGTCTTGATCGAACCGTCAGGCATTCGCAGGCGATGCTCGATATCCAAGGGCTCGCCGTGCCGGGTGGCCCGATCGAGCGCATGCAGCACCCGCTCGCGATCGTCCGGATGGACGCGCTGCAGCACCATGTCGAGGGTCGGCTTTGCCGCGGCGTCGTAGTCGAAGATGCGGAAGGTCTCGTCCGACCAGATCAACTCGCCGGTTGTTGTATTCAAGCCAAAGCTGCCGGTGTGGCTTAATCGCTGTGCTTCGGAGATATACGCCGTTTGGCTGTGACGGAGTGCTTCCTCGGCACGCTTGCGCGCGGTGATATCCGTGTTGCACTGAAGCACGCCGATCAGTTTGCCGCGGCGGTCCCGTCTTACTACCCATTTGCTGTGAACGAAGACCTGTTCGCCGACTCGCGTGGTTTGAACAAGCTCGCCTTCCCAGTAGCCGGCGCGAGTCGATCTTTCAACCAGCTCGGTGAGGGGATCCGGATATCTCGTCTTCAGCAGCAGCTGAACTTCCTTCCCGACTGCTTCTTCCTTCGTCCAGCCGAACAGCCTCTCGGCGCCTCGATTCCAGTAGGTAATTATACGGTTGACGTCCAGGACGAGGACCGCGTCGGGGGTGAGGTCGAGAAGATGGGCCTGCTCGTGCTGTGCCTCGCCGAAACGGCGCGCCCTTCGTACCAGCGTCGTGATCGCAAACGACGCCAAGAGAAAGGCGGCGAGAGCGACAGCATCCTGGGGGTGCGAGATTTCAAGCGAATACCGCGGCAGGATGAAGAAGTAATCGAGACATGCCACCGCGATCAGGGAGAAGATCGCGGAGGTGATAAAGCTGTCCATCAGCGAAAGTAGGATAATGACGAGCAGATACACGGCGATCGCGGTGCCAGGACGATCGAAGATTTCCAGTTTGACCATTCCCCAGGTCACCGAAGCCACCAGGACAATGCCGACGGCCCAAAGCTTGCCCAGATAGACAGATTGTTCGGCGAACGTGGGCGCTGCTCTGGGCAGGATGATGCCAGGCAACCGCTTCGTATTGAAAAGAGCGCCGGCAAACTCCGTGATGAAGCTGGCCGGCTCGCCGTCGGCGAGGGCCGCGGGCGCATGCTTGACAGTCGGTTCCTGCTGACTGAACTGCGTCATGATCGTTGCTCGTGAAAGTTTAGTATCCCCTGCATAACGATTTCAACTCTGTCTTCACTGGAAGCCCTGCCTGTAGACTTCCGGTGTAACTCCGAAGACCGACAGGAATGCCAGCTCGAGATGCTGTTCGTCGTGAAATCCCGCAAGGCTGGCGACCTGAGCAGTTGGGTATCGGCCTTTCGAAATCAGCGCCCGGGCGGTCAACATGCGTTGGGTCTGTAGCCACTGATACGGGGAAAGGCCAATGGCTTTGCGGAACGACGCAGCAAATCGATGAGGAGCCATGTGACATGCGGTAGCCAAGCTTCGCAGGTCGATGCCGCGATCGAGATAAGCCCGCATGAGTTCCTGGGCGATACGCATCTGGACGGGCTCAAGCGAACGCACAGCTTGCGGGTGCCGATCCGGCAGGCCAGCGTAGGTTGTGGCAACGTGGATACCGAGCGCGATCGTCAGGTGACTGCCGTAGAGGTCCGTCGCAACCCGCGGTTGGTCGAGGAGTGAAAGCGCTCTCTTGCCAATTGTGGTTATCACGCGATCCCTGACCTTGACGCCCTCTGGTTGGCGAATTTCATCGAAGCCGCCGACATTCAAGTCCCCTGCTATTTCGTTCATGAATTCGCGGGTGAAGACGAAATGAAACGTATGGAATTTGTCTCTGACATTGGCGCGGGGATTGCGACGCAGGTCGTAGAACATGGCGTCGCCGGGCCGGACGTCGAGCACTTGCACGGGGTGATCGTCAAAGCTCAGCTCATGACACGGCAATGGGCGAAGGTGAATGCCGAGCGATATGGCGTCTGACCAGGGAATGGGACCGGTCTCGCCGAAGCCCGCCTGATCGCATTTGACCTCGGTCATTCCCAAGGTGGCGGTCTGGATGCCCCGCACCGCGAGCCGCCTTGAATCCGACATCCGGCAAGCCTCGGCAATGCCGCCATAGTTGCATTCTAAGTCATTGGGAGATGCCATGAATTTTGTCCCGCGTTCAGCTACGGTCTGCTGGAAACTATCGGTCAGCGACGCTGCCGATATTGAACAAAACTGCTAACCGCTACTTTGTTACTACGACCGGACTTGGCGCCAGTCGCCCGGGGTCGCGCCGGTGACACTGCGGAAAACCCGGTTGAAATGAGCCTGATCGGTAAATCCGCAGGCAAGCGCGATGTCGGACAGTCTCTCGTTCGGATTTTGAAGCATCGATTGTGCCCGCTCGACCCGGCGCTTGGTAAGCCAGCGGTGCGGTGGCATGCCTGTGCTTGTTCGGAAGGCGTGAGCAAATCGGCTGGTGGACAGGCCACAGGTTTCGGCGAGGTCTTGCACCGATACATTGCCCTCGATGTGGGCTTCAATGAGCTCCTTCGATATCCGTTCCTGCCAGCCGCTCAGTCCCGCGGTGACCGGTTTCGTGATACCCAATCCGCCGTAATTGGCTCCGATATACAGGCCAAGGGCAAACATGAGGTGACTGGAGTAGAGATCGTTGACCTCAATGGGCACGGCGAGAGCAGGTCGGACGGCGCGGGCGAGTTTGAAAATGACCGGATCGAGCAGCAGAGTTGCTGGCGCCACTCGTACGTCGTCCATGCGCGGACAACCCAGATCATCGGCCAGTTCGTTCATGAAAGCCCTGGAGAAGTAAAACTGCAAAGAGTGAAAAGGCTCATTCAGGTCGGTAACAATGTCCAGTTTCCTGAGATCATAAAACAGCGAATGACCGGGTCGCAGATCCCACACCGGTAAGGCTTTTCCTTCAAACCACAGTTCATGGAATTTCACGGGCCTGAACTGGACTCCCACCAAGAAGGCGTCTTCCTTGGGAAATTGATCAGTGACGCCGTAGTTCGGTGCGTCGAATTTGATTTCTGTGACGCCAAGATGCGACCTGTTGAGAGCTCGCACTGAAAGCTGTGCGGCTTCCTCAAAACGGAACGTCTCGTGGACGCGGCTGTTCTCCGCAACTTCCGTTTCGCGATCGGCAGCTTGCCCAGACATGACCTAATTCTCCCCAGTCACGTGTGACGACGCCGTTACTTTCGGTCCGTCGCCCTAGCAGACGACGGACAGCCGAAATGCCGAGTTCAGGATTATCGGAGCGCTCTGTGTCCTCGCCTGGGCATCTGCAGTGATGCACGAAACAAACACCTCTGCTGCAGCGAACAATACTCCTCTGCGAAAGACGCAACAACGCAAGATATTTCCGACTTTGGTCATCCGACTTTGGTCAGAAGGTTTGCTTCGTCATGGTCGATTAATGCAAAGCGGGAGCGGAAGATAAAATCGACACTTCCCGGCGCGAGACGGTGTGCGCAAGAAAACCTGCCTTCTTGCGGGGAAGGTCGGCACTGCGCTAATTGTAAGAGTTTCCAGAGCGATAGCCGGGCCGAATTCAGCGTAGCCAACAAGAAGCACGGACCTTAGACGCCCAACGCTTTCTCGAGGCAGCCCATCAGGGTTTGCGCGGGAAATGGTTTTCGGAGGAAGCACGCCGCGCCACTAGAAATGGCCTTCTTTTCGAGATCAGGTTCGCTGCGTGCCGTAATCATGATGACAGGCACCGCGCCTTGACGTAGGCCAAGCTGGCGTTTGAGCTCAAATCCGTTCATGCCGGGCATATGAATGTCGGTGATAGCAAGGGAAAACCGATCGAGCTCGCTTGAAGCCAGAAAGTCCTCGGCCGAAGCAAACGCTCGCACATCGTACCCCAGCGACCGGATGAGATCGGCAAGGGCCGCGCGCATGGAAGGATCGTCGTCGACGATCGAGATCAAATGCTCTGCCGCCATCGCTTAGTTCCTAGCGAGTCTGCTTTTGACGGAAATGCTGTCAGGTGATGCGCAATGTTCACAAAGCGGTCCATTCAATCTGTCTTGGGTTTGTTTTTCAGGGCGTCCGCCATGCGAACGAGATCGGCGAGGGAACGAGCCCCCATCTTTCGCATGGCGGCGCCACGATGGATCTTTATGGTTACCTCGCTCAATCCGAGGTCGCCCGCGATCTGCTTGTTCATCTTGCCGGCTGTCACCAGCGCCATCACCTCGCGCTCTCGCGGTGACAGTGTGGCGTACCGGTCGATCACGGCGACGACCTGTGTTTCGCTGGCCCGCTGCAGCCGATTGCGCGTGATAGCGGCGGTCACGGCGTCGATCATGTCCTGGTCACGAAACGGCTTCGGCAGAAAATCAACCGCACCCGCCTTCATGGCCCGCACCGACATCGGGATATCGCCATGGCCGGTCATCAGAACAACCGGAAGCCGTATGCCGAGCTCAATCAGCTGCTCCTGGAAGTCCAGCCCATTGACGCCGGGAAGACGGATGTCGAGCACGATGCACCCGGGACCGTCGAGCCGGTCCGCCTTCAGGAATTCCTGCGTCGAACCATAGGTCTTAGCCATCAGCCCGACCGAGCGGAGCAGGCTGTCAAGTCCGTAGCGCTGGGAATCGTCATCATCGACGATGTGAACGATGGGGGGCTCGTCCGATGCCTGGGGCATGTCACGGTCCAGCCAGCAAGGATTTCCGTTAGACGTTGCATAGCACGGCTCGATACCCCGCCATCATCACACGAAAGTATTATCGGTAGCAGCCCGGAGCATCGGGTGGGATCTCGATGGGACTTCCCAAGGCGCAGGTAGTCGTGAGCGTTTTTGACGGGCGGATGCGGCTGCATCCGCAAAAAAAGCGAGAATCGGATCGGTTGATACGCCCTTTTTTTGTGGAGCGCGCGTGGTTTGCACGAATGAATCAATCTTGCGACGCAGCGATCATACCAACGTGTGAGGCAGTCAACCCCAACGCACAATTGGCGCGGCAGCACGAGCCGATCATCCTCTTTTGCACGATAAACAGTGAACCGGCCTGGCAGCAAGCGAAACAGTCTCTCGCTTGGTGCCGTCGCCAAGCGGAAGGGGATCGCATCATGTTCAGGCTCTCGGACGAACGTGCAACGATGGAGCTTCAGGTCTCGGTCGCGGAAACATTCCCGGAGTCTTCGCCGCTGCGATTGATGATCGGCAATCCCACCGATCAGACGGCGGCCAATCGCTCCACGGGCTTCGTCCGCGGCGGCCTGCCGCCGAGAGTGCTCCGGCGGGTGCGCGAATACATCGACGCGCATATCGAGCAGCGGATCAGCATCGAGGTGCTGGCGAACCTTGCCAACCTGTCGGTTTGCTACTTCGTCCGCGCGTTCAAGCAATCCGCCGGCATCACGCCGCACGATTACCTGATCCGGCGCCGCGTCGAGCGTACGATGGAGCTGCTCTCCGGCACCGAGATGCCACTTTCCGAGATCGCGCTGGCCGCCGGATTTGCCGATCAGAGCCACTTTGCCCGCCGATTCCGCCAGCATGTCGGCATGTCGCCGCGCGATTACCGGTGGTCGATTCCGTAATGGTCGGCAGCCGGCGACACGTCGACATTCGCCGCCAGTGCCGTAACGCTTCGCTTCTTGGTTGGAGGCAGAACATGACCCAGGTCTATTTTCATTGCTCTAACCCTCAAGGTATCATGCTCGATCGAAGCGGCGCCGTCGTCGATGATTTGGCGGAAGCGCGTGACCACGCAACTTGCGTTGTCAGGTCGCTGACGATGACCGACAGCCCGGAAGACTGGCGCAAATGGGTGCTGCACGTCAGCGACAATCTGGGCGAGGAACTGTTTATCGTCCCGTTCTCGTTCGTGCTCGGCAAGCCGCATTGAGGCGTCAGCCATGGCTGCCATGCGACAGACGTACGCAAGGCTACTCGCGAAATTCGGCAACGCGATAGCGCGAACTTTCGACTCCTATCACCCCGAGCGTCACTATATGCGCGGACCCGGCCCGAGGTGGCGCGCGAAGCATCAGGACCTCATTCAAATTCGCGGTTAGGAATGCCGGCTTCGCCAAGCATGCCGGCGGTTCGCACCGCCCGGATCGCTCCCGTAGTAGCTCTATTTTGAGAAGATATCCCATCCAGGGCGCCGGGCGTTCTCGTACTTCCAGGGCGGGCGGCGAGGGACAGCCGACCCGATCGATGTCACACAGGGCGAGCTGGACTTTATCGTCGGCAAGCTCGTGCTCGAGCGCAGACCATTTCCGCTTCAGCGGACCGTCCGAAATCGGAAATGCAATCAGGCCAAATGGCTCGACCGATTGGCGGATGGAGGGCAGCGCTCCGGGTGAAAAGCGCAGCGCGGCAACGCAAGCTCCGGTAGACGCCAGACCAATGCTGCAGGCAAGCGCGACGGCGATTGCAGTTTTCGCTGCCATAGAGCAGCCTTTTCTGCATGCTTTATGGCTTCGATCGATCACCCGCCGCACCGTGTTGCCAGCAAGTCGTTGAAGGCATTGATTTCGGAGTCGAGCACGGCGAGATCGCGTTGACGGCCGACGCCGCAAGCGGCGGCGGCCTGGCGCGTGACGACGATCCTGTAGAACGACTCGGCATATGCTTTGCAAGCCTTCTCGATATCGGTGGGCTGCTGATTGCGAACGGCGGTCAGATCCGCGCGAGAAGCGGCAATTTCCGTCATCGATGCGCATTCTGACGCGACCGCCGGAATCGTGGTCGCATTGATCAGCATGGAAGTGACAAGGGCAACGATTCTTGCCATGGCGCAGCTCCTGTTTCGCTGCGTCCATCTCTACCGCCTGAGACCTGCATAACTCGCGGATTGGCTTGCTGCTATTGGAACGAGTTTGCGGCAATGCCCGAGGAGACGAGCGCAGCAACAATCCGTGATGCGAACGACATTAGGTCAATCACGGTCCGCCTTGCGCAAGATGATACAAGAGGCGATGAGGCAGGGCTCGTAGGGTGGCGCCGTCGCGTTCGTTGTCGACTGTCCCGGACGCGAGCGCGACAAAGACCTGCTTCCGAGCGCTTTCCTCCCCCCGAGACGCTCGACACGCCGTCCCTCCGGCGCGAGGCGACCAGGTCTCTCTCAGGCCGATGGCACCCCCATCGGCCTGCTTTTTCCTCTCCCCTGGCCGGATGGAGAGGCTCTCCAGCAAAGCCGGCCGCATCATGCTAGGCTCGGAAGATGTCTCTGCTTACACGGCGACAAATGCTCAAGAGGGCCGTAGCTGCAGCCGCGCTCGGTTCGTTCGATCGCGGCGCAAGAGCCGACAATTACCCCTCTCGCCCGATCCGGCTGGTGATCCCGTACACAGCCGGCGCGGCGGGTGACCAGATCGGCCGGCCTTGGGCCGACAAAATGGTCTCGCTGCTGGGCCCGACCTACATCGAGAACATCGCGGGCGCCGGAGGCGCGCTCGGTTGCTCGGCCGTCGCGCAGAGCGCGCCCGACGGCTACTCGCTTGTGCTGGGCAATGGCAGCACCCAGATCATGATCCCGCTGACATCAGCGCAGCCTACCTATGACGGCGTTCGCGATTTCCGGGCCGTCTATCGACTGATCACCAGCACCCTGGCTTTCGCGATCAATCCCTCGCTGCAAGTTCATAATTTGCAAGAACTGATCGCTTACGCGAAAGCCAATCCCGGCAGGCTTTCCTACGGGACCCCCGGAGTTGGGACCGGCAATCATCTTATAGGCGAGATGTTCAAGCAGCAGTCGGGTGCTGTCGATATCGTTCACGTTCCCTATCGGGGAATAGCGCCCGCAACCAATGATCTGGTCAGCGGCCAGATCCCTTTGATGATCGCTGTGGTGTCGGGTCACTTGCAGCAGCTGAACCAGGCCGGCAAGCTGCGGATAGTCGCGATAACGAGTGAAGCGCGTCTGAGCAGTGCTCCGGAAATTCCGACCGTCATTGAATCCGGAATGCCGGACCTCCAATATGCTGGCTGGTTCGGTCTGTTCGCGCCAAGGGCAACTCCGGATGCGATCGTCCATCGGATTGCCGAGGCGACGCGCTTAGCCATGACGGATCCGAAATTGCAGGAAACCTACCGTTCTCAAGGCATGGAGCCGGACCTGAGTTCGAGCCCGGACAAATTCCAAAGGCTGATTGAGGACGAGTTGGCTCGTTTGGGGCCAATCGTCAAATCGATAGGATTGAAGCGCGACTAAAGCATCGAGGACAACTTCTTGCGGCAGCGGAATTCGCGCATGATGTCCGGAAGTGGGCCAATAGCCGACCTAGGCGTCGGCTACTCGAATCTCTGCTCTCAAGTGTAGTGCGGACTTGGGGGCAGGGCACGGCGGGGCTGCACGTCAGCTTGTGACCGCGGGCACTGGCATTCGCACACCGACTATTTCAGTGCGAATTGGCGTCAATATCGGCGAGCAATCTGATCAGATTGCTTGCTCGCACAAACCCGGACGGAGTTGCAGATCAACCTGGAATGCGAACATTGTCCTACAGAACAAGGGGAAATTGGCGCACGCGACACGATTCGAACGTGTGACCCTTGCCTTCGGAGGGCAAAGCCTACGTCGCACGATACCCCCCATTTCGAGCTTCCGCGATATTGTTGGCTATTGCCCGACCCGGAAATTCGCTCAAAACGGCAGATCGGACGGTTGGTTCCTATCTCGTCAAGCCGCTGTTCGATCAGGTGGCCCGGGCGTTTCGCGAACGATAGCATGCAATTTGTCGGACCGCGCGCGCATATGGAGCGCACGCTGGCCAGCTACGCGGCACGCCAAAGCAAAATAAGCGCCGCTTCGCCGCATACGCAACGAGGTCGTGCAAGCGTTCGTATCCTCGTCGGCGCTCGAGGGAAATCTGCAATCGCGGTGCCGGCCCATCCTCGTTGGGCCAGATCGATAATGCTCGGCGCGTCAGCCTCGCTGAATCAGGGAGCGTGTGGCATCGAACTCGATCCAGCGGACATTATCGGCGGTCTTTAGCATTGCACTTCAGAGTTTCACATCGCTGCCTCGCACGCCCTCAGGCTTTGACCAAGTCCCCCAGCAGGTTCGCAGCCACCGTCAGCTTGGCGAGCGTCAGGCCGCTGGCCGCAATCTCCTCGACTGAGCGGCGGATGCGCGTAGCTTCGGGATGAGCCGCAAGCCAGGTCTCGACGGCCTGCTGGCCGGACTGGCCGCTTGCCAGCATATCCGCGGCCAGTCTTCTTTCGGCACCAGCGATCTGCTCAACGGCGCGAT
>Ga0081540_1003800_pt1 | contig 11818 bp, 10 predicted proteins | sample TabmetS2T1R1_FD_71024 | JGI IMG/M metagenome (GOLD analysis project Ga0081540, IMG submission 71024) | Tabebuia heterophylla rhizosphere microbial communities from the University of Puerto Rico - S2T1R1 | ecosystem: Host-associated > Plants > Roots > Rhizosphere ...
CGCCGCCCCGCAGCGGTAGAGGGCGGCGCGTGGAGCGTTCTTCGTGAGCAGCATCACGGCGAAGAAAGGCACGGCGACGAGAGCGAACTGCTTCAGCGCGAGCGCGGCGCCGAGGCTCGCGGCCGCCCAGACGAGCCGGCCGCGCGCGAGCAGTCCGAACGCGACGACGAGCGCGAGCAGGGCGGGTGCGTCCGCGGTCCCGAACCAGGCACCCTTGACCAGGATCGGGTTCGCGGCGAGCCCCGCCCCGACGGCGAGGCGGACGTAGAGAGCGCCCGGGAAGACGAGCGCGGCCGGCAGCAGCGCGAAGGTCGCGAGGAGCACGAGGATCCGGTAGTCGTCCCACGGGCCCGGGAGGACGCGCCATGCGGCCGCCGAGAGCGTCGTGCCAGGGAAGTACGGGAAGTGGTGCCGCGCCGCGCGGTCGAAGGCGGCCTCTTCGTCCTGCGCCGCCGGGTAGAAGCGCTCGAGCCCCGAGTTGCCGTAGTCGTGGCCGTACGGGTTGTGGCCGTGAAGGACGAGGTCGCCCGCGATCTCGATCTGGTACGTCGAGTCGTTGGTGAAGTACCACGGCTCCGTCGCGTCGCGGAGGCCGACCTGCAGGAGCATGGCCGGGAGGAGCAGCATCCCGCAGACAACGACCGGGAGCGCGATCGCGAGCCAGCGCGGCCACGAGCGGATGCGCCAGGTGGCTGCGGCGACGAGCGCGACGAGCAGGCCGGCCAGCACGGCCGTCGAGCGGAGGATGCCGAGGTCCCACTCGCGGTCGGCGGCGCGGACGAGCGGCCCGAGGATGCCGTGCGGGTCGACCGAGGGCGGCATGAAGGGCCACGGATCGGCGCCGAGCTCCGGGATCGTGATCGCGACGAGCACGCCGAGCGTCGCGAGCAACGCCCAGGGACCGAATCTGCTCACTCCGCGAGTATGGCTTCGTTCTGCGACAGCATGTACGAGGCGGCGACCGCGATCGCGAGCCACGTCACGGGATCCTCGAAGAACCCGCTGTACGCGAGCGAGTGCACGAACAGGGCTAAGAGGACAGCGCCGAGACCGAGGCCGAGCGGAGGCGCTCGGCGTCGGACCCGCTCGATCAGCACCGCCGAGCCTCCCAGCAGCCAGAGATAGGCAGCGAGCCCGATCACGCCGAGCTCGGCTGCGACCGTGAGCGGGGTTGTATGCGAGACGAAGCGCGTCGGCGACCCGCCCTGCTTCGAGCGCGCCTGGCTCGCGACCGGCTGGCTTCCGAGCCCCACGCCCACGGCCGGATGCGCGCGGAAGACCTTCCAGGTCAGCTCGACGCGCCGCGATCGGTCGCTCGTGAAGCGGCGTGCGGAATGGTCGCGGGCCGAGTTGACGAGGACTCCGACCGCGCCGAGGAGCACGACGGCCGCCGTCACAGCGGCAACGAGCTTCAGGCTGCGGGCGCCGGCGACCGCGGCCAGCGCGAGCGTGACGACGAAGAGCGCCGCCATGCTCGACTGCGAGTACGAGAACCAGAGCCCGACGAAGAGGAGGGCGATCAGGCCCGCGGCGAGGAAGGGGTTCACCTTCCCGTACAGCACGCAGACGAGCAGCACGACGATCCCGATGACGACGTGTCTCCCGTACAGGCTCGGGTCGCGGAAGAGCGACGTCACGCGGAAGAACGAGCTGTACGCGTTCCCGACCTCGACCGCGGGCGAGAAGAACCAGAGCTTGTGCGTCGCCGCCTGGACGATCCCGACGACCGCGAACAGCGTCGCGAGCCCGACCGCGATCACCGCGAGCGCTTTCGGCAGCCAGGGCGGGAACGGCGCGTGTGCGACGACGACGACGAGGACCGCGAACGGGAGCAGGAAGTACGCGAGCACGTTCTCGCCCGAATGGAGGTCCTGCGTCCAGAGGATCGAGAGGCCGGAGATCGCGATGAAGACGGCCGCGGGGATCGAGACGATGAACGGCACCGGGTCTTTCACGCGGCCGCGGAACGCGTGCCAAGCGAGCGCGAGCGCCGTCGCGCCGAGCACGCCGTAGAGGGGGAGCAGCCGTCCGAGCTGTCCCGAGCTCGCGACCCCGACGAAGTAGCGGTGCTCGCTCCCGAACGAGAGCGGCGGCCGGAACGGGGCGGCGAGCGCGACGAGCGGCGTCACGAGCACGGGCCAGCGGACGAAGATCCACCCTCCCACCGCCATCAGGATCAGCGCGAGGACACCCAGCGCCGCGATCTTCGTCGAGACGCGGTTTCCGGACAGGTCGTGCACGAGCCCGAGCTCGGCAACTGCGAGCAGCGCGAGCCCCGAGAGGAGCAGGAGTCGTCCGCGCCCGAGCAGGATCAGCGCCGCGCCCAGCGCACCGACAACCGCAGCGACCTCTCCCGAGTCCACCGGCGGATTAAACGCGACCGGGAAGGAGCCGCCTGCCGAAGGCGCCGATTCGAGCGCGCTCCTCGGGCAGGTAGAAGCCAGCGAGCCGAAGAACGAACGGATAGAGAGCGGTGAGCGCGATCGCGAGCGGCAGCCCGCCGTCGACAAGCTTCCCGACCACGGTCAGGCCCGCCGCGGTTCCCGCCGCTGTCGCCAGGCGTCGCCACTGGTAATGCACGTGGAACACGCGCTGCGCCTTCCAGGTCATGCCGAGGAAGATCACGAAGTAGGAGAGCAGCATCGACACCGCCGCGCCGGTCATCCCGAACGGCGGGATCAGCGCGAGGTTCAGCAGCACGCCGATGATTGCCGCGATCCCCGTGATGATCCAGTTCGACCCACGGCGGCCGACGCGCCCGATCGAGGTGACGACGACGACGTAGGCGCCGAAGACGACGAACGCGAACGAGAGGATCGGCACCACGCGCGCGCCGGCGTAGAAGTCGGGCGTCGTCAGCAGGCGCACGATCCACGGCGCGGCGAGGCCGAGCCCGAGCGCGGCCCAGGACGAGAAGAACGTGACGTAGGTGAGCACGAAGCCGTAGGTGCGCCGCGCCTCGTCGTCCTCGCGGATCGAGTACGCGAACGCAGGCCACGCGGTGCGGAACGCGGCGAGCACGAACAGGAGCGCCGCCGAGATGCGCATCCCGATCGCGTACAGCCCGAGCTCGTGCGTGCCCTTGATCCGCACGAGCAGGAAGCGGTCGGCGAAGTCGATCGCGTTCAGCGCGATCACCGACGGCACGAGCGGCATGCCCCACTCGATCATGTTCCGGAAGACCTGCCCGTCGAACTCGAGCCCGAGCTGCGTCCGGCGGTACGCGAGGAGCACCGCGTACACGATGAGCGTCCCGCTGAAGTTGCCGACGAGCACGCCCACCGGGCCCTGGTCGAGGACGACGACGAGCAGGATCGTGATCCCGATCGTGAGCACGACGTTCGTGAGGCTCGCGATCGAGTAGCTGACCGAGCGCTCCTCGACGCGGAAGAGCGCGGTCAGCTGGTCGTAGTTCATCGTCGCCCAGAGGCCGACGAATGCGGCGCGCACGAGGTTGACGTGTTCGTGGGAGCCGTACAGGACGTGCGCGATCTGGGGCGCGAAGATCTCGCCGGCGACCAGCGCGATCGTGGCCGCACCCATCGTGAACCAGAACGACGTGCGGACGATCGTCAGGCGGTTGGCATCCGTCTCCGCGCGGAAGTAGAACCGGAAGAACGAGCTCTGGATCCCCGCCCGGAGCAGCGCGAAGATGATCGCCGTGAGCGCGACGAGCGCCTCGATCGCCCCGTAGTCGGACGGCGACAGGTAGCGCGTGTAGAGCGGGAGCAGGAGGACGGCGACGACCCGCTGGATGAGGCCGCCGACGCCGTAGATCGCGGAGTGCTTGCCGAGCCGCTTGATCTCTGCGACGAGGGGCATCTCAGAGCCTCGCGTAGAGGTCGAGCAGGCGGTCGGTCATCCGCTCGATGTCGTGCACTTCCTCGACGTAGGCGCGACCGGCGGCACCGAGGCGCCTGCGCTCCTCGAACGACTCCACGAGCGGCCGGAGTGTGTCCACGAGGTCGTCCTTCGTCGTCCGCACGATCGGCACCTTCACGCCGAACGCCTCCTCGGTCTGCCGCACCGCGTCCTCGTCGAGCGACGTCACGACCGGCTTTCCGAGCGCCATGCCTTCGATCGTGAGTACGCCGTGCCAGTCGCGAAGCACCTGGTCGACGACGATGTCGGCCTGCTTGTAGCGTTCGAGCGCCTCCTCGTTGCGGACTCCGTGGACGACGTCGAGGTCGACCGGGAGCTGCTTGCAGGCCTCGATCACGTATTCCGTGCCCTTCTTCTCCAGGTTCGACGGCGCGTGGACGATGCGGACACGCTCGCGCTCGATTGCGGGAACCGGGTCGTAGGCGGTGAGGTCGATCCCGGGCGGGAGCACCTCGGCGTCGTACGGGATGAAGCGGAGCGCTGCGTAGGAGCCGACGACGCGCGCGTCCGCCTTCAGGCCGTACATGAGCTGCTCCTTCGGGCGCTCGCGGATGTCCGCCCCGAGGAAGTGGAAGAGCGACTTGCGGCGCGTGGCTCTCAGGATCGGGAACTGGACGCTCTTCGGGACGAGCGTCAAGCCGAAGTAGAAGTGGAAGATGTCCGTCTTCGGGAGGAGCTTCGAGAAGGCGCGCCACTGGACGGCCTGCTGGCGGAGCAGCCCCTGGCGGGGGCGCTTCAGGTCCCAGTCGGCCTGATCCGGCCGGAACGGCTGCGTGTTGAAGACGACGAGCCGCGCGTCGACGCCGCGCCTGCGCAGCGCCTGCACGTTCGTCCAGCCGACGCCGGCGAGGTTGACCGGGCAATGCGTGACGCGGAGGGCCATCGGCCCGGAAGTATCGTCAGCGCGCCGTCAACTCACGCCGGGGAAGAGGAAGCCGACCCGGTTCCAGCGCTCGATCTCGCAGCCGTCGCCGCGGCTGAACTGCGTCTTCACAGGCTTGCTGTCGAACGTCCCGCTGACGTCCCCGAGCTCTGGGCCCCCGTAGATCTGCGTGCACGCCGTGCCTTGGGGGACCGGTGCGAAGGGATCGTCGACCCGCGCGAGCTTGCTGCAGGCCTCGGCCGCGTCGGGGAGCGTTCCCCCCGCGGGGCAGCGAAGGGTCCAGAGCTTCGACGGTTGCTCTGAGTTGCGGACGGAGAGCGAGATCTGGAGGTCGGCGGTCGGGCTGTCGCTTTCACTGCTCGAGTCATTCCCTCCACACCCCGCGACGGCGAGCGCCGCCAGCGTCAACGCTGCGAGTCGCACTCAGACGGCGTTCGCGGGCAGGAGCAGCGCGTAGCCCTCGCGAAGGAACGGCGTCCGGTCGATGAGCATGCCCACGAACTCCGCCGGTGTCGGGCCCTCCTCGGTCACGATCTCGGTGAGCATCTCCGGCGGCGTCAGCTCGAAGAGCTTGCGTTCGGCCTCGCTCGGCTCGGGCGCGGCCGCGGCCTCGATCGGGGCGAGCTTGATGATCTCGCAGGCGACGACGGTCGGGACGTTGTTCGCTGCGGCGGCCTCGGCGATGGCGGTCGTTCCGATCTTGTTGTTCAGCGTCCCGTCGTGGAAGACGGTGTCGGCGCCGACGAGGAAGAGCGTCGCGTCGGCGAGCGCGGCCGGTGCGTCGGCGTCCTCGACGAGGTCGACGGTCAGCCCTTCGGCGCGCAGCTCCTCCACGAAGGGGCGCCCCTCGCCGACGGGCTCGGAGACGGTGCAGATCGCCCGCGCGGGCGGCGTGTGGATGAGCGCCTCGCGGACCGTGGCCGACGCCGAGTGGGTCACCACTACGGCGTCCTTGAGGCGATCCTGGAGCTGGATCGCGATCGAGGCGGCAGCCCGCTCGCGCGCCTGGAGAATCGCGTTCCCCTCCTCCGAGACGAGCTGACGGAGCTGGTCCGGCTCGAGGAACGTGTGCGCGTTGGCCGTTGCGAGGACGCGGCCCGCCGCACCGGCGATCGCGCCGACACCCGGACGGCTCTCGGACAGCTTGCGCCCGGCGTCGACGAGCGCGTCGAACAGCTCGGCAGAGGTCTGGAACGGCTGCTCCGCGACCTCGAGCATCGTCTCGACGGTGCGGCGCGCCATCCAGCTGGCGCCGTGCTCGCGATCGGCGGTCAGCTCCTCCACGACGGCAGCCAGGCCGGCCATGTGCGGGAGTTTATCCCTCGACGGTTAGATTTCCGGAGTGGCCACGATCGGCCAAGAGACGTTTTTGGCGCCGAACGCCGTCGATCCGGACGCGCCGGCGCCGTCGATCTCGGTCGTGATTCCCGTCTACAACGAGGGGCCGCGGCTGCGCGAGCTGTACGCACGGACCGTTGCGACGCTCGACGAGGCGGCCCGGACCTTCGAGCTGATCTTCGTCGACGACGGGTCGACCGACGGGACGTTCGTCGAGCTCGAGCGGCTCCACGACGCCGACGACCGTGTTCGGGCGGTGCGCTTCAAGCGCAACTTCGGCCAGCACGCGGCGATGCATGCGGGGCTCGTGCGATCGCGCGGCGAGATCCTCGTGACCATGGACGGCGATCTCCAGAACGCCCCCGAGGACCTGCCGCGACTCGTCGCGGCCGTGGAGGCCGGGGCGGACGTTGCGAGTGGGACGCGGAACGTGCGGCGCGACTCGTGGGGGCGGACACTGCCCTCGCGCCTGATCAACGGGATGCTCCGCCGCTTCACGGGCGCGGACATCTCGGACTTCGGCTGCGCGTACAACGCGTATCGGCGGAGTGCGATCGAGCCGATGTTCGGGGCGATCGGGAAGCAGAAGTTCACGAAGGCGCTCGTGCTGTCGGGCGGGGCGAGCGTGGCGGAGGTCGATGTCTCGCACACGCCGCGGGCGGGCCGGTCGCGCTACTCGCCGCTGCGTTTGACGAGGCTTGCGCTGCACGTGCTCGCCGGGTTCTGGCCGCAGCCGATCCAGTGGATCGGCATCGCGCTCGGCGTGTTCTGCACCGTTGCCGCGCTCGCGCTCGGGATCTACGGCGTCGTGTTCTGGATCGGCGAGTCGAACTTCCCGGGCCCGCTGTTCGGCGGGGTGGGCGTGATCTTCGTCCTCGGCATGCAGGGCTTCATCCTGGCGCTCGTCGGCGAGTACCTGGGCCGGATCCAGCGCGACGTCGAAGGCCGCCCGCTCTACACGATCGACCGCGAGCTGTAACCGAGGGACAGTCCCTTGTGAGAGAGATCACGAGGGACTGTCCCTCGTTGCAGGAGTGTCAACGGAGTTGCGCGGCGAACTCGGTGTCCTGTAGCGCGTCGCGGACTTCGCCGTAGTTCTCGATCAGCTCCTCGTGGGAGCTCGGATTCAGCTTCTGCAGCGAGGAGGTGACGGGAGCGGGCTCGACCCCGAGGAACTCGAAGAGCGACGCGAAGCCGCTCTCGTCCGCGGCCAGGTCTTCGTAGACGACCTCGGTATACGGCAAACCGACCTTCTTGAACCGGACCCGGGCGCCGGCGATCGCACGCTCGTGGAGCGTCATGCGCCGCAACAGGGTGTCCGTGTCGAGGTTGAGCCGCACCTGCTCGACATCGTCGCCGTCGCGGGCGTGGAGCCTACCCTCGCGCGCGGCGCCCGCCTCCTTCGACAGGACGACGTCCAACGCATTCCGCCGGATGAGATGGATGATCCGGACCCGCTTCAGCCAGAGCATCGGCATCAGCGGCCGCGAGATCCGTGTTAGCTGGCTGTACATGAGCTTGAAGCCGACCGCGTCGACGTCCGGCCGCTCCTCGAACGCCTCACCGAGGTAGTGCCAGAGCCAGTAGGGCTTCGCGACCCGGTGCTTGTCGCGCGCGTACGTCTGCCAGTACGGCAGGTCCTGCTCCTGGCCCCATTTCGGCGTGCCCTCTCCGCCGTGCATGAAGAGCTCGGAGTACGCGATCACCCGTGGGTTGCTCGTGAGCATGTCGACGACCCACGTGGAGCCGCTGCGCTGGGTGGAGAGCACGACGAAGTTCGTCACGGCTCCGGAGCCTAGCTAGGGTTCCGGGTCGTGCCACGCGCAAAGAGAGTCCTGGTCACCGGAGGCGCCGGGTTCATCCCCTCGAACTTCGTGCGCCACATGCTCCAGGCGACGCCGTACGAGGTCGTGTCGCTCGACGCGCTCACCTATGCGGGCTCGATGGACAACCTCGCAGCGGTCTCCTCCCACGAGCGCCACTCGTTCGTACACGGCGACATCCGCGACCCGGACCTCGTCCGCGAGGTCGTGGCCGAAGTAGACGTGATCGTCAACGCCGCGGCCGAGTCGCATGTGGCGAAGTCGATCGACGAAGGCGCGTCCGAGTTCGTGACGACGAACGTCGAGGGCACGCAGATCCTCCTGGACGCGATCCGGGAGCAGCCCGTCGAGCGTTTTATCCTCTTCTCGTCCAGCGAGGTCTACGGCACCGCCCTCTACGACCCCATGGACGAGGATCACCCGCTGAACCCGCGCAGCCCGTACGCCGCGACGAAGGCCGGAGCCGACCGGCTCGCCTACTCGTATTACGTCACGTACGGCCTGCCGATCGTGATCGTGCGCCCGTTCAACAACTACGGGCCCCGCCAGCACCCGGAGAAGGTGATCCCGCGCTTCATCACGCAGGCGCTCATGGACGAGCCGCTGACGATCCACGGCGACGGCCACGCGAGCCGCGACTTCCTCTACGTCGACGACGACGCGGAGGCGATCGAGGCGATCATCGCGGCCGACGACTCGGTCGTCGGTGAGGTGATCAACGTCGCGACGGGCGTCGACGTCCCCGTGACCGAGATCGCCTCGAAGGTGCTCGAGCTGCTCGGAAAGCCCGGCTCGCTGACCGTGAACGTGGATGAACGCCCCGGCCAGGTCGACCGGCACATCGGCTCGACCGAGAAGGCGGAGCGGCTGCTCGGCTGGCGGGCGCGGACCTCGTTCGAGGACGGGCTCGAGCGCACCATCTCGTGGTACCGCGACAATGAGGCCTGGTGGAGGGCCCCGGAGCGGCGACCGGCAGACGTCTTCTCGTCCTAGGGGCCGGGCCCGCGCAGCTCGGCCTGCTCGGGGCGGCTCGCGGGAAAGGGCTGTTCGTGATCGCGCTCGACCGCGATCCGACCGCCCCCGGGTTCCGCTACGCCGACCGGCGGGCGATCATCTCGACCGAGGACGAGCACGGCATCGAGCGCCTCGCGTCGGCTGAAAGCGTCGACGGGATCATCGCGCCGGGCATCGACTGGCCGGTGGGCATTGCCGCGCGCGTAGCCGAGCGGCTCGGGCTGCCGCATCCGATCGACGCGGCGGTCGCGAATCGAGCGGTCTCGAAGCAGAAGCAGCGCGAAGCGCTGGCCGAGGCGAAGGTGCCGCAGCCGAGCTGGCACATCGTGTCCGAACCGGTGGACGGGCTTCCGGTGCCCTCGGTCGTGAAGGCGCCGGATCGTCAGGGCCAGAAGGGCCTGACCCTCGTCCGCTCCGAGGACGAGCTGCCGGCGGCGATCGCCCGGGCGCTCGAGGAGTCGCGGAGCGGGGTGGCGATCATTGAGGAGCTCGTGGACGGCCCCGAGGTGACGGTGAATGCGTTCTCCCTCCGCGGCGAGTTCCATCCCCTGACGGTCACCGACCGGCTGACCGCCGACCCGCCCGCGTTCGGCGTGGCCCTCGCGCATGTCTGGCCGAGCGAGGCGGGCGCGAGGGCCGCCGAGGTCGCCGAGGCCGCGGTGCGCGCGCTCGGGATCGAGAACGGCCCCAGCTACACCCAGCTCCGCATCGGGCCGGACGGGCCGCAGGTGATCGAGGTCGCGGCGCGGCTCGGCGGCGGCCATGACGCGGAGCTGGCCAAGCTCGCGCTCGGCGTCGACCTCAATGGCCTCGCGCTCCAGGCCGCGCTCGGGGAGTCGATCTGGTCGGCTGCGCTTCGCGCGGAGCCGCAGGTCGGCGGCGCGGTCTCGCGTTTCCTCGTCCCGCCGGAAGGCGTGCTGGAGGAGGTCGAAGGCGCGGACGAAGCACGCGCGGTCGACGGCGTCCAGGACGTGCGCATCTACCGCGAGCCGGGCCATCTCTTCGGCGAGTTCCGCCGCGGAGCGGACCGGGCAGGCGCGGTGCTGGCGGTCGGCGACAGCCGCGAGGAAGCCCTCGAGCGGTCCGACGAGGCCGCTCGTCTCATACGCTTCAAGGTCGGTGCAGAAAGTCTCGTCTGAGAAGAGAGCCACCATGCTCGGTTTCCAGCCGCCGGCGATCGGCGACGAGGAGATCGAGGCCGTCGCCGAGACCCTGCGCTCGGGCTGGCTGACCACGGGGCCGCGCTCGGCCGAGCTCGAGCGGCGCTTCGCCGAGTTCGTCCAGGCGGAGCACGTGCTCGCCGTAGCGTCCGGGACCGCGGCGCTCCATCTCGCGCTGCTCGCCGTCGGCGTCGGCCCCGGTGACGAGGTGATCACCACACCGATCACCTGGCCCGCGACCGCGAACGTGATCGTCCACGCGGGCGCCACTCCCGTCTTCGCGGACGTCCGCGACTCCGACCTGAACATCGACCCCGACCGCGTCGACGAGCTGATTACGGACAAGACGAAGGCGATCGTCCCGGTCGACCTCGCCGGCCAGCCGGCCGACCTCGACCCGCTCAGGGCGCACGGCATCCCGCTCGTCGAGGATGCCGCGCACGCCGCCGAGAGCGAGTACCGCGGCCGCAAGATCGGCTCGATCGCCGAGCTGACCTGCTTTTCGCTCTACGCGACGAAGAACGTCGCCGCCGGCGAAGGCGGGCTGATCTCGACGAACGACGCGCAGCTCGCGGAGGCGATCCAGAACCTGCGGCTCATGCGCCGCGGCGACGGCTCGCTCTACGACATCGTCGTCCCCGGCTACAAGGCGAACCTCTCCGACGTCCTCGCCTCGATCGCGCTCGTCCAGCTCGACAAGGTCGAGCGCCACGGCGAGATCCGGCGGCGCCAGTTCGCGCTCTACGACGACGCCGTAGCCGAGCTAGACGGGATCGCCCCGCTCGCCCGCGACCCGCGCGACACGCACGCGCACCACCTGTACATCGTGCGGATCGACGCAGAGCGCGCAGGCGGCACCCGCGACGAGTACCAGCGTCTCCTCGGCGAGGAGAACATCGCGACGAGCATCCACTTCCTCCCGGTGCACGAGCTGACCGCGTATCGCAGGCTCTTGCCCGACCAGCAACCGCTTCCCGTCGCGGAGCGCGCAGGCGCCGAGATCCTCTCCCTTCCGCTTTCCCCCGCGCACTCGGACGACGACATCGCGGACGTGATCGCCGCGCTCGGCCGGGTGCACTCCTCGCTGACTCGATGAAACGCCCCCTTCGCGTCTTCCTGACGCTCCTCGTCACGGGGCTCTGTCTCGCCTACCTGATCTGGAAGATCGACCTCGGCGAGACGCTGCGAGTGATCGCCGACGCGAACCCTTGGTACCTCCTGCTCGCGCTCGCGCTGATGCTCGTCACCGTTGTGCCAATGGCCTGGCGCTGGCAGCTCCTGCTCCGCGCGAAGGGCGTCGAGGACAACATCTCCTGGCTGACACGGGCCTACTTCGTCGCGTACGCGGCCGGGCAGATCCTGCCGACGTCGGTCGGCGGGGACGCAGTTCGCATCTACGAGACGGCTCGGCGTCATCCCGGCGACGGGGACACTGGAGCGGCAGCGGTGCTCCTCGAGCGTGCGATCGGAGGCGCAGCGACGCTCGTCCTGGCCGGGGTCGGCTTCCTGCTCGCGGTCGGGCACTACGACGTCGGCGCGTACCTCTGGATCGAGGCGTTCTTCGTCGTCGCGACGATCGTCCTCGCCTTCCTGCTCTTCTCGCGCCGGGCGCGGCCGCTGCTCAAGCTCGGGCGCCCCGTCCTCGCCTGGTTCCGGCTCGACAAGCTCGTGGCGCGCGTCTACCACGCGATCCACTCGTACCGGGACCACGCCCGCGC
>Ga0081540_1003801_pt1 | contig 11817 bp, 11 predicted proteins | sample TabmetS2T1R1_FD_71024 | JGI IMG/M metagenome (GOLD analysis project Ga0081540, IMG submission 71024) | Tabebuia heterophylla rhizosphere microbial communities from the University of Puerto Rico - S2T1R1 | ecosystem: Host-associated > Plants > Roots > Rhizosphere ...
CGATCTCGGCGACAGTCTTTTCGATGTCGCGATGAACACTAATAAGATCGCCATTGGGAAACGCATGCGAAAAAGGAATCTCCGGCTCGATGAGTTCGTAGCGATCAAGCAAGCCCAGTTCATTCGGAACGGGCGAGAGATTCGCGAGCTGATAACCGCTTGCGTGAATGTCGGACCAAAAACCTGGCAATGTTTCTTCTTCGGTGACAGTCATACCGCCGACGGTGTGATATTGCTCAAGGACCAGGACTTTCAGGCCCGCTCTGGCCAGATAGCAGGCACAGGTCAAGCCATTGTGCCCAGCGCCGATGATAATGGCGTCATGATGATGTGGCATGGTCAATTGAGCCGGAGAATTTTTCAGTTGCTCGGAGTGCGCAGAATGCCAAGCTGCGCGCACTGACGGAAGCCGAAAATTTCAGCGCTGCGCAATGGCGCCCTGGCCGGCTTCACAGTGAAAAGACAATGGCCCAAACCGAAATTGATGCTATCCGCGCGCTACTAAACTCAAAGCCACGTCCGGTTGGTTGGCCCGAAAGGCGAAGGCGTATCGATGAGGTTGGTGCTGTTTGGCCCATTGCCGACGACGTGGAACTCACCGCCGTTGATGTGAACGGCGTGCCCGGCGAATACTCTTTTGTTCCCGGCAGCGATCGTTCTCGCGTGCTGATGTTTTTTCACGGCGGTGGCTACTGTTCTGGTTCAATCAAGAGCCATCGTCGTTTGGTCACGGAAGCGGGTCGTGCAGCGAGAATGCGCACATTTGCTGTTGCGTACCGACTCGCGCCGGAGCATCCGTTTCCTGCTGCGGGCGACGATGCGCTTGCCGTGTACCGCGAGACCTTGAAGACCTACCGCCCGGCGCAGATCGCGCTGTACGGAACCTCTGCAGGCGCAACGCTGGCAGCCGAGCTGCTGGTGCGGGTCAAGGCCGAAGGATTGCCGCTGCCCGCCGCGCTCGGTTTCTTCTCCTCCTCCGCCGACTTCGCACAAAGCGGCGACTCGGAGCAGTACCTGCCCAAACTCAACGGTCAGTGCATGCCGGATGTGGTTGCTCCGTATGTTGCGCAGACGGATCGTCGCAACGCCGCGCTCTCGCCCGTCTTCGCAGACCTGCGCGGATTTCCGCCGAGCCTGTTGCTGGCAGGCACGCGGGATCCGTTGCTCAGTCAGACTGCATTGTTCCAGCGCGCGCTGTTGCGCGTCGGAGTCGACGCGCAGCTGGTGGTGTTCGAAGGCATGCCGCATGCGCATTGGGCGTGGCTCGAATTGCCCGAATCGACGGAAGCCTTCGAGATCATGAGCCGGTTCTTCAACCGGCAGTTGTTCCCATGAGCTGTTGCAAGCGATTGCTCGGCAGCGCGGCGGCGATTGCGCTGTGCGCTCAGACGATCGGCAGCGCGCACGGCGCTGAGAAAACGTCGGTGCCTTTGCAGGTGCAAGTCTCCGAAGAAGGCCAGCGCGTCGTCTTCGCTAGTGAAGTAGTTGCCCTTCCAGCCCCAATAGGTCCAGCAGCCGGCGAGGCGGTCGAACACCTGTTTTGCGCTGGTCTCGCTGACGAAACGCTCCTTCTCGGGCAGGTTCGCCATCGCCTCGGTGTCCGGCACCGAGCGCCACAGGAAGGCAGGCACGCTCTCTTCCTCGACGCGCTTCAAGCGCGCGGCGACGCCGGCTTTGCGGAAATACTTCTGCGCCAGCACGTCGGAGGCGACCTGCGACCAGAAGGTGGGCACTTCCACATTCTCGGCGCGGAACACGACGGAGCCGTCGGGGTTGCGGATTTCGGATGTCGTCAGCCTGAAATCAATCCCGGCATAGGGTGACTGGCCGGCGGTGGTGTTGCGTCGTTCGATTCGCATTGGTCGTGCCCCTTTTTTTCTTAACCGGACCGCCTTGCGGTTGTCGGACCGGTAGTTGTCGTCCTTGAGCGAACCTCGCGACCAAAGCGCCCGCCTTGATCGGATGTCCGCAGTTAAGCCGGTGGATCCGGCCTGTTTCTCTCGACCGCCTGGCCGGTGTTTTCACCGATCCCGGCGGCGGCACGTCCCGACCCCCAAGATTTAGATCTTTGGGTTCGGCCCATGCATTCAACGCCCCAACGCAAAAACCCGTTACGTCACCTTTCGTTTTGGGGCCGTTTCCGGCCCGTCGTTCACGTCCCTTTGGCCCCCGAAAGTTGGTCCGGATTTTGGGCAGACAAGCCCTTCACCCGCAGCCCCCACAGCCGGCGGAGTGGTCAATTCGGAACCCTTTTGGAAGCGACCGGCGGGGACTCCAAACACACTCGCGCCGAACTGGTTGAAAGCTAGGCAACTCCGTTACGCCCGTCAAGCACTAGTACGACTTCCTGAATCAAATACTAAATATGGTGGACAGGGAGGGAAAACAGGGTGGATCACCCGCCTGTGATGGGCCCAAGTATCAGTGAGTCCTCAGGGATTCCCAAGGGAAAAAATTCTTGGTCCGAGGCGTCCACAGGCTTGGTCCCGCAGTTCACAGGCGAACTATTTTTGGGGCTCTACGGATTGCGTTTTCGGGACTCAGGCAGCCGTGCGGAGATTCTACGGGCTGCCATGCCGGGACACCCGTAGTGGTGGAGAAAAAGAGTGGGCATGGTGCCCTCGAATCTCTCGCTACGCTCCATGACAGAATCAAAACCGACAACGCGCGCGCGGATCGCGCCCGCGGGCCTGATGTTCCTCGCCATCACCTCGGTGGGCTGGGGATTTAATTGGCCGGTCACAAAATACCTGCTCAGCGAATTGCCGCCGCTGACGCTGCGCGGTGTCACCGGCGTCGTCGGCGCGCTCCTGCTCGCCGCCTTTGCGCTGATCCGCCGCGAGAACCTCAGCGTGGCGCCGGGGCAGTGGCCGCGGCTGGTGATGGCCGCGTTGCTCAATGTCACCGGCTGGATGGTGCTGATGGGGCTGGCGCTGCTCTGGCTGCCGGCCAGCGAAGCGGCGCTGATCGCCTACACCATGCCGGTCTGGGCGGCGATGCTGGCCTGGCCGGTGCTGGGCGAGCGGCCCACCGTCTTGCGCACGGTCGCCCTGGTGATGGCGTTCGCAGGGCTCGCCTCGATCCTCGGCGGAAACGGTCTTAATGCGAGCGCGGCCAAGATGCCGGGCATCCTGATGGCGCTTGGCGGCGCCATCGGCTTTGCGCTGGGCACGGTGCTTTCGAAGAAGCTGCCGATCAAGCTGGAGCCGATCACGGCGGCGGCCTGGCAGATCGGCATCGGCTGCTTTCCGGTCGCAATCATGGGCCTGGCGTTCGAGACCACGCATCTCGACAAGGTAACGACGACCGGCTGGGTGCTGGTGTTCTACGGGACGGTGATCCAGTTCTGCGTCGCCTATGTCAGCTGGTTTGCTGCGCTGGCACGCCTGCCGGCCTCGGTCGCCGCGATCGGCACCATGGCGGTGCCTGTGATCGGCGTGGTGGCCTCCGCGATCGCGCTACACGAGCCGCTCGGCCCCGGCCAGATCGCGGCGCTGGTGCTCACTCTCGCCGCCGTCGTACTGGCGACGCGGTCCTAGGTCCGCCTGACGAAGGATCGTCGTCAAAGACGAATAACGCGCTTGCCGGGCTTTGCCTCACCGGGCGTGAACTGCGCGAAGGCATCGCTGACGCGCTCCGCCGGCGTGGTATTGCTTGCGAAGCGAAACTCGTTCGACCGCGGCGCGTAGAAGCTCGCTCGATAATAGTCGTCGTCGAAACGCGCCTCGCCGACGCCGAACAGCGCATCACAGGCGAAGAGAAGCGCGCATACACCCGCCGCCGCGGCCGCGATCTCCTTGAGAACGGACATGCTACCCCCGATTTTTCGGGAAGGATGCACGCTGGCTTGCGAAGCTCAGGTTTACGTGGCTCCTGCTCTTGTGCGCAGGGTTTGCCGCCGCTGAGCGGACTGCAGAAAATTTTATCGATTTCGGAAGTGAATGCGCAGCCAACCGACCCCAGCATGGTTCATCATGCGGCCTGGGTGCGCCACAATCACTGCAAAGCAAGTCGATCACGCGAACAGATCGATATCGTCCACGAGCTTGCAGGCAAGTTGCTCGAGCTCTACGACCGCGCAGTTGCAGGCGGTCACGCGCTGCAATCGTGCTGCAAGCAGAAGGGATCGTGTGGAACCGAGAGCATCTCCGGCATACTTCAATCACCAAACGAACACAGGTTCTACCCGGGATACGTCCGATTTCTGCCGCGCCATCTCGCTAGTCACTTTTGAAATGTCGACCGTCGCGTATCCGGCAGATCAAATAATCTCGAAACGCGACGACGTGACGGAAGCGCCGACGGTTCGGGGACGTTGCCGATCTGACGGCGAACTCGCGAGCGGCCGCAATGCCACAGTTTCGCAATTGCACTGTTACACCTGCAGGACGAATTGTAGTCGGCGAGCTGGATGGACCGTCCCGCGACGAAGTCGTGCGCCGTATTGAGTATCTGGAGCATCCGACAATCGATGCCGAGATCGCAACGATCCGGCGCTACGGACGACTCTGAGTTTGTGCGGGCTCTGGCGGAGGAGCACGTCATGACGCCGTCTCGATGGCCAGCAGCATTCCTGGTGCTCCTGCTTTGGCCGGTTGGAACCGACGCGGTCGCCGGCGAGCAAGATCGGCCATCCGCGGCGCTTGCTAATCCGGTTGCCGCTCAATCCCTGGACCAGCTGTCAAAGACGCTTGAGCGCCCGCTCTTTTCGCCCAGTCGCAAACCCACTCCGCCGCCACCTCCGCCGGTCGTACAAGCCAGCCCGCCACCCGCCCCGCCGCCGCCGCCGTCACCGCCAAACTTGATTCTCTTCGGTGTCGTCATGGACGGCGAGGACGCGCGCGCGATTGTGCGCACGGGCCCGGACAAGAAGATGTTGCGCGCAAGGATCGGGGACGAAATCGAGGGATGGAAGGTCAGCCAGATCGAAGGACGCAAAGTGGTTCTTTCGCAGGATAGCCGGCTCGCCACGTTTACACTCTTTACCGATGATCGCGCGAGGTCGGACACAGCCGGAAGTACAGCGCAGGGAGGCGAGCCGAGAAGTTCCAAACCGCAGATTCAGGCGGAACAAACTCTGGCTGCCGGCGCCGCGCCGCAATCAGAGCAGCCGAGAAAACGTCGACGGTCCCGGGAGTAAGCTGCAATTGGCGCTCTGTAACCAGGATGTCACGGGCTGCGAAAATTTCTCTCATTGCCCGAAATGGTCTTTGCTTTGCCGCATATTGTGCGACGTGCGCCGCACAAATTACATCGTTACCGTTGATAAGGCCTTTGTCAGCAGGTAGCTGATGTCTCGCACACGCAAGGGCCGGTTTGCGGGACTCGCCGTCGGATGTGGTCAGGGGTGCCACGGCGAGGAGTAGTGCATTGAGTAGCTCGCACGGGTGGAGTCCAATTGATCTCCCACGGGTGTGCGCTGCCGCCTCGCTTTGCCTTGCACTGCTCGGCTGCGTCACTTCAAACGGAACGCCGACGGCGGGCGTCGCACCTCGTGATGCGGTGGATTCGGTTCGCAACGCGGATTTCGGTGCACGCTTCTCACTAGCGAGCGAGGGCGAGTCCGGCAGGACGAAGCAATCTCAGCCCATTCTTTTTCCGGGCGCGGACGCCGAGCCGGAGCCGCAGCAAGATCGAGATCCGGACATGCGAACGGCGTCGTCGCAACCTGCCGCATCCATCAAGGGCGACGGCGTCGAGATGAATTTCGACGGCGCCGATGTGCAGACGGTCGCGAAGACGCTTCTCGGAGATATTCTTCATCTCAATTACGTCGTCGATCCGCGTGTGCAGGGCAATGTAACGCTGGCGTCCGCCAGCCCAATTCCCCGCAAGGACGTGCTGCCGGCGTTTGAAAGCGTCTTGCGGATGTCGAACGCCGCGATCGTGCACTCCGGCAACCTGGTGAAGATCGTTCCGATTCCGGAAGCTGGTGGCGGTGCGATCAGCGCCGGGGCAGGGCAGCCAGGCTTCGGTGTTTCGCTGGTACCACTGCGATATACATCGGCATCGACGGTAGCAAAGACCGCCGAAAACTTTCTTTCACGCCCCGGCGCGATTCGCGTCGTTCAATCCCGAAATCTGCTGCTGATCCAGGGTACCGCCGCCGAACGTCAGGCGGTGCTCGACGTTGTATCAACGTTCGACGTGGAATGGCTGCAAAGCCAGTCGGTTGGTGTCTATCCGCTTAAATCCACCTCGCCGGAAACAATGATCGGGGAGCTGGAACGGATATTCGAAACGAACGAGGGCGGGGCGGGACAAGGTGTCGTCCGCTTCCAGCCGGTCTCGCGCATGAATGCCGTGATGGTGGTAACCAAGAATCCGAAGCTGCTTGCCCAGACCACTCAGTGGGTCCAGCGTCTCGATAGATCTGACACGACGGGAACGACGCTGCGAACCCATCGCCTGAAAAACGGCAATGCGACGCAGGTGGCCAGGATTCTCAATGATATCTTCGGCCAGCGATCGGCCGAATCTGCCGACAGCCCCACCAAGCAGATCGCGCCGGGCGTGGACGCGGCGCAGTCGCAGCTTGATTCCCTCGATCGCGGCTCGTCCAGCGGAAACCCGGGAGCTTCAACTGGCAGCGGTCCTGACAACCGGGGCAGCAACCGGATCGCAGCCGCCTTTGCGTCGTTCTCGGATCGCAAGAGCGGTGACGCGGACGCAACCGGCAACGCCGCCGAGAATTCTGCTGGAAGCGCGCAACGCGGACGCTTTCAGAATCTGCGAATTACGGCGGATGCCGCCAATAACGCGGTCGTGGTCTATTCCAATCAGGAGGACTTTCGAGCCGTCGAACGCGCGATACGAGACCTCGACCGACCGAAATTGCAGGTGTCGATCGATGCGACGGTCGCCGAGGTCACATTAACCGATGAGCTCCAGTTTGGAGTCCAGGCGTTTCTGAGCAGCAACAAGGGCTCAATCGGTCTGCTTGGTGCAAGTCAGGTGGCTGCACAATCGGCGGTCCTCCAGAACGTGGCGCCGGGCCTGAATCTTCTGCTGGGGTCGCAATCGAACCCCCGCGTGATTCTCAACGCGTTGTCGAACATAACCGACGTCAAGGTCCTGTCGTCACCCTCGATCGTTGCGCTCGACAACCAGCCGGCTCTGCTCGAGGTCGGCGACGAGATCCCGATTACAACCAGCTCCGCGACGCTCCTCACGAATTCCGCAGGGCCGGTCGTCAACACGATTCAGATGCGCAATACCGGCGTAATCCTGAAAGTGCTGCCCCACGTCAACTCGAATGGTTCGGTTCAGCTTGAAGTCGACCAGGAGATTTCCAATGTCGTCAACGCCGATCAGCAGACGCTGACGCCGACGATCGCCCAACGCCGCGTCCACTCCACGGTATCCGTTGTCAGCGGCCAGACCGTGCTGCTCGGCGGGCTTATCAGCGAGCGCGATCAGAAATCTCAGTCCGGTATTCCGGGTCTTCGCGAGATCAGGTTTATCGGTGACTTGCTCGGAAACACGTCAGGCACCAGGACCAGGTCCGAAATCATCGTCTTTATCAAGACACGGCTCATTCGCAACGGTGTGGATGCCAGCGCGGTGACCGAAGAATTCCGGGAACGGCTGCAATCGATGCGTCGCGATCGTACAGTGATCAATGGTACGGGCGCGAGACCGAATTGATGAGCGATCTTGATGTAGCCGAATCCGGCATTATGGATCGTATTTTGTGCGGAGGGCGTGATGCGTTGATGGATGACGTTTCCGACAAGTCGGGATTTGTCGCGGTTGGAAAAGAGAGTGGAGGAACAACAGGCTCGAAGGCACGGGCGCGTGTGTTCCAGCCTCACCTAACACAATGACTTCATACTTCCGCACGAGACGGGTCCAACAATCGTCGAGAAAGGCTGCTTTGCTTATGCTGCCGTAGAGCATCGGGAGGCGACAATGAAAACAGTCAAGATCGCCCGGGCGCATGCGCTCGCAGGCGTGGCCAGCATGTTGTTGGGATCGGTGGCGTGGCCGACAGACGCGTTATCCCAGAACAATTCAACCGCACGCGCGACAAATGCGGATGCGAGTTCGAATGCGGCCACCGCTAACGTGACCGCCGGTCAACAGAGCTTCGGCAACAACTTCGGACGATCGCCATCGCGCGGTGGCGGCACCGACCCGGGGGTGAGAGGCGGGGCGCCGGGAGCCGGTGGACCATTGCAGGGCCTCAGCGATGCGGAACTGCAATACTTCAACGCGGCCAAGGACGTCTTTCAGGAAGTCGATGCCGTTCCGGATGGTTTGGGACCTCGTTTCAATCTCGATAGTTGTGCCGGCTGTCATTCGCAGCCGGCGATCGGAGGCAGCAGCCCTGCCAAAAATCCGCAGGTTGCGGTCGCGACGGCAGCGGGCGCCAAGAATGCATTGCCGTCCTTCATCACGGCCAACGGCCCGATCCGCGAGGCGCGGTTCGTGCGCAATCCGAACGGTTCGGCGGACGGCAGCGTGCATGCTCTTTTCGTGATAACAGGAAGGTCCGATGCGGCGGGTTGCAACATCCAGCAGCCGGATTTTGCGGCGCAGCTGGCCCGCAACAACGTCGTTTTCCGGATTCCGACCCCAACGTTCGGGCTTGGCCTGGTGGAAAACGTCCCGGACAGCGCGCTTCAGTCCTCTCTGGCGGCCAATGCGCACCAGAAGAGGGCCCTTGGTATTTCCGGACACTTCAACATCAATGGAAACGACGCGACGATTGCACGCTTCGGCTGGAAGGCTCAGAACAAGTCGCTGCTGCTGTTCTCCGGCGAAGCCTACAATGTCGAAATGGGCGTCACCAACGATATGTTCCCGAACGAGCGCGAAGGTGATCCGAACTGCCAGTTCAACGCCACACCGGAAAGCGTGACGCCGCTGCAGCCCGAAAATACGGGAAGCCCCGCGGCAAATTACCAGAACGACATCGAGCTGTTTTCCGCCTTCATGCGCCTGACCGCGCCGCCAACTCCTGCGACGTCGAGTACGGCACCGGTCGCGCAGACGACGGGAGCGTCTAGCCTGGCAACGGCGGCGACGGCGGGGACGCCGAGTCAGACAACGGGGTCCACGAGCTCGTCATCGACTGCCTCGACGCTGATGGGGTCGGCGACGGCGGACGCCTCAGGCGTGATGACGACCGATGCAGGATCGCCGACCGCGCAGTCATCCACCACGTCGACTGCAACGATCACACGCGGAAGCCAGGTCTTCACCAACATCGGTTGCCAGGCGTGCCATACCAAATCCTTCACCACCGCGAAGTCGCAAACGACGGGGCAAAGCAACGTCACGATCCAGCCCTACAGTGATTTTGCCGTGCACGATATGGGAAACGGATTGGCGGACGGAGTGACGCAAGGAGGCGCCAATGGCAACGAATTCCGCACGGCTCCGTTGTGGGGTGTCGGCCAGCGTGTCTTCTTCCTTCATGATGGCCGGACCAAAGACTTGAACGTCGCGATACAGCAGCATGCCAGCCCTGGGTCGGAAGCTAACGCGGTCGTCAGCAACTACAACATGCTGTCGCGTGACGATCAGCAGTCTCTACTGAACTTCCTGCGGTCCCTGTAATGTAACGCCTGCGTTGCGACAATGCGGATCGGGATGTATCTGGGGATGGCGTGCCTCGCCGCAATAAGCGCGGCGTCCGTGGGCGCCATTCTCTCATCCCGCAACGGCGGCGTCACTCGGCTCGCGAACCCGCAGGATGTGCATGTCGCCGATAGCGTTTTTGTCAGCGACTACTTCGGCTTTGCGTACCGCGTACCCGACGGCTGGAGCCAAGGACTGCCTGGGCCCGAGCCGTCGCAGTCCGGATACTACGTCCTCGGAACGTGGGTGCCGACGCGTGACTTTACCGGGACCATTCTCGTCGTCGCGCAGGACATCTTTTTCACGCCGGATACGTCAGATGGCGTGAAGAATGTCGTGAACCGCTTTCGTCAGGTCATGTCGTCGGTCGACGGCATGACGATCGACCGCGAGCCTGAGCCGGTGAAAGTCGGAGCGTATCCCGGCTACCGCATTGATTTCAGCGGTGTCGGTCTCTTTCGCTCAATGTTGGCGATCGAAATTCGCTGCCATATCGTGACGTTCAACCTGACAAGCCGCGATCCTGAGTTGCTGGCAAGTCTGGCGAGGTCATTGGACGACCTTGCCTCGTTTGAAAACAAGGCTGGCCCCGTTCCGGAATGTCTCAAAGACTATGTGTCCGAAAATGTCCTGCATCGGATAGAGCCCGACGGCGTCGCTGCGAGGACCGCATCAATTCCGGTTCGCGTGATCGTGGCAACAAACGGCAGCGTGAAGCACGTTCACGTCATCCGTGCGTCCGCGGCACAACGACGGGACATCGAAGAGGCCGTGAGGCAGTGGCGATTCAAGCCCCACCTGAAACAGGGAAGGCCGGCCGAAGTCGAAACCGGCGTGATTTTCGGCCGTGGGGCCGCGAGCATGTAAGGCGGGAGGCGGGGATCATGTGTCCCGGCGAAGGCAAAGGGCGGAGCGGCGACCAATTCTATTCGCTCCGTCGTTGTTAGTCGGCATCAGAGCAACACGGGTTCGTCACCTGAAAACAAATTTCAGTGGCTGGGAACATGAACCCGGGCCGTAGAGGCGGCGTCCAAGAGCCAGTCTGGGCTTGTTTTGGAGTATCGCTCATGATGCCGGAAACTCCAGCAGCGAAGTACCGCCGTGAAGCTGAGGCATGCCGCCTCAAAGCGAACGAAGCAACCAACTCGGTTGATAGGCAGGCGTGGCAACAGCTTGCCGCAGATTGGACGAAACTTGCGCGAAGTACCGAGCTGAACCAAGAATGGCTGACGTTGCACACGCGGCCGCCGTCAAAACGGCGTCATTGATTGACTGTCATTCGCGACCGGCGCCGCGCTTGCCGCAGGCCTGATAGAGGGGATGGAATTGCGCGTGGTCGCACGCAATTGGAGGGAGCGCCTCTAGCACCGCTGCAATTCTGAGAAAAACTCAGCCAAATTTCAGGAAGTTTCACGCCGCAGATCGGGTCCATGAGCTACTATGCGACACCAATGGCCCGGCCGCGCCGGTTTCTGCGACACGTCGCGCGCCGAAGGGCTGATGGTCAGGGATAATTTCCTGAGCTTCTGCATCGGGCTCGCAAGGGAGGACGTCATGCGATCATCTTCGAGAGTGGCAGGCGCAGCAGTTGTTTTGTGCATGGTTCTGTTGTCGTTCGGCTCCAGTGCTTTGGTCGAGCCGAAATCCGAAGTGGCCGCGGCTACCCTGGCATGGGGGCAGGCCATCGGCGAGGACGATCCCGAGAAGGTGTTGCCGCTCTATTCGGAAGATGCCGTGCTCTGGGGCACGCTGTCGCCAACCGTGCGCGCCGACCCGGCGGCACTGCGAGCCTACTTCGTCAACGCGTTCAAAGTTCTGCCGGGTCTCAAGGTCGCCTTCGGCGACCAGCTGATCCGCGTGTACGGGAATGCAGCGGTCAATACCGGCTATTACACGTTCTCTTACACAAAGGATGGCGAGACCAAGAGCTTGCCTGCGCGATACAGCTTCACCTATGTGAAGAGCGGCGAGCGTTGGCTGATCGTCGACCATCACTCCTCAGCGATGCCATCACCTCCGAAGTAGATGTGCCGCCGGGGCCTCGGCGGCTTATTGGGCGGCGCTATCTCAGCTGCGAAATGATGCGCGGCGGTCTGAGGGGTTGTCGCGCAGGACAAAAAAGTTGCGGCCAGGCTTTGGGGGAAGCCTGGCCGCGCGCGAACCGGTCTGGGACGGGGAGGGGTGGGGATGTGACCGGGTCGCGTGTCCTCTAAAATTTCCTTGTTCAGTGGT
>Ga0081540_1003802_pt1 | contig 11816 bp, 12 predicted proteins | sample TabmetS2T1R1_FD_71024 | JGI IMG/M metagenome (GOLD analysis project Ga0081540, IMG submission 71024) | Tabebuia heterophylla rhizosphere microbial communities from the University of Puerto Rico - S2T1R1 | ecosystem: Host-associated > Plants > Roots > Rhizosphere ...
TGCCATGTGATCCTTTCTTTCAGGCTGGCAGGAAGTCCGATCGAGGGCATGTTTTCCAGCTTCTGCAGACAGCTGCCTGGCAGAAATAGCAAGATGCTTCCCTGCGCGTGGACCAAGCGTATTGACGCCTCGAGCGTAACGCCCGATTCATCCTGCAGTGCGAACTTGCTGCTAGGGACTAGAAGACATTGAACCGGAAAGCGGAGCTCGCGGTTTGCTCGTTCAAGAATGCTGACGACAACAAACTCAAACAAACTTGAGTCGGTCTCGACAAGCTCCGCTATCGTGTCCTGTGTAAGCCGCGACAGAATGGTCTTTAAAAATGGCCGCGCGAGCGCCAGAACACCATTGCCCATCTCCGGATGAATACGAAACTGAAAGAGACATAGGTCTGAGCCAAGCCTGGAGACAAAATCGGATGCCGCCGCCAGACTGAAGTGACATGAGTACATCAGTTCGAGTTCGTTATCGCACGCCCACAGCTCCTGGGGGCTTACACGAAGCACATATGGGAAGATGAGAACTTCATCTCCGCTTACCAGCCGCCGTGCATGGTTTGGTTCCAGCCGTTGGCGATTAACATATGTGCCGCTCGCGCTCTCCAGATCTTCGATGTGGAAGCCATCTTCTCGCTCGATAATGCGCGCATGTCGACGACTGATAGAACGCAGAGGCAACGGAATATCGTTGTCCGTGGCTCTACCGATGGAGATTTCCTTTTGCTCGAACACATACTTCTGCGTCTGTTCACCATGAAGCTCACTGGATTGCACAATTTCGAGTCTTCGACCGGAGGGTACTTCGAGCAGTTCTCTCAACGTGCCCTCTACCCATGTCTTCCAGGACGGAGCGTGCTCGAACAGCCTGCTATAAGCATTGATCGCAGCTGCCTGGCTTGACGTGTACTTTTGAAGGCCCCGAAAGAGCGTTAGCTCTCCCGGCCTATTCATCACTTCAGGCACCCGCACGTCCATTCCTCCGCATCACGGGTGTGGCGTGTGCTGAGATCGAGATGTTTCTGATTTTGACTCCTTTGCCCGTCAATGCTTCGCGTAGCTCATTACTGTGACGGCTGAGTAGGTTGGACACATTCTCAGACTGAGTGACGAAGTGGATGGCCAATTCTCCCTCCTGTTGTCGAATCTGCACTTGCAGGCCTTCGAGCGTCTTGGAGTCAAATGTGATGTTGACTGCCTCCGCTTTTCCTTCCTGCTTGAAGATGTCGATCTGGTGCCCCATTTCCGTCGTCAATTTTTCGATCTGAGAGGATGCGCCTGTGCCTTGTTGTGCGATCTTTCCTGGTTCCGCTGAAGTCGATGACGTCGAGGAGTACAAAGCTGAAGCATTTACACCCAGAGCATTCGTTGATTGCAGATCGAGTGTGCCCACCAAGTCTCTCTCCTCGCCATCGCGACTGCCTTCTTTGTTACCGCCCTGCTTCTCTTGGCTTTTTTCATTCTTACTTTTGAGTAGTTGCGAGAAACGGTCTGACCTTTTCTGGTCGTCCATCCGACGTTCGTCGGCCGATCTAGCTTCATTTACAGTTTCCGCAGAAATTCTCATATCTTTGCCCGTCTGTTGAGATGCATCACATTACCGATCTCATCCTGCTCCAGCTCATCCCGATAGGCAGCTTCCTGAAGGAATCGCCTCTCGGCGTTCTGCCGGTACTTTTCCAGAACCTCAACCTCACGCCGACGCTCTTCAACCGCTGCTCGAGCCTCTTTGACTGCATCGCTCGCCTGATCGACAAAGACCTGCTGCGAAAGGACGCCTGACTTCGCAGTCTGCACATCCAGCTTCAGCCCCAGCACAAAGTCACTTTGCTTGGAAAAAGTAGAGCCCCCACGAACAGTTTTCGCAAAGCGCACCGTACGCTTGCGCTGATACCGCTCTTCGGCATCATGTACTTCCTCTTCCAGCTTCTTCAGAATTTGCCGTTCCTCTGCAAGTTCCCTCTCGCGCGCGGTCAACAATTCCTCAGCATGTTGTTTTTCTTCATTGCGCTGCTCAAGAAGCGCCTGAAGACGAAATTGAAAGACCGGCATGCTACTCCGTGAACATCGCACAAAGCCTTTCTACGGATTCCGCCCTGGACATCTTCTCGTCGGTGGGCTGTTGTAGAAAGCTGTTGATCTCGTCGATTCTTTTTATTGCATCGTCAGTGCGCGGATCGGATCCCGCCTGATAGGCACCCAAAGCAATCAGGTCTCTCTGTCTGTTGTAGGTCGCCAGCACACTGCGCATCGCGGAGGCAGCCGCACGATGTTCTTTGGTGCTTACTGCATTCATCACTCGGCTCACGCTCCCGAGAACATCAATTGCAGGAAAGTGACCTGATCCTGCCATTTCCCGCGACAAAATAATATGTCCATCGAGGATCGATCGAACCTCATCCGCAACCGGCTCATTCATGTCATCGCCGGCAACCAGTACGGTATAAAAGGCTGTGATGGATCCTTTGTCGGAGTTTCCTGCGCGCTCTAATAGTCTGGGTAGCTCCGCAAAAACCGACGGTGTGTAGCCGGCTCGAGCCGGTGGTTCACCACACGCAAGCCCAACCTCGCGCTGGGCCCGCGCAAAGCGCGTCACGGAATCCATCATGAGCATGACCTTCTTACCTTGATTGCGGAAGTACTCAGCGATCGCTGTACCAACATATGCAGCTTTGAGTCTTACGAGCGAAGGCTCATTAGATGTAGCGCACACGATAACCGATCTCTTCAATCCCTCCGGCCCCAAATCCTGCTCAAGAAAATCCCGTACCTCTCGTCCGCGCTCACCCACGAGAGTAATCACATTGATGTCGGCTTCCGTATTTCGCGCAATCATACCGAGCAGCGTACTCTTCCCGACACCCGCTGCAGCAAACAGACCGATGCGTTGCCCTTCTCCGCAGGCCAGCAACGAATCAACAGCACGTACGCCCACTGATATAGGCTTGTTCACACGATTGCGGTGGAGTGGATCAGGGGCTTCCTGGTAAACAGCGTATTCTTCCTTCGCGGTGAGGGAACCCTTAAATTCGGAATCCATCGGTTCACCCAAGCCGTTCAGTACGCGCCCCAGCAGCTCATCGCCTACCTTCACACTTAGATATTTGCCAGTCGGAACCACTTCGCTTTGAGGCCCGATCTCCACTAACGCCCCAAGCGGCATTAGAAGCACATCGCCGTTCTCAAAGCCTACTACTTCCGCCTTCACTGGATGCTGAGAACGTGGGTTGTAAATCAGGCACAACTCACCGATCCATACATCGGGAACGGTAGCACGGATCAGCAGGCCGACCAGAGCTTTCACGCGACCCTTGGCTACGAAGGGGGAAAGATTTTCAACTAAAGATAGGTATCCATCGAGTTCAAAACTAGCGGTTGCTGGCATCGAACCTCCGCAGCAAAGCGCTTTCTATCGATGCCAATTGTGTGCCAATCTGGGCATCAATCATTCCCAGATCACTCTCCACGATGCATCCACCTGCTTCGATCGAAGGAGTACCCACTATGACGAGCTCGCCTATTTCAGAGCCAAGTATCTTGAGAGAGTCCGCCTGCTTCCGCAACGCAGCCTCATCTGAGGGGTTCACTTTCATAGTAACTTTTCGTTCACTGCGCACCAACCGAAGCGCCTCCCTTGCAGCCTCAAGAACGGTGCGCGGGTCTACTTCCGCAGTGTGTCGTATGACTTTCCTGGCAACGGCAACAGCCAGCTTTACAAGTTCACTCTCATGCCTGGCAAGAAAGTCCTCACGTTGCTTCCATGCATCGGCTAGCGCATCGTTCCATTTGCCGAGGCCGGCGGCATATCCGCGCTCGGCGCTCTCCGCCAGGATCTTTTCCTTGTCACGCTCGGCGCTCGCGAGCAATTGCATGGCTTGCTCCTGGGCTTTCGCCAGAATGTCCTTGGCTTCGAGAGATGCTTCGTGCGCCTCTTTTGTAATCTTGGATACCGCAGGCGTGCCGTTGTTCGCGCGAACCTTTATTACATTAGTGCTCATCCGAAATCTTTCTCTAAAATGGCCGGGTCAACCATGCATACAATTTTGGCGAAACATGGTCGACCTGCAGGCCGATTCGTCTTGCGTTCTCTCTCTGACGGTTGAGTTGATCACGTCGAAGCCTTTTGAGGTGCTCGCGAATCTGTTCTGCCGATAGTTCCTTCACTTCGTCTAGAGCAGCCTGCACCTCCGTGCGCCGTTCCTGAGACAATAAAGACATCAACTCCTCTTTGCTTTCGCCCCCACGCAACAACAGAACACAGGCAAATGCAGCCGCACTCATGACTGTGTCAGGGCCTTTGCCGGAGGTGCGCCAGCAGCCTGTGCAGCGGCAAGTTGCTTCTCAAGCGCCCTGATCTTGAGCCTCCTCTGCTGACCAAGTGAGAGCACTAGCATAGAAGTAAGGCCACTGGCGCCCGCCAACCCAAAAGCTGCGACTTCAAGCCACCCAGTCACCGAAAGCGGACCCAGTGACTCCGTCGGAATCGGCTTGACTTGAACTCTCTTGAACACAACTGCAACGTTCTCAGGTGTGAGACCCTCTATACTTTTGGCGATCAGACTTTTTATTTCTACATCCTTCAATGGCGGCTGATCACCTTGAAACTGTACAAGCGCAGAAGCAGTCGGCGGAGACTGTTCACTCTTGTCCAAAAGTGGTGTGTTATCCGGCAGCACTACCTGCACTCTCGCATCGACTACTCCTGGAAGTGAATCCAGCGTGCGTGTCAACTCGCCGTCAAGGCCTGAGAGCAAGCGTGCCTTTTCCTCTGCGGCGGTAGGAATCATGCCTGCATTTGCGAAGACGTCGTCCAGCCCTTTCACCTTTTCGCGGGGAAGCCCGTTCTCGCTGAGAATCTTCCATGCTCTTACGACGGTGTCGCTCTGACCCCGCACGTTCACCAACCAGGCCGCAGTATCCTTCTTCTGGGTTGGGTCGAGTTCAGTAGTCGCGTTGATTCCGTTTTCGCGCAAGAGCACGACAATCTGCTGCGCATCATTCTCGGTTAAACCCGTTTCCAATTGCCGCGTGCAACCAGCAAGAGACAGCAGGCCCACTACCAGTAAAGAACCACTGAATAAAGCTTTTCTCATTTATCTTTCCGCTTACACTTGAGTTTGCAAAACAGATTTCACTCCACTCGCAGCCTGACCAACCATCTTCGAAAGAACCCCGATGTTTTCATTCATGCTGTATACCTGTTGTTGCAAAGCCATCCACTGTTGAGGGCTGGCATTCGGCGGCATCGTCTTCGCGGCTGAGTCAAGCCGCGTGTACTGATGTTCAATGCTGGTCAATCTGCTTTGAAGACCTTGCATCGAGCTGGTACCCGGTGTCGACTCGACACGAACTCTCAAACGAGCTAGATGGTGCTGACTTGTGGCGAGACTCTGACGCACCTGATCAGGCGTAACTGCACCACCTGGTTGCAGCCGATCTACACTTAAGTCACCATTTCTTGATGGAGAGCTTGTCGGTGATGCGGCGTCGTCCGGAGACTCATTGCCAGAGGAATCTTTCAGTTGGCTCCGAACCTTTTCAAATTTTGATGCATCGGCTTTCCCGGAACGGCCTCCTGTTCCCGAGCTGGAGGAGTCAGGCAGAGTAGTAGTTAGATTGTTAACTACAGGATCCATGTTCATCTCACCTATTGCTATACGTTATCGTTCACTTCGAGCAAAAGTTGCTTGCAGAGAAATCGCTTTTTTTCTGCGGCGCCGCGGAGCTGGCCGCAGATCAGATGACCTCCGGGGCTCTTGGAGAATCTTGCGAACCATTGCAAGAGCTTGTGCGTGAATTCGTGACACCCATGACTTGGAAAGATTCAGTCGCCTTCCAATGCTGACCAGTGAGAGATCCTCGTAGTAGTGTGCTCGCAGCACAAACCGATGGTGCTGCGGCAATTGTTGAATTGCCTTTTGTATCGCTTCTGATTCTTCTTTCTTGAAAATCTGATTTGCCGGAGAATCAGCTGCGGCGGCCGTCACACGCTCTGGATGGGCATTATCCATCGAGATGAAATAAGTATTGCTCGCAGAAGAATTGTAATTTTCAGAATCTTCCCACGACGAGGTGTGCATCTCCTGGTGTACCGCTGGTTCCGCGGACTCTTCAGAAGTGAACGTACGGGAGCCACCTTTGAGATGAGAGGCTTGCCACGACTTACGCACTTCGTCGAAGATGGCACCGCGAACCCGATAATATGCGAAGGTCGTGAATGAAACGCTCCTCGACGGATCATAACTGCGAGCCGCTTGCACTAAGCCAAATTCAGCAGCCCCCTCAAGATCGGCACGGGTAATGTTGGGAGGATATTTTCCCGCAAGTTCCGAAGCTATAGCATGGGCATACCCAAGATGGCTCTCGATTAACTCGTTCACGTCTAATCCTTTACTCAAATTTAGAGACGGGTAAGTTCAAGCAGAGCGCGAGGCCCTGCTTCTGGCTGCCTGAAAAACCCTTATGCGTCCTGGGCTCTCGATTGGGTTTGTTTATGCCTTCTAGCAGAGGTCGGATTCCAAGGCACTCTTCGCAAAGCATCACGCGCCACGCTGAACAACCAGCGCCACAAGAAATCCACCTTTTGTGAAGCGGAAGCCTTCCGCGAGGTACTCCCTTGGTCGGGCCCCCGCAGCGCGGAAAGATTGCTGATTACCATCGTTGCCTGCGAAGCTTCGCTTATTGTGTCTGCAATTCTTTGAAGATTCCCTATCCGCTCCGAAGTATCTTTCGCCATCATTCCCGCGATCAGATTTGAGAGCACCGAGGGGAAACCATCCATGACTTCGCTAAGGGGCTTTGCGCGCTTGGTCTTATCGGCATGCCAGGTCAGCCAACCAAACTTTCCTTGTCCAGCCACCTCCTGGAATTGCTGCTCGAAGCGATCGCTTCCAAGCAATATCTCGTAAAACACAAATCCGAGCATATAGCTATCCAACAGGCTGGTATCAATGTGTCCGCTGGTCTCTTCAACCATTTCCGGAGCAGAGTACTTCGAAGAGTTAAGGACAACGGTCATTCCGGAAGCTGCTGGAGTCAGAGTTGATAACTCAACGGTGCCATCGCTTCGGAGGAAAACATTTCGCGGGTCTAGATCACAAGGGCCCTTGTTGTCACGATGCACTTCTTCTACCGCTGCAATCACACTGAGAAAACTGGGAATTACTAGCGCCGGAGGTGCCGGTTCCGACGACAGAAGCCGGCTAAGCTTGTGCCCTCTATGTTTCTGACCTGAGTGGCCGGCATTAGTTCGATCTTCGAAAGTCGACCCGACTGGAATCCACCTGTCACTATTCATCAACCGTTCCTCCCGGATCACCACACTAAAAGCCTCGCCACGCGAGTTTGCGAATGGTCTTCATTCGTAAAAACATTAGCGGCACACTTTTATTCCACAAATGACCAAACAACTTGTTGAATTTTGTGCCGATAACAATGATTTGAGTTGTCTCTTTCGCAACGCACTCGTTCATCCAAAACTGGAACCTGTGCGAAATTCAAAGGGCCTACTCTAATTCGGTAGGCCTGTTGATTCCGATAACTTTGTTGTATGTCAACGTACACGTAACAATAGGCAAGTCACATTGTCTTCGGCGCCACCTGCGTGTGCAATTGCGATGAGCCTGCGGCATATTTCATCCAGATCAGAATGTGTGTAAACCTGCTCCGCAAGTTTGTCCGCATCGGCATAACGAGTAAGACCATCAGTCGTCAGCAGTACGATATCTTCAGGCTCTAAATTGACCGTGAAGAAATCTGGGGTCACTTTGGCATCCACACCAATGGCGCGCGTGATAAGCTGCTTCAGCCGTAGAGACACACCGGTCGCCCCACGTCGCATCTGCTCTGCCGCATAGGAATGGTCTTCAGTGATTTGCAGGCAGTCGCCGTCTCTCAGAAGGTATGCGCGACTGTCTCCAACATTTCCGATCAAAACCTTGTGCTCGAGAACGCATGCCGCTACTAGCGTGGTGCCCATACCCCGCAGCTTGAGGTCTTGTTGTGCCATGCTCCACACTGCCTCATTTGCGCCCACAATGGCGGAATGGAGGCGCTTCTCAACATCCTTTTCCTGGTGGCACAGCTCTTTGTATATTTGCAGCGTGCGCTCTACTGCAGTACCGCTCGCGACCTCCCCGGCAGCAAGGCCCCCCATGCCATCGCACACAACAAAGATGTTCGTATCCAGGTCATACCCTAGGCTGTCTTCATTGTTCAACCGCTTTTGACCTACATCTGAAAGCCCTGCCACGTCCACCCGTAACGCTGTAATCGTGGTTGACTCTTCTCCCCCTGACTGGACGCTATGTTGTTGCATCTTTAGATCTTCGCTCCTTTGATCTTTCACTGTCCGACTCCTATTTGCGTCCACAGCGCGAAAATCTTCGGCGATACAGCCGACTCTATGGGCTTGTAGTGAAGTTGTTTTGCTAGAAGGAACTGATCTTGTGCCCGACGGCGAAGTGTATCTGCCTGAGGCTGATTTGTCGGAGAAGTCAAGAGCGCCTGTGCAAGCAACGAAGCTCCTGAGTAGAAGTGCGCGGCGCCAACATATTGCTTTCCTCCGCCCTGCAAATACAAGCCGATAGCATCGTATGCGCCGGAAAAGTGTGAAGCGTAAAAATCCGCAATTCCCTCTGCGAGATGGTCCTCCATCTCTTTTGGATCCCCCTTCATCTCTCCAAGGACACGCGTTTTGCCGGCAGCAGCTTCGGCCTGTCGTCCATCTAACTCCAATGCTGCGTTATAGGCCTGCAACGCTCCTTGTAAATCTCCCAGTGTCTCATCTCGATGAGCTGTCTCGAGTGAGCTCTTGACCTTAGCCGCGTAATTTACCTTCGGAGCCACTTGCACTGATTTACCTTGCGGCGGGCCCTGAACGCTTCCGTTTTGTTGTGGTTGCATCTTTGTAGTTGAGGCTTGTGCTTCTGCAGTCTGCAACTGTCGCAAACGCTCGAGCGGATGGCCGGGACCATTCTGCTGTATGGTGACAGCGAATTGATATTTTTGTTCAGCACCCTTGAGATCACCGTTGTGGATCATGAGATCCGCCTGTTTCATGGTGTCGCGGTAAATGCTTATGTTCGTCAATAGCTGGTTCGCCGCAGATTGAAGCGCCGGCGACTGAACGCGTTTGGCCTGAGATTGTGCAGAGTCAAAGTCGCCACGAAGATAAGCCTCGCGAGCAGCGTTGAAGGCTGCTGAGCTTGCCGGGTCTACGGGAGAACCGCCGGCTATTCCGATGCGTGCCTGCTGCATCAGTGATTGCGCTTCCGCCTTGTTTGGCCCGAATGTGATCTTTCCAAGATCACGCAAAGCCCCGGGATAATCTTTGCGCTGCAGCTCCGTACGGCCCATCCCCAAATCCGCCTGAAACTGTGCGAGCGCCTTGGCTAGCTCGTCCTTTGCTCGATCGCATTTCTTCCCATACCTCTTCGCATCAAGAGCAGCTGCTCGGCAAAGATAATCCGCTTCGCTTTGCAAGTCGCCCGAATCTTTCGCATGGCTCGCAAGATCTTGCAGCTGGGCCGCATTCTTGCCTGCGTCAGGAGTTTGGGCCATCATGACTGTCGCCATGAAAAGTACCACTCCACCACCCAATCTGATTTTCATGGCCGATCTCCCATCATGACCTGTCGGATGTCAGGCGATCCCATATCTGCGGTACACAAATGCTGCGTGGCAGACACATTACACTCGACTGTCTGTTGCCGGCCATCCGCACTGGCAAGCGTAACTTCGTAGGTGCCAGTTCCGACTCCATCTAGTCGAAGAGGAGTCGTTTGATCGCTGTCGGGCAGAGCAATATTTTTGCCGGTTGTATTCCGAACGCTCACGACCTTTGCCCAAGGTGAGGCATTTATCTCCATATCGGTAGGAATGACTACAGGTGCTGGCGCAGGCTCAGGTGCAGCCCTTGAATTCTGGAGTCCGGGCGCTTCATCCCGGTGACGAGATAGCCCTACAAACGCAAGCGCCATGACAATTGCCGCGAAACCAGCGAGATACCATTGCCACTTACCACGCTTCGTACTCGAACCACCCTTCGTTATCGGTTGCTGCTTGGCGCTCAATGCAGAAGCACTGTCGCGTTTCAACCGTTGCCATTCCTTGCGAACATCCTCATCTGCAAATGGAAGCGCATATTCGATTCCATGCAAGGCTTCTGCAGCTTTGGTGCTGGAACCTTTCTTCAATTGCCGTCGCGCAGATTCGGTGACGTCATGCAGTGTCCGTGTTGCCTTGTAGCTACGCTTCGCCTTACATTCATCTATCGCGGCTGCGAGCGCGGCATTCGCGCCGTACTGCTTAGCCAAATCGTCCAAGGGGCGCATGCAATGATCCAGATGGCCTGCTTCAATCGCCTTGTCACACGCAGCGACAGCCTTCTCAATAGCCGCCCGAATTTCGTCATCCCTGCGAGGCTGGTCCGCAATTGGCGAAGTGGGTTGTCCAGTTTGAGTATTCTGCCCCTCAAGCATGTCCTGCTTGCGCCACGTCTCTTCCGAAGGCTTAGTCGGCTCGATACGGTTTACTGAAGTACTCGACTCGAATTGGGCAGCCGCACGTACAAATTGAGTTGTCTGCTGAAGCTCATGAACTTCACCTAGACCGTTCTGAACGTTTTGCTCTTCTTTGACGAGTTCAAGTGGCCGCCTTAGCTCTTGATTGGGGACTTGCATCAACTTCGTCGCCTCAAGCATGCGCAGCGCTTCGCCATTACGCGTAGAATTCTCTTCCTCTTTTGCCTGAACAAGGCTTGAGCGCTTTTGGAGCTCCTCCAAGTGTTCTAGCAACCTTGCCTTGAACCGGTTAAGGGTGTCGTTGTCTGGCGCTTCTTTTAGCCCTTGGTCGATCACTTGCAAGGCTCGATCTGGATGATCCGCGAACAGGGCCTGTGCTTCCAGAACGGCGTCTCGCACGACTCGCTCGATATCGAGATCTCGCCCCTTACTCTCTATCTGCGACTTTAACTGCAACAGCACTCCGTCACCAGGCAACATCTCCAGTGCGCTCGTCACTCGGTCGCGGGCTGATTCGAAATCACTGCGATCGAGCGACTCTCGAACGTCCGAGGCAGCTTGATCCAAAGCCTGCTGTCGGCGTTCTTCCTTCTGCCGAGCCGTTAGGAAAAGGAGAAGTTCTTGCACCTCTACATGCGTCGGATCAATCTCAGCCGCTTCACGCAAGTATGAGATGGCTTCTCCATACTGCTGCCTGCTGCTCTCCCTGCGCGCGCTTCCTAATAGTTCTTCTATATGCAATCGTTGCTGCTTGCGCTTTACTTCGCGCAGGACATCAGAATATGCATTCCGTAACTCGGTGTTGCGGTCGTTGATCTGCAAGGCCTGGCCCAAATAATCCTGGGCTTTGGTCAAGTCACCGAAGCTGCGCGCTTCGTCAGCTTGCTTCCAGAGCGCCAGTACTCTTTGGTGCTGCACCTTTTGCTTCTGTGCCTGTTGCAGCCGCTCATCTAAATCGAATGCGTTGTCCGAGTCCAGTTTCCGAGCTCGCTGAAATAGAACGACGGCCTCATTCCATTGCTGGCTGTTGGCCGCGTCTTGGGCCTGCTCAACGATCTGTCGTAGCTGTTCGCCTCGCTGCACCTCGCTTAACCGATCCTGCACATCACCAAGAAGGGCCTTCGCATAAATGTTGCCTGGATCGATTCGTTGTGCCTGCAACAATACCGTACGTGCGCTGGAGAACTGGTTTTCTTCAGTTAGGCGCCTGGCCGTCTCAAGCAAAGCACCCACCCGATCATGCTTCAGTCCTTCGCCAAGAACCTGGACATCAAATGCCATCTCCTCGGCGGCTGCA
>Ga0081540_1003803_pt1 | contig 11814 bp, 8 predicted proteins | sample TabmetS2T1R1_FD_71024 | JGI IMG/M metagenome (GOLD analysis project Ga0081540, IMG submission 71024) | Tabebuia heterophylla rhizosphere microbial communities from the University of Puerto Rico - S2T1R1 | ecosystem: Host-associated > Plants > Roots > Rhizosphere ...
CTGATCCAGTCCACCGTGCCGTTGCTCGGCGCGCGCTGGGGCGATCATGCCCTGATGAATGTCGCGCGCTCCAGTGCGCTCGCGCAATTGCTGTTCGTCGCGGCGTCGTTTGCGTTGCTGACGATGCTGCACGTGATGTCGGATTTCTCCGTCGTCAACGTGTTCGAGAACTCGCACTCGATGAAGCCGCTGCTCTACAAGATCACCGGCGTGTGGGGCAATCACGAAGGATCGATGCTGCTGTGGGTGTTCATCCTGGCGCTGTTCGGCGGCCTGGTCGCCGCGTTCGGCAACAATTTGCCGCTGTCGCTGCGTGCCCATGTGCTGGCGGTGCAGGGCTGGATCGCGTCCGCGTTCTATCTTTTCATCCTGCTCACCTCGAATCCCTTCCTGCGCATCGCAAGCCCGCCGATCGAGGGCCGCGACCTCAACCCGGTGCTGCAGGACATCGGGCTCGCCGTGCATCCGCCGATGCTCTATCTCGGCTATGTCGGGTTCTCGATCTCGTTCTCGTTCGCAGTTGCCGCCCTGATCGAAGGCCGCATCGACGCCGCCTGGGCGCGCTGGGTGCGGCCGTGGACGCTGATGGCATGGATCTTCCTCACGCTCGGCATCGCGATGGGGTCGTACTGGGCCTATTACGAACTCGGCTGGGGCGGCTGGTGGTTCTGGGACCCGGTCGAGAACGCTTCCCTGATGCCCTGGCTCGCCGGCACCGCGCTGCTGCATTCCGCGGTCGTGATGGAAAAGCGCAACGCGCTGAAGGTCTGGACCATCCTGTTGTCGATCCTGACCTTCTCGCTGTCGCTGCTTGGCACCTTCCTGGTGCGCTCGGGCGTGCTCACGTCAGTGCATGCGTTCGCGAACGACCCGGCGCGCGGCGTGTTCATCCTGCTGATCCTCTGCCTGTTCATCGGCGGCAGCCTGTCATTGTACGCCTGGCGCGCATCGACGCTGAAGCAGGGCGGGCTGTTCGCGCCGATCTCGCGCGAAGGCGCGCTGGTGCTCAACAACCTCTTTCTCACCACGGCCTGCGCCACCGTGTTCATCGGAACGCTGTATCCGCTGGCGCTGGAGGTTTTGACCGGCGACAAGATTTCGGTCGGCGCGCCCTTCTTCAATCTGACGTTCGGCCCCTTGTTCGTGCCGTTGATGTTCGCAATGCCGTTCGGGCCGCTATTGGCTTGGAAGCGGGGTGACCTGCTCGGCGCGGCACAGCGGCTGACCGCCGCCGGCATTGCCGCCCTGGTTGCGATTGCCGTGGTGTGGGCGTGGACCTATGGCGGCAGTACCTTCGCGCCGCTCGCGATCGGACTTGCGGTATTCGTCATCGCTGGCGCGTTGTGCGACCTTGCCGAACGCACCGGACTGTTCCGCGTTTCCTTAGGGATCGCGCTGCGGCGCGCGCGGGGATTGCCACGCGCGACCTGGGGCGCGGCGTTCGCCCATGCCGGCATTGGCGTAGCCCTGATCGGGATCGTCTGCGAGACCACCTGGAACAGCGAATATATCGGCTCGATGATGCCCAGTGATGTTGCCAAGGTCGCCGGCTACCAATTGAAGCTCGACGATGTCACGCAGCGGCAAGGACCGAATTTCCGCGAGATGATCGCGCGGTTCACGGTCAGTCTCGACGGCGAGACGCTTGGTGTGATGACGCCCTCCAAGCGCAACTTCGCCACACGGGAATCGTCGACCACCGAGGCCGCGCTGCTGACCCGCGGCGCCAGCCAGCTCTATGTTTCGCTCGGCGAAACCAGCGCCGCCGCCATCGGGGTGCGGATCTATCACAAGCCGCTGGTGCTGTTGATCTGGTGGGGACCGGTGCTGATGGCGTTCGGCGGCCTGCTGTCGCTCTCGGACCGGCGGCTGCGCGTCGGCGCGCCGAAGCCTGCCAAGGCTGCGCGCGCGCTGCAGCCGGCGGAGTGAGCCGTTGAGGAAGCTTCTCGCCAGCGTATTTGTCGTCGCCATGATGATCGGATGTCCGGCCGCTCATGCCGTTCAGCCCGACGAGATCATGCCGGATGCTGCGAAGGAGGCCAGGGCGCGCGACCTGTCGCGCGAGCTGCGCTGCATGGTGTGCCAGAACCAGTCGATCGACGATTCCGACGCGCCGCTGGCGCGCGACCTGCGGCTATTGGTACGCGAGCGGATCGCGGGCGGCGACAGCGACAGCCAGGTGATCGATTTCCTGGTGGCGCGCTATGGCGAGTTCGTGCTGCTGAAGCCGCGCTTCACGCCGCACACGTTGCTGCTGTGGCTGCTGCCGCCGCTCGCGTTGGTCGGAGGCGGACTGGCGCTATGGTTCTACAGCCGCCGCCGCTCGAAGGCCGGCAGCGCGACCGATCCCTCGCCCCTGCATTTGACGGAGGAGGAAGAGGCGAGGCTGGAGCGCCTGCTCGCGGCGGAGACGCCGGACAAGCAGGCTTAAGCCCGCGCCATTGCAAGCGGACGGGTTTCCGCTATGACTCCGTCGGTTCATACATAAACATAGCCCAGGGGGAAGCCGGACATGACCCTTTCACTCTACGACGCCAGCGTGGCGAATTACCTGCAAACCCTCGGCGCCGTCGGCGGCTTCCTCGAGCGCGGCCTCGTCTATTTCCGCGAACAGAACATCGACCCGGAAACCATGGTCGAGGCACGGCTGGCGCCGGACATGCTGCCGCTGCGTTTTCAGATCATCTCCGTCGCCCAACATTCCCGCGGCGCCATCGAAGCCGTGCAGAGCGGAGAATTTCGTCCACCCTCGTTCAAGACGCCGTACGATTTTGCCGGGTTGCAGGCACTGGTCGCGCAAACCCGCGAGGCTCTGGAGGGCTGGACGCCGGACGCCGTCAATGCGCTCGGTGGCCGTGACGTCGTCTTTCTCCTCGGCGACCACAAACTGCCCTTTACGGCAGAGGGCTTTCTGATGTCGTTCTCGCTGCCAAACTTCTATTTCCACGCCACCACCGCCTATGACATCCTGCGCACCAACGGCGTGCCGCTGGGCAAGCGGGACTTCATGGGCCGGATGAAGTTGAAGAAGAGCTGAGCGGGTATCGCCGAGGAGGAGGCATCGTTGCGCGCCCCCGCGCACCGATGCGCTCGACACCGACTTCGAGAACTACGTTGATGTGGTCGGATTCTTCGATCCAGCCAACACGGATACCCTTGAATTCGTGTTCGACATCGACGGCAACGGGCCTTCGGCGACCCGCAACCTCGCTCTTTCTGTTCGCGCAGAGATTGTGACACGGATTTTGACGAACGTAAGATTTATGAGCGGGATGGATTCGACCGCTAACTCCTTGTCCGGGTACACCCGAGCGGCCGGTTTGCCCTCTGAGAGTCGTTTTTCGGCTCGCGCTAAGCCATTGATCGCCTGCGATATTCTGCCGCATCCATAAGCCGCCGCATTACAAAACTTTAATTCCCTAGCCAGCGCGCGGTAAGGCGGCAAACCCCATGTTCAGGCCCTGTCAGGTGCCCAGCCCCCGCACCACCGAATTCGCCTTCTCTGGAGATTTTAGAAACATGACCGAACGTCCCGTCGATCTTTCCTCGCTTCCATCCAACGGCGCAGCGCGCCGTTCGCTGTTCTCCGCGCGCAAATTCGCGCTGATGGCTTCCGTCGTCGCCGGCCTCGGCGCCGCGGTCTATGGATTCAGCCCGCAGCAGGGCCCGGTTGATGTGTTCACCAGCGCGGCGCACGCGCAGGTCAACAACGAGGTCCGCAAGGTCGAGCGGCCGATCGGCTTCGCCGACATTGTCGAGCGCGTGAAGCCGTCGGTGATCTCGGTCAAGATCAACATCGCCGACAAGAGTTCCAAGGACGACAGCGCCAACAAGGACGAGGACTCGCCGTTCCAGCCGGGCTCGCCGATGGAGCGCTTCTTCCGCCGCTTTGGCGGTCCCGATGGCTTGCCGCCCGGCCTGCGCGGTGGACCGCGTGGCGGCCGTGGCCCGGTCACGGGTCAGGGTTCCGGCTTCTTCATCTCGGCTGACGGCTATGCCGTGACCAACAACCACGTGGTCGACGGCGCCGACAAGGTCGAAGTCACCATGGACGATGGCAAGACCTTCACTGCGAAGGTAATCGGCACCGATCCGCGCACGGATCTCGCACTGATCAAGGTCGAGGGCCGCAAGGATTTCCCGTTCGCCAAGCTGTCCGACACCAAGCCGCGGATCGGCGACTGGGTGCTCGCGGTAGGTAACCCGTTCGGCCTCGGCGGCACCGTGACCGCCGGCATCGTCTCGGCCTCCGGCCGCGACATCGGCAACGGCCCGTATGACGACTTCATCCAGATCGATGCGCCCGTGAACAAGGGCAACTCCGGCGGTCCGGCGTTCGACACCAATGGCGAGGTGATGGGCGTCAACACCGCGATCTATTCGCCGTCCGGCGGCAGCGTCGGCATCGCGTTCTCGATTCCCGCATCCACGGTCAAGAACGTGATCGCCCAGCTCAAGGACAAGGGCTCGGTCAGCCGTGGCTGGATCGGCGTCCAGATTCAGCCCGTGACGTCTGACATCGCCGACAGCCTCGGCATGAAGAAGGCGGAAGGCGCGCTGGTTGCGGAACCGCAGGCCAACGGTCCGGCGGCCAAGGCCGGTATCCAGTCCGGTGACGTCATTACCGGCGTCAATGGCGAGCCGGTCAAGGATGCCAAGGAACTCGCCCGCACCATCGGCGGTCTCGCGCCCGGCAATGCGGTCAAGCTCAACGTGCTGCAAAAGGGCCAGGACAAGGTCATCAACCTTACGCTCGGCCAGTTGCCGAACACGATCGAGGCCAAGGCCGACACCGACAAGGAAGACAAGGGTAGCCTGAGCAAGGGAACCGGCGTGCCGAAACTCGGCCTGACGGTTGCCCCCGCCAACAGCGTGGCCGGCGCCGGCAGGGAAGGCGTCGTGGTCACCGAGGTCGACCCGAAGAGCGCGGCGGCGGAACGCGGCTTCAAGGAAGGCGACGTCATTCTCGAAGTCGGCGGCAAGAGCGTCGCCACCGCCGGCGAGGTGCGTGAGGCGATCGACGCCGCCCGCACCGACAACAAGAACAGCGTTCTCATGCGCGTGAAGAGCGGCGGTTCGTCGCGCTTCGTCGCGGTGCCGCTGGCGAAGGGCTAAACGAGGACTAGATACCAGATGGAGGGTTACGCCGGCATTCGTCGCCCCCGCCGACGTCTCCTTCCGGGGAGCGGGCCTAGAACTCGCTCCCTCTGGCTACCTTCCAGCGGAATACGCCCCCCTCCGTCGGAAGGGCCTAAGGGCGGTGAGGTCCCCCAGCTTCACCGCCCGCTTTTTTCACTTGATCGCGAGTATGGCCGGTCGCCTTGCATGTGCAGGGCGGCCGCGCCATGGTGAGAGAAAGCATGTTCCCGTGACCGCAACCGCCCCGCAAATGCGCCTGCTGATCATCGAAGACGATCGCGAGTCCGCCGACTATCTGGTCAAGGCGTTCCGTGAAGTCGGCCACGTCGCCGATCTCGCCAGCGATGGCGAGGAAGGCCTGTCGATGGCCGATGGCGGCGATTACGACGTGCTCGTGGTGGACCGCATGCTGCCCAAGCGCGACGGCCTGTCCGTGATCGGTGCGCTGCGTGACAAGGGCAACCGCACGCCGGTCCTGATCCTCTCCGCGCTCGGCCAGGTCGACGACCGCATCAAGGGCCTGCGCGCCGGCGGCGACGACTACCTGCCGAAACCCTATTCGTTCGCCGAACTGCAGGCCCGCGTCGAAGTGCTGTCGCGCCGCAATGTCGGCCCGGCCGAAGAGACCACCTACCGCGTCGGCGACCTCGAGCTCGACCGCCTTTCTCATCGCGTTGCGCGCGGCAAGGACGAGTTGACGCTGCAGCCGCGCGAGTTTCGTTTGCTCGAATATCTGATGAAGCATGCCGGCCAGGTGGTGACCCGCACCATGCTTCTGGAAAACGTCTGGGATTATCATTTCGATCCGCAGACCAACGTCATCGATGTGCATATTTCGCGGCTGCGCTCCAAGATCGACAAGGGTTTTGAACGGCCCTTGCTGCACACGATCCGTGGCGCCGGATACATGATCCGTGATGGGCTCAGATAAGATACAACAGTTGTTGTACTTTTTCAGGCGTGTTGTTTTTGGATTGCCAACTTTTTACCGCTACTCCCAACCGTCAGTCGGCTCCGCAGCACCGCCAAAAAGTAAAAGCCCCGCCTAAGCGGGGCTTTCTTCAATCGGCTTGCCGGCGTCCGGCAGCATCTTGAGCCATAGTCTCAAATCATCCGGCAGGATGATCGTACGCCTCCCGTGCTTCTTGGCCTTGAGATCACGGCTGCTGATCGCCTCGCGAATGGAAGTCAGCCCGATCCCGGTGAGGGCGCTTGCCTCCTCAGGTGACACCGAGAGCCGTTCCGAGAGCGGTACCTTTCCCTTCTGCCCGAACTCATTCATTACGTAGCGCCTTATCGTTTGCGGGCCACGGTATGGCTAGTCTCGTCGCCCTTGTCCTCGACCTGCGATTCCTGCACGGGCATCTCGCGCGCCTCCTTGGCGTAGCTTGGTGCAGCAGCCAATAAAGAGCGCACCGGAAAACGTGATCATTCCCCACATGATGCAATTGGCCGTGCCGAAGCAAATGGTTGTCAGAATGCGTGGTACGATTGGATACCAAAGCGAATGAAAGGAGAGGTGTTCGCTTCCCCATTTCTTCGCGACTAAGGCGGCTGACTGAACCAATTCTGTTCAGCGCCGACACAGAGGCTGACGAGCGGACCGGCCGCATTAGATGTACGTTAAGGGAACTTGCGATAGCGTAGCCAATGGGGTTGGCGGGCGACGTGCCAGGGGGACCCTATGTCATTTCCAATTCGCAGCAGGCACCTATCGGTGCTTGGACTGCTGGTTGCCGCGTTAGCGGCAGGCTGCGCATCGTTCACAACTTACGGCAAAGGCTTTTTAAAGGGGTGTGCTTGTCCAGTGGGATAGACAAGACGAGTTCATTTATATCAAGGGATCGAATCCTGTAAGTTTTCGACCGTCGTTCTTTAAGGGCACGGACGACATCGTTCCTGAAACGATGTACACCGACGGGGGGTCCGTTCCCCAGATATTCTGGGGTATCCCGGGACTGTCACCGTGGGCACTTGGCCCGGCATACATAATCCACGATTAGATTTTTCTAGTTCATCGGTGCAATTTGCCTGCACCGCCAGAAGTCAAAGCAATAACTTTCGACCAGTCAGCGCAGATACTGGCGGAGGTAGGAAAATCGCTGGTGGACGCCGGTCTGATCAAAGACAACAAGCTTGAGGAAATCGTTTGGGCGGTTCGCACCAAATACGCTCTGAGTCTATGGGAGCGGCCACCGACGCAAAAAGAATGCGAGGCTCCCGTCGTTACGACGGCCGCAAGAAAGCGGCTCGGCTTGCGCCCGTCACAAACCGTCGTCGATTTCGTAATTCCGCCACCAAGACGATAGCGGTTTTCCCATCATGGGAAAGATTGCGACAGGCCGGAATTCGGCCCGTCACTGTTTCATTTAGGCGCGCATCGATAGCGAAACGCCCAGCTTTGCGGCCATAACGCTGGTGGCACCGGGAGTTCGTTTCAACGCTTTTGCGATCTTGCCAACGCCTGACTTTGCTTTTGCCATCGTCTTCATTGTTCGAACGTCGTCTTTGGTCCAAGCGCGACGAACTACTTTCTTAGCTTTTGCCATTCTTTCTCCGAATCGTATTTCGACTGAGCCGAGCCTTTATGATGCCTGGATCAGTGAACAACCTTCATGGCGCGAATGTGAACGCGAATTCGCTGCGCAAAGATTAGACATGTGATCTAGCTTACTATCATCGATCAGAGAAAGCAGGCATGTACCCCTGATTGAAAGGGACGTACATGGACGAACGTTTTTACAGGGATAGGGCGCGTGTCCTCCGGGACCTTGCGGGCGAGGCGGACCCGCTGATCAAGCTAAGGCTTTTGCGCCTTGCGAACAATTACGACGGCATGACCACAACGGAGGGGACGCAACGGCGCGGCAAAGGGACGAAGCAAGCCGCTGCCGATGGTCGTGGAAGCGACGAGCGATAGCCGAGAGCCACTTCGTGGAGTGGAACGGCAAGCCGGTGGCGTCGGTCAAAACGGGGTTCGCGTCTGCGGTGCGGATTGCTGAGCTTGACGTGGCCACTGGTAACGTCACGCCGCATACCCTGCGACCACACCGCAGCTACGTGGCTGATGCAGCGTGGCGCTCTATGTGGGAAGCAGCAGGCTTTTTAGGCATGAGCGAGAAGACGCTTCGGGACACCTACGGCCATCACCACCCGGCCCATTTGCGGGGTGCAGCCGATGCCATTGCGTCGCGACCAGTCCCGAAAAAGGAAGCGTTGGTTGTTTCGTTGGTTGAAGAAAAAGCCAAGAGGAAAGGGGCCCTACAAACCCTTGCAAACATTGGTGGGCCCGGCAGCCGCCATATGAAGCTGCTTTTCTTGAGGGATTTCTTGGCTTTATCAAGATGTTGATTCAACGAGTACCAACAAAAATGCCAACAAAGCTGAAGGGCAAGAAGATCGGTCGCCGGCGTGCAGTCACCAGCCGCACTCCGGTCGTCCATCGCGTCCGATCGAACCACGAAGGTAGCTCGATCGCTATCTGTCGGGAAAGTATTTTTGAGGTTGGTCCGGCACGAGCCGGTCGATTGTCAGTGCCATCGCGGGCTCTAAGGTCGTTGTAAAGTTGGCTGGCGATGGGATGAAAGGTCCGAATCGCTTCTGTGCTACGTCGATCTTGACGCTCGACGTTGGCCGGTTACCCTCTGTTGAGTATCCGCATGCATGTAGGTGAAATTCGGGCGATGCTGCATTCTCCGACGGGACGGTGCGACGGATCGACTTGCATTTCGGCGATAATATCTAGCGACGCCCGTGATCGACCTGGTTTTCATCTGAATCGCTCAGGTGCCGGAGCCGTGCCAGAAACGCGGCAAGGTCGGCAGCGTAAAACAACGTCTTCTTGCCGAACTTGACGCGTTTGAGGTCACCTCGTTTGACCGCTGCGTACAGCGCAGTGCGGCCGATACTGAGCAACTCAAGTGTCTCGTCGACCGCATGCGCTACTTTCGTAAAACCGAGAGCCGAAGGGTCGATCGGATCAACTCCGGTGCTCTTGTCGTTGCCCACACTCGACACTGCGTTGTTCATCGAAACGTGTTCATGCGATTTGCGAGGGTGAGCCATAGTACGCATTGTGTCACGCGTCTTGGCGTAAATGAACAGCTCAAGTCTGCGCTATGCTACGCTATGGCGTCCGCTCGGTGGGCGGTGAGACAGTTCTGTTTAGCCTCAAGTTCGGTCAGCCGGTCGGACAGGGCGCGATTCCGATGAGCTTCGGCGCCGGCGGTTGAGCCGATTGGTTTCCTGCGTACAGGCGCGCATGGCGTCGGCGGCGATTTCCGGCGTCATTATGCGCTCGCAGCCCGGTCAGCGCGCGGCTTTCCACAGCCCTGCGGTCCGCGGCGCGGGCGTTGTCGCTGCCGTTGCCAAGAACGTGGTTGGTGCAGACATAGCGGTCCGGGTTGGGAGCGCTGTGCGCCCCCAAATACGCCTTTGTCCGCTTGCAGAGCCCAAACCGGGGCGGCGTCAGGCCGTCAAGGCCGAAGCCGCGAAGCGGGGGCGCGACAGCGTCAGCCTTTACGGCCTGAGGCCGGTCCGGTTCACTGCTGTCAGCAGCGAAAGGACATGCCGCAGGACGGTCTGGTCGAAGGCTGGCAACCGCCGACCTCACCGGACTTCATCGACCTCGCCTTTCGGACGCCACGAGACGGGATCTGCGATCCAGCGGTTGATGTCGGATTCGTGCCAGCCACTTCCGTTGGTGCTGATTTTGAGCTGTGCCGGGAACGTGCCCTCGGCAATCTTGCGGTAGATGGTAGACCGGGACAGCCCGGTCCGGGCAAGGACGGTTCTTAAGCGGATGATACGATCTGGTTCGCGCATGGACGCGCTGCCTCTTGCTGGCTGTTTTTGACGGCTTCTGAGACCAGACAGGGGCCGGCGTTTACGAGCGCGCAAGAGGAATTTATGCGTCGTCGTATTGTGTCGTGCAGTCGGCGGAAAATAGGACGAGTCAAATTCCGATGCCTGGGCCTCTGCCGAGGTCGATGCCGTGGGTGAAGGCCAGCTCCTGGCCGAGCCGGCGGCCTGTTTCGAACTGGATGCCAAGTTCGAGTTTACGATTTGCGAGAATGGATTCCAGTTGCGGATCGCGTTCCAGGCTCCTGGCCATTTCGCCCATCGCAGAGCGCGTGACCTTGTAGCCGGACATGTTGCCGGCCTCGAATTGACGCTGGCTGGTCTGGTCGAGCTTCTGCCAGCGCTCCACGAACCGATCCGCGCTGCGCTGCGGATCGGTGCGCAGTTCGGTTTCCAGTTGCAGGGCGCGGATCGCGCGGAAGGTGCGGCCCGTGGCCGCTTCCGAAGCAAGGTCCGGGTTCTTCTTGTAAGCGGCCTCGGCATCGTGAGAACCATAGGGCCGCACCTCTTCAAAGGCTTTGCGGGCCTCCTGCAATTCCTTCACCTGCTCCGGGCTGGCCTTGCCGCCCATCTCCTGCGCCTCAAAGATCGTATCCACGGCGCGGGCATGACGGATGAGCTCCCGTGTGCGGGCCTTGCGCAGCGCTTCCTCCGGAGCTTCGGCAACCTCCCGCGCGGGCGCGGCGGTTTCGCGCCGCGCCTCCATCCCGGCGCTTCCCCTTTCCGGCTGCCGTCCGCCATCTGAACCAGAGGCACGGTCTGCAGGCGGCCGCAGGCGGTCGAACATGCCGCGCAGTTTTTCCGGTACGACTTTCCTGACAATTTCCGCGACGCGCTCGCGGAAATTGATGCCGCGCCGTTCGGCATAGTCCCGCGCCGCGTCAAGCTGTTCGTAGTCCGAGGCCATGTCCTTGGCCCGGTCGCGCGACAGGGTGCGGGTAAGCCGGTCCTGACTGGCAAAATCGTCGCGGCTATAATGCAGGTCCATGCCTTCGCGGTGACGCGACAGCGCGACATAGCTGCCATGGGCGTCCATCCCCGGCGTCACCAGCACATGGGTGCGGTCCACCGTCATGCCCTGCGCCTTGTGGATCGTCGCCGCATAGCCATGGTCGATACGGTTATAGTCCTTCAGATCGAAGCCGACGCTGCGCCCATCATCGGTGCGCACGGTCATGCTCTGTGCGCTGACTTGTTCGAGGGTGCCGAGCGTGCCGTTTTTCACGCCGAGACTACGTTCGTTTTGCAGGAACATGACGCGATCCCCGCTGGCGAAGCCGCGCACGCCGCGTTCGACCGCCACACGCACGTCAGCGCCCAAATCGCCAGCTTCCCGCATCCGTTCCCGCGCACCTTCGTTCAAGGCGCGCACCTCGGCATTGGTGTGGGTGAGGATGATCCGGCTCCGGTCGGGTGCCGCCTGCCGATCGCGGTCCCAGCGGTCGATCAGACCGTCGCGCGCCTGCTCCCGTGACGCCGCCTCATGCACCATGTCATGGGAGCGGTAGGCCTCAAGCGCATGGCCGGTTCTGCGATTGGCGAGATCGCGCGTGGCGTCGCGCTGCCAGTCTTCCCGTTGCCGGCGCACCTCGCCAATCTCTGCGCCGCCGTGACGCTCGTGAATCGAGCGGAACGCCGCGCCGGCTTCGATGGATTGCAACTGCTTGGGATCGCCGACCAGCACCACCTTTGCGCCAGCCTCGGCGGCATGGGACAGCACGCGCTCCAACTGGCGCGTGCCGACCATGCCCGCCTCGTCGATGACAAGGACATCGCGCGAGGTGAGCCCGTCGCGGCCCTGTTGCCAGCCATGTT
>Ga0081540_1003804_pt1 | contig 11810 bp, 13 predicted proteins | sample TabmetS2T1R1_FD_71024 | JGI IMG/M metagenome (GOLD analysis project Ga0081540, IMG submission 71024) | Tabebuia heterophylla rhizosphere microbial communities from the University of Puerto Rico - S2T1R1 | ecosystem: Host-associated > Plants > Roots > Rhizosphere ...
CGGCGGTCCCTCTCCCAGCTCGGCGTAGTTGACCCGCGCCCCGACCACATCGATCTCCCTCAGGTGCTCGCGCCAGTCGATCCGCAGCCACTCGGGGTCTGGGTCGCCGTACGGATCGGGACCGTCCGATGGCGTGGCCGGCGGCAGCTCGGCCCGGCCCCTCGCCAGCTTCCAGGCGTAGGCCGTGTCCGAGGCGATCCGGCGGAGCTCCTCGCGGGCCGGGCGTTCCGCGGTGGTGCCGCTCACGTGCGAAACCTACCGCGACGGGGGCCGGTGAAGCCCCCGTCGCGGAGGTCGCTGGATCAGCGGGTCTCGGTCTACCTGAAGACCAGGGCCCGGACCGGCGGCCCGGTGCCGAGGTTCTGCATCGCACCGGTCAGGTTGCAGATGTCGTAGGCGACCGTGTCAGCGGAGGCGTGAGCCACCAGGGTCAACTTCTCGTAGGTCGGCCAGCCGTTCGGAGCCGTCAGGACGATGTGGTCGCCCGACTTCGCGCCGGTCACCGTCGCCGACTTCTCGACGCAGGTGCCGTTCGGCAGGAGCCCTGGGCCCTCGATGTCGGCCGTGCCGACGATCGTGGTGCCACTGAGCGAATCCGCATTGTCGGCGCGCTTCGCCGAGTCGGCGTTCGTTGCCGAATCGGCGTGTTTCGCCGAATCCGCGCTCCCTGCTGTGTTGGCGTGCTTCACGGAGAGGCCGGGTGCGAGAGCGTTGATCTGGTTCTTGGCGATGTTCTTCGCCTGCTTCTTCTCCTTCTTGTTCAGGATGCTCTTGATCGCCGTCGGCGCGGCCATGGCCGTGCCTGCCAGTGCGACGACCAGAGCCGCCAGCGCCACGATCATCGCGGGCGACGGTCGACGTCCCTTCGAGCTCGTCATCGAAACTCCCCTTCTTCAGTTGTTGGACCCTCGGCCGAAGTCCGGTTCCTCTCCTTCGGGTCGGCCGAGGTGCCGGGCACCCTATCCCCGCAGGCGGCGGGCTCGCAAGGAACTCGTCAGGCGTTCGGGCGTAGCCCATGCGCTCGAGGATCGGGATCTCGCGGATCTGGGGGCCAGGCACGGACGGGGCGCACAGGCACGGATCGACCGGGTTAGTGCCGGTTATCGCCGGTTATTCGGGGGTCTCACTGGCGCAAAAACTGGCGCACAGGATCGCTCTTCGAGTAGCGGCTAGCGAGCTGACGCGCAACCTCGACGTTCTCCTCCGACATCGCCCGCGCAGTATCTCGCCTGCACTGCTGCTTTTCATCCAAAGCAGCGATGCCGGACACCGCACGCCAGCGGGAACCACTTACTCATGGCGCGCCAGTAGGATCGAGCCGATTCCAGGGGAGCCTGCAAATGAGCCGCCGCGAGATCCACACGGTCATCGGCCTGGCGGCGATCGTTTTTCCTGCCCTTTACGTCGTGTCAGATGTGATGGAGTTGGCCGCCGGACGGCTCTACACGGGTCAGCTCATCGTCACGTACCTGGCCGAGGCCACAATCCCCTTTTACGTCCTGGGGCTCCACTCCGTCCAGGCGCAGAAGGGTGGATGGATGAGCCTGGTGGGAGCGGTCCTCTACGGGTTTGCGTTTGTCGGCTTCTCGGCCACCGTCCTGTATCCGCTGGTGACCGGAGACCGGGATCCGGATGTGGTGTTCGACGACTTCGGCGGCATCTATGACGCCCACGCGGTTCTGGCGGCCATCGGGGGCATCCTCTTCGGGCTGGCGGTGCTGCGCGCGTCGGTGTTCCCGCGCTGGACGGGGTACACGTTGATCGGCGGCCTCCTCCTCACGGCTTTGCTGGTCGGCGTTGGCGCTCCCGAGGGCGTGCAAACCATCGGCACGGCGGTGCGGAGCGTCGCCTTCGGCGGGATGGGGCTTGCCTGTCTTAGAGCGGCTTACGGGGAGCCGGGAGCCGTTCGCATCACAGAGACGGCGCGGAGGTCACGTGCGGGCCTCGGTTGACCGCTGCTTTCCACGCGAACCGCCGCTTCTCGTCCAAAGCGGTGGTTCTCATCCGGTTGCGCGGCGCAGTGCCTGCGTCATCGGCCCATCGTTGGCTGCATAGGCGACCTCCCAGTAGTTCTCCTCGGGGTCGGCGAAGTAGGCATGACGGCCTTCGAACTCCGCGGGAGCCGCGGGCGGTTTGCTGACCCGCCCGCCCGCAACCTCGACCTCGGCGATGGTCTCGTCCACCTGCTCGGGAGAATCGACCGTGATCGCCAGGGTGAAACCGCGGATACCTGTCTGGGGCGAAGCTGGCTTGGCGTTCGCATCGGCTGCGAGCCTCTCCCAAGGGAAGAGCGCCAGAAGAGCGCCGCGGAGCTCAAAGCCGCAGAAGTCCTCGGCCTCCGCCGCGATCCGCCAGCCGAGGGCGCGGTAGAACTCCCGCATTCTCGAGAGGTCCCTCGCACCGAGGGTTACGACGTTCAGTTGCGCCGGAACCACGTCAGGCAATCTAGCTGCAGCGCCGAAGCCGCCGCTTTCCATGCAGGGCAGCAGTAGGGAAGGTTCAGAACAACGCTCGGTTTCCCTGAATACCGCCGCCTAGCAGAGCGTGCGCGGAGAGTTAGCAACCAACCGACAGAGGAGACCGCATAGAAAAGGCGTTCAGGCGTAGCCCATCCGCTCGAGGATCGGGATCTCGCGGATCTGCGGCGGCTGGAGGTGGTCCCAGAGGATCCCGCGCGGACGTGGGTACTGGCGCTCGACCTCGATCACGGCTCGGGGCGTGGCGATCAGGTCGACAGGCAGGTCGTGCGCCGTGCTCTGCAGGTGCTCGCGCAGGATCTGGATCGGGTGGACCGTCGTCGCGACGGTGGTGTGGTCGTCGATCTTGCCGGCCTCGATCAGCAGGCCGTACTCGAGGTCGGAGAAGCCACCGCCCTTACCGACCCGAGCGCCGCTCAGATTGACCGCGACCGAGCCGCAGAGGACGAAGTCGATCTCGGGGAGATCCTCGTCGGCGACGACCCGGCCGTGACGCAGGGCGCCCTTGATGGTGGCGGCCTCGCGCAGCTGCTTGGCCGAGAGCTGCCTGGGCTCCAGCAGGCGGAAAGGATGGACGTCGCGGAGCCGGGGCACCGCCATGATCAGCGTCTTGCCCTGCTCGAGGGCGATCCGCCGGACGTGGGTCTGGGGCGAATCCGGGTTGACCTTCAGCACCTGGGCGCGACGGAAGAGGCGGTGGCCGGCGAGCTTCTCGGCCGCCAGCTTGGCGCCCGCGAAGTTCGGGATCCTCCCCTCGGCGCCGGGGAAGCGGGACACTCCCTCGCGATCCATCGCCTTCCAGACGTCGCGGCGGACCTGTTCCTTGGTTCTCATCAGGTCCGTGACTCGGTCGGGTGCATTCCGCCGGGCATCCTAGAGTGAGGCCCTGCGGCAGACCGAATCCCCCGCAAACACGGTTGCGAATCGATCTCGGGGGAGGTGACGGGGGCCGCGGGCCGTAGAATTCCGGGGCGGGGGTAAGCCGTCCGAGAGGTACTGGTTGCGCGCGAGGCTGAACAGATCACACAAGCTCGGAATCGCTGTCGCGGCGCTCGTCGTCCTCGGTCTGCTGCTCGCGGTCGGGGTCTGGGCCTACGACGACGCGCAGAAGGACCAGATCGCGCCGGGGGTCAAGATCGGGGGCGTCGACGTCGGGGGTCGCAGCGCCGACTCGGCGCGCAAGGTGATCAAGCGCGAGGTCGTGAAGCCCCTGCAGCAGCCGGTCGTCGTCACCTACGACGGCAAGAGCTACACGCTCAGCGCGGACCAGCTGAATCCGCACGCGGACATCAACGGCATGGTCCAGGAGGCGATCGACCGCAGTCGCCAGGGCAACATCTTCGACCGCGTCTCCCGCTACGCGAGCGGTGGTGACGTAAACGCGAATCTGCCGGCGCGGGTCAAGTACAACAAGAAGGCCGTCAAGGACTTCGTCAACCACCTCTCCGAGGAGATCGACCAGGAGGCGGTGGACGCCACCGTGGTGCCGGATGGCTCGCGCCTCGTGAAGCAGGCTGGGGAGAACGGCCTCGCGGTGGAGAAGGCGAAGATGACCGACGAGATCAACGCGGCCGCGCAGTCGCCGGGCCGCGACCAGGCGGTCCAGGCAGCGGTTCGGGCGACCAAGCCCGACGTCACCACGAAGCAGCTCGGCCAGGCCTATCCCCGCTACATCTACATCGACAGGGGCAGCTACACGCTGCGCTTCTACGACCACCTGAAGCTGGCGAAGACCTACACGATCGCGGTCGGCCAGCAGGGGCTCGAGACTCCCGCCGGCCTCTACCACGCGCTGGACAAGCAGGTGAACCCATCCTGGCACGTCCCGAACTCCGCCTGGGCTGGCAGCCTCGCGGGACAGGTGATCCCGCCGGGGCCCGCCGACCCGCTGAAGGCGCGCTGGATCGGCATCTTCGACGGCGCGGGGATCCACGGCACCGACGACATCGGTTCCCTCGGGTCGGCCGCGTCGCACGGCTGCGTTCGCATGGCGATCCCCGACGTGATCGACCTCTACGACCGCGTCCAGGTCGGCGATCCCATCTACATCCAGTAGATCCGGCAGCCGTGTCTGTGGCCGCCGTTGATGGCGTAGCCGTGGAGCGGAGGGGTCTCGTGCCTCACGACGAACTCATGTACATGCCCGAGGCGACGCGAGAGCCTGCCCTGAGCGGGCCGTGGCGGGAGGCGCTGGGGATGTTCGACCGCGACCTGACGGTTCGCTCGGCGGCCGAGGCGACCCGTCGCGCCTACTCCAACGACGTGGGCCAGCTCGCGGAGTGGGCGAGTGGTCTCGGCAAGGAGCCGCAAGCTCTCCGCCACCGCGATCTGCGCCGCTTCGCGGCCCGGCTCTCCGACCGCGGGATCTCGAAGGCCGGGGTCGCCCGGAAGCTGGCCGCGATCCGGGCGTTCTACGCGGCGCTCCTCCGCGCCGGCCAGGTGAGTGCCAACCCGGCCGACCTTGTCGCGACCCCCAAGCGCGACCGCAAGCTTCCTCGTGTGCTCAGTCGCGAGGAGATGGAGGATCTGCTCGACAGGATTCCCACGCGGACGCCGCTCGAGATGCGCGACAGGGCGATGCTCGAGCTCGCTTATTCCTGCGGCCTGCGCGCCGAGGAGGTGGTCAATCTGGACGTCGGCTCGCCCGACTTCGAGGGGGAGCGGCTGCGGATCGAGGGGAAGGGCGGCAAGACCCGCCTGGTCCCGATGGGCGAGCCGGCCCAGGCGGCGCTCAGCCGCTACCTCGAGCGAGGGCGCACGGCCCTGGTCGGCCGGGACGCCGAGGCGGCCCTGCTCGTCTCCAAGAGCGGCCGTCGCCTGCACCCCTCCGACGTCCGCCGTCGCCTGCAGAGGTGGGTGCGTGAGGCCGCGATCGCCGGAGGAGTGTCCCCACACGCGCTGCGCCACTCGTTTGCGACGCACCTGCTCGAGGGCGGGGCCGACCTGCGCACGATCCAAGAGCTGCTGGGACATTCCAACCTGTCCACGACGCAGGTTTACACCCAAGTTGAGCCTTCCTGGTTGCAAAGCCAGTACGCTCGGAGTCATCCTCGCGCTTGAGGACGCAGTCGCCGAATCAGGTGAAAGGCCTATGGAAGCGGAGGTAAAGGCGTTCGAGCTGAGGGAGCTCTGGCGCCGATACAAGGAGGGGGGCGATGGGAGTGCCCGAGAGCGGCTGGTGGTCGCTTATTCGCCCCTGGTCAAGTTCGTGGCGGGCCGGACCGGAGCCCGGCTGCCGTCGCACGTGGACCAGGCCGACCTGATCTCCTACGGGATGATCGGGCTGGTCGAGGCGATGGAGCGCTTCGAGCCGAGGCGGCAGATCCGCTTCGAGACCTTCGCCATGCAGCGCATCCGCGGAGCGATCATCGACGAGCTCCGCTCGCTCGACTGGGTGCCTCGCTCCGTCCGCTCGCGCGCCCGCGACATCGAGGAGGCGAACTCGAAGCTCGAGCACGAGCTCGGGCGCGCCCCGAGCGACGCTGAGCTGGCCGAGCGGCTCGGGATGTCGGAGGAGGACCTCCAGGAGGCGCTCCTGCAGATCTCCAATTCGTCGATCCTCGCCCTCGAGGAGCTCTGGATGACACCGGACTCCTCCGGAGACAAGGTCTCACTCCTGGACACCATCGAGGACGAGAGCGCCCCCGACCCCCAGGCGGCGCTCGACACGAGCGAGGTGAAGGACCGGCTCTCCGAGGCGATCCAGGACCTGCCCGAGCGCGAGACGCTGGTCGTCGCCCTCTACTACTTCGAGAACCTCACCCTGCGTGAGATCGGTGAGGTTCTCGGCGTCACCGAGTCCCGGGTCTCCCAGCTTCACTCCAAGGCCGTCCTGCGGCTGCGGTCGAGGCTGAAGTCGTCGGGTTGAACCGCCCCTGACCTTCACATAGGGTCCGCGTTCACATGTCCCACAAGGCCGCCGACAGGATCCGGAACGTCGCGCTGATCGGCCACCGCGGGAGCGGCAAGACCTCGCTTCACGAGGCGCTGCTCTTCGAGGCCGGCGTCGTCAACCGGCTGGGTCGAGTGGAGGACGGCTCGACCGTCTCCGACTTCGAGGCCGATGAGCACGTGCGCGAGATGTCGATCGGCGCCTCGGTCGCCTCCTTCGAATACGACGACCGCAAGATCAACCTGATCGACACGCCGGGCGAGCCCAGCTTCATCGCGGACACGATCGCCTCGCTCCGGGTGTCCGACGCGGCGGTGGTCGTCGTCAACGCAGTGATGGGAGTCGAGGTCCACACCGAGCGGCTCTGGGAGCGGGCGGATCGCGAGGGGCTCGCGCGCCTCGTCTTCGTCAACATGCTCGACCGCGAGCGCGCCGACTTCTTCCGGGCTCTCGAGTCGCTGCAGCGTGCCTTCGGCAACCACGTCGTCGCGACCGAGATCCCGATGGGCTCCGAGCACGAGGTGCGCGGGGTCATCGACCTGATCGACATGAAGGCGTTCGTCGCGCAGTCGGAGGAGAGGGGAGCACCGGAGCCGCAGGAGATCCCCGAGGAGCTCCAGGCGCAGGCGCAGGAATACCGCGAGAAGCTGATGGACGAGGTGGCGGAGAACTCCGACGAGCTGATGGAGCGCTACCTCGAGGGCGAGGACATCGATCACGACGAGATCGTCACGGTGCTGAAGCGCGGGGTCACGGACGGCCGGATCTTCCCGGTCACCTGCGGCGTCGCGACCAAGAACCTCGGGACCACGCGGCTGCTGAACGCGCTGGTCGAGGACCTGCCGTCGCCGGCGATGCGGGGCCCGGTCACGGCCCTCGACGAGGAGGGCGAGGAGATCGAGATCAGCCCGGACGAGGACGGCGACCTGGTCGCCTACGTCTTCAAGACTCTCGCCGATCCCTACGCCGGCCGGCTGAACCTCTTCCGCGTCTACTCCGGGGTGCTCAGGGGCGACGCCCAGGTCACGAACGTCACGCGCAGGGCCAAGGAGCGGATCGGCCAGCTGCTCACCTCGCAGGGCAAGGAGCACGAGCAGGTGAGCGAGCTCGGGGCCGGTGACATCGGGGCGGTGGCGAAGCTCAAGGAGACGCGCGCGGGCGATGTGCTCGCCGCCAAGGACACCAGGATCTCGTTCCCCCCGCTCGACCTGCCGGCGCCGGTGATGGCCTTCGCCTTCGAGCCGAGGACGAAGGGCGACGAGGAGAAGGCGGCGAGTGCGATTCGGCGCCTCGAAGAGGAGGACCCCACGCTCGATGTTCACCGCGACCAGCAGACGGGCGAGCAGATCATCGCCGGCCTCACCCAGGTCCACGTCGAGGTGATCACCGACCGGATGAAGGAGCGCTTCGGCGCGGAGATCGATCTCCATCCTCCGCGGGTGCCCTACCTCGAGTCGATCCGCAAGGCCGCCAAGGCGCACGGGCGCTACAAGAAGCAGACCGGCGGCCGCGGCCAGTTCGGCGACTGCCACATCGAGCTGGAGCCGGGGGAGGCGGGGACCGGCCTCGACTTCGTCGACGCGATCAAGGGCGGCGTGATTCCCAAGGGCTTCATTCCCGCCGTCGAGAAGGGGATCTCCGAGGCGATGGAGCACGGAACCCTGGCCGGCTACCCCGTGAAGGACGTCAGGGTGCGGCTCTATGACGGCTCGCACCACTCCGTGGACTCCTCCGAGATGGCGTTCAAGATCGCCGGCTCGATGGCGTTCAAGCAGGCGATGGAGGACGCCGACCCGGTTCTGCTCGAGCCGATCATGCTGCTGACGGTCTCCGTCCCGGAGGACGTGGTCGGAGATGTGGTGGGGGACCTCAACTCCCGCCGCGGCCGCCCGCTCGGCATGGAGGCCAAGGGCGCCGCGACGGAGATCAAGGCGGACGTCCCGATGGCCGAGATCCTCGACTACGCCCGCGACCTGCGACAGATCACCGGCGGGCGCGGCGACTACACGATGGAGTTCGCTCGCCACGAGGAGATCCCCTCGCACCTCGCGCAGAAGGTGATCTCTGAGGCCCGCTCCGAGGAGGAAGTCCGGGCCTGAGCGGCATCGTGAGGGTGGTCGTCAACGTCGACGGAGGTTCGCGCGGTAACCCCGGCCCGGCCGCGATCGCGGCAGTGGCGACGGACTCCGGGGGCGAGGAGCTGACCGAGCGGGCCGAGACGATCGGCGACGCGACGAACAACGTCGCGGAGTACCGCGCGCTGATGCTGGGTATCCAGCTCGCCAAGGACCTGGGAGCAGACGAGGTGGAGTTCGTGGCCGACTCGATGCTGATCGTGGAACAGGTCAGAGGCAACTGGAAGGTGAAGCAGGCCCACTTGAAGCCCCTGCGCGAACAGGCGGTGAAGGAGCTCGCCGGCTTCGGCTCATGGTCGATCCGCCACGTCAAGCGCGGCGACAACGAACGGGCCGACGAGCTGCTGAACGACGCGCTGGACGCCGCCGCATGAGCCCGGTCACGGACGAGAACGTCGGCACGATCGAGCTCGCCGGCAAGACTGTGCGCAGGCTGGGATACGGGGCGATGCGGATCACCGGCCCCGGGATCTGGGGTCCCCCGAAGGACCACGACGGGGCGATCGCCGTGCTGCGGCGGGCGCTCGAGCTCGGCGTCAACCTGATCGACACCGCGGACTCCTACGGCCCCGATGTCAGCGAGGAGCTGATCGCCGAGGCGCTCCACCCGTATCCGGACGATCTCCTCATCGCCACCAAGGGCGGGCTCCTCCTCACCGGTCCCGGACGCTGGCCACGCGATGCCTCTCCGCAGCACCTGCGGCAGGCGTGCGAGGGCTCACTGCGGCGGCTGAAGCTGGACGTGATCGACCTCTATCAGCTCCACAGGCCCGATCCGGAGGTGCCCTACGAGCGCTCGGTCGGTGCGCTCAAGGAGCTCCAGGACGAGGGCAAGATCCGGCACATCGGGGTCTCGAACGTCTCGCTCGACCAGCTCGAGACGGCCCGCGGGATCGTCGAGGTTGCCTCAGTACAGAACCGCTTCAACCTGACCGATCGTCGCTCGCAGGAAGTGCTCGAGCGCTGCGAGGAGCTCGGAATCGCCTTTCTACCCTGGGCGCCCTTCTCGGCGGGGGAGCTCGCCGATCCCGGGGGTCCGCTCGCGCGGATCGCGGGCGCCCACGACGCCACCACGGTCCAGGTCGCGCTCGCCTGGCTGCTCGCGCGTTCGGCTGTGATGGTCCCGATTCCCGGGACCTCCTCGGTCGAGCATCTCGAGTCGAACCTCGGTGCGGTGGATCTGCAGCTGACCGACGACGAGCTCGCCGAGCTCGAGAGCGTCGCCGGCTGAGCAAAGAAAAGGCCGGGCTCCGGGCCCGGCCTCTTCGGAACTGCGCGTCGTGCAGCGGGCTGGCTACCGGGTTCGCGCCCTCACGCCGACGCCCTTGAGGACGGCGCCGGCGAGATTGCCGTCGAACGGCTCGGTTCCCGGAACGAGATTCACGCCCGAGAAGGCGGAGCCGTTGGCTCGCATGTAGGCGAGCTCCATCGGCAGGTTGCCGACGCCGTTGGAGCCGGTGAGCGGAGCGAGCGCGACCGTGCTGAGCACGCCGATCGCTCCGCCGTCGCCATTCATGAAACCGCTCCCCGAGTCGCCTGGGATTCCCGGCGTCACGGTGTAGACGTCATGGCTCCAGCCGCTGTCGGTCCCCTGCACGACGAGTCCCTGCTTCGGACTCAGCAAGGTCACGCCGCCCCGGAGCTCGGAGTTGCCATACGAGTAGACGGTCGAACCTGTGCCGCCCCAGGAGCCGAGACCGGTGGGACCACCGAACTGCGGCACCGAGGGGTTCACCTTCCCGACATCCGCCGGATCGATCTTGATCAGGGCGAGGTCGTTGTAGGCGCAGGTGTCTGCGTCCGTCTCACCCTTGGACTGCATCGTCAGCCAGCTGTTGTAAACGAGCGTGCCCGGATGGTCGGCGCCGGTGACGTCGACCGGCGTGCCGATCGGCAGGGACCCCGACGTGCAGCCGTCTGTGTCGGTGGACGAGCCAGTTCCGGAGCAGTGCGCGGCCTGGCCGAGATAGGTGTTGGAGGCGTCCCGGAAGACGAAATTGGCCGTGCACTGCGCGCCATTTGTGAACACCTGGACACCGGGGTGGACGGTCGCCTGGTCGGCCGGAGCCCACGCCGAGGCGGCCGAGGGTGCGGTGAGAAGGACCGCGGCCGCGACTGCTCCCAGCAGTGCGGTCAGAGCCTTGCGATGCATATGGAGGATCCCCTTCCGTGTAGTTACCCCAAGCGAGGCGACCATACCCAAAAGTGGGGAGTGGGTGCGCAGGTTCCCCCTGCCTATACTTCGGCGCTCGCGCGGCTGTAGCTCAGTTGGCTAGAGCGTCTGCTTGCCATGCAGAAGGTCGTGGGTTCGAATCCCATCAGCCGCTCTGCCTCGATCCAGGAGCCCCCGGGAGGCCGGATGCCTCGCGGCGGTTCCCTGTCGTTACCGTCATCCGCGTGCGCTGGATCGCCCTGCTGCTGCTGCTGCTGATCTCGCTCGTCGCTGCCGGCTGCGGGGACGGCACGAAGGAGACGACGTCGCAGATCGCCACGAGCGACGGGCCGACACCGTCCCCGCAGGCGGACTACATCGAGCAGGCGGACGCGATCTGCCGCAACCACCAGTCGCGCCGGGAGGACCTGGAGAGCCAGGCCGGCGAGCTGGGGCCGCTGACCTCGAAGTCCCAGGCGCACCAGGTCGCGAGCCTCCTCCGGAAGGAGAGCACCAACCGGCGGGCCGAGATCTCGGAGCTCGAGGACCTCGACCCACCGCCCGTCGACGCCGACGAGGTCAACGAGATACTCGAGCTGGTCGGCACCGAGGTCGACGTGATCGACACCTGGGCCACGGCCTACGACGATCTCGACGAGCAGGCGATACGGCGTCAGCAGATCCGGCTCAGTGTGACCTCCGCGCGGGCGGCGGCTCGTGCACGCGCGTTCGGCTTCGAGGTCTGCGGGCAGCAGTGACTTCAGCCGCTTGTGTTGCCCGGGAGACGCGCTCTACCGACGAGCTCCCTTCGTGCCCAGACTTGCATGTCAAGCCCGGCCGCAAGGGCTACCGGAGGGGCAAGACGGTCTGGAATCAGTGCGCGGGCTCGGGCCTGTCGTTCAACAACAACTATGCCGGCCTCGCCCTCGGTCCCGACCCAACGGCCTACCTCGGCGTGATCGGCGCCATCGCCGCCCTGCGCGACGGCGCTTGATCCGGCGCGGTTCCGACGCGGGATCCCGTCGCTACGCTGCTGAACGCCGGGCGCCTTGGCGGAGTGGCTACGCAGCGGCCTGCAAAGCCGTTTACACCGGTTCGATTCCGGTAGGCGCCTCTCCTCGGAACCCCTGCTAACGCGGGGGTTTCGTGTTCCA
>Ga0081540_1003806_pt1 | contig 11808 bp, 9 predicted proteins | sample TabmetS2T1R1_FD_71024 | JGI IMG/M metagenome (GOLD analysis project Ga0081540, IMG submission 71024) | Tabebuia heterophylla rhizosphere microbial communities from the University of Puerto Rico - S2T1R1 | ecosystem: Host-associated > Plants > Roots > Rhizosphere ...
CTGATGACGCATTATCGCCAGCCGATTGACTTCACTGCGGAAAAACTGCTTGAAGCAGCGGCATTACTCAGGAACTACGGGCACGCCATTCGCGGCTTTGCGTTCTCAGAGGATCTGCCGAGCGGAACCATCTTGGAAGCGCTCAAAGACGATCTGAACACACCCGAGGCCCGGATGGAAATGGATCGACTCGCCAAGGAGGCGCGGTCAACTGAGAAAGAGGGTGCGCTCGCGGTTCGAGCAAAGCGCAAATTGATTTGGGCTCTCAGGCTGCTCGGTTTCGAAGAGTTCGTTGCCCGCCATACGCGGGAAGATTCGGATCGGGCAGAAGCGATTGAAGCCGGAATCCTATCCACAGTCGAGGCGGCTATACGTGACAGGCTGAGCGCGCGCAAAGCTAGGAACTGGGCCGAGGCGGACCGCATTCGCGACGAGTTAGCCGGGCTAGGCATCAGTCTCAAAGACACAAAAAATCCCGAGACCGGCGAGATCGAAACCACATGGGAGATCGCGCGATGACTGCCTCCACACCTCCTTACACCGGCGGCTGTCAGTGTGGCGCTATCCGCTTTCGCGTCCAAAGCGTTGGCCGGGCGACCATCTGCCACTGCCGCATGTGCCAGAAAGCCTTTGGTGCTTTCTACGGCCCCTTGGTGACCGGCCACGGCGTCGAATGGACGCGTGGAAGCCCGAAGCACTTCGCCAGTTCCAATCGCGTCCAGCGGGGCTTCTGCAGTGAGTGCGGCACGCCGCTGACCTATGAAGACAACGGCAATATCGAGCTTGCGATCGGGGCTTTCGATAATCCCGCTCTCGTAGCACCCGTCCTCCAGGTCAACCCCACGGATAAGCTGCCTTTCGTCGACGGGATCGCGGCTCTGCCAACGCGCCAGCCCGGTGAAAAGCCGGAGGCTGACGCATTCCATGCCAGCATCGTTTCCTATCAGCATCCCGATCACGACACGGCCGAGTGGCCCCGCCCGCGGTGAAGCGAACCATGAAGGAACGGCTCTATCTGTTCGATACGACACTGCGCGACGGCGCGCAGTCGCTGGGCGTTACCTTCTCGCTCGCCGACAAGCTGCTGATCGCAAAGACGCTCGACGATCTTGGTATCGACTATGTCGAAGGCGGCTATCCCGGTGCGAACCCCACCGACACCGCCCTCTTCGCCGAAAAGCGCCCGCTCGCACGAGCGGCGCTTACCGCATTCGGCATGACCAAGCGGGCGGGGCGCTCCGTGTCCAACGACCCCGGTTTTGCCGATCTGCTCAAAGCCGAGGCTGACGCTGTCTGCGTAGTCGGCAAGAGCTGGGACTATCATGTGGAGCTTGCGCTCGGCGTCACGCGCGAGGAAAACCTCGAAGCCATCGCCGACTCGGTGCGTGCCGTCCGCGAGGCCGGCCGCGAGTCCCTGGTCGATTGCGAGCATTTCTTCGACGGCTACAAGGCCAACCCGACCTATGCGCTGGCCTGTGCTCGCGCCGCCCATGAGGCCGGCGCCCGCTGGGTTGTGCTGTGCGATACCAATGGCGGCACGCTGCCGCACGAAGTCTCGGCGATCGTCGCCGAGGTCGCGAAGGCCATTCCCGGCGATCACTTGGGCATCCACACCCACAACGACACCGAGAATGCGGTGGCCAATACGCTGGCCGCCATTCAGGCTGGCGCGCGCCAGATCCAGGGCACGCTGAACGGCCTGGGGGAGCGCTGCGGCAACGCCAATCTCACCACCTTGATCCCGACCCTGTTGCTCAAGCCGGGCTTCGCCGACCGCTTTGAGACCGGCATCACGCCCGACAAGTTGAGAAAGCTCACCTCTGTCTCACGCCTGCTCGACGAAATCCTGAACCGCGCACCGGACCGTTCTGCCGCCTACGTGGGGGAATCCGCCTTCGCCCATAAGGGCGGTATTCATGTGTCCGCCGTGCAGAAAGATCCGCGCACCTATGAGCACGTGCCGCCCGAAGCCGTCGGCAACAGCCGCAAGCTCCTGGTCTCCAATCAGGCGGGCCGCTCCAACATTCTGGCCGAACTGGAACGGATCGGCATCGCCATCCGGCGCGATGATCCTCACGTCGGCCAACTGCTCGAGGAGGTGAAGCGCCGCGAATCCGTCGGCTATGCCTATGAAGGGGCAGATGCCTCTTTCGAGCTGCTGGCCAGACGGCTCCTTGGCGAGGTGCCGCAGTTCTTTTCCGTCGACAGTTTCCGGGTGATGGTCGAGCGCCGGCACAATGCGCTGGGGGAGCTCATCACCGTCTCCGAGGCGACGGTCAAGGTGCGCGTCGCCGGCGAGGTCGTGATGAGCGTCGGCGAAGGCAACGGCCCGGTGCACGCCCTCGATCAGGCGCTCCGGCGCGATCTCGGCAAATATCAGGATTATATCCGCAGCATCGAGCTGGTTGATTTCAAGGTACGCATCCTGACCGGCGGTACCGACGCAATCACCCGGGTGCTGATCGAGACGCACGATAAGGATACCCACAGCCGCTGGTTCACCGTGGGGGTGTCGCCAAACATTGTCGATGCGTCCTTTGAAGCCCTTCTCGACTCCATCACCTATAAGCTATTGAGGGATAAGGCACCGGCGCCGGACGTGCTGGCCGCATAGGGGGGCGGATATGTCTTATCGAATCTGGCTATTTCTGGCCGGCATTGCCGGCGCTGCGGCGGTGATTGCCGCCGCTTATGGTGCGCATGGGCTGAACAATATTGCCACCGTTTCCCCGGTGGTGAAGATCTACGACACCGCGACGCTGTTTCACGCTCTACACGCCATCACGCTTGCACTCATAGCGGTGCTATTGGCCGCAACCGATGGCCGGCGCGGACCGATCGCCGCCCTGCTGTTGAATGTTGCCGCGGCGGCCTTCCTCATCGGGATCATTTTGTTCTCCGGGGGCATTTATTATCATGTCGCGCGCGGCATCCAGTCCGTGACCCCGATTGTGCCGGCCGGTGGCATAGCCTTTCTGGTTGGCTGGGGTGCGCTGGCCCTCTCGGCTTTCGGATTTCGTAGCGGGCCACTGAACCAGATCCCGCGCTGAGCCGTCTCGCTTCGACGCCCCCGCGGGTACCGAACGGAGAGACATCAATGACACCGCTTTGCAGGGCGTTTGCAGCCTCATTGGCACTTGGCCTCGTGCTGGTGCCTGAGTTCGCCGCAGCCCAATATGCCCCCTGGCCGACTTATCGCGGCGACCGGCGCTACGAGGACGAGTACACCACCCGCCGGCCACAACGCGGTTATACGGGCTGGGGCAGCGGCCCGATGCTCGGCTATTTCTGCGACTATCAGCGTACGCCCGTGCGGCGGTGCAAGAACGGTCGTTGTCGGGTCGTGGCCTGGAACATGACGCAGTACTGCTATTAAGCTGTGGCCCGACGCTGCCGCGACGACTTCTCGCAAGGACCGTCATGGTCCTTGGCCGCGCGGGCAGCACGGCGCTCGCAATCATTGCCATAGGTCTTGCCGTCGCAGCCGCAGACCGGCTGGTAGATGCGCGTGCAGATTTGCGGAGCCCTGACGCACGTCCCGGAGATATCCGCGCCCCGGCACATGCCGGCGCTCTGGTCGCACATCAGGCCATCGTGGCATTGAAAGCCAGCGATCCCCCCGCACATCTGGCCCTCGCCGCGCAGGCGTGATTGCGCCAACGCAGGCACGGACAGCGCCGCGCCAAGGCAGGCGATAAGAGCGAAGCGGAGCATCGGCAGTCCTCAGACGGGTAGCGGCACGCCGGTCTTGGCGAAGGCGTCAGTCTGCCGCTCGCTGAGTGAATGGATGCTGAAATTCTCGATGGTCTCGTTGAACAGCCGGTAGAAATTCAGCTCTGCGTCAAGATGCAGGAACACGCCGCCGAGGCCGATCGCGGCACGATCCATGAACACGAATTCGCGCGGCACCTTCACCGGGCCTTTCTCCTTCAGCCCCTTATGCACGACGAAGGCTTCGCGCCGGCCATATTGGCTGGGCAAGACGCCCTCGGCGATGTGGCGCACGCGGTCATCGAGCAGCGGGCCGTAGATGAACTTGGCCCAGACATTGAGAATGTCGATCAGCTCGTTCGAAAGGCCAGTGAAGCCCCAGGTCTCGTAGGCGTGGACGATCAGCGAGCGATCACCCCGTTCGAGTCCGTGATAAAGGTCGATGACGCCCTGGACGAACCGCGGCGCGAAAGTGCGGATGCAGCCATAGTCGAGGAGGTTGATGCCGGCAGCGCGGCCGTCTTCCTCGAAAATGGTGTAATTGCCCAGATGCGGATCGCCGTGGATGACGCCGAAATGCGAGAACGGATACCACCAGGCGCGGAACATGGCGCGGGTGATCTGGTTGCGCTCCTCCTGAGGCCGGGTCTTGTAGTCCAGTAGCCGGCCGCCATCCATCCAGCTCATGGTGAGGAGCCGCCTGGTTGACAGCTCTGGCCGCACCCGCGGAACACGGATGAGCGCGTCGTTGTCGAAGATCAGTCCATAGAGCGCCATATGCCGGGCTTCCAGCTCGTAATCCAGCTCCTCGCGCAGGCGGGCCGAGATTTCCGCGGCGATCTCCGAGGTGTCGATCGCTGGATCGAAGCGCTTGTGGAGCGACAGGAGGATACGGAGCTGGTTGAGGTCGGCCTCCACTGCCGACTGCATATCGGGATATTGCAGCTTGGCGGCCAGCACCTGCCCGTCATGGGCGGTGGCCTTATGCACCTGGCCGAGCGAGGCCGAGGCCGCCGCTTCATGCGAAAAGGAGGCGAATTTGCTCTCCCAATCCGCACCCAGCTCCGCCGCCATGCGCCGGCGCACGAAGGCCCAGCCCATGGGAGGCGCCTGCATCTGGAGCTGGGCAAGCTGCTCGGCATATTCGGGCGGCAGCGCATCCGGGATAGTGGAGAGGAGCTGCGCCACCTTCATCAGCGGGCCCTTCAGCCCGCCGAGCGCCGCAGTGAGATCGGCAGCATTCTTCTCGCGGTCGAGCGCAAGGCCCAGCACATAGCGCGTCGCCATTCCCGCCGCCACACCCCCCACATTGGTGCCAACCTGCGCATAGCGCTGCAGGCGGCGTGAGAAGCGATTGGCTTCGTCATCGCGGGAGGCGTTGTCGTTCATAGAGAAAATCCGCCTGGATTGGGGGGGCGCCAATCTGGCATATGGGACGATAGCAGAAAGGAGCAAGTGCCACTATGCCACAACGCCTCACGCCGCGATTGATTGCTGCTTACCGCGATCAGTCATGGACTTACGAGGTCTTTAAGCCAAGAGGACGGCCGCATATCGTCTGTCCCCAATGCCGCGCGCTCATCCTACTATTAGAAAATTTAAGTCCAGAAGTTCGCGCAGAAATTGCAAAGCTCAGGCTCGGCGGCGAGATGATCGCGGCCGTCAATCGGCTTCGCGCCGTTGCCGACTGCGATTTAGGGCAGGCAAAAGCCAACTTGCTTCACATATGCGCTATTGGCCCGAAATGCCACAAATGTGCAACCCCGCTGCAGCCAGGCTCGCTGCTTTGTCCGGTTTGCTTCTCCGTCAATCTGACATGGGCGTAAAAGCGAACGTCTCGCATTATCAGGCGCCCTCGTATTTCTCCAGCTCGTCGATCAGCCGCTCGACCACACCCAAGCCCATGGCCCAGAAATTCGGGTCGGTGGCGTCGAGGCCGAAGGGGGCGAGCAACTCCTTGTGGTGCTTGGTGCCCCCGGCACGGAGCATGTCGAGATAGCGCTCTTGGAAGCCGCTTTCGCTTTTCTCGTAGACTGCATAAAGCGAGTTTACCAGACAGTCGCCGAAGGCATAGGCGTAGACGTAGAATGGCGAATGGATGAAGTGCGGGATGTAGCTCCAGAACACCTCATAGCCTTCGCCGAGGTGGATCGACGGACCGAGGCTCTCGCCCTGCACAGACATCCAGATCTCGCCGAGACGCTCCGAGGTCAGCTCGCCGGCGCGCCGCTCGGTATGCACGCGCCGCTCGAACTCATAGAAGGCGATCTGCCGGACGACGGTATTGATCTTGTCTTCGACTTTCTGGGTCAGCAGGGCTTTCTTTTCGCGCGGGTCTTTCGTTTGCGCGAGGAGCGCCTGGAAGGTCAGCATCTCGCCGAACACGCTGGCCGTTTCGGCCAATGTCAGCGGCGTGTAAGCCATAAGCGGGCCTTGGACGTTAGCCAGCACCTGGTGAACACCATGGCCAAGTTCATGGGCGAGCGTCATGACATCCCGCGGCTTGCCCATATAATTGAGCATGATGTACGGGTGCGCCGACGGCACGGTCGAATGGGCGAAGGCGCCGGGCGATTTGCCCTCGCGCACCGGGGCGTCGATCCAGTTCTTGTCGAAGAAGTTGCGGGCAATATCGGCCATCGTCGGCGAGAAACGGCTGTAGGCGGACAGCACCATGTCGCGCGCTTCCGGCCAGGCGATCTTGCGGCTGGGCTCGGAGGTGAGTGGCGCGTTGCGGTCCCAATATTCCAGGCGCTCCTTGCCCATCCACCGGGCTTTCATCGCGTAATAGCGGTGCGAGAGCCTCGGATAGCCGCGGCGTACCGCCTCGACGAGGGCGTTCACCACCTCGGGCTCGACATTGTTGGCAAGGTGCCGGCTGTCCGCGACATCCTTATAGCCGCGCCAGCGGTCGGAGATTTCCTTGTCTTTGGCGAGGATGTTGGTGATCAGCGTGAAAAGCCGGAGGTTATCCTTAAAGACCTTGGTGAGGGCCTGCGCAGCCTCGGCCCGCACCGTCTCGTCGGAGTCGAGAAGGCCGTTGAGCGTTGGCTCGATGGGGAGCTTCTCGCCGCCGATCTCGAAGCGCAGCGCCGTCATTGTCTCGCTGAACAGGCGGCCCCAGCCTGCACGGCCGGTCATCGCCTTTTCATGAAACAACCGCTCCAGATCGTCGGAGAGTTGATAGGGCTTCTCCTTGCGAAGCTCTTCCAGCCACGGCTTGTAACGGGATAAGGGCGGCGTGGCCATGGCCGCTCCCAGCACCGCATCGTCGATGCGGTTGAGCTCCAGCGAGAGAAACAGAAGCTTTGAGCCGATATTGGTCAGCTTTTCCTGAATATCGCCGAAAAACTTTGCCCTGGTCGGGTCATCGGTCTTAGTGACATAGGTGAGATAGGCGAACGATCCGATCCGACCCATCAGGTCCTGCAGTGCTTCGAATTCGGTCAGCACGCGGGTGAGCCCTGCCGAGCCTTCATTTACCGCGATTTCGGCGAGCTTTCCCTGATAGCGCGCTGCGAAGCTGTCCGCATCGCTTGCGGCCTGCTCGAGATCGCGGGCGAGCGCGGGGCTGTCGATCGCTGCGTAGAGATCGGTCAGATCCCATCCGGGCAGCCCTGCCATTGCCGCGGCTGCCCCGACCGCTGCTTCCGGCGAGAAAATCACGGGGCGGCAGGCGGCAGTCTGGTTGGCGGATTGGATGGGATCGATCATTTTGGTTCTCCCGCTCTTTGCGAACAGCAAGCCGGCTCGAAGCTGCGACCATGCTCAATCCGAAGCGCAATGTCAAAGTGGCACAACCATAGCGAACCGGGTTGCGTCTCGTTGCGACTTACACTTCAGCGCATCTTTACGGTTTTGCCCCACAATCCAGGGTTGGTGAATACCGTTCATTGCTGCCGCGGGGAGGCGGCAGCCTGAGCTGTCGTCATTTCTGTCTTAAGTAAAAGTTGAGTTCCCATGTCCACTTACATGCTCTTGGCGGCGAATGACTCCGCTGCTCGCCATTATGTCGAAGAAGCCGCCGGCAAGCTTGGCTTTCCCTGCCGTGTGGTCGCGCGGGGGGCGACGCTGGATACCGATCTCGGGCAGTCGAATGGCGGCAGGCCGGCTCTGGTCCTCCTGGATCTCGATCTGCCCGACGTTGATACATTTACCTTGCTCCGCCATGTCCAGGAAGCCGATGTCGCTCCGATCATCGTGCTCGCGAGCCAGCGCTCGGCGCCTCTTGCGAGGCGCGCGCTGAAGGAAGGTGCGAGCGATTATCTGATGAAGCCGCTCACCGCTGAGCGCGTGGAAATCTCCATGCGCAATGCACTGAAGATCAGCGTGCTCGAGGAAGAGGTTGCGCGGCTTAAGAGGCAGGCCGACGGCAAGCTTGCCTGGAACGACATCATCGCAGTCTCGCCGGAAATGCAGCGGACGATGAGTCTTGCCAAGCGTGCCAGCGATCTGGACATCCCCGTGCTCATCGAAGGCGAGAACGGCAGCGGGCGCGAGCTGATCGCCAAGGCCATCCATGCTGCATCAAGCCGCGCGACACAGCGCTTTATCGCTCTCGATCTGCGCGAATACGCCGCCCGGGGAAAGAACTTCTCGAACGATACGCTGCTGGATGCGCTCTGGGCGGAAGCTGAGGGCGGCACGATATTCCTTCAGGAGATCGGCGAACTGGGCGCCAAGGATCAGGAGCGTCTCGCCCGGCTGCTGACGCGCCGCGACAAAACCGGCCCCGAGGGACGAAGCGCCCAAAGCCGGCTCATATGCTCCTCAAGCGGCGATCTCATCGCACAGGTCAAGAGCGGCCAGTTCCGCGAGGAACTCTATTATCTTATTAACGTCTTCCCGGTCTGGATACCGCCTTTGCGCGACCGGCCGGACGATCTCGCCCATCTGGTCTGGCATTATCTCGCGCGCTTCGCTGCGGAGGAAGGCAAGCGCATCCAGAGTATCGACGGGGATGCACTCGCCCTGCTTAAGGCCTATGGCTGGCCCGGCAATGTCCGCCAGCTGGAAAACACCGTCTACAGAGCGGTCATTCTTTCGGAGGGCGATCATCTGCGCGTTGAGGATCTGCCCCAGATCGCCGCGCAGGTTGGCGGCCCAGCGGCAATGATGCGGCCCCTCCAGCCCAAGGAGCTGTATCGCGGCCCTGCCATGATCGGGTCGCCGCTTACGATCGCCGCCTCGACGCCTTATCTGCCGCCATCAGCGCCGCTTGGAATCCCGGCTCTTACCGAAGAAGGTGAAATTCGGCCCCTCACCGAAATCGAGGCCGATTTGATCCGCCTCGCGCTGGGGCACTATCGCGGCCACATCACCGAGGCGGCACGCCGGCTCGGCATTGGGCGTTCGACGCTTTATCGAAAAATGCGGGAATTCGGCCTCGACCTGCGTCACAATTCGGTGTGATGCCGTTTTTCCGCCGCTGTTCTCTTTGCAAAACAGATCCTGTCTGGCAGAAATAACCTAGGGAAAATCTGTGCATAGATTCCTCCCGGTTTCTGACCGGCACTAGGTCGACAGGGCGAAGAGGGGTGGTGAATGACGCGATGGAGCTTTGTGCTGAGTTTGGGATCGGCGCTGCTATTCGCGCCCCCGGCATGGGCCGCAGAGCCCGATGCGCCGGATGAACTCATCAGCCGGTCCGACGCGATTTTCTTCGCCCTGCAGGACAAACTCACCAATCGCTCCAAGGAGCTGGGGGCCGACAGGTCCGAGCAGCTTGCGCTGGGCGCCTATTACGGCAATCGCAGCGCCTCGCTGCTTTGGGTGACGCAGGATGGCGTGACGTCCCGGGTTGCTCAGCTGCGCAAGGTCTTTTCCCAGGCCGAGGACTGGGGCCTGAACCCGGCCGACTATTCCGTCGCTGATGCTGATCAGCTCAAGCGCAATTCCAGCTATCCGGCGGAGGTGCTTGCCAATGCCGAGTTGCGCACCAGCCTCGCCGCCATTCTCTATGCCCGGCACGCGCAGGGTGGCCGCGTCGAGCCGACTTCGCTCGATGAGGAGTTCCTCGACCTGCACCCGTCGCGGCCCGACCCCCTGGCTGTGCTCAAGGGCATAGCCGATGCCGGCGACAGGCTTGGCAGTTTTCTCGACAGCTTCCATCCTCAGAACGAGCAGTTCAGGCTGCTGAAGCAGAAGCTTGCCGAGGCGCGCGGACGCTCGCCGGGCAAGGCCGCGGTGAAGATCCCGAACGGCCCGCAGTTGAAGCAGGGCGTTTCCCATCCGCAGGTTGCTCTGCTCCGTCAGCGCCTGTCCGTGCCGGCGGCGCGCAACGTGCTGTCCGACGGTCCGGCCGAAGAGTATTTCGATGACAGTCTGGCGGAAGCGGTGAGAGAGTTCCAGGTCCGCAGCGGCCTGCCCGGCAAAGGCGTCGTCAATACCGCCACGCGCGATGCCCTCAATAAGGGCGTCCCGAATGCGAGTGCGGCCGCGATCATCATCAATATGGAGCGCTGGCGGTGGGAGCCGCGGGATCTCGGTAGCCGGTATGTCTATGTGAACATCCCGGAATTCCTGGTGCGTGTTATCGACAGCGGCCGCCTCATCCACGAAGAGCGCATCGTCACCGGGGCACCGGAGCACCGGACGCCGGTCTTCTCCGACGAGATGGAATATGTGGTGTTCAATCCTTACTGGAACGTGCCCGAATCCATCCTGCTGAAGGAGATTCTCCCCGCCGCGCGGCGCAATCCGGATTTCTTCGCGCGCAATCATCTTGAAGTCGTCTGGCAGGGGCGACGAACCGTCGATCCTTCTCTGGTGGACTGGGAGGAGGTGAATCCGACCAAGGTCACGCTGCGCCAGCCGCCCGGACCCAGCAATGCGCTTGGCCAGATCAAGTTTCTGTTCCCGAACAAGCACTCCGTTTGCATGCACGACCCCCCGACCAAGAATCTCTTCAACCAGACGGTTCGGGCATACAGCCACGGGTGCATGCGCGTTCGTAATCCCGTCCGGTTTGCCGAGATCCTGCTCAGCGAACAGGGCTGGTCGCCGACCAAGGTGCGTCAGGCGATCGAGACCACCGAGGATTATCAGGTCACGCTCGACCGCAAAGTGCCGGTCCACATCATGTATTTCACTCTGTGGATGGACAAGCAGGGTGGCATGCGCGATTTCGGCGACGTCTATGACTATGACGACCGGTTGAAGGTCGCGCTGAAGCTCGAATCAGCTCCCAAGGTGCGGGCCAGGCGTCAGCAGAATTTCGATGCCGGCGAGAACGGGATGGGTAATTGAGCCCGAGAAAATACGCTCCTCCTCGTTTACCTGATATGGCCGGCATGACGCGAATCGCAATCCCCGCTCCAGCGGGGATTTCTTTTGTATATCAGGCACATAACCGTCCGACTGATCTAAGTTGCGACGGGCTGTTGTTTACTGGCAAATGCTTAGCAGTGTCAGGTTAGCCCGATCGCTTAACCTTGCCTCGAATTGGCCGGGCGTCTGTGGCCAAAGCGCCATGTTTTCCCCTCATTTTCACAGATACTGTTTTTTAACCAGCTGTTGCCGATTATCACCTGACCGAGGGGCTTCGGTCGAGTTTGAGCGGCAGATGGTATCTGGTGGGTTGAGGGAGGTCGGACGCTTCCTCCAGTCCGATCATGAGGAAATTTTGAAGACATCTCGGATTCAGCGCGTGCTGTCTCGGCACATCGTTGCAGTCATTCTTGTTTGTGCCGGAAGTGCATTGGGCTTGCGGGTAACCGCGAGGGCCGAAGAGCGCAGCCTCTCCTTCTACCATATCCACACCCAAGAGAGCATAACCATCGTCTACAAGCGGAACGGGCAATTCGATCAGGATGCCTTGCAGAAGCTCAACTACTTCATGCGCGACTGGCGGCGCAACAAGACCATCAAGATCGATCCGGCGTTGTTCGATCTGATTTGGGAGATGTATCGCGAGCTCGGCTCGCAAAAGCCGATCAATGTGATCTGCGGCCATCGCTCCGGCGCCACCAATGAAATGCTGCGCCATACCCGCGGTGGTCAGGCCAAGGCCAGCAAGCACATCACCGGTCAGGCGATCGATCTTCAATTCCCCGACGTCAGCATCAAGCAATTGCGCAATTCGGCGCTCATCCGCGA
>Ga0081540_1003807_pt1 | contig 11804 bp, 7 predicted proteins | sample TabmetS2T1R1_FD_71024 | JGI IMG/M metagenome (GOLD analysis project Ga0081540, IMG submission 71024) | Tabebuia heterophylla rhizosphere microbial communities from the University of Puerto Rico - S2T1R1 | ecosystem: Host-associated > Plants > Roots > Rhizosphere ...
GCGTTTTACCTACGGAATGGTGAGCAACGGACTTACAAAGGCATTACCCGCCTGGACACCTCACGTCCCCACACGGTGTTGGTGTATCACAAGGATGAGCTGATTGCGCAGATTGCCAAAAACGACATTGTTAGAATAACCCACCAAGACGAGAGCTAAGGAGGCGAGACGAGTGGATGTACGTCTGAGGCGAAGCTCTACAGAACAGGCGGGAAGGGTACCGCGAGAAGCGGGCACGACGTCTGAGCCAGGACAGCATCAACGATCGAGGGCACAAAGAATTGTTTCAGCCCTTCATAGCTGTGCACGCTCATGACTACGAGATCGGCACGACGCTCCTTGATCTGCTGTGGAATAATCTCAGCTGGTTTCCCAGGCACAACGAGACGCTCAATTGCTGGTCCTGTGGGCATATCCGGCATGATGTCTTCAAGACGCTTGTGCAGCAGTGCAATGGTGCCATCCAGGTTGTGAGACAAGCCTGTCCCGGCCTCGAGGGAGGATAAGCGGATGGGATCGGGTTCGAGGACCTGGAGCACCGACAGCGATGCCTGGCATACCGTCGCGAGAGTGCAGCACAGCGTGACAGCCTGAGGAGTATAATCGACGACATGCAGTGCAAACAGGATGTGCTGCACTGGGAGCGTCGGAGGTAGCGTGCCAATGATCTCAGGGAGCTTGCTGCCGACCGGCACCAGGAGGACTGGCACAGCACTGCCATGGGCAACCTCCTGTGCCACTTTGCCCACGATTCTTTCCGAGGTTGGGGTGATGCCTTGCGTGCCCATCACTACGAGATCCACATTGGCTGCCATATCAATGATGTTGTCAGCCGGATGACCCTGACGCACGAGCTGCTCCACGGGCAATCCGGTCAAGGCCGGATGCGCCAGCAGCTCCCGCAACACGGCGGTCTCTTCGGCTACTTGGGCTGCGAAGAACTCTGTGGGACGAAAGATGTCGGTCCAACGTGGGAGGGCTGTCACACGCGTATCAATCACATGCAACACCTGGAGCATGGCGTGTGACAGGCGTGCCAGCGCAGCGGCATACAGCAACGCCGTGGTGGCGCAGGCGGAAAAGTCGGTAGCGAGCAAGATGCGGTTGAACTCCAGCATGCCTACGTCTCCTTCCAGTGCCCCAGTGCGTCTAAGCGTGACAAAATTCCAGCAGATCTGGCGTGCGAGATGCGGTAGTATAACAAACGTCTACCCGACACTGCTAGGAGGAATAGGTGATCGCGAGACACAAAGGAGAACAACCCCATGCCGGTGGATATCGCCGATATTCGCACTATTGTCGACGCCCAGGACCAGTGGCGCAGTCGGCAGACGATCAATCTTATTGCCAGCGAAAATGCCCAGAGCCCGGCGGTGCGTGCCATCCAGAACTCCGATTTTATGGCCCGCTACGCTGAGGGGCACCCCAACAGGGGCGATGAAGTCCGACGCTATTATCAAGGTACGCGCTACATTGACCAGATCGAGACCATGGCGCGCGAGGAACTGTTAGCGCTAACGCGCTGTCGCCAGGCCGATGTCCGCCCCATTAGTGGTAATGCCGCCAATACGGCAATTGCCTTGGGCTATTTACGGGGTGGTGATGCCGTCATGGTGAACTCGACACCCGCTGGTGGGCACATCAGCCATAATACCATCGGGGTGTTCGGTCGGCGTATACAGACCCGTGGCTTGTCGCTTAGCCTGGATGCACCCAAGCATATCCCGTTGCACTACTTCCCGTTGGCCGAGGATCTGTATCACCTGGATGTGCAGAAGAGTTTCGATGTCATTGACCAGGTGACGCCGCGTCTGCTGGTGCTGGGCAAGAGTTTGATTTTGTTTCCTGAGCCAGTACGGGAACTCGCCACCATGTGCCGTGAACGGGGGATTCCCATCCTGTACGACGCAGCCCATGTGTTCGGGTTGATCGTGGGCGGTCAGTTTCAAGATCCCTGGGGCGACGGCGCCACGTGGGTGACCGCCAGCACGCACAAAACGTTTCCTGGTCCCCAGCGGGGGGTGATTGTGGCGGATCTGGATGAGGAAAATGAACGGAAGTACTGGCCCTCGGCCGACCGTGGGGTGTTCCCTGGCTCGTCCAGTAATCATCACCTCCATACCCTACCAGCGCTGCTGGTGGCCATCCGGGAGATGCGCCAGCATGCCACCACCTACGCCGCCCAGGTTGTCCGCAATGCGCAAGCCCTGGGACGGGCGCTAGATGATGAGGGGATTCAGGTGGAAGCCCGGGATTTTGGCTATACGGCGAGTCATCAAATTGCCGTCAATGTGGCGGCATATGGAGCAGGTGTGGTGGTGGCGCAGCGCCTGGAGGCGAACGATATTGTCGTCAACTACAACCTGCTACCGCGCGATACAGAGCCACGCAATCCGTCTGGTCTGCGTATCGGCGTACAGGAAATGACGCGCTATGGCATGCGTGAGGACGCCATGCAGCGTCTCGCCGAGCTGCTGGCTGATGCAATCAAGGGCAAGACGGTCACCGACGCTGTGCATGCCTTGCGCGCGTCGTATAGTACCATACAGTACGTATAAGTATAGAGGGCATACAATGGCAATCATCCGGCGAGGGATAGGATTGGTTTGCACGCTGGTGCTGCTGGCCTCGTGTAGTAGTCAGGAATCGGCACAGGTGCCCCTCGCACCGCAGACACCGGCACTCGAGAAAGTCTACCAGGACGGCCGCTTGGCCTTTAAGGAACGCCGCTACGACGAGGCTGCAACACAATTTGCCCGAGTCGTGGCTGCTGACCCAGAAAACCTGAAAGCACGTCTCAACTGGGCCGCGGCCCTGTCTTATCTCAATAAACCAGAAGAGGCAATTATACAATGCCAGTATGTGCTGGCACGCGATCCGACCAACGCTGAAGCCTATTATCAATGGGGAGCCGTGTTGGCGCGTATGGGGAAACATCAGGAAGCTGTGGAGAAAATTGATCAAGCGCTCGTTCTCAAGCCCATGGCCGAGCTGTTACAAGAGAACCCCCTGCTGCAGCAGTCCCTCCAGGCGTACCTGCAGCGGCAGCGCCGCCAGGCGCTGGACGCCGATGTAGCACGTCCGCAGTCCCCACCAGAACGCGACGAGGAGAGCCGTCCACCTACGAGGCCATGAAAACCTTTCAGGAGACGCCACAACGCTTTGATCTTGTCCATTACCAATCAAATGATGCTCCGTCCGATCATCCTGTGCAGGTGAAGGCAAAAGAGATCAGGTGGCCGCAAGAGGAAGTTCCATCACGACCGTAGTCCCCTCGCCTCCCTGACTTTTTACTGAGACCGTGCCCTGATGCGCTCTGATGATGTCACGGGTAATACTGAGCCCTAGTCCCATACCCTTGCCCTGACTCTTGGTGGTGAAAAAGGGGGTAAAGACATGCTGGAGATGTTCTGGGGCGATGCCTGGACCGGTATCAGCAATCTCAAGCCGGAGGTTCTGCCCGCATTGGGAGGTCCGGATGCGGAGTTTGCGCGTGGTGCCATAGTCTATCATGGCTTGACAGGCATTATTGAGGACATGCAAAAACACCTGGTGAAATTGTGGCGCATCGAGCAGGACCGTGGGCAGATCTGGGGAGAGGTTAGCCTCGACTTCAATGTTGCTCGAGCGCAGGTCATAAGCTTTCCTTTCCAGGGCCTTAGTCAAGATGTCGTTGAGATTCTCCGGATGTTTATCTGGCCGTGGCTGTTCGACAAAGGCCAGCAGATTCCGGACCGTGTCCGTGGCGCGCTGCGTTTCATAGAAAATGCGCAGGGCGACCTGGCGTAGTTGCTTGTCCTCCACCTTCCCGACGAGTAACTGGGCGTAGCCCAGGGCTGTTGTCAGGGGTGTGCGCAGTTCGTGAGACATGCGGGCAATAAGATGATGCGGAGCAGAGAATTTGCCCGATTGCCGCAGTTGATGCTGGGCCAGCTCTAACTGTGAACTCTTTTCGTGGACAACCTGGCGGAGTTTGAGCGCCGCTTCCTTCGCCTCCTTGAGCAAGCGCGCGTTTTCCACCGCGAAGCCGATATGGCCCAGCAACGTTGACAAAAATTTCAAATCGAGCTCGCCAAAGGATTTCTGGCCACTTTTCTTCGAGAGATTGAGGACACCAATAATGCGGTCCTGCGCTCGCAGCGGCAGGCAAATGAAAGATGACGTGTCGTATTTGGGATCATTGACTTTGCCGAAGCGCTCATCATGCTCTACATCCTCGACGAGGACGGGCTCCCCTGTCTGCGCGACCTTCCCAGCAATCCCTTCCCCCACGCGGACGATCGTGCCCACCACCACGGCATCCTCTAAACCCTCAGCCGCGGCAATGCGCAGCGTTTGCGTTTGGGGATCCAACAGCATAACGGAGCCGATTTTCGCATGCACCGCCGTCATGGCGCGATGCAGCACCACCTGCAGAACTTCTTTAATATCAGGGATACGGGAGACAAGTTCCGTGACCTCACTCAGCGTCGAGAGTTTATACACTAAACTTTCTAGCTCGCTCGTATTGGCTTTGAGTTCTGCCAGGATTCTGTTAAACGATTCGGCAATACGTGCCATCTCAGTAAATTCATGCGCGGCCTGCTGGTCTCCTAACGTCTCGATTTCGCCGTGTTCCAGGCGCACAAACTCATTGGCCATACTACTGATACTGCGGACAGTTTGCTGAAAGAACGCAAACCCCAGCACGGCGATCAAGACGCTGAGGGCTAAGGCCCCGGCTGCATCCGTATCTTGGATGAGATCTTTCTGGTCAAGGACATAGAGGAATAAAAGCAAGGGTAAGAGGGAGGTGAGGGCAAAAATAATTGCCGCCTTATACCGTAAGGTTTGCTGTCTTGCCGGCTTCCCTCGTGGCATAGTCATTCTCCTCTATATATATCCGGTAAGGATACAGGGAAAGCTGCTACCCATATATACTGTATATACTGCATCTTCCCTCGCATGTTATAGATGCACAAGCATAGCGTGCGAAGGCTGCACCATGCACCGCCCATAGTCCTATATCTGGTCTCCCAACCTCGACTCTATGACGTCGACAACGTCATAACTGGCGGTGGGGTCAACACCATTACGATAGCCTCCCAGAGTTCCGATGGCGCTAGAGGCTTCGTCACATAGGTGACGCCCTGCATCTCTCGCCAGCGCGCCAGAGACGCTCCTGGGATCGCCGGACTCACCATCACGATGAGTGCTCTTGCGAGGGCAGGAGCTGCGGTAATCTGTTCGGCAAGCTGTACGCTATCCTCGGCTGGCAGCGTTGTATCCAGGAGTACCAGCGCAAAGGGAGGCCCAGCATCCTGGGCCTGTTGTAACACGTGGAGCGCTTCCTGTACTCCCTCGACGGCTGTTGGCCTGAACCCCCACTGGCTGAGCAGAGCTGTGAGCAGACGTCTATGGGTAACATTATCGTCCACGACGAGGACAGCGTTGTGCGAGCCGGGCGGTATGACCATCGACTCTGGCTCGGGTTCCGGCGCATCTGGTAGACCAAAACATGCCGTAAAGTGAAAGGTACTCCCACGCCCGAGGGCGCTTTCCACCCAGATCTGTCCACCCATCAGGGTCACCAACTGATGGCAAATGGCCAGGCCAAGCCCTGTACCGCCATATTGGCGTGTCGTAGAACTATCGGCCTGGGTAAACGCCTCAAAGATCAGGCGTTGTTTCTCGGGGGCGATGCCGATGCCCGTATCACGTATCGTACAGTACAAGGTTATGAACGGCTCGTCCGCCGGCGGCGTGGCTGTCGTCTGGATCTCCTGGGGCAGGTAACGCATCACTTCGACCACTACTTCGCCTTCCGCGGTAAACTTAAGAGCATTCCCTACGAGATTCACCAGGATCTGGCGCCATCGGATCGCATCACCGATGAGGAGGTCAGGGACATCGGGGTACACAAAGTAGAGTAATTCAAGCTGCTTGTCGTGGTCCCGTGGTGCAAGGGTTTTCATTGTGGCACTGAGGTTTTCCCGGAGCGAAAAGAGCGTCGGCTCCAGGGAGAGTTTCCTCGCTTCAATTTTGGAAAAGTCCAGGAGGTCGTTGAGGATACGCAGCAACGATACTGCCGACGTTTTCACGAGACCGAGATATTCCTGTTGTTCAGAAGTAAGAGGGGTATCAAGGACAAGATCGGTCATGCCAATGATGCCATTCATCGGCGTGCGGATTTCATGGCTAATGTTGGCCAGGAACTCGCTCTTCGCCCGGGTGGCCGCCTCAGCCGTGTCCCGTGCCGCAGCCTCAGCGGTATACAGCGCTGCATTGCGAATAGCGACCGCGGCCTGCGCCGCAAAGCTTTCGAGGAGGCTCTGATCTTCTGGGGCGAAACGAAATGGCTGACGACCGGCTAAAGCGAGGACGGCCAACAGCTCACCACCAAGAATAATAGGCAAAGCCAAAAAACTCGTGAGCCCATGCTGCTTGAACCACACATGCGCGATGAAGCGCCCATCGCTTGCCACATCTGGGACGTTGAGGGGACGATGGTGCAGGGCTACCCAGCCGACTCCCCCCTCACCGAAGGCAAGCGTCCTACCCATGGCCAAGGGGCTACCCAGGATAGGGTTCGAAGACGTCCACATATGCAAGGTCTGGGTAGCAGTATCAGTGATCCAGAAGTTGACAACGGCGGCATCCATCAGGGTAGCGGCAGCCTGCGCAATTTCGCCGAGGACTTCTTTGATGTCTAGCGAGGAGGAAATGAATTGTGTCAGACGCATCAACGTACGCAGACGCGCAAACCGCACTTCCAGGGCTTCATAGAGATGCGCATTTTCAATGGCAATGGCCGCATGGGAGGCAAGAAGAGTCAAGAGATCACGCTCAGTGGCGCCAAAGACACGTCCCGTGCCTTCGTTATTGATCGTGATGACGCCGAGGAGACGGTCACGATATACTAGGGGTTCGGAGAGAATTGCAAAGAGCGGACCAATGGTGGGTGAGACCTGGTCATCATTAATCATGACCCCTTCGCGGTGTTGGGCGACCATGCCTGTCACACCCTCTCCAAGTCCTACCCGCACGGTCTCCATCCAATCCCCCAGGCCATGCCAGGCGCGTGGGATCAAGGTCTGAGTGGACTCGTCCCAGAGATATGTAACCCCCGAGGTCCCACGGACCAGTTCCACCGCACGTCGCGTGATTACCTGCAAAAGCACAGTCAGGTCGAGTTCACGTGTGATCTCACCCGTCACGACCTGGACAACTTCAAGACGTTCCGTGCGTTCCGCCAGAAGCTCTTCGGCCTGCACGCGTTGAAGGATTTCTTGGCTGAGTTTGGTATTGGCTTCCAGGAGTTGCTGGGTACGTTCCTGCACGTGGAGTTCAAGCGTCTCGTTTGTGTGCTGGATCTCATGGACATTGCGTTGCAAGACATTGACCACCGAACGAAAGGTGCCGGCCAACGCTTCGATGGCGATGACGAGGCTATACGGCCAGGCAATGGCTTGATGACGGAGGAGCTTTGCGGGGAGATTCGTGGTGACCTCAGCCAGACATGCTAGCGGTGCCGTCAACCGACGCCTTGCGAAGCCCGCCAATAGACATGCCAGGACGGCAAGTAACAGGAGCAACAAAGTAACATGTGAGGCAGTCATGATCATACAAGTCTCTCCTGTCGCCAGGCACACAGGAGTAAAGCATCTTTAGCCTTTGGGGAGGTTGAGCACGCGTTCGCCAATGATGTTGAGCTGAATTTCGGCTGTCCCACCAGCGATGGTGGCAGAACGGGAGCGCAGAAAGCTGAACTGCCAGGCGCCGTCCTGTACCGCCCAGGGTGAACCGTGCATGAGTTGGGCATAGGGACCTTCAAGTTCCATCGCCAGCTCCTGCGCGTGCTGTACAATGCGCGTCAGCGCCAGGCGATGCGCCGAGCCTTCTGGCCCAGGCGGCAGACCGCGTAGCCGTTTGGTGAGACAGCGGTACCCATAATATTTCACAGCTTCGCTTTCCGTATAGAGCTGCGCCAACCGTTGCCTGATGACGGGTTCTTGGTGCCGTCTGCGCTGCCGGGCGAGGTCGACCAACTCCTGGATCAGTACTTGCACGTTCGCCTGCCCCAAAATGGACGTAGTAGCGCGTTCATGCATGAGGAGACCAATGCCCACCATCCAGCCGTTGTTCAGCTCGCCTACCAAGTTGTCCCGGGGGACACGCACATTTTCAAAAAAGACCTCATTGAACTCTGACTCTCCCGTGATCTGCTTGAGCGGTCGGATGGTAACACCAGGACTGCGCATATCCACGATAAAACAGGATAGTCCTTTATGTTTAGGCACAGTCGTATCGGTACGGGTCAGCAAAAAGCAAAAGGCCGCATCGTGAGCATAACTTGTCCACACTTTCTGCCCGTTAATGACGAACTCGTCACCGTCCTGGACGGCACGCGTTTGTAATGAGGCCAGGTCAGACCCAGAGCCAGGTTCTGAATACCCCTGGCACCAGATTTCTTCGCAAGTCAGCATCTTCGCCAGGTAGCGTTGCTTCTGGGCTTCTGTGCCGACTTCGATGAGGGTGGGCCCCACCATGCCTAGGGCAATGCCGTTATAAGGCGTGGGGGCCTTGCAACGCGCGACTTCTTCATTAAAAATGACCTGCTCCATGAGCGTGGCACCAGCACCGCCATACTCCTTAGGCCATGAGAGACCGGCATAGCCCGCCTCGTACAATTGTCGCGACCAATCTTTCAGGAACACAATCTTGTCGTGCAAGTCCACCGGCTCAAAGACGGTCTTCCCCCAGCCCGGTGGTAAATGTTCCTGCAACCACTGACGCAGATTGTCCCGGAAGCGCATTTCCTGCTCGGTGAGTTCAAAATCCATACTGGTCTCCCTGCTCATCAATATTCAGTGCATGATCACGCCTGCACTGTTTTATTTCTTTATATTATATTTTATATTATACTACTAGGTCTATGCGACAATCCAGACCGTGTACCATGCAGGAATAGTCTCTCCTCCTAGCGTGGCTGCATGACGATGTCGACCAGGGCCAACCGGCCTTCATCCTTGACGACACGGAGGGCACGCTCCAGGGCAGGGCGAATGGCATCAGGTGTAACGATAGGGCCTTCCCCATAGAGGCCATAGGCCTGGGCCATCTGGGCGAAGTTGACTGGTGGATCGTCCAGCCGTGTGCCAATGCCGGCATTGGCGGCGGGACGCTCGCGGACACGGGCGACGTCGAGGGCATGCTCTTCCGAGTTATAATACGAGCGGTTGTTGAACATAACGACGAGCAACGGGAGTTGGTGATGCGCCGCCGTCCACAGGGCACTCGGAGTATACAACAGGTCGCCATCAGCCTGGAGGTTCACACACACTTTCCCACTGTGACGATGCGCCAGGACCCCGCCGAGCGCCGCACCCATACCGTATCCCAGACCCGCGCCACCGCTGCCTCCCAGAGTGCAGCCTGGGCGCTCCCAGTCCCATAAGCGTCGTGTCCAGGCTCCTACCGCATTGTTGACCAATACCCAGTCTTCATTCTTGATGACCTCCCACACTTCGGCAACCGCTGTTGGCACAGCAATGGGGCGCTGCGCCCGCGCCAGGTGGGCGGCCTGTTGCCACTGCTGCCGCCGCACACGGTGCTGCGTGCTGAGATGGGCGGCCCGCGCCGTGATACGCGCTGTCTCTGCTCTGCCCAGGCGTGCCTGACACAGCCCTAGCAAGTGCGGCAGCACCACGGCGGTATCGGCGGCGATAGGCAAGTCGACAGCCTGAAGACGCTCATAGTCAGCAGCCCAACTGCGCACCAGAAAATCGCCCATGGTGATATGGATGATCTGCGTCTGCGGGCCGATAGCAGGCTGAAACATGCGGGTAGCTTTATCGACACTGCCCAAAGCGCCAAAAAGATCCAAGACGTCCAGCGCCAAAATGACATCGGCGTTGGCCAATACGTCACTGGCAGCCTCAGTGGCGTCGAGACCATGGGTATTGGGAAAATTAAAGCGACCGCCGCGGTCGATCACGGGCATGGCTAGCAGCTCGGCTAGGCTCCTGAGGCTCTCGACGGCCGCGGGGTGGCGCCCCAGCAGGTCCGCGATGGCCACGGGATGCTCGGCCTGTACCAACAGGTCCGCCGTGCGCTCCAGCGCCTCTGGGTGAGCCTGCGGCGGGGCTGGAGGCGCATAGCGGTGCGGGTCAGGGAGTACCGGTGGGACACGTACGACATCTTCCTGCAGGCCGGCGTCGTAGCACACATAGATAGGTCCCTGCGGATCCGTCTGCGCAATGCGGTACGCACGTAGCAACGACTCCGGGATGCTGGCCAACGAGTAGGGCTGGTCGTCCCACTTAACATAGTCCCGGACGAGCGTGCCCTGGACCAGTGCCGTGTGGATCCAATCAATCCATGGGCGTCGCTGCGTGCTGTCCATAGGACCAGTCGCACCTAGCGCGAGAACTGGAGCGCGGTCACACCAGGCATTGAAGAGGGCCATGCTGGCGTGCTGTAAGCCGACGATGTTGTGAATCAAAGCCGCCATGGGGGTCCCCGTGGCCTTGGCATAGCCATGCGCCAGCGCCACGGAGATTTCTTCATGACAGCACTGGATCAGTTCTGGCATGTGGTTGCCACCATAATTCACGATAGAGTCGTGGAGACCGCGAAAACTGGCGCCTGGATTGCATGCTGCATAGACGATACCACAGGCCTGGAGCATATCGACGATGATATCGGAACCGTACTGCGGCCGCCGCTGGGGCCGAGGCGGGAGGGTGTGAGTGACATCACGAGTTGTAGACATACCGGTTCTCCTTATAAAGAAGATGCATTTCTGTTATTGTGCCTGGCGTGCATATATGTTACAAGTACGGGGGACACACCGCGAGAGCTAGGTACGCTTGATATATAAGCGTAGTGGTGGCCAAGCGAGGTTGGAGGGAAGTAAGATGTTAGCGGCAATGGACGTACTCCCGCGGATTCTGATCATCGATGACGATACGAGCCTGCTGGAATCCTATACGGTGTTGCTCGAGGACGAGTTTCAGGTGTCTACGGCTGAGACCGGGGAAAAGGGCTTAGACGTGCTGCGGCACGAAGACGTGCACCTTGTCCTGCTCGACGTCCGCTTACCAGGAATCAACGGTATCGAAGTCTTACGCCGCATTAAGGCATTGGATGAAAACGTCGACGTCATCATGATTACGGCCGTCAAAGACGTCCGTGTGGCTGTCGAGGCGATTAAACTTGGTGCCTACGATTATCTCGAGAAACCCTTTGAAATCGATGAAATTCTTTCGTTACTGCGGCGTACGCTGGAACATCAGAACTTGCTTCGTGAGGTGCTCTATTTACGGGATTTACGGGCCGAGGCTGATCGTTATTTTATTGTAGGCCGCAGCCCCAAGATGCGTCAGATCTACGACCTGATCGCGCGCATTTCTGACACCAACGCCACTGTACTCATCAGTGGAGAGAGCGGTGCTGGGAAAGAACTCATGGCCCGGGCGATCCATCAGCAGAGCCAGCGTCGCCCCAATCCTTTTGTGGCGGTGAACTGTGCCGCCATCTCGGAGCACCTGGTCGAGAGCGAACTTTTTGGCCATGAGCGCGGAGCGTTTACCGGGGCTGTCGAGATGCATCGCGGCAAATTCGAGCTGGCACATACGGGGACCTTGTTTCTCGACGAGGTGGGGAGTTTGCGTCTCGATTTGCAAGCCAAATTGTTGCGCGTGCTCCAAGAGCGTGAATTTGAGCGCGTGGGGGGCGGCAAAACCATTCGCACGGATGTGCGGATTGTCGCTGCTTCGAATCAAGATCTCAGGCAGATGGTAGCCGAGCACACGTTCCGTGAT
>Ga0081540_1003808_pt1 | contig 11799 bp, 11 predicted proteins | sample TabmetS2T1R1_FD_71024 | JGI IMG/M metagenome (GOLD analysis project Ga0081540, IMG submission 71024) | Tabebuia heterophylla rhizosphere microbial communities from the University of Puerto Rico - S2T1R1 | ecosystem: Host-associated > Plants > Roots > Rhizosphere ...
GCACCCGGTCGTCCGGCCGGGCGGGCCGGGGGAAGGGCCCGCGGAGGTGCGGGGGACTTGGAGAAAGGGCGGGGGATGGGGCCGGAGCCGCTCGGCGAAGACCAAGCCTTCGGCGAGCGCCAGTCGGTTGAGCCCCAGGATCAAGTTGATGGCGAGCTTGGCGCGCCCCGCGTCGCCGATCTTGCCGATGTGGAAGTAGCTCGCAAACAGCGCGCGAAGGACTGGCTCAACTGCCCGCATGACGTCGGCGTCGCCGCCGATCAAGCCGATCCCTTCGCCGCGGCTGACCTGACCGCTCGCGCCGGAAACCGGTGTTTCCAACAGCCGCAGCCCGCGCATCGCCACGCGCTGCGCCAATGCGGCGATGCGGTCGGGGTCGCAGGTGCTTGCACACAGGACGATTTTGCCGGAGCGGTCGCCCAAGGCCGGCAGCAATTCACTTTCGAGGACGTGCTCGACCTGATCGGTGCTGAAGACCGCAAGCATGACGGGATCGCAGCGTCGCGCGAGATCGGCAACGCTTGCAGCAGGACGGCCCCCTCGCTCCGCTAGCTTAGCGGTTTTGGCGGCATCGACATCAAAGCCCAACACTTCGAAGCCCGCGCCCAAGAGGCGAGACGCGAACGCCTGACCCAAGAGGCCGATGCCGATGAGACCGACGGGACCGCGCGCTGCCACGGGTCACCCGAGCGGCGCGATACCGAGGTCGCGCGCCGCCGCCTCGAGGCTGTCGCGCAACGGCTTGGGCATGGGAATGCCGTGCTGCATGCGGTCTTGCCGCTTGAGATGGCTCTGCTCTCCGGGGAGCCAAATGCGCTCCACGCCGGGCAATCGTTGCGCGCCGCGCATGGTGCGCACCGCGGCATCGACCTGACGCTTGAATAGCGCCACCGGCGCGAAGGCTTCGACCGACAGGGCAACGATGGCGTGCCCGGTATTTGCAGCCTTGCCCGGCTCCTTGACGAAATCGATGACCTCGCGCCCGAACGCCGCCTGATTGAGCGTGCCGGCGAGCAGCCCCACGATCAGGCTCAGGCCGTAACCTTTGTAGTCGCCGATGGGAAGTAACAGGCCCTCTTCCGCGCGCTTGGGATCGGTGAGCGGCTTGCCGTCGCGGCCGATCATCCAGCCGACCGGCATCGCCTCGCCGCGTTGCATCTTCAGCCGCACCTTGCCGAACGCGGCGACCGTCGGCGCCATGTCGAGCACGACCGGCGCCTCCTCGTCCGACGGGATGGCGATCGCGATGGGGTTGGTGCCGAGCAAGTTCTCGGTCGAGCCCCAAGGCGGCAGATGGTTGTTGCTGCCGACCGCGAGATAAAGGCCGATCATGTCATGCGCGAGCGGCATCATGGCGTAGAGCGCCGCCGGGCCCGCGTGGTTGCTCATTCGCGCGCCCGCCCAGCCAATGCCTGCGGTCTTCGCCTTCGCGATCGCGGTCATGGCGGCAAAGCGCATGACGAGGTGGCCCATACCGTTGTCGCCATCGACGAGCGCGGTGGCCGCCCGCTCCTCTACGATGCGGATATCCGCACGCGCCTTGATGCCGCCTGCCTTGAGGCGCCGCAGATAGAGCGGCAGGCGAATCACGCCGTGGGTGTCGCTGCCGCGCAAATCGGCCTCGACCATCAAGCCGGCGACAATCTCGGCGTCTTGCGAGGAAAGACCGGCTGTCTCGAGGGCGCGCTTGACGAAAGCGGCCAGCGCTGCCGGCGCGACACGCGGTGAATCGCTCGCGCTGGCGGGATTGGCGTCGGTCGCGAGTTGCCCTGACATATCCGCTCCTGCGGCTGCCATTATGTCATCGCGATCGAAGACGGAATAGCCGCACCGGCCAAGCTCTGCCCCTCACACGTTGCGTACCGCTGTGACGCGGCGGCGGACATGGCGATCCGCTCGCGCGCGATCCCGAACGCGCGAGCATTAGTTGCGCAGGAAGCTCTGGATCGCCTGCGCGACGGCCTCGGCGCGCTCGACATGGGGTAGGTGGCCGGCATTGGGTATCATGGTGAGCGTGGAGCCGGGAATGAAGCGATGGAAGGCCTCGGCATAAGCCGGCGGAATGATCCGATCGCTCTCCCCCCAGATGATGTGGGTGGGGATTTTCACCCGATGCAGCCACCGTTCCAGCCGCGGGTTGAAGAAGCGTGGCTGCCAGCCGAAACGCGCGCTGGCGATACGGTTGAGAATGGCGATGTCCTGGTATTTGTCGGTGCTGGCGCGGGCGGCGGCTTCCTCGCCCAGCTTGGGATCGGCGTAGGCGAGGCGTGCCAGCTCCTCCGGATCGACGATGAAAATATCGCTCTTGGGTACGCCTTTCACGTGGATGCCGGCTGCCGAGATCAGCGTCAGGCTGCGCAGGCGCTCCGCCGAGCGCACCGCCATTTCGAGCGCGATCCAACCGCCGAGTGATTGCCCGACGATGTGAACGCCGGAGAGGCCGAGCGCCTCGATGGCATCGAGGTAGCAATAGGCCAGGTCGGACACATCGTCGATCCAGGCGGGCGCCTCGGAGCCGCCGAAGCCGGGATGATCGGGCGCGATCACCTCGAACTCTTGCGCCAAGGTGTGGAGCAGGGCGGGCCATTCGGAGAGCCCATCCGTGCCGTGCAGGTAGAGCAACGGCGCGCCCTTGCCGCCGCGCGCAAAGCCGAGCTTGCAGCCGTTGATCTCAACCGTGTGCCGGACAAAATCCACGGGATCGCCCCGCCCCTGCCGTTGCGCGCTGCAAAAACTAGGGGAGGTCGCCGAGGCGCTCAAATATTTTCTAACGCCGGCGGGGCCAAACGGTGGTCGGTGCGGGCGTGCTGAGACCATGTTCGGCGCCGAACCGAAGCGGCTTTTGAATGCCGGATCGATCGTCGGCATTGCACGCGGGCGTGGCGGCATTGCTCCCATGCGCCCAGCACGCGAATTCACCTCGCGCACTTGCGATTTCCATATTAGAATTAAGCCAAGTTACATTTCCGGGCGGTGCACGCGCGATGACTGATGAGTCGCCGCGGTGTCAATTCTCGCCTCTTTCACGGCGGCGATGCAGGGAGGTTTGCAAATGGCTGATCTCAACATCAATGGACGGACTCACCAGGTCGATGTCGATCCCGACACCCCTCTCCTGTGGGTGTTGCGGGATACCATCGGCCTGACCGGCACCAAGTACGGCTGCGGCATCGCCCAGTGCGGCGCCTGCACGGTGCACGTCGACGGGATCGCGATGCGCTCCTGCTCGGTGCCGTTGAGCTTGGTCGCCGGGCGGAAGATCACCACGATTGAGGGGTTGGCGCAGGACGGCGTGCTGCACAAAGTGCAGCAGGCCTGGCTCGACCACGACGTGCCGCAATGCGGCTATTGCCAATCCGGCATGATCATGGCGGTAGCGGCGCTGCTCAAGGATAAGCCGAGGCCGACCGACGCCGACATCGACGCCAACCTCACCAATATTTGCCGTTGCGGCACTTATCAGCAAATACGCGCGGCGATCCACGCCGCTGCTGCGAGCGCGTGAGCAGGGAGGCGGTCATGAATTACGTACCGAGAATCGATCGCCGCAGCTTCATCGTGAGCGCAGCCGCCATGGGCGGCGGCTTGGCGCTCGGACTGGAGCTTCCCTTCGCCGGCCCGCGGGCCGTTCGTGCTCAGGAGGTCGAGCCGGAGGTCAACGCCTGGGTGGTGATCCGCCCCGACGATACCGTGGTCATTCGCATCGCCCGCTCGGAAATGGGCCAAGGCTCGCTCACCGGACTCGCCCAACTCGTCGCCGAGGAACTCGAATGCGATTGGTCGAAAGTGACGACCGAATATCCTACGCCGGGCCAGAACGTCGCCCGCAAACGGGTATGGGGCGATTACTCCAGCACCGGAAGCCGCAGTATCCGCGAATCTCAGGACTACGTCCGCAAGGGCGGCGCGGCAGCGCGTGAAATGCTGATCCAAGCCGCTGCGAGCGAATGGAACGTCCCGGCGTCCGAGTGCAGCGCGTCGAACAGCGTCATCACCCACAAGCCGTCCGGCCGCACCACCACCTACGGCAAAGTGGCGGCAGCGGCGGCGAAGGTCGAGCCGCCCGCCGACGTCAAGCTCAAAGACCCGAAGGACTGGAAAATTGCCGGCAAACCGCTCAAGCGGCTCGACACGCGCGACAAGCTCACCGGCAAGCAGCTTTACGCCATCGACGTAAAGATGCCCGGCATGTTGTACGCCGCGGTCAAGGCCTGCCCGGTTCATGGCGGCAAGGTGAAAAGCTTCGACGCGGCCAAGATCACCGGCAGCAAGGGGGTGAAGAAGGTCGTGCCGGTCGGCGATTCTGCCGTCGCCGTCGTCGGCGACACCTGGTGGCAGGCCAAGACCGCGCTCGAGGCGCTGCCGATCGTGTGGGACGAGGGCGAGAATGCCAAGGTGACCACCGCCTCGATCGCCGAGGTGCTCAAGGCCGGACTCGATGCCGACCAAACGTTCGTCGGCAATCAAAAAGGCGACGTGAAAGCGGCGATCGCCGGCGCGGCGAAGAAGGTGGAAGCGGTCTACAGCTATCCGTATCAAGCCCATGCCTGCATGGAACCCTTGAACGCGACCGCGCTCTACACGCCGGACAAATGCGAGGTCTGGACCAGCAGCCAGAACGCCGAGGCGGCACTGGCCGCCACCTCCGAAGCAGCGGGCCTGCCAATCGCAAAATGCGACGTGCACAAGCTCCTGCTCGGCGGCGGCTTCGGCCGGCGCGGACGAACGGATTACGTCTCGCAGGCGGTGCTGATCGCCAAGGAGATGCCGGGAACCCCGGTCAAGCTGCTGTGGTCGCGCGAAGAAGACATGACCCAGGATACCTATCACCCGACCACGCAGTGCCGGCTCACCGGAGCGTTCGATGCGAACGGCAACCTGACCGGGTTGCAGATGCGCATTTCCGGCCAATCGATCCTGGCGGCGCTCGCTCCCTCGCGGCTGCAGAACGGACGCGATCCGGCGACCTTCCAGGGCCTCAATCCCGGCGGTGCGGAAGGCGTGTTTGGATACGACATCCCCAACCTGCTGATCGATCACGCCATGCGAAACCCGCACGTCACGCCCGGCTTCTGGCGCGGCGTCAACAACAACCAAAACGCCATCTATCTCGAGTGCTTCATGGACGAGCTCGCCCATGCAGCCGGACAGGACCCGCTCGAGTTTCGCCGCAAGCTGATGACGAAGCATCCCAAGCATCTCGCCGTGCTCAACGCCGTGGCGGAAAAAATCGGCTGGGGACAGCCGGCGCCGCAGGGCGTCTACCGCGGGCTCGCTCAGCAGATGGGCTACGGCAGCTACGTCGCGGCAGCGGCCGAAATCTCGGTGACGGGCGGCAACAAAATCAAAATCAACCGCATCGTCGGCGCCACGGATTGCGGCCACGCCGTCAACCCCGCGCAGATCGATCGGCAGGTCGCAGGCTCATTCGTCTACGGCCTGTCCGCGTTGTTCAACGGCGAGTGCACCGTGAAGGACGGGCGCATCGAGCAACAGAATTTCGACAGCTACGACGTGATGCGCATCGCCCAGATGCCCAAGGTCGAACCGATCCTCATACCCTCGGGCGGCTTCTGGGGTGGTGTTGGCGAGCCGACGATCTTCGTGGCGGCCCCCGCCGTGCTCAACGCCTACTTCGCGGCGACGGGCACGCGCGTCCGCTCGATGCCGCTCAAGTCCCACAACATCTCGTTCGCGTAACAAAGCGGGCGGCGGCCGCATCGGCCGCCGCTTTCATCTCGCCAAATGGCGCAGCGTGCCGCCCTGAGCCAGAGCCCTGCTTTGGCTCATTTGCGCGGTCGATTTTGTGCCCCAATCTTTTTGAACTAATCTCCGGCGAGCGAACCGCCGTTTGAAGCTCGGGTGGGAGAGAGGAGGATGGGGGGTCTTACGATCTCGGTGCTGCGAGACGGGCTCAGCCTGTTCGGCATCAACGGCGGACGCGGCCGCGCCGCCCCGCGTCGCGGCGCGGCAGCGGAAGGCGAGAGGGGGACGAGAGCGCCGTGAGCCGCGTGTCCCACCCCAGCCGCCGGTCGTTCCTTGCAAGCGTCGCCGCAGTCGGCGGCTCGCTGGTTCTCGGCTTCGAAATTCCGTTCGGCCCACGGAGCGGGCACGCCGTGCCGTCCGCCCAGGAGATCACCGCCTGGATCGTGATCGAACCCGATGAGACCGTGACCATCCGCGTTGCCAAATCGGAGATGGGACAGGGCAGCTTTACCGCCTTGCCGATGCTGGTCGCGGAAGAGCTCGAATGCGACTGGAGTAAAGTGCGAGCCGAGTTCGCGCCGCCGCACGAAAATCGCAAGCGGGATCGGGTCTGGGGCAACATGTCGACCGGCGCGAGTCGCTCCATCAGCGCCTCGCAGAACGACTTGCGCCGCGCCGGCGCGACCGCCCGCGCCATGCTCATTGCCGCAGCCGCCGCGCGCTGGGACGTGGCTGATGGCGAATGCACCGCGGCGCAAGGCGTGGTTACCCACCGTCCCAGCGGGCGTAGCATCACGTTCGGGCGCATCGCGGCCGCCGCTGCCGACATCGCGCCGCCCGCAGAGGTCGCGCTCAAGGAGCCGAAAGACTGGAAGCTGATCGGCACGCGACAGAGGCGCCTCGAGATCGCCGATAAGATTGCGGGCAAGCCGATCTACGCCATCGACGTGCGGTTGCCGAATATGTTGCACGCGGCGATCGTGCAATGTCCGGTCTTCAAGGGCACGCTGAAGTCGGTCGACGAGACGAAGCTCGCCGGCGTCAAAGGTGTCCATCGCGTGGTGAAGCTGCCAGACGCCGTCGCGGTGGTGGCGGACACCTGGTGGCGGGCAAAAAAGGCGGTTGAAGCGCTGCCGGTGAGCTGGGATTTCGGCGAGAGTTCCGCCGTCTCCAGCGCCGCCATCCACGCCCATGTGCAGACCGGGCTGAGCGCCACCGATGCACGCATCGGCCGCTGCGACGGCGACGTCGAGGCCGCGCTGGCGCAGGCGGTTACGCGAATAGAAGCGGATTACGAGGTCCCTTTCCTCGCCCACGCGACCATGGAACCGCAGAACTGCACGGCGCACGTGACCGCCGACTTGGTCGAAGTCTGGGCTCCGACCCAGGACGGCGAGACGGCGCTCGCAATCGCAGCGGATGCCGCCGGCATGCCGCCGAGCAGCGTCTTGATCCACAAAATGATGCTGGGCGGCGGCTTCGGTCGGCGCGGGATCTTCCAGGATTTCGTGCGCCAAGCGGTGCTGATCGCGAAAGAGGTGGGCCGCCCGGTGAAGCTCGTTTGGACGCGCGAAGAGGACATCCGCCACGACTTCTACCGCCCGGTGGCGATGGCGAGGCTCACCGCCGGTCTCGACCGCGACGGCATGCCGATCGCTTGGAAAATCCGCACGGCGGGTCAATCCATCATTGCAGCGGTCTCTCCGCGGGTGATGCAGTTCAGCGTCGACAGGAATTTTCTCCAGGGCCTGCTCGAGGACATGCCCTACGCGGTGCCGAACTATCTCGTCGACTTCGCGATGCGCAATACGCATGTTCCGGTCGGGGTCTGGCGCAGCGTCAACCATTCCCAGAACGCATTCTTCAAGGAATGCTTCGTCGACGAGATGGCATTTGCGGCCGCTGCCGATCCCTATCTGTTCAGGCGCGACCTGTTGGCAAACAGACCGAGGGAGCTTGCGGTGCTCGACGCCGCCGCCGCGCGTGCCGGATGGGAGGCACCGCCGGAGCCTGGGGTATTCCGCGGCATCGCGCTCCATAACTCGCAAAACAGCATTTGTGCGCAAGTGGTCGAGGTCTCGATCGGCAGCGACGGCAAAGTGCGCGTGCACCGCGTGGTATCGGCGATCGACGCCGGCCACGTGGTCAACCCGCTCACCGTCGAGTTGCAGACCGAGAGCGCCGTTGTGTTTGCGCTCAGCGCGGCGCTTTACGGCGAGATCACCATCAAGGATGGACGGGTGGAGCAAGCAAATTTCCACGACTACCCGATGCTGCATCTTGCCGACATGCCGCGGGTGGAGACCGTCATTGTCGCCGGCACGGGCTGGGGTGGAGTTGGGGAGACGGGGGTGCCTCCACTGGCCCCCGCGTTGTGCAACGCGATCTTCGCGGCGACGGGCAAGCGCATCCGCTCCCTGCCGCTCAAAAACCATGATCTAAGGAGCGCATAGGCAAGGCTGCGCGCCGCAATCGTCGCCCTTCACACCCCGGGAGGCCCGACATGAATGCCACACGCATCGTGACCGCTGCCGCCTTGTGTCTCGCATTGCCCGGTCATGCTTGGGCCGCCGGCTTGGCCGATGCGCCGCCCGGCGCGCTCTCCTGTTCCGGCTGCCATGCATCCACCCCTACGGCAGATGCGGCGGTGCCGCGGCTTATCGGCCGCAATCCGGCCGACATCGTCGCCGCCATGCAGGCGTTCAATGCGGGCCAAGTTCCGTCAACCGTGATGGAGCGGATCGCCAAGGGCTTTTCCGACGACGAGGTCAAAGCCATCGCCGCCTGGTATGGCGCCCAGAAGGACTGAGATGGAGGCCGTCATGAGCGCAAAGCGCACCAGCCGGCGTGAATTCCTCAAATCGGCAGCGGCCGGAGCAGCGCTGCTGCCGCTCCCAGCGATCGCCCAAGGCGCCCGCGGACGCGTGGTCGTCGTGGGCGGAGGCTTCGGCGGAGCAACCTGCGCGCGTTTCATCAAGCGCATCGATCCGCGCATCACCGTGACGCTGGTCGAGGCCAACCCGACATTCGTCGCCTGCCCTTTCAGCAACGGCGTCATCGCCGGGCTGCGCGAGATCACGGCGCAAGAATTCGGCTACGACAAATTTGCCGGCGACCAGGTGGTGCTCTCGCCCGGCACCGCCGTCGACCCGCAGGGACGCACGGTGACGCTCGGCAACGGCACGCAACTTCCTTACGACCGCCTGGTGCTCTCGCCCGGCATCGATATCCGCTGGGACGGTTTGCCCGGGTATAACGAAGCCGCCGCCGAGCGCATGCCGCATGCATGGAAGGCCGGCGAGCAGACGCTGCTGCTGCGTCGGCAGCTCGAGGCGATGGCGGACGGCGGCACGGTGGTGATATCAGCCCCCGCCAACCCCTTCCGCTGTCCGCCGGGTCCTTACGAGCGGGCGAGTTTGATCGCCTATTATCTCAAGACCAAAAAGCCGAAATCGAAGCTCATCGTCCTCGACGCCAAGGATGTCTTCTCCAAGCAGCGCCTGTTCCAGAACGCGTGGAGGACGCTCTATCCCAATCTCGAATGGGTGTCGCTGTCGAACGGCGGCAAAGTGACCTCGGTCGACGTCGGGGAGATGACGCTCGTGACCGATTTCGGCCGCCACAAGGCCGACGTCGCCAACGTCATTCCGCCGCAGAAGGCGGCGCGCATTGCCGAGATTGCCGGGGTCGCCGATCGCACCGGTTGGTGTCCGATCGATCCCGCCACGTTCGAGTCCAAGCTGCAGCCCAATGTGCACGTCGTCGGTGACGCCTCGATTGCCGGCGCGATGCCGAAATCGGCGTTCTCCGCCAACGCCCAAGCCAAGGTCTGCGCCGCCGCGGTGGCGAAGCTCATCGCCGGCGAAAAACCGGACGAGCCCAGGCTGATCAACACCTGCTACAGTCTGGTGGCGCCCGACTACGGCATCTCGGTCGAGGGCGTCTACCGGCCCGCCGACGGTCAGATCAAGGAGCTCGAAGGCACGGGCGGCGTGAGCGCGCTCGATGCGCCGAACTCCACGCGCGCGCTCGAAGCGACGTTTGCGAATGCATGGTTCAACACGATCACCACCGAAGTCTTCGGCTGAGCGTTGCGGCGCGCTGGTGGCGGCAATCGCGCTTGCCGCCGCGATGGCGAGCTTTGCCGATGCTGCGGCAAGCCAGGAGCAGGTGCGTCCCTATGCCGTGGTCGGTGACGCGATCCCGGAGTCGCTGACCGGGGCAAAGGGCGATGCGGAACGCGGGCGCGGCATCGTCGTTAACCGGCAGGTCGGGCTGTGCTTGCTCTGCCACAGCGGGCCCTTCCCGGAGGAGAAGTTCCAGGGCACACTCGCGCCAGACCTCAAGGGAACCGGAGCGCGCTGGTCGGAAGGTCAACTGCGGTTGCGCATCGTGGATGCGAGCCGCCTCAACCCCAACACGATCATGCCGCCGTATTATCGAACTGAAGGTCTCACACGTGTCGCTCCCGCCTACCAAGGCAAGCCGGTGCTGACGGCGGAGCAGATCGAGGACGTGGTCGCCTATCTCGCGACCTTGCGCGACGAGCGAGCACCATGACGCGCCAGGACGAGCTGTTGCCCAGGACCCGGCGGAGCTTCTTGGTTGAAGCCGCGGCGATCGCTGGCGCGGCCGGCGTCGGGCTGCCGCTCGGGAGTAAGCCCGCGGCTGCCACGCCGGCCTCGATGCGCGCCGCCATCAGGAAGATCGTCGGCGAGGCGCCGCTCAACAGGGGCAAGATCAAAATCGACGTGCCGGCGCTGATCGAGAACGGCAACGCGGTCCCGTTCACCGTGTCGTGCGAAAGTCCGATGACTGAGAGCGATCACGTCAAGGCCATTCACTTATTCACCGAGAAGAATCCACAGCCCAACGTCATCAGCGTGCAGCTCGGCCCGCGCGCCGGACGCGCGAGCGTGTCGACCCGCATCCGCCTCGCCGACACGCAGAAGGTCGTCGCCATCGCGCAAATGAGCGACGGCTCGTTCTGGTCCGACGATGCCGAAGTGGTAGTCACCCTTGCCGCCTGCCTCGAGGAAAGCTGATCATGGCGCGCGCCCTTATCAATGTCCCGCCCAAGGCCAAACGCGGCGAAGTCATCGAGATCAAGACGCTGATCTCGCACACCATGGAGACCGGCTTTCGCCCCGACAACACCGGCAAGGCCATACCACGCGACATCATCACCGACTTCGTGTGCAAATATAACGGACAGGAAATCTTCCGCGCCGAGCTGTTTCCGGCGATTGCCGCCAATCCGTTCCTGAGCTTCTTCACGGTTGCCACGGAAAGCGGCACGCTGAGTTTCGAATGGACCGGCGACAACGGCTTCTCGGCGACCGAGTCCGTCAACATCAGCGTCGAATGACGCGGGCAGCTTTTCTTTTGCTCACTGCCGTGTTGGCCGCCGCGGCGGCGGGCGCCGCGGAAATTCCGCCCGCCGAGCGCAAATCGGGCTACGACTTCATGGCGCGCGAGACGCGCGCGATGCAGGATGACGACACCACCAATCCGGCCATGCTGTGGGTGCTCGACGGCGAAACGCTCTGGCGCCGCAAGGAGGGCTCTACCGGAAAATCGTGCGCCGATTGCCACGCCGACGCGCGCACGAGCATGAAAGGCGTCGCGGCGCGTTATCCAGCCTTTGATGCGGCACGCGCCCGCCCGGTTGATCTGGGCGAGCGCATCAATATCTGCCGCACGGAGCAGCAGCGAGCGACGCCGCTTCCCTTCGAGAGCAAGGAGCTGCTCGCGCTTGCGGCCTATATCGGGCAGCAATCGCGCGGCATGCCGGTCGAGATCGCGGATGACGCGCGCACGCGTCCCTTCCTGGAAGCCGGGCGCGACATGTTCACCGGCCGCCAAGGCCAGCTCGATCTCTCCTGCGCGCAATGCCACGACGAGAATTGGGGGCAAAAGCTCGCCGGCGCTGCGATCCCGCAGGGGCACCCGACCGGGTATCCGCTCTACCGCCTCGAGTGGCAAACGCTCGGATCGCTGCAGCGGCGACTGCGCAACTGCCTGTTCGGCATGCGCGCCGTCTCCTACCCATACGGCGCGCCCGAATACGTCAACCTCGAGCTCTATCTGATG
>Ga0081540_1003809_pt1 | contig 11796 bp, 12 predicted proteins | sample TabmetS2T1R1_FD_71024 | JGI IMG/M metagenome (GOLD analysis project Ga0081540, IMG submission 71024) | Tabebuia heterophylla rhizosphere microbial communities from the University of Puerto Rico - S2T1R1 | ecosystem: Host-associated > Plants > Roots > Rhizosphere ...
CGAATGGCTGGCCGGCCGCGGCGTCGTGCATTTCGGCATCGACTCGATGCGGCCGGGGCCGGAAGGCAAGGTCAATTCGCTGGTGCACAAGGCCTGCCTCGATCTCGACATCACCCACATCGAGAGCCTGTGCAACCTCGAGGCGCTGCTGGGCGAGGGCCCGTTCACCTTCATCGGGCTGCCGCTGAAAATGCGCGAGGGAACCGCCTCGCCGATCCGCGCGGTCGCGGTGTTCGGGATGTAGTTGACTCGTCATGCCCGGGCAGAAGCGCGAAGCGCGTCTTCGCGCTAGGCGTCCCGGGCATCCACGTCTTCCTTTCTTTTTCACGGCAGCAAAGACGTGGATGGCCGGGACATAGGCGGAGCGAAGCGACGCCGTTCTTCGAACGGCTAGGCCCGGCCATGACGGAGAGAGGGTGCCGCGATGCAATGACGGAATGCCGGCATCAGACCGGTGTTAGCACCTTGCGGCACAAGCCGCGGCTGCCATACGCTGGCGGCAACAACAAAAGACGACCAGGGAGGCAACGAATGACTACACGTCGCGATTTCCTCAAGACGGCGGCTGCCGGCATCGTATTTTGCGGCTGCGGCATGGTTCACGGCGCTCACGCGCAGGCGCCACGGCAGAAACTCCCCGTCAGCGTCAACGGCAAGCGCATCAAGACCATCGACGTGCACGCCCATTGCCATTTCCGCGAGGCCGGCGCGCTGCTCGGCGATGAGGGGGCACGCATCCAGCTGCCGCCGGTCAACAACGCCGAGTCCGCCTTCATCGAGATCGAGAAGCGGCTCGCCGCGATGGATTCCCAGGCGATCGACATGGAAGTGCTGTCGATCAACCCGTTCTGGTACGGCAGGGATCGCGACCTCGCTGCGTCGATCGTGAAGGTGCAGAACGAGAAGCTCGCCGAGCTCTGTGCCTTAAAGCCGGATCGTTTTGCCGCCTTCGCCTCGCTCACCCTGCAGGCGCCTGACCTTGCCGTGCAGGAACTCGAGACCGCGGTGAAGAAGCAGGGATTGAAGGGGGCGGCGATCGGCGGCGTCGTCAACGGCGTCGAGTTCTCCGATCCGAAATTCCATCCTGTCTGGGCCAAGGCGGAAGAACTCGGCGTGCCCTTGTTCATCCATCCGCAGGGCGTGCCGGAACTTGGCAAGCGCCTGTCCGGCAATGGCTGGCTCGGCAACACCATCGGCAATCCGCTGGAGACCACGATCGCGCTGTCGCACCTGATCTTCGAGGGCACGTTCGACCGCTTCCCCGGGCTGAAGGTGATCGCAGCCCATGGCGGCGGCTACCTGCCGTCCTATGCCGACCGCTCCGATCACGCCTGCCTGGTCGGGCCGAAGGGCTGCAACGCGGAGATCAAGCTGAAGAAGAAGCCGACGGAGTATCTCAAGCAGATCTGGTTCGACTCGCTGATCTTCACCCCCGAGGCGATCCGCCATCTGGTGGCGCAGGTCGGCGCCAGCCAGGTCGTGGTCGGCAGCGACTATCCCTATCCCTGGGAGATGGCGCCGGTGGACCACATCTTTGCCTCCACCTCGCTGAGCGATGATGAAAAAGCCGACATTCTCGGCCGGACGGCGGCCAAGCTGTTCGGGATGACGGTGTAGGCGGTCGGGCCGCCATCGAACCGTTTGATGCGGCAAAATACCAATTCTGGAGGCCCGGACCAAGGGGCCTGCGCTTTGCCGCAGGCCCCTGTTCTGGTATCGAAGATGCCGAAAAAGCCATTGGATTGACGATGAATTATTACGTTGCGCGCGACCGTTCCCCGAAGCTGATGGCCCTACTCACCGCCGCGCTGCTCACCGTGCAGCCGGCGCTTGCCGCGGGCGAGGAAGGTGACGGCGCGCCGCGGGGGCCGGCGGTCACCGTGCTGAAGGCGGCCAAATACTGCTTCAACAACAATGTCGAGGTGTCCGGCATCGTGCTGGCGCGCGAGGAGACCTCGGTTCGCCCCGAGCGGCTCGGGGCCAAGGTCACCGAAATCATGGCCGACGCCGGCGACAGCGTTACCGCGGGCCAGGTGCTGGCGCGGATCAGCCCGCCCGAGGGCGGCAGCATCACGGTGCAGGCGCCGGTGGCGGGGCTGATCTCGCAGTCCACGGCGCAGATCGGCGGCATGGTCGGCGCCAAGGGCGAGGCGCTGTTCAACATCGTGGCGCGCAGCGAGTACGATCTCGTCGGCATGGTGCCGGTAAAGGACATCGCAAAACTGCAGGTCGGCCAGCCGGCGCGGATCAAGATCATCGGCGCGGGCGAAGTCGATGCGCGGGTGCGCCGCATCGCGCCGACCATCGAGCCGAACAGCCAGCTCGGCCAGGTTTTCATCGGCATCACGCCGGCGCGGCGCTTCCTGATCAACTCAAGCGGCCGCGCGCTGATCAAGACCGGGCAGAGCTGCGGCATCGCCGTCCCCCTCACCGCGATCCTCTACGGCAGCGCCGGCACCGTGGTGCAGGTGATCCGCCGCGCCCGGGTCGAGACGCGCCGCGTCGAGACCGGGCTGATGGCCGCGGGCCAGGTCGAGATCAAGGAAGGCCTGCAGGAAGGCGACATCGTCGTCGCCCGCGCCGGCGCGCTGCTCCGCGAAGGCGATCCGGTGCGCGCGGTGACCGCGGCTGCGGACGCGAAGTGACGCACACTGTCGTCCCTGCGAACGCAGGGACCCATACCGCGTGATCTATCGATGGATAACCGGTGGTCGAAACTCAGCGTCCTAGACAATGAGGTGACTGAGATCGCGCCATTCAAGGTTATCGCGCTCGATCAACTCGATTTTCCAGTCACGCTTCCAACGCTTTAGCTGCTTTTCGCGGGCAATCGCCTCTTCGGCGCGCTCGCAGGATTCGACATAGACGAGGCGGAAGACGCGGTATCGCCTGACGAAGACTGAGCCTTCGCCTTTGCGATGCTCCAGTCGTGTCCGAAGTGAATTGGTCACCCCGACATACAGGGTGCCGTGACGGCCACTTGCCAGAATATAGACGTGGTACATGCGGTGCCCCGCAAATCGCTGGAGCACTATAGCGCAAAATTACTGCGGCCTGTGGTTATGGGTCCCTGCGTTCGCAGGGACGACAGCTCGTTTGTGGCAACCTACGTCGCCAGCACGTGATCACCGATTTCGCTGATCTTGTTCACCCCGCACAGCCCCATGGTCGTGGTGAGCTCTTTCGCGAGCACATCGATCGCCTTGGCGACGCCTTCCTGCCCGGCGGCGCCGAGGCCGTAGGCATAGGCGCGGCCGATCATGCAGGACTTTGCGCCGAGCGCGAGCGCGCGCATCACGTCCATCCCGGTGCGGATGCCGCCGTCGAACATCACTTCCATCTTCGCGCCGACCGCATCGACGATTTCCGGCAGCACCTCGATCGACGATGGCGCGCCGTCGAGCTGGCGGCCGCCATGGTTGGAGACGACAAGCGCGCTCGCGCCGGTCTTGGCCGCGATCTCGGCGTCCTCGACGTCGAGGATGCCCTTGAGGATCAACTTGCCCGGCCAGATGCTGCGAATCCAGTCGATGTCCTTCCAGGTCAGCGAGGTGTCGAATTGCGAGGCGGTCCATTCCGACAATTTTGTGAGGTCCTCGGTGCCTTTGACGTGGCCGACGATATTGCCGAAGCTGCGGCGCTTGCCGCGCAGTATGCCGGCGACCCAGGTCGGCTTGCTCGCGAAGTCGAGCAGTTTTGACAGCGACCATTCCGGCGGCACGCTCATGCCGTTCTTGATGTCCTGATGACGCTGCCCGAGCACCTGCAAATCGACGGTCAGCACCAGCGCGCTGCATTTGGCCGCGACCGCGCGCTCGATCAGCGATTTGATGAAGCCGCGGTCCTTCATCACATAGAGCTGGAACCAGAATGGCTTCTGCACGGCGGCCGCGATGTCCTCGATCGAGCAGATCGACATCGTGCTTTGCGTGAAGGGAATGCCGGCGGCCTGCGCGGCGCGGCAGGCATGGATCTCGCCGTCGCCATGCTGCATGCCGAGCAGCCCGACCGGAGCAAGGATCAGCGGCATGGTGGCGCGCTCGCCCAGGATGGTGGTCGAGGTGTCGCGCTTGGAGACGTCGACGAGGATGCGCTGGCGGAACTTGATCGCCTGCAGATCCTCGCGATTGGCGCGCAGCGTCTCCTCGGCATAGGAGCCGCGGTCGCAATAGTCGAAGAACGCCTTCGGCACACGGCGCTTATGCAGCGCGCGAAGATCGTCGATACAGGTGATGTGCTTCATGAACGTTCCCCGGCCCGTCTCGTCTCGGAAGTCTTGCATCGGATGATTGAGGGGTCATCTAGCATGGTTGGATGCACAGCCAAATCGTTTGAGAGGAGGGCGCCATGACCAAGCCGCACACGGGACCTTCGCCGGAACAGCTCAAGGAGAAGCAGGCTCTCGATGACGCCCTGGAGGAGGGGCTGGAGGAGACCTTCCCGGGCTCCGATCCCGTCAACGTCACCCAGCCGCCGCCGAGCCGCGACGATGGCCATGTCAAGCGCTCGGGCTAGGCCGGGTTCCATCCCGATTTCGGGACTTCGGCAGGAAATATAACGTTAACAACCCCTTATCGACGGAGGGAGTACCCCTGTTCCGTAACGATTGATCACATTTTTTGAAGCCAAGTTGACCGCGTTGGGCTTATAAGACCTTCAGCAAATCAGGGATGCGGGCCCCGTCCGGGCAGCCCGTGGTTGTAGAGGGGATCCCTGGTTGTTGCGCTAGGGGACGATATGAGCCGCAAATATTTCGGGACGGACGGGATCCGGGGCCGCGCCAACGGACTGATCACGCCGGAGCTCGCGCTCAAGGTGGGCCAGGCCGCGGGCCTTGCGTTCCAGCGCGGTGATCACCGCCATCGTGTCGTGATCGGCAAGGACACCCGCCTGTCCGGCTACATGATCGAATATGCGATGGTCGCGGGCTTCACCTCGGTCGGCATGGACGTGCTGCTGGTCGGCCCGATGCCGACGCCGGCGGTGGCGATGCTGACCAAATCGATGCGCGCCGATCTCGGCGTGATGATCTCGGCCTCGCACAATCTGTTCGAGGACAACGGCATCAAGCTGTTCGGCCCGCAGGGCTTCAAGCTCTCCGACGACGTCGAGAAGCAGATCGAGCAGCTGCTCGACGAGCCCATCGAGAAGCGCCTCGCGCAGAGCGCGAGCCTCGGCCGCGCCCGCCGTATCGACGGCGTGCATGACCGCTACATCGAATTCGCCAAGCGCACGCTGCCGCGCGACCTCTCGCTCGACGGCCTGCGCGTCGTGGTCGACTGCGCCCACGGCGCCGCCTACAGGGTGGTGCCGGAAGCGCTGTGGGAGCTGGGCGCCGACGTGGTGCCGATCGGCGTCGACCCCGATGGTTTCAACATCAACAAGGATTGCGGCTCGACCTCGCCGGAAGCGCTGTCGAGGAAGGTGCGTGAGATGCGCGCCGACATCGGCATCGCGCTCGACGGCGACGCCGACCGCGTCATCCTGGTCGACGAGCGCGGCCATGTCGTCGACGGCGACCAGCTGCTCGCGGTGATCGCGCAGAGCTGGAAGGAAGACGGACGCCTGTCGCGGCCTGGCATCGTCGCCACCGTGATGTCCAATCTCGGCCTCGAGCGCTTCCTGAAAGGGCAGGGGCTCGATCTCGTGCGCACGCCGGTCGGCGACCGCTACGTGCTCGAGCAGATGCTGAGCGGCGGCTACAATCTCGGCGGCGAGCAGTCCGGCCACATCATCCTGTCCGACTACGCCACCACCGGCGACGGTTTTGTCGCCGCGCTGCAGGTGTTGGCGGTGGTGCAGAAGTCGCGCCGTCCGGTGTCGGAAGTCTGCCACCGCTTCGATCCGCTGCCGCAGATTCTCAAGAACGTCCGCCACAAGGGCGGCAAGCCGCTCGACGATTCCGAGGTGAAGTCTGCGATCTCCGACGGCGAGAAGCGCCTCAACGGCCACGGCCGCCTCCTGATCCGCTCCTCCGGCACCGAGCCCGTGATCCGCGTCATGGGCGAAGGCGAGGACCGCATCCTGGTCGAGGACGTCGTCGACACCATCGTCTCCGCGCTGGGGCAAGCGGCGGCGGCGTAAGGTCCTTCAAGCGTGAGCGGGGGTCCCACTCCACGGGCAGTATCGTAGGGTGGGCAAAGCGAAGCGTGCCCACGCGTCTGTCGCCGTATCGGAAAGTTGGTGGGCACGGCGCAAGAGCGCCTTTGCCCACACTACGATATCGGACGCCGGAGTGGGTAAGACCCACGCATTCCAGCCATTTGCGATTGGCGGTGGTTCCGTCACCGCGTGCATCGTAACTAACTGATGCGGCGGTTCGCCGCGCCCGCCGGGGTGCTTCATTGAACAAGCCTGTCGTCGTCTCTGAGGAAACGCTGACCGAGCCCGTCGTCGTCAGCGACGTCGCGCCCGTCGCCGCCAAGGCGGCCGCGGGGCCGGCCTATGTCGTGCTCGCCGGCATCAGCGTCTCGCACTTCCTCAACGACACCATGCAGTCGCTGATCGCCTCGGTGTATCCGATCCTGAAGGACACCTACGCGCTCGACTTCGCGCAGATCGGCATGATCACGCTGGCCTTCCAGTTCACGGCCTCGCTGCTCCAGCCGGTGGTCGGGCACTACACCGACAAGAAGGCGCAGCCTTATTCGCTGTCGATCGGCATGGCCTCGACCTTCTTCGGCCTCTTGCTGCTCAGCGCCGCGCACCAATATCTGGTCATCCTCGTTGCCGCCGCCTTCGTCGGCCTCGGCTCGGCGGTGTTTCATCCGGAGTCGGCGCGCATCGCGCGGCTCGCTTCCGGCGGCCGCTACGGCTTTGCGCAATCGGTGTTCCAGCTCGGCGGCAGCTTCGGCACCTCGATGGGACCGGTGCTCGCCGCGCTCATCGTCGTGCCGTTCGGGCAGGGCAGCATCGCCTGGTTCTCCTCGATCGCGTTCCTCGCGATCGTCATCCTCTGGCGCATCGGCCGCTGGTACGAGCCGCAGATCAAGGCGAAGAAGACGGTGGCAGTGCAGGTTCATCCGGACGCGCCGAGCTCGCGCCGCGTCGGCGTTGCACTCCTCGTTCTCGTGGCGCTGCTGTTCTCGAAGCAGCTCTATGTCTCGAGCTTGTCGAGCTATTACATCTTCTATTTGATCGACCGCTTCGGCGTGTCGACGCAGACCGCGCAGATCTATCTCTTCATCTTCCTCGCGGCGAATGCGGTCGGCGCGTTCTTCGGCGGACCGCTCGGTGACCGCTTCGGCCGCAAGATCGTGATCTGGATCTCGATCCTCGGCGCGCTGCCGTTTACGCTGGCGCTGCCCTATGCCGGGCTCTATGCGAGCGCGGTGCTGTCAGTGATCATCGGCCTCGTCATCTCCTCGACGACGTCGTCGATCATCGTGTTCGCGCAGGAGCTGGTGCCGCACCGCTTCGGCATGATCTCGGGCGTGTTCTTCGGCGTCGCCTTCGGCATTGGGGGCTTAGGCGCCGCCGTGCTCGGCAGGCTCGCCGACCACACCTCGATCGCGTTCGTCTATCAGGTCTGCGCGTACCTTCCGGCGATCGGCCTGCTTGCCGTGTTCCTGCCCAAACTGCCGCAGCACGCGCGTTAACAAAATCTATTCTGCTCTATTTCGGCTTCACCAATCGTTAGCAATTGCGGTCCTGAGCGCTGGCATTTCTGCAACGCTCGCGCCGCATCCGCGTGTGCAGTGAGAAAATATCAACCTTAAAAATTAGGGTTAAGTGGCGCTTAAGCATTTAGTGCCATCGTCCTCCCGTGAGTTTCCAGAACGTGGGGCGTCTGCATTTTGCCTCACCGGCCATAAGGACGAAGCCAATGCGTAGCGTTAAGTCTCTCCTTGCCGCGGGTGCGGCATCCCTGATCTCGTCGATGGCGTTCGCCGCCGACATGCCGATCGCGGCGCCGCCTCCCATGTACGCGCCGCCGGCTCCGCCCGCCGATTTCGGTGGCTGGTATCTCCGTGGCGACATCGGCATGACCAACCAGAGCGCCAAGAGCCTCGACAGCGCCTTGCCGGCTGGGTATTCGAAGACGACGGAGGGTCTCGGCTTCGACTCCTCGCCGCTGTTCGATCTCGGCGTCGGTTATCGCTTCAACAACTGGTTTCGTGCGGACGTGATCGGCCAGTACCGGGGCAAAGCCACCCTGCACGGCAGCGACACCGTCGTCGGACCCGGCTTCGTCGGCGTCAACAATTACAGCGGCAGCAAGTCCGAGTGGGTCGTCATGGCGAATGCCTATGTCGATCTCGGCACCTGGTGGTGCATCACCCCGTTCATCGGCGCCGGTGTCGGCGGCTCGTACAACAAGATCAGCGGCTTCCGCGACGACGGCGTCTCGTACAGCCCGGGCCTCAACAACAGCGTCGCTTACTTCGCCGACAACGGAAAGTGGAACTTCGCCTGGGCCGCCCACGCTGGTCTCGCCTACAAGGTCAATCCCGGGTTCACCGTCGAACTGGCCTACAGCTACATGAACCTCGGCGACGCCGCGCCCGGCAACTTCCATACATTCGACGGCCTCCAGTCGGGCCCGACCACGATCAAGATCAAGGAGCTCACCTCGCACGACGTCAAGCTCGGCGTGCGCTGGGATCTCAACAGCCCGCCGGTCTACGCGCCGCCGCCGCTCGTGACCAAGGGCTGATCCTCGAGCCTACCGGTTAAAGTCTCTTAACGGCGCGGGATCATCCCGCGCCGTTTTGCTTTGCGTTTTTTTCATTGCCTCGCGGCGCCGAAAAGCTCAGGCGCAACCATTGGTTAAGGTTAACGAGCCATGATCATGGCGAAAGTTCGAGTTCGATTTGGAGCGTTGCAATGCGTGGGCTTTTGTTGGCGGCGGCGATGTTGGGGACGGTGTCTGCCGCGCACGCGGCGGACATGCCGGATCTGCCGATCCTGCGCGGCAGCGTCACCGACGGTCTGTCGAGGACGAGCCACAATTGGGACGGCTTCTATGTCGGCGGCCACGCGGGCTACACGACCGATGCGACCGATTTCAGCCAGAGCGTGGTCGGCCTGACCAACTACATCTTCCGCGACAGCGTGCTTCAGGGGCCGACCTCGTCGTGGTCGCTGCTGAACAAGGCCAACACCCAGAGCGTCAATTTCGGCGGCTTCATCGGCCGCAACTGGCAATGGTATGATGCCATTCTCAGTCTCGAAGGGACCTACAGCGCCTTCAGCAACATGAAGACGTCGACGTCGGGGTCCAACTCGCTCACGATCGTCAATCCGCCCGGCGAAGTGCGGCCACCTGGCATCACCAACAATTACGGCGTGACCCTGACGGGCGCCGCGGCGGCGCAGGTCAAGGACATGGTCACGCTGCGAGGGCGCGTCGGTTGGGATGGCGGCGACTTCATGCCGTACGCCTTCATGGGCGCTGCCGTCGGGCGCATGGACGTCTCGCGCACGGTGACGAGCAATGTGACGTTGCGACAGGACGCCACGGTCACGGATGCATTCGGCAACGTCACGACCATCATCGGAACGACGAATCCCATTCCACAATGGTCGCAGACGCAGAGCCAGCAAAGAACCAACACCTTCGCGGTGGGCTGGACCGCCGGCCTCGGCCTTGAATACTGCATCTGGGACGGGCTGTTCGCGCGCATCGAGTACGAGTACGTCAGGTTCTCGCCCGTCATGAACACGTCGGTGACGCTGAACAACGCGCGCCTCGGGGTCGGCTACAAGTTCTGACACGGCCTCGCTGCGCCGCGGTTGACAGGCTCTCTTTGTCCTGATGCTCTGTCGTTCCAAAATGGGGCGGCCGCGATGAAGATCTACGGCGATAGCAATTCCGGCAATTGTCTGAAGGTGAAGTGGGTCTGCGACAAGCTCGCGGTGCCCTATCAGTGGATCGAGATCGACACGCGCAAGGGCGAGACGCGCACGCCGCAATTTCTGGCGATGAACGGCGCCGGCCAGGTGCCGACCGTTGCCTTCGATGACGGCCGCACGCTGGCGCAGTCCAATGCCATCATCCGCTATCTCGCCCGCGACAGCGCCCTGATCCCGCGCGACGCCTTCGCGGCGGCCAAGATGGACGAATGGCTGTTCTGGGAGCAGTACAGCCACGAGCCCTACATCGCGGTGTGCCGCTTCCTCATCGTCTATCTCGGCAAGAACGCCTCCGAGCTCGACCCTGAAAAGGTCAAGCGCGGCTATGCGGCACTCGACCGCATGGAGCAGCATCTCTCCGGCAGCCGCTTCTTCGCCGGTGACGCCATGTCGCTCGCCGACGTCTCGTTGCTCGCCTATACCCGCGTTGCGCATGAAGGCGGCTTCGATCTCGGTCGTCATGCGGCCATCCGCCGCTGGATCGGCGGGGCCGAGGCGTTTCTCGGCCTGCCGCCCGCGCGCTGACGCTGGAGCTTTCGACATGAACGACAAGTCCGTCTCCATCCGTCCCGCGCGCCGCGAGGACGTCGCGGCGATCGTTGAGATGCTCGCCGACGATCATCTCGGGCGCGGCCGCGAGCGCGTCGAAGATCCGCTGCCTGCGGCTTATTACGCGGCGTTCGAGCGGGTCGCGCGCGATCCGAACCTGACGCTCGTGGTGGCCGAGAGCGAGGGCAGGGTGGTCGGCTGCCTGCAACTCGCGGTGCTCGCAGGCATCAGCTCGCAAGGCGGCGTGCGCGGTCTGCTGGAAGATGTGCGCGTCGCCACCGATTGTCGCAGCCGCGGCATCGGCGAGCTGTTGGTGCAATGGGCCGTCGCGGAAGCGAAAGCGCGCGGCTGCAACCTGGTCGAACTGCTGACGCATCAGACGCGCGTCGATGCGCAGCGCTTCTACAAGCGGCTCGGATTTACAGCGAGCCATGTCGGCATGACTGTCCGCTTTTGAGGCAGCAGGAGCGTTTTCGAGCGAAGTGGATACCGGTTCGCGTCAAGAAAACGCGTCAATACAAAAATCCAGAGCCCCATTCCGATTGTATCGTAATGGGGCTCTGGTCGCGCGCGTTGCTTGATCAGCAAAATCGGATCGCGCATTCGTTCATCTTAACAGCTGATAAACTACCCGCCCGTCGTTCACGTTCCCTGAGGAACGAACGGTGCTAGGCAGCGTCAGACACCGGGCTCGGTCGGTTCGGGGATTTCGATGACAAGCTATTCCATGATCAAGGTCGGCAACGGCTACGTTGTGCAGGCCAATGACAAGTGCATTCTGAAAGTGAGCAGCCGCCGCCGCGCCGCGCAATTGATCAGCGAGGCCACGGACTTGCTGAATGCGCTCACGCCGGTTGAATCCCCCGATATCGCAGCCGAGCCGCCATCACTCCGCCGTGAGCCGCCGGAACTTTCTTGACTGCTCTGCCCGATTCCCGTATCAGCCGCGGCGGGACACCTCCCCCCAACGGGAGGCTTACTATCTGGAAGGGTAGATCATGACTGTAGCGAAGCCCGCTTCGCGGCCGACCGTGCCGCATTTCTCCTCCGGCCCCTGCGCCAAGCGCCCCGGCTGGAACGCCCAAAATCTCAAGGACGCAGCGCTCGGCCGTTCGCATCGCGCGAAGGTCGGCAAGACCAAGCTCAAGCTCGCGATCGATCTGACGCGCGAAGTGCTTGAAGTGCCCGCCGATTATCGCATCGGCATCGTGCCGGCGTCCGACACCGGCGCGGTCGAGATGGCGCTGTGGTCGCTGCTCGGTGCGCGGCCCGTCACCACGCTCGCCTGGGAATCCTTCGGCGAGGGCTGGGTCAGCGACATCGTCAAGGAATTGAAGCTCAAGGACGTCACCAAGCTCAACGCGGCCTATGGCGAGATCCCCGACCTGTCCA
>Ga0081540_1003810_pt1 | contig 11796 bp, 12 predicted proteins | sample TabmetS2T1R1_FD_71024 | JGI IMG/M metagenome (GOLD analysis project Ga0081540, IMG submission 71024) | Tabebuia heterophylla rhizosphere microbial communities from the University of Puerto Rico - S2T1R1 | ecosystem: Host-associated > Plants > Roots > Rhizosphere ...
GCCGCTGATCCGCCCGTTCGGGCCCACGGCCTGGAACGCAACGGGGAGGCTGCGCCCGCCGGAGCCGACGAACCAGAGCACATAGGTCTCGCCCTCGCCCGAGGGGCGCAGCCCTCGGATCGCGAGGTCGACGACGGGCTGGTCGGCGACCCGGACGATCGTCAGGCCGCCGCTCGCCTTCGAGCCGCCGACCGGAGTCAGCCTCACGGGCACCGCATCCTCCGGGCTCGCGGCGACGCTGGCGGTGTCCTCGCCACCGCCGCCTCCTCCGAAGGCGACCACCGCAAGGACCACCAGGAGCACCGCCGCGCCTCCACCCGCGATCAGCCAGAGCGCAAGGCGCCGGCGGCGGGAACCGGCGGGCGACCCGACAACCGATGGGACGGCGGGTGCCGCGACACCGTCGAGGACCGCCAGGCGCTGCCGGACGGCTTCCGGCGGAAGGTCCGGATCATGCTCGGGCTCGAGCGCGCTCGCGGCCTCATGCGCCCTCGCACGGATCTCCTCATCGCTCGTCCCGAGCACCTCGGCCACCCGCTCGTAGGTCTCCCCGCCGAGGAGCAGCCCGAGCAGGGCGCGCTGGTCCTCGCTCAGGGCCATTCTGCGGTCGCTGGGCTCAGCCCTTCTTGCCGGCGCCCTGGTTCGCCTGCGCCTGGCTCTGCGCCTGCTGGAGGAGCTGGTCGAGTCCGAGCTCGGAGATGCTCCCCTCGAGCATGGGCTCGCCGACGAACTGGACGACGCCCGCCGCCTTCTTTCCCTGCTGCTGCAGGGACTGCTGGACCTGCTGAGCCTCGGTGGAGGTGACCTTGGAGATCCGGATCGAGTCGAAGGCGGGCAGGAGCAGAACCTGCTGGGCGACGAGGGGGACGCCGCCCGTCAGGTTGCCGCTCGAGTCGACAGTCTCCTGGCCGAGCGGCAGAGACTGCGTGTCCGACTTGTAGAGCCACATCAGGTAGCGCTCGCCGTCGGCGCTCGGCTGCAGATGGACCGCGTTCGCCTGCAGCGCGAAGGTCGGGGCGGTCTGGGTCTGGCTGTTGGCGGCCTGTTGCGTCGCACCCAGAGTGATCTGACCACTGGGCGGGCAGTCCGCGTCCGCGGCGCTGCCGGTCGCCACGAGCTTGATCGTCGGCACGCCTGCCTGCTGGGCGGACGTCGTGTCGACGCCCTTGCAGTCGGCGCTGGCGCTGCTCCCGCCGCTGGTGGCCACGACGACCACGACGACGATCAGCGCCAGTGCGGCCGCGATTCCGACGATCAGCTGGGTCCGCCGCCTGCCGCTCCCCGCACCGAGCCCGCTGAAGAAGCCGGCGACGCGCGAGGCGAACCCGGGTCCCCTCGGCGGAGCCTCGGCTGCCGGCGACGCCGGCGGCGGAGTCTGTGGCGCGGCCGCCGGCGGGGGTGGCGGAGCCGCGGCCCTGCGGCCGCCACGCGGCTCCGGGATCTCGGGGAGATCCGCCGTCGGCGCGAGCAGGCGAAGGTTCTGGACGAGCCGCTGGGCCAGGGCGTTCGCGTCGGGGTCGGCCTGCAGCTGGCGCACAGCGTCCGCCCGGCCGATCGGGTCGGCCTGTCCAAGGAGGTAGTCGGTCAGCCCGACCTGAGCATCGGGGTCGGCGCCGCCGATCTCCTGCAGCGCCGAGCGCGAGCGGGAGCGAACCTCGGCGGCGTCCACGCCGAGCAGGGAGCCTATGTCGTCATAGCTCTGCCCGCCCTCGAGGAGGAGCTGGAGCATCGTTCGCTGTTCGTCACTGAGCGCCACGGGCGAGGAAGCGTAGGGCAGGGCGGGGATGCTTGATGCAGGTCTTATCCGGCTCTTAAACCGGGCTCAACGCGCCTGGCGAGGCGCGGATAGAAGGTGAGAAGGCCGTCCGCATCGAGCTCCAGATCCGCGCGGAAGTCCCCGTCCCGGCTGATGTAGCGGACCACGGAGCCGCCGTCCTCCGCCCGGAGGTGCTCGTAGCGCTGCGGCGACGCCTCGACGCGCAGAGCCGGAGTCGTCACGAAGGCCATCAGGAAGTCCCCCGACCCCGACGCCTGAAAGCCGCCCCTGAGGATGGGCATCGTGTTCGTCAGGGGCGAGTTCTGGATGTCGATGTCGAGCGCCTGCGTGAGGTCCGGGAGCGAGCCCTCCCAAGCGCCTCCCGGAACCTCGCCCTCGTCGTCCACGCTCGCGTCCCAGCCGCCGGAGCCATCGTGGCGCAGCAGCAGATGTCGCCGCCCCTGATCGGTGGTCGCGGTGAGCTCGAGTTCTCGAGTCACGAACCGCGGGGCCTCGAGCCGGTAGTCGACCCGAAAGGGAGCGGGATCGGCCCCGAACTGCGCTCCGGTCGCGCGCAGACCGCCGCCGCTGAGATCGACGGCGGCGAACTCGGTGAGCCACTCCTCGACGCCTGCCCAGAGGAGGAATCGCATGCCCGCACACTATGGTGCGGCAAATGGGGCAGTCCGAGACCGTTCCATCCGGCTTCGCAGAGGAGATCGGGATCGAGTGGCTGACCCTCGATCCGGATGGCGCCAGCGCGCGCATCGCGATCCAGCCGCGCCATCTGCAGCCCTACGGGATCGTCCACGGAGGCGTCTTCGCGGCGCTCGCGGAGAGCCTCACCTCGGCCGCCACCTACGACGCCGTCCGCGAGAACGGGATGGTCGCGATGGGCCAGGCGAACGACACGACCTTCCTGCGCCCGATCGCGAACGGCTACGCGACCGCCTCCGCAGCGGCCAGGCACCGGGGCCGCACCACCTGGGTCTGGGACGTCGAGATCGCGGACGACGAGGGCCGCGTCTGCGCCCTCTCCCGGGTGACCATCGCGGTACGACCCAGGCGCTAGCGAGGCAACGGCCGCATCGAGCCGAAGCGGTTGGTGATCGGCAGCCGCCGGTCGCGCCCGAAGGCCTTGGTGGAGACCCGGATCCCCGGGGGCGCCTGGCGGCGCTTGTACTCGGCGCGGTCGACGAGGCGAACGACGTCCATGACGGTCTCCTCCGGCAGTCCCTCGGCGACCAGGTCGTGGATGCCCTCGTCCCGCTCCACGTAGGCCTCGAGGATCCGGTCGAGCACCTCGTAGGGAGGGAGCGAGTCCTCGTCGAGCTGGTCCGGCCGCAGCTCGGCCGAGGGGGGACGTTCGAGGACGGAGTCCGGAATCAACTCCCGCCGTTCCTGGCGATCACGCCAGCGGACAAGGCGGTAGACGAGCAGCTTGAAGACGTCCTTGATCACGGCGAAACCGCCGGCCATGTCGCCGTAGAGCGTCGCGTAGCCGACGGAGAGCTCGCTCTTGTTGCCCGTGGTGAGCACCAGCCAGCCGAACTTGTTGGAGAGCGCCATGATCAGGTTTCCGCGGATGCGCGCCTGGATGTTCTCCTCCGCGAGCCCCGGTTCCCCGCCCCCGAAGGCGGGCCCGAGAGCGTCCCCGTACGCCTCCATGGCCTCCTCGATCGGGATCTCGATCAACTCCACCCCCAGGTTGGCCGCGATCCTCCTGGCGTCCGCCTGGGTCGCCTCGCTGGAGTTGGGCGAGGGCATGACCACGACCGTGACCCGATCGGGCCCGAGGGCATCCACGGCGATCAGCGCGACCAGCGCGGAGTCGATACCCCCCGAGAGGGCGACGACGACATGCTCGAAGCCGTTCTTCTCGACGTAGTCGCGCAGCCCGAGCTCGAGGGCGGCGTACACCTCGGCCTCCTCGCTCTCGCTCGGCTGGGCGATCCGCGGCTCCAGCGGCACTGAGGTGTCCGCCCCGCTGTCGAGCTCGGCCAGCGTCCTCACTCCGCGCCCCGCACCGGCTCCGTCCGTGCCGGCCAGGCCCGGTAGCGGCACATCGCAGACGAGCAGCTCGGGCCGGAACTCTGCGGCCCGAGCCAGAACCTCGCCTTCGGCCGAGACGACGACGCTGCCGCCGTCGAAGACGAGCTCGTCCTGTCCTCCGACCATGTTGCAGAGCGCGAACGCGGCCGCGTTGGCTCGTGCTCGCTCGACGACGAGGCCCTCGCGTGCCCGCCCCTTGCCGCGGTGGTAGGGCGAGGCGGAGGCATTGACCACCAGGCGGGCGCCGCCGGCCACCTCGTCGCTCTCCGGGTAGCCCGGGTGCCAGATGTCCTCGCAGACGGTGAGGCCGACGGGGGCCCCGTCCACCTCGATCAAGGACGCGTCCTGAGCGGGTTCGAAGTAGCGCCGCTCATCGAAGACGCCGTAATTGGGCAGGTCGCACTTGCGGTAGATCCCCTGCACCTCGCCCTCGGCGAGCACGGCGAGGGAGTTGTAGGCGGGCGGAAATGGGGGGTCGATCAGCGGATCGAAGTCCTCGAGCTCCTCCGGGGAGCGCTCCACCCGCTCGGGGAAACCGACCAGGGCGACGGTTCCCCGCACGTTCCGGGCGACCGCGTCGACGCCCTCGCGCACGGCTGCGAGGAAGTCCCTTCGCAGGACGAGATCCTCGGGGGGATAGCCGGAGACGCAGAGCTCGGGGAGGACGACCAGCTGGGAGCCGGCGTCGCGCGCGCTCTCGATCGACTCCGAGATCAGGCGGACGTTGCCCTCGACGTCACCCACAGTGGGATCGATCTGGGCGAGCGCCAGGCGGAACTTCATCGGCTCAGCCATGGCCCAAGTATGGCTTCATCCGCGTGCCTGGCTACGCTGGCGGCCGTGTTCCGGCAGGATCGCAAGCCTCCCCGGCGGCGCGGCGTGGAGCTGATGGAGGCTCACGTCGAGGATCTCTGCCGGGAATACGGAATCGAGCTCGCCGGCTCCTCGTCCCGCGGGCGCGCCATTCGCTGGCGGGGAGGCAGGCTCGAGATCTCGATCGCGCCGGTCCGCGGGCAGGTCTCGTATTTCATCGCCCTGCACGAGATCGGCCATCTGGTCGGGCGGGGGCGCTCCGCGCCCAGGCTCGAATCCGAGGCCAACGCCTGGCTCTTCGCCCTGGAGCACAGCGTCGTGGAGCCGACTCCCGCGACCCTTCGCTCGATCTCGCGCCGTCTCCGCGGCTACCTCGAATGGGCTCGCAACCGCCAGTACCGGCGCGTTCCACCGAGGATCCCCCCGCGCGACCACCCTTTCTGGTCGCTGCTCGAGCTGGCCTAGGCGGCCGGCTGGCGCGGACGCGCGAGATTGCTGACGATCAGCGCCACCACGGTCACCAGGTAGATCTGGCCGAGCAGCGCTTCCGTGATCGCGAGAGACCTCCCGAGGTTGCTCGCCGCCACCAGGTCGCCGTAGCCGACCGTGCTCAAAGTGGCATAGGAGAAGTAGAGGAAGTCGTCCCGGCCCGCCTGGTTGGGCGTGGTGAAGAAGTCGGTCGTGCCCACGTCCTGGATCACCCCGAAGGCGACGGCGAAGATCAGGCCGATCAGCAGGTAGAGGCAGAGCACGCCGAACATCGAGTGGATCGTCACCCCGCCCTCCTCACGGAACTGCTTGTAGACGCCGCGAGCCAGCGCCGGGGGTGTGAGGACGACGTAGAGCAGGGCGACGACCGCCGCGGTGCTGTTGCCGAACTGCCCGGTGCCGAACAGAGCCAACCCCGACCCCGCCACGCCCGTCACCGCCACCACGATGCTCAGCTGGATCACCCAGCGCGGCATCTTCGAGGCGATCACCGCGGCCACGAGCACCGCCGCCTGAAGCGACACGGAGACGAAACGCGCCGCGTCGCCCCGCGGCGCCGCCATGACGAAGAAGACGGCCACCACGATCAGGATCAGGACGTACCCGAAGCGGTAGTGGATCCGATGCACGGCGCCATCATCCCCGGCGCCGAGGACGAATCCTGGGATCAGTCGCGGGGCGTCAGCAGGACTTCGCCCGAGGATCGAGGCGCTTGTCGCGCTTCGCGCCCTCGAGCCGCTTGGGACCCGGCCCGCAGCTGATCTTCAGGTCGCGGCTGCGGTCGCGGGCGTTGATCCGGTCGATTCCGGTCTTGCCCTTCATCACGTCGTGCCCGGACCCGCCGCGGAGGAAATCGTCGTCCGGACCGCCGGCGAGGCGATCGTTCCCAGACTTGCCGAACTGCCGGTCCGCCCCGGGGCCGCCACGCAGGACGTCGCTGCCGTCCTTTCCGATCAGCAGGTCGTTGCCGTCGAACCCGAGCACCGTGTCGCCCCCGCCGTTTCCGACTTCGAGGTCGTTGCCGCCGAGCCCGACAAGCGTCTCCGGCGAGCGGTCACCAATGAGCACGTCATCGCGCTCCGATCCGAACTGAACCTCGACGTCGCCGTGCACCGTGTCGCGGCGGCCGCCCGTCTGGTCCTCGGGACCGCCATCGTTGAAGTTGCCGGAGCCGATCGTCACGTTGACCCCATTGACCCTCCCTGCATAGACGAGCGTGTCGACCTGGCTGCCGCCCGCGATGTCGTCCGCCCCGAACCCGCCGTCGAGAGTGTCCCCCCCGCTGCCGCCGCGGAGGTTGTCGGCCTGCGGCGACCCGGTCAGCAGGTCACCGCCGGCGCCGCCGTTCAAGGTTCCCTGCCCATGCACGTCGTCGTTGCCTGATCCGCCGCTGATCGTGCCGGGCGTATTGGCGCCGGTGACGTGATCGTTTCCCGAGCCCCCATCGACCGTCTCGGTGATCGTGCTGGGAATTGTGGCCGCGTCGAGCGTGATCGCGTCGTCGCGGTCGCCGGTCTGGACGACGATCGTCTTGATGCCCGTGCGGGGACAAAACGCGAAGTGTCCATCCACTGCAATGCAGGTTCCGCTCGGAGTCAGCGTCGCTGCGGTATCCCTGATGGCGTAATAGGCGTTCGCCTCGGCGTCGACGCTGACCGTGATCTGATTCACCTCATTGCCTGACTCGGCGACCCTCAATGTGTCTCCGCCGGTGACCGTCACAGTCGAGGCCAGGGCCGCGGGCGATGCGACCAGGATCGCGCCCAGCGCCGCGAGCGCGACTGCGCCTGCCTTCTTGATCGCTCCCTCAGGCATGCTTCCTGCCTAACAACACGGAGATACCCCAGAACGAGCGGTGTACACCGCTTGTGGGCGCCTTCAGGTTCGCTCGTAGCATTGCGGCGTGCTCTCAGAGCGAAATCTGCGCATCGCCGCGGCGGTCCTCTCCCTGGTCGGGATCGGCGTGGCGACGTACATCGCCATCGCCGAGAGCGGGGGTGGGGCCCCGAAATGTCTCGTGGGCGGGGGTGGCTGCGAGACGGTCGCCAACAGCAAATACTCCGACTTGGCCGGCATCAACGTCGCCGTGATCGGGATCGCCGGCTATGTGGTCCTGCTCGTGGCCGCCGCAGTTCCCGGTGATGCGGGCCGCCTCGGCGGCTTTTTGACCGCGCTGGTCGGCTTCGGGTTCAGCGCCTACTTGACCTATCTGGAGCTGTTCGTGATCGACGCGATCTGTCAGTGGTGCGTCGCGAGCGCGGTCCTGATGACCCTCTCCTTGGCGGTGGCGGCCACGCGCGCCTTCCTCTACTCGGGGAGTGAGCTCGCAGCCCCGCAGATACAGTCTTCGCATGGAAGGTAGGAAGCAGGAGCGCCAGCGGCTACGGGCGCAACGCCAGGCGGCCGAGTCGCAGGAATCGAACTCGCTCGCCCGAAAGCGCCGCCTCCAGTACCTGATCATCGCCGGCTTTACAGCCGTGGCCGTGATCGTCGCCCTGATCGTGATCAGCCAGTCGGGCGGGAGCGACGACGGGGGAGGGGGGACGCCCTCGAACATCGCGGGAGCGCAGCAGGTGAACGCGGAGCTCGGAGGCGTCTCACAGAGTGGGGCGGTGATGGGGGATTCGAACGCCCCGGTGACGGTCACCGAGTACGGGGATCCACAGTGCTCCTCGTGCAAGTTCTTCTCGGAGAAGGTGGCGCCCGATCTGATCTCGACCCAGGTCAAGCCCGGCAATGTCAAATACGAGTTCCAGCCCTTCCTGATCATCGGCCCGGATTCCAAGCCGGCGATGAAGGCAGTGTTGGCCGCCGGTGAGCAGAACCGCTTTTGGAACTACCTCCAGCTCTTCTACCTGAACCAGGGTGGGGAGAATTCGGGTTACGTCACCGACGACTTCCTCACCAGCATCGCCAGGGGCGCAGGTGTCCCCGACGTCGATAAGTGGAATACGGATCGTGACGATTCGAAATGGGACAGCGTGATCCAGCAAGGCTCGAGCCAGGCACAATCCTTCGGCTTCACCGGTACCCCGTCCATCGTGGTCCAGGGGCCGAAGGGCCAGAAGGCCATCGGTGGCTCGACGATCCCGACCCTCGAGGAGATCCAGTCCGCCATTCAGCAGGTGAGCTAGCCCCATGCGCATGCTGGTGATCACGGCCGACGACTACGGCTACTGGCCCTCCTACAACGAGGGAATCCTGGAGGCGGTCGAGATGGGCGGGCTCGACTCCGTCAGCGCGATGGTCGAACGCGAGTACTGCGAGCCCGAGCCGCTGCTCGAGAGCGGGGTGGAGATCGGTCTGCACATCGAGTTCGAGGGCCGCTGGGGCCCGCGCAGCGGCGCACCCGCCCGCACCGCGCTGCGCGTCCAGCTGGAGCGGTTCGGCGATCTCTTCGGCCGCTGGCCGTCGTTCCTCAACGGTCACAAGCACTGCCACGCCCGCCCCGAGCTCGCGACCCCGGTGCTGCAGACGGCACAGCAGATCGGCGCGCCCGTCCGGTCGGTGAACCCGGACCACCGGCAGTGGCTCCGCGAGCGAAACATCGACACCCCCGACCTGCTGATCGGGCGGACGGAGAGCAAGCAGGCCGCCGAGCCGCCCGAGGTCCGAAACCCTCCCGAGGGCGTCACCGAGTGGATGGTCCACCCGGGCCACCCGGACGCGGATTCGGGCTCGAGCTATGACCTCGCTCGCCGGGAGGACCTCGGCCTCCTCCAGAAGGTGATGCTGCGCGCCCGCTTCGACGAGCCGGTCTGGGGCGACGCCGAGCGCGTCACCATGAAGGGGGCCTTCGCGCAGGAACGCGCCGAGAGCTGAGCTCCCGCGCCGCCCGGGGCTAGCCGGCCGGAGACTCCTCGCGCTCGCTGCCGCCGTTCTTCCCGGCCGCCTCCGCGCCGGGGCGGGGCGCGAAACGGCGGAAGAAGCCGGGGCGCCCGCCCGCGGCCTCGATCAGCTCGTCGATCGAGGCCTCGAGATCGAGGGCCAGGTCCTCGAGATCGGGCATGCCGTCGTAGTCGCCGATCAGGCCGAAGTTGACCTGTCCGTCGTAGCTCATGATCCCGATGCAGACGCCCTGGTTCTTCGCCAGCGGGACCATCGGGAAGACGCGCTCCATGCGGCGGCCCATCAGATACAGGGGGAATTGTGGCCCGGGGATGTTCGTCACGACCAGGTTGAAGAAGCGCTGACGCGACTGCAGGCGGGCCGCCTGCCCGGCGATCGTCGGCGGAGCGAAGTCGGCGAGCTGGGTGAGGATCGAGGCGCCGACAGCCTGCTTGGACTGCTTCAGGTCTCCCATCGACTGGCGGACGATCTCCATCCTCCGCTTCGGGTCCTCGCACCAGACCGGCAGCGTCGCCATCATCGCCGTCACCTGGTTGCCGAGGGTGCCGCGCTGGTCGGTGGTGCGCACGCTGACCGGCACCATCGCCCGCAGCTCGAGGCCGACCGTGGGGTGCCCCCGAGATCGCAGGTAGCGGCCCAGGGCACCCGCTACCGCGGTGAGGATGACGTCGTTGACCGTGCCCCCGAGCTCGTTCTTCACCTGCTTCATCTCCGGCAGCGAGGCGCGGACCCAGGCGAAGCGGCGGTGGGTGCCGATGTCGAAGTTGAAGGGGCTCGTCGGCGCGCCCATGCCGGTCCAGGCGAACGTGCCCGCCGCCAGGGCGGCGTCCGTGGCGCTCCGGAGGGCACGCCTCGGCCCACGGCCGATCCGGCGGAGGCCGCGGGCGATCTCCCGGGGGTAGATCGCGCGCTCCACGAGCGCCTCGCCGAGCAGCTGGGCTGCGTTCGGCTCGGGGCGGGGGACCCATGGCTCGGGCTCGACCGGGGTTTCGGCCGGGTCCTTCTCGGCGTCGAACAGCACCGTGGTTATGTCAACCCCGGAGACGCCGTCGACCATCGCGTGATGCGTCTTGCCCACGATCGCGAAGCGGCCCCCCTTCAGCCCCTCGATCAGCCAAAGCTCCCACAGCGGCTTCGAGCGGTCGAGCTGCTGCGAGAAGATGCGGCCGGCGAGGACGCGGAGCTGCTGCTCGGATCCCGGCGCCGGGAGCGAGGTGTGGCGGACGTGGTAGGCGAGGTTCAGGTGCGGGTCGTCGACCCAGACCGGGCGACCCTGTCCGAGCGGCACGAAGCGCACCTTCTGCCTGAAGCGGGGAACCAGGTGGAGCCGTGACTCGATGTGGTCGCGGAAGTCCACGTATGGCGGGGCCGGCCCCTCGAACAGCGTCGTGGAGGCGACGTGCATCTGGGTCCCGTCCCGCTCCAGGTGCAGGAACGAGGAATCCAGGCCTGTCAGGCGGTCAGCCATCTCGTTGATGGTCGCATACCAACTGTGAGCAAGCTCACACACGTTCGCACTTGGCGCTCTACCCTGGTCGGCCGATTAGTCGCCAAACAACCCGCCTAATCGCGTTGACGGACATCGCGCGAGCGGGGGACCCACTTCCCGGCATCCACTGAGGGCGCCGGCGCCGGCACCACTGACAGGGGGCCGGCCGGGGCGAATGGAGCGGTGATCCGTTCCTAGCGGCACGTCTCATCCGTCGCGAGCCCGTCAGCTAACCCCGTAGGCGAACAGAGAGGCAAGGTGTATTGCTTTGCGTCGCTTCCGTTGGAAGCGGAGGCGGGCCGCGCTCGTGCTGCTGCCCGCCATGGGAATGATGATCACAGCAGGAATCGCGGGGGCCCAGGACACAACTCCGGGACTCACCGGGAGCGGCCCTGAGGCGAGCGCCGCAAGCGCCCCGTCCGCGGTGAAGCTGCAGGGCGGGCGCAACGTCATGGCCCAGAGGACGGTCAAGTTCCGGGGCCGCGTGGCCCCGGGCGGGCGCCACCGCGTCGTCGTGCGAGTGGGGGGCAGCAAGCTCCGCACGCACAGCCGCGGCAACGGCACCTACAGGGTCAGCTGGCGCGCACCGCGAGCCGGGGTCTACACGGCGCGCGCTCGCGTGTCGGGGACGCCGGTCCGCTCCAAGCGGGTCCGCGTCAATGCCTACCGGCCCGCCGCGGCCTCCTATTACGGCCCCGGGCTCTACGGCGGGGCGCTCGCGTGTGGCGGGACCCTGACCCCGGGCAAGCTGGGCGTCGCCAACAAGACGCTCCCGTGCGGCTCGAAGGTCACGCTCCGCTATCGCGGTCACACGGTCACCGTGCCGGTGATCGACCGTGGCCCTTACGCGGGGAACCGTGAGTACGACCTCACGGCCGCCACGAAGGCGAAGCTCGGCTTCCCCTCCACGGGGACCGTGCTCACCACCCGCTAGCTGATCCCGCGGCCGCGCCGGCCGTCGCCCAGGCGGCGGCCGGCGCGAGCCCGCGGCTCAGCGCCTGCGCTTCTTCTTCTTGCAGTGAGGCTTGGCGGCGGCGTGCTTCTTGTGCTTCCTCGCCTTCGGCCGTCAGACGGCGAGCTGGCCGGGCTGGTGCGTGACCTCTTCGCTGACGAGCCCAGCCACGCCGACGCCCACTAGGCGGACCGGAGTCTGGGGATCGAAGCGCTCGAGCAATTCGAGAGCGGTGTCGGCAACGGTCTCCGGGTCGGCCGTGTGCGCGGGGAGCGTGCGCGAGCGTGTGTATGTCTTGAACGGCCGCAGCCTGATCTTGAGCGTCACGGTCCGGCCGCGGCGGCAGTTCGAGCCGAGGCTCTCGCAGACCGACCGGGCGAGACGGTCGACGGTGTC
>Ga0081540_1003811_pt1 | contig 11795 bp, 13 predicted proteins | sample TabmetS2T1R1_FD_71024 | JGI IMG/M metagenome (GOLD analysis project Ga0081540, IMG submission 71024) | Tabebuia heterophylla rhizosphere microbial communities from the University of Puerto Rico - S2T1R1 | ecosystem: Host-associated > Plants > Roots > Rhizosphere ...
GCAGCACCCGGCGGAGATTCTGGAAAAAACCTTCGAGGAGATCGAAGGTTACGATGAGATGATCACGCTGCGCGGCATCCGCTTCGAGAGCCACTGCGAGCACCACATGGCGCCGATCATCGGCCAGGCCTGGGTCGCCTATATTCCTGATGGCCGCGTGGTCGGGATCAGCAAGCTCGCACGCGTGGTCGATATCTATGCGAGGCGCCTCCAGATTCAGGAGAAGATGACGGCGCAGATCGCCAACACCATCAACGAAGTCTTGAAGCCGCAAGGGGTGGGCGTCATCATCAAGGCGACGCATCATTGCATGACCACCCGCGGCGTGCACAAGCCGGGCACCGATCTCGTGACCAGCCGCATGCTGGGCTGCTTTCGCGACAACGCCCTGACCCGGCAGGAATTTCTGGGAATGGTCGACTGACGCAGAACCCTGCAGCGGAGGAAGACATGGCCGATCAACAATCTGCCCCTGCCGGTCCCGATCTCTCCAAGGGCGTTTCCTTGAGCGAATTCTCCGGCGCTGCCTTGCTTGGCCATGTCGGCGACCAGGACGTGGTGCTGGTGCGCGCGGGGGCGGAAATCTTCGCTGTCGATGCCCATTGCAGCCACTATCACGGGCCGCTCGCCGAAGGCCTCGTTGACGGCGAGACCATCCGCTGCCCGTGGCACCATGCCTGCTTCGATGTGCGGACGGGCGAGGCGACGCATGCGCCGGCCTTCAATCCGCTCGGGGTGTGGAAGGTCGAGCGCGACGGCGAGAGGATTTTCGTTCGCGGGAAATGCGATCAGCCGAAGCCGCGCGTGAAAGGTCCGCGCGACGCGCCCGGCAGGATCGTCATCGTAGGCGGTGGCGCGGCGGGCTTCGCCGCAGCCGAGATGCTGCGGCGGCAGGATTATCGCGGCAGCGTCGTGATGCTGAGCAGTGAGACCTCGCCGCCGGTGGACCGGCCCAATCTCTCCAAGGATTATCTGGCCGGCAGCGCGCCGGAAGACTGGCTGCCGCTGAGGCCGGATGAGTTTTACGCCGATCAGGGAATTGACCTGAAGCTCAAGACCGAGGTCCTCTCGATCGACCCCCGCGCGCACAACGTGGTGCTGGCTGGCGGCGAAACCATCCCCTATGACCGCCTGCTGCTGGCGACCGGCGCCGAGCCGGTGCGGCTGGCGATCCCCGGGGTCGATCAGCCTCATGTTCACCTGTTGCGCTCGCTGGATGATTGCCGCGCGATCATCGCGTCCGCCGATGGCGCCCGACGCGCGGTCGTCATCGGCGCCAGCTTCATCGGGCTGGAGGTGGCGGCGGCTCTGCGGGCCCGCGACATCGAAGTCCACGTCGTCGGGCTGGAGCAGCGGCCGATGGAGCGCGTGCTCGGCGCCGAGATGGGGGATTTCGTTCGCGCTCTGCATGAGGAGCATGGCGTGATCTTCCACCTCGGCGATACCGTCACAGCGATTGAAGGCAAGCGCGCCACGCTGAAGTCCGCTGGCGCGATCGAGGCCGACGTCGTGGTGGTCGGTGTCGGCGTCAAGCCGCGGCTCTCGCTGGCCGAAAAGACCGGGCTTGCGATTGACCGGGGTGTCAAGGTCGATGCGTATCTCGAAACCAGCGTGCCCGGCATTTTCGCCGCCGGCGACATTGCGCGCTGGCCCGATCCGCATTCCCAAGAGAATATTCGTGTCGAGCATTGGGTCGCGGCGCAGCGCCAGGGGCAGGCTGCCGCACGCAACATGCTCGGTCACCGCAAGCCATTCGACGACGTGCCCTTCTTCTGGAGCCAGCACTACGACGTCCCGATCAATTATGTCGGCCACGCCGAGAAATGGGACGAGATCGCCGTCGAGGGCAGCATCGCGGCCAAGGATTGCCTGGTCCGCTACATCGGCGGCGGCCGCGTGCTCGCAGTGGCGTCGATCTACCGCGATCTGGCCAGCCTGCAGGCGGAGGTGGCGATGGAGCGGGAGGTGGCCTGACAGTCCGGTTGGGCTCGTGTACCGCGCCCCGATACCTCCACTTCGTCATGCCCGGGCTTGTCCCGGGCATCCACGTCTTTAAAACTACCCGAAGAAGAAACGCGGATGGCCCGGACCCGGCTACGCCAAGGCTTCGCCGGGTTGACAAGACTCGCCCGCCGAAGCTGTAGCGAAGGTGGGACAAGCCGGGCCACGACGAAGGGATCGACGCCAGGCGCCATGCTGACCGAAGCCAAAACCTACGACGAGCTCTACAGTAATTTCCGCTGGGACATCCCCGCGCGCTTCAACATTGCGACGGCCTGCTGCGATCGCCATGCCGACGGCTCCGGCCGCCTTGCGCTGCTTTATGTCGACGAGGACGGCGGCACCACGCGCACCTCGTTCGACGAGGTCGCCGACGCCTCGCGCCGCTTTGCCAATGTGCTCAAGGCCGATGGCCTCGTGCGCGGCGACCGGGTTGCGGTGTTCCTGTCGCAATCCCTGGAATTGCCGATCGCGCATCTCGCCGCGTTCCGGTCGGACATGATCTCGATCCCGCTGTTTGCGCTGTTTGGCGAGGACGCGCTGGAATTCCGCCTGTCGAACTCGGAAGCGAAGGCTATCGTCACCGACGAGGGCGGCTGGGAGAAGCTGAAGAAAATTCGCGACCGGCTGCCGGCGCTGAAGAACGTCTACATCGTCGGCGACAGGACGCCTTCAGGCACCAAGCCGTTCTGGGCCTCGCTCAAGGCGGCTTCGCCCGACTTCTCCACCGTCGATACGTCCTGCGACGATCCCGGCCTGATCATCTACACCTCGGGCACCACGGGAAATCCAAAAGGCGCGCTGCACGCGCATCGCGTCGTGCTCGGCCACCTGCCCAATGTCGAGATGTGCCACAACTTCCTGCCCAAGCCCGGCGATCTCATGTGGACGCCGGCTGACTGGGCCTGGATCGGCGGCCTGATCAACGGCCTGTTCGCCTTCTGGTATCACGGCATTCCCATGGTCGGCCATCGCGCGCGAAAGTTCGAGCCGCAAGCTGCGATGGAGCTGATGGCGAGCCTGAATATCCGCAACGTTTTCCTGCCGCCGACCGCGCTGAAGCTGATGCGGCAGGCGAACGTCAAACATCCCGGCGTCAGGCTGCGCAGCATCTTCACCGGCGGCGAGTCGCTCGGCGGCGAGCTGCTGGGCTGGGTGCGCGAGACCTTCGGCGTCGATGCGCATGAAGTGTTCGGCCAGACCGAGTGCAATCTCGTGATCGGCAGCAATGCCAATCTGTTTCCGATCCGCCCGGGTGCCATGGGCCGGGCCACGCCCGGCTTCGACGTGCGCATCGTCAACGACAAGGGCGAGGAGCTGCCGCGGGGGCAGCGCGGTATCGTCGGCGTGCGCCAGCCGTGCCCGTGCACCATGATCGAGTACTGGCGCAATCCGGATGCGACGGCCAAGAAATATGCCGGCGAGTTTCTGCTCACCGGCGATCTCGGCGTGCAGGATGAGGACGGCTATTTCTGGTACGTCAGCCGCGAGGACGACGTCATTACCACGGCCGGCTACCGCGTCGGCCCCTCCGAGATCGAGCACACGCTGATGAAGCATCCGGCGGTGGCGATGGCGGCCGTGGTCGGCATTCCCGATCCGATCCGCACCGAATCGATCAAGGCCTGGATCGTGCTGCGGCCGGGCTTTGCCGCCGGCGATGCGCTGGCGCGCGAGATCCAGGAATTCGTCAAAGTGCAGCTCGCCGCCCATGAATATCCGCGCTTTGTGCAGTTCGCCGAGACCCTGCCGATGACGGCCACCGGAAAAGTACTGCGTCGCGAATTGCGGGCATTGGGGTAGACTTGCGCTATGTCAAAGCCCGGCAGGCCCGGCGTGCGTAGGACTTTGCTCTCACGGAGCCAAAAACATGAACGATTACAGTTTCCTCTCGCTGCCCGAGCTTAACAACCGCATCGCGATTGTGCGCGACAACATCAGGCAGTTGACCGAACAAGCCACCGGATCGTCCGGCGCGTTCAATGAGGAACGGACGGCGGCGCGCATTGAACAGCAGCAAGCCGAGCTCGAGGCGTTGATCACGGAGCGGGAATCGAGGGACAAGAAGTAGGGTCCCGGATTCAGGCGGACTCGACGCGGTAGGAAAATGCCAAGCACCACTTCTCGCGCCGCGGGCCTGCACCGCGCCTCGCTCAAGAAGCTCCACGACCTGGATGCAGCCCTGGAGCTCATGTATTACGGCTGGCGCGGCATGACGCTGGCTGCGGACCAATATCTTGCCACGCTCGACCTGTCGCGCGCCCACCACCGCATTCTCTATGTCGTGGCGCGACAGCCCGATATCTCGATCGGCGCGCTGATCGAAACCCTCGGCATCTCCAAGCAGGCGCTGAATCGACCGCTCAGCCAGTTGCTGCAGCGCAAGCTTGTGACGGCGATGCGCTCGCCCGAGCAGCATCGATCCAAGCTTCTGCGGCTGACGGAGGAGGGGAGGCGCGTAGAGCAGCGGGCCTCCGGCCACGAACGCAAGGTGATGCGCGAGGCGTTCGATCGGGTCGGACCGCCGGGTGCGGCGGCATGGGTGGCCGTCATGGAAGTCATCGCCGACAACAATTGATCGTCTTAAGGTCAACATAGTTGACGTTATGATTTCGCCATGTCATCCTTCCTCCCCTTGAACGACGGGAGGATGAGATCATGGGCGGGCGGGCAATGGACCGGGCCAGTGCCGGACGCTTCGTCGAGGCGTGGTGCGCGAACTGGCGCAAGGTGGATATCGACGCCGTCGTTGCACACTTCGCCGAAAGCGCGGAGATGCGCAGCCCTCTGGCGCTCAAATTGACGGGATCTCCGGTCGTGGCAGGCGCCGGGAATATCCGGGCCTACTGGCAACGGGCTTACGGCGGCATCGAGAGCGCGGACCTCAAGATCCTGTCCTGGAGCTGGGATGATACAAGCGCTCGCCTTACGGTCTGGTGGCAGCTCGGCGACACCCGCGCCAGCGAGTTCATGGATTTTGACGGCGACGGCCGTGTGATGCGCAGCGAGGCGTTTTACGGAAAGTAGCCAGGATTTTCGGACATGAGATTTTCGGACTTCGTCCTGCTCCTGAACACGCTGTGGTTCGGCGGCGCATTCATCCAGTTCAGCATTGCTCAGCACAATACGCTGAAGATATTGGTGCCGCGCGAGGAGCGGGGAAATCCGATTGCGCCCACCTTGTCGGCCAGCGTCGCGTTCCTTGGCGCGATCAATCTTCCGATCGGCCTGCTGTCGCTCTATCTCCTGCTGTTCCGGCCGGCCTTCTTCGGGGGGATCGATGCACAGCTTGCGCTGTTTGCCTTCTTCTCCGCCTGTCACTTCAGTCAGTTTGTCTACAATCTGCCGGTTCTGATCCGCGGCGGCCGGATCGGCGTGGCCTATTGGCCGGTCCTGAAGGGCCCGATGCTGCGGATTTTTGTCATCGACGCCGTGCTATTCGCGGCGAATCTGCTGGCGGCTCTCCTGCTGGTGGCCCGCGCCTGACGGCGATGCCGATTTGACCGAGATCAACACACCGCCCGCGTAGCCCGGCACCATCTGCCCCGACGATTTGGGGAGGGAGCCGATGTCGATCTCCGGCAAGACCGATCCGGTGGTGCGGCCGATCGCGGCGGCGGACATTGCAGAAGCGCTGGGGCAGGGCTTGCGCGATTTCCAGGCGATGCCGCTCTACGGGCTGATGTTCGGCGCGCTCTATGCCGCCGGCGGCATCCTGATCGTGCTCAGCCTTACGGCGTTCGGCATGGTTTATCTCGCCTATCCACTGGCCGCGGGCTTTGCGCTGATCGGCCCGTTCGTCGCCACCGGGCTCTACGAGATGAGCCGGCGTCGCGAAAAGGGCGAACCGGTCACGCTTGTCGCCATCTGGAGCACCGTGCGTTCGCGCGCCGAGATCGGCTGGATGGCTTTCGTTACGGTCTTCATCTTCCTGATCTGGATGTATCAGGTGCGATTGCTGATCGCGCTCTTTCTCGGCATCGGCGCCTCGTTTTCCAGCCTGCAGCAATTCATCACCGTCGTGCTCACCACCAATGAGGGGCTGCTGTTCCTCGCGATCGGTAACGCGGTGGGCGCGGCGCTTTCCCTTGTGCTGTTTTCGCTGACGGTGGTGTCGTTCCCGCTGCTGCTCGACCGCGACGTTGATTTCGTCACCGCCATGGTGACCAGCGTCCGCGCCGTGGTGACGAGCCCGGTTCCCATGATCGGCTGGGCCGCCGTCATCGTCGTGCTGCTGATCGTCTCCTCGATCCCGTATTTTCTCGGCCTGCTGGTGACGTTGCCCGTGCTCGGCCACGCCACCTGGCACCTTTACCGCCGCATCGTGGCGCCAGCCACGTAGGGATTGTTACGGCGTCTTGATTCCCATCGCCTTCAGCGCGGCGAGCATGCGCTGCGGCGGCTTCATCGGGATCGTCATTGCGCTTCCGGTCTCCAGCACGCTCTTCAGGTTGGAGAGAATGGCGGGCCAGCCTTCCCGGCCGCCGGACAGGATGTCGTCGCTGATCGGCCGGTCGTGCGATTGCAGCATCGTCAGCTTCACGTTCTGGCCGGCTGGTTCAATCTCGTAGGTGACGAGCGTCGGTCCGAGCTTCTCGACCAGTTCCGGCCAGTTGACGTTCCAGGTGACCGTGAGCTTTTTCGGAGGATCGCATTCGATCACCTTGCCGTCGATGTGCACCGAACCGTCAGGCGCGCGCGCAATGAAGGCGCCGCCGATCTTCAGGTCGGCTTCGACTGCAAAGCCGGAAAAATACTTCTCGCTGAACTCCGCCGATGTCAGCGCCTGCCATACCTTGTCCGGCGTGGACGCGATGTAGATCGTGTAGACGATCGCCGGTTTGAATCTGGTGATATCCATCAGCGGAACTCCAACTTAACTCTCGTCTTCCAGTCTTCTCTTCAACTCGCCGAGCGCGACAAGTTTCGCGCGATCGAACTTCCTGATCCAGCGTTCGCCGATCTGGTGGATCGGCACCGGGTTGAGGTAGTGCAGCTTCTCTCGCCCATGTCTGATCGTGGTGACGAGGTTTGCTTCCTCCAGGATCGCAAGATGCTTGGTCACGGCCTGCCGCGTCATCGCAAGACCGTCGCACAGCTCGTTCAGCGGCTGGCCGTTTTTGGCGTGAAGCCGGTCCAGCAGCGACCGTCGTGACGGGTCCGCCAGCGCCTTGAAGACTTCATCCATACGCGGACAATAGGCAACCAAAAGGTTGCATGTCAAGAGCGTGTGTTCTGCCTCGGCTTGCCTCGTGTTACCGTTCGCTCAGCCGGCGACAGACCGGTTCCGAAAACAACGGGGTGGAACACATGTGGGGCTACGTCAGGGGCGGGACGATTGTTGCGGCATGTTTGCTTGCAGGACTTGGTGAAGCCTCCGCAGAGTCGCAGAAGATCGGCGCGCCGCCGGAGGCGCTGAACATGCGCCTGGTGGGCAGCAACGATCTGCAGGCGCGCAGCGCCTATCAACCGACCATCCATCGCCAGGGCGAGCGCTGGATCGCCTATATCGGCCATCACGGCGGCACCGACGAGACGCCGGCGCCGGTCAATCCGCAGACCGGCAAAGCCGAGCCGAATGGCACCTCGATCGTCGACGTGACCGATCCCGCCCAGCCGAAATATCTGCGGCACATTCCCGGTCAGGAAGGCAAATACGAATCCGGCGGCGCGCAAATGGTGCGCATCTGCGACGGCAAGGCCTTGCCGAAGGGCGACCGCAACGCGGTCTACATGCTGCGCACCTTTGGCGGAGAGGCGCATGAGATATGGAATGTCGCCAACCCCGAGAATCCCGTGCTGATCACCCGCATCGAAGGGCTGAAGGACACGCACAAGAACTGGTGGGAATGCGACACCGGCATCGCCTTCCTCGTTTCCGGCGCGCCGGATTGGCGGACCCGCCGCATGACGCAGGTGTACGATCTCTCCGATCCCGCCCATCCCGTGAAGATCAGGGATTTCGGCCTGCCGGGACAGGAGCCGGGTTCGACCGGCGCGGTGCCGACCGAACTGCATGGTCCGATCTCGACCGGGCCGGCGGGCAACCGCGTCTATTTCGGCTATGGCACCAACAAGGGCGGCTTCCTGCAGATCGTCGACCGCGAGAAGCTGTTGAACGGGCCGAAGCAGCCGACGCCGGAAAATCTTCGTATTCCCGAAATCGCGCGCATGCCGATGTCGGCAATGAACGGCGCGCACACGACGTTTCCGATGAAGGACATGCCGATCGCCGAATTCGCCAGGGACAAGGACGGCAAGACCCGCGACATCGTGATGATCGTCGACGAGGCGATCCTCAACGAGTGCAACGAGCCGCGGCAGATGGTGTGGTTCGCCGACGTCACCGTGGAGAAGCTGCCGATGATGGTCTCGAACTACACCGTGACGGAATCCAGCGGCGGCTTCTGCGAGCGGGGCGGGCGGTTCGGTTCGCATTCCTCCAACGAGAGCATGGCGCCGGTCTACTACAAGAAGATGGCCTTCATCTCGTTCTTTAATGCCGGCGTGCGCGCGCTCGATATTCGCGATCCCTATCATCCCCAGGAGGTCGGCTATTTCATTCCGTCGATCACGGCGGCGACCGACAAGCGCTGCGTCAAGATCGATGAACAGGAGCGCTGCAAGGTCGCGATCCAGACCAACAATGTCGAGACCGACGAGCGCGGCTACATCTACATTGTCGATCGCGCCAATACCGGCCTGCATGTGCTCGAACTGACCGGGCCGGCGCGCGCCGCGGCCGGGTTGCCCTGATGGGACGCTGGCTCGCCATGCTCGTAGCAGTGACAGCGCTTGGCGCCTTGCCGGGCGCGGCGGCGCTTCAGTCATCCGAAACTGCCTGGCGGGAAATCGCCTGGCCGTTTCCGCGCGACGGCTGGCCCGCCGGCCGCGCGTTTCGCTGCGACGGCGGCGAGTGCCTCGGCATCGAAGTCTATCTCCGGCCCAAGCTCGGCTTCTGCAATTGCGACGGGGGCGTTGCCGATGATGACGAGGTCGATCGCGTCAGCGATCTCGATTTGATCAGCGAGCGCTTTATCCCGCTGCGGACGGGCGAGCCGATCCGCGTTGCCGGCATGGCTGGCCGCGTCAGGGCTTATGATCCGCGCATACGAGGTGACGCGCCGCATCTTGCCGTCGGCATCGCCGTCTCGCACCGCTGCGATCTCCTTGTCGCCGTCGCCCACGGCGCCGCCGCGGCGGATGAGGTGCAGCGGTTTGCGGCGGCACTCCTCGATGCGAACGAAATTCGGCGCTGGATGCAATCGGCCATGCAGACGCGCTGACGGATACCTTCCATTGCGCCCTTGCGCGTGCATAATGTGACGCTCATTCGCCCTCCGCAGGTCTCCGCTCATGATGTCGCTGCAAGCCTACCTCGCGTTCGTTGTCGCCTGCATTGCGCTGGCGCTGTTGCCAGGTCCAATCGTCAGCCTCCTGATCGCCAACGGCCTGCGCTACGGCACGCGCGCGGCGCTGATCAATGTCGTGGGCGCGCAGACCGGGCTTGCCATCGTGATCGGCATCGTCGCGGTAGGCCTCGCCTCGCTGATGGCGACCATGGGCTACTGGTTCGATTGGGTGCGCTTTGCGGGCGCCGCTTACCTGGTCTGGCTCGGCATCAAGCTGATCCGCTCGCCGGTGGAGGGCATCAGCGTGGACGAAAAACCCGCGCCGCCGCGCGGCGGCTTCTTCCTGCAGGGATTTCTGGTGCTGCTCTCGAACCCGAAAGTGCTGATTTTCTTCGGCGCCTTCATCCCGCAGTTCATGGACATGAGCCAGCCGCACGTTCCCCAGGTCGCGCTGCTCGGTGTCACCTTCATGGTCACCGCCGCGATGACGGACGCCGTCTACGCGCTGCTCGCCGGCCGCGCGCGCAAATTCTTCTCCGCACAGCGCACGCGCATGGTCTCGCGCATCTCCGGCGGCTTTATGATCGGCGGCGGCATCTGGCTCGCGCTGACGCGAGCGAAGTGAGTTCGCTCACTCGATCCGCAGGTTGGCGTCGCGCACCACCTTGCCCCATTTGTCGATCTCAAGCTTGATGCGCGCCGTCCACTCCTCGGGCGTGTTGGCGACCGGCTTGAAGCCGAGCGTCGCGAGCTTTGCTTGCACATCGGGCCGCGCCACGCTCTTCGCGATCTCGCGCGCCAGCAGGTCGATGATCTCCTTCGGCGTGCCGGCCGGCACCACGATTCCGGTCAACGTGTCGGCTTCCTGGCCGGTGAGGCCCTGTTCGGCGAAGGTCGGCACGTCAGGGATTTGCGCGGCACGCTCGGTCGCCGCAACGCCGATCGCGCGCACCTGGCCGGCCTGGATCGCCGCAAGTGAGGACGGCAGCGCGGTAAAGGCGACCGGCGTGTGGTTGCCGATGGTGGCCTGCACCGCGGGCGCAGCACCCGTGAAGGGCACGTGCACGAGGTCGAGTTTGTAGGTCAGGCGAAACAATTCACCGCCGAGATGCGGCGTCGAGCCGACGCCGGGGCCGGCATAGCTGTACTTGCCGGGATTGTCGCGGATCAGCTTCACGAGTTCCGGCAGCGTCCTCGCAGGGACTTCCGGATTGACCACGACGACATTGGGCGAGGCCGCAACCAGCGTCACGGCGGCAAAGTCCTTGATCGGATCGTACGGCACTTTCGCATAAAGGCTCGGGTTCACGATGAAGCCCGTGCTGATCCCCATGATGGTGTAGCCATCGGGCGTCGCGCGCGCGACCTGGCCGGAAGCAGTGTTGCTGCCTGCGCCGGGGATGTTCTCGACAAAGAACTGCTGGCCGAGGCTGTCGGAGAGATTCTGCGCGACGATACGGGCGATGACGTCGGTCGGTCCGCCCGCCGGGAAACCGACCACCACGCGCACCGGCCGGTTCGGATAGCCTTGCGCGAATGACGGGGCAACGCCGATCGCCAGCAACACGGCAACGAGAATCCAACGCACAACAGGCATCGCAGCGCTCCCCTAAGTTTCTTGTTGAGGCCATCATCGGCGAGGACACCGCTTTGAACAAGGGCCAACTATCGGCGCAACAAGAGCGATTTCGTCTGTTCGGGCAGGGAGGTGGCGGCCCCACGGCCCCTGCCGGCGGAGACAAGTTCCGCTTTCCCTGCTAGCCTTCCCGGGATGAGCATTTCTCTTCATCCTGATGCGTCAGAGAAGGGGACGCTGGCCGGACCGTCGGCGACCGCTGCGCCGGCGGCGGGTTCGGATTCGGCAGGCACGACAATCCGCAGCCGGCTCTTTACCAAATATGTTGCGCTGTTCGTCGCCGTGGTGGCGATCGCGCTGCTCTCGAACGGAATTTTCGAGGTCTTCTTCTACTACCGCGAGCACAAGGCTTCGTTGATCCGCATTCAGCACGAACAGGCCGAGGCCGCGGCTGCGAAGATCAGTCAATTCGTCAAGGAGATCGAAAGCCAGGTCGGCTGGACCACGCAGCTGCCATGGTCAGCCAGCTCGATGGAGAACCGCCGCTTCGACGCGCTGCGGCTGCTCCGCCAGGTGCCCGCGATCACCGAACTGGCGCAGCTCGACTCCAAAGGGAAGGAGCGGTTGCGTATCTCCCGGCTGGACATCGATGTCATCGATAGTGGTGCTGATTTTTCAAAAGACCCGAAATTCACCGAGGCCATCGCCAACAAGGTTTACTATGGCCCGGTCTATTTCCGCGGCGGGTCCGAGCCGTATATGACGCTATCCCTGGCCGGCGCCCGCAAGGATTCCGGCGTCAGCATCGCGGAAGTGAATCTGAAGCTGATCTGGGACGTCGTCTCGCAGATCAAGGTCGGCGAGCG
>Ga0081540_1003812_pt1 | contig 11793 bp, 11 predicted proteins | sample TabmetS2T1R1_FD_71024 | JGI IMG/M metagenome (GOLD analysis project Ga0081540, IMG submission 71024) | Tabebuia heterophylla rhizosphere microbial communities from the University of Puerto Rico - S2T1R1 | ecosystem: Host-associated > Plants > Roots > Rhizosphere ...
AGGGCGCGAATCTGCAGGTGCGGCGTCGACGCGTTGTCTTCGCGCTTGTACCGGTCAGGGCGTGCGCGAAGCACGCCATACTGAATCGCCATCGCGACCTCCTCTGATCCAGCGGCCTTCGTCAGCATAACCCGTTCGAGCGTGCAATGATAGGTGGTAGGCGCGGCACGGCACTCGCGCCCAGGCCGAGATTATCCCGTTTATGAGAGCCGTCGCCAGACGCTGAGACTAGCCACATTCGAGAAATCGCGAAACCAGGGGCTGCCGGTTAGTGATCCGCGTGAGTGCCTGATCTGCGACGATGCCGGTTCAGCGCGGCAATCAAAGGATTGGGAGCGTACGCCACCCGCAAAGGAAAATCTCTGAACGATCCGAAACTTTTCGACGAGCCGCCGTACCTCAATGATAGCGGCAATCCGGAAGTATTCGATCTTGAGCAAAGCGTCTCACGTGGATCGCTTGAGCGATCAAATCAGAAAACTCCGCGAGAAGGCCAGAGGGCTTCCCGCCGGTGACGAACGAGACACACTGCTGCGCAAGGCGGAGCAGGACGAGATTGCACTGCGCTTGCTCGAATGGATCAATTCTTCGGGTCAACTTGCTCCCCCTGAAGACCTGATTCCGATCCGAAGACATCGATTACGCCGAAATGATACGCGACGGCGCAGCTCCAGCGACTCTCGGTGAGACGGTTCACTCGCTCATGACTGATCGAATACAGCCTCTCAGCTCGTCAACGCCTTTGGCAATTTGATGCGCGCCAGCCGCCATCAATCGATCCGCCTGGTGATAACCCCAGGCGACACCGATCGACCGCAACTGGGCGGCCTGAGCCATCTCCATGTCAAAGGTCGTGTCGCCAACAAAGACCGCATTTTTGGGCGTTACCCCCGTTGCCTTCAGCGCCTGGAAGAGCATCCCGGGGTGCGGTTTGGAGGGCGCCGTGTCGGCGGCCTGAATGGTTCGAAAGAAGCCGTTCCATTGCAGTGTCTCCAGCGCGGGAGCGATCGTGTCGGATCTGTGCCCGGTCGCGATGCCCAGGGCAATATCCGAAGTAGAGCTCAGCTCATGAAGAAGGTCGCCAACTCCGTCGAAAGGCCGTTCGGCGAAGGCGGAATCCGCTCTCAGTTGCGGCAGGAGCAGATCGTAGGCCCTGACCATCTCAAGTATTGGGGCTGTCGGGCCGGCCAGCTCAGTCAGAATGACGTCAAGTGACTTTCCGACCAGCGCAAGACTGTCGGCGGGCGAGGGGACCGGCAACTGAAATTCGGCAAATACGATTCGATGGCTCTCCAGAATCAGCGAGCGGCTGTCGACCAATGTACCGTCGAAATCAAAGATGATCAGTTTCAAGGTTGTCTCTCAAAGTAGCTTTCGCGCAATTCGTATGAACGAGCTTTGACGCATCATTTTCGTCTCGGCGGCGGTCTCGATGGTACGCCTGGTTGTTGCGATATTGGCGATCTCATGGGACAGCGTCCCGGGTTTATCGATGCAGGCACGAATAGACCCGGACCAATTCGCGGGTCTGCACCGGGACGGCAAGCTCCGCATCTTTGTTTCTGGTTGCCGTTCCGCAGGATAGCCAGAAGTAATTTCCAGTGGGATCGATGACCAGCCGATTTGGCGAGAAGTTCGAGAGAATGATCGACAGATAAGGGATAGTCGAGAACCACGACAGGGGAGCGAGAGTTGGCGAAATCCGCTCGGCTGAGACGAAACGCGGGTCACCGAGCGCAGGGTCGGACTTGCTGCCCATCGCCAGCCCCGCGATTGCATCACGATAATCGATCCATGACGCCACGAATTTCCCGGTTTCGATCGCATGAATCAAGTTCACCACGAGAAAGATCGAAGCAAGGGCGCACAGCGTCCCGTCACGGGGCGAGATCAGGGTGTGCCGCAGCCTCGCCAGTCGATTGAGGACGATGCCTTCTCTGGTCATGGCGGTGATGGCCGCCAACGCGCCGAGCAGGGGTGTGGCGATGACCAGCGCGGTCCGCAAATAGTAGCGGCTGCTTGCATGGATGGAATGATCGAAACGCAGCCAGTAGATGGCTAGCAATCCGAGCAGGAGCCCGAGAGCGAAAATGCAAGCCCCTCTCGGGAGCCATATTGACAACGGCATGAGGATCGCGCCGTAGGCGATGACCGCCGTCAGCAATACCAGGACGAACGCTACTTTAAAGATTTCGAGATCGAAGAAGTGCAGTGCAGCCCGCAAAAATGCGTCTGCATAATAATCATCGGGCGGAAGAGCGATCTTCGCTGCTGCGGCCAGTATCACAATGATTGTCAGGCTGATCGCTGCGCGCACGAAAGTTGCGCTCGATAATCCACGCGGCATCAGTGTTGCTGCGACGACCATGAGCAACACCAGGGCCCCTTCATGCGTGAACGCCAGCAGGAGCCACGCAATAAACACCAGCAAGGTCCCGGCACTGGTCGGTTTCGCATAGTGGCTCAGCGCCAGCGCGGGCCAGAATATCGCGTGGGCGAGCCACATCTCCGTGGGAAAGCCGAAGATCAGCGGGCAGAGCAGGGCTGTCGACCCGCACGCATAGACGAAGATGATGCGACCGGGCGAGCGGTCGGCCGCGTAGGTCACGGCCAGCCCCAGCAATGGAGATACATAGAAGAGCAGTCCATAGGCGATGATTCCAGCCCATGGATTGCCCGTCATTCGGACGAGTGCTTCGGCCGGCAACAAAGTCAACAGGAAGACGGACGTTCGGCCAGAGATGTTATGCCAATGGAAGGCCCAAACATCCCGGACCGCGACAGCATACGAAAACATCGCGCCGTCGCCATAGAGCTCGAGCTGAGAGAAAAGCGCGATGACCGGGAATGCGACGGACCAACCGAGGCCTGCGCCAACGACCAGCAATCGCAACCAACGGTCATCGAAGCGCAGTGCCCGGCCGGACATGTCAACGACTGTCCATGCCAGCCATGATACAGCTCAGCTCAAATGGAAGCATTGCAGGTTCACGACTTGGCTCCTGGTTCGCCGTCGGCAGCGAGGGCGAAGATATCGCTCGTACGGACCGCTGCGGAAAGCGGCAGCGCTATTAGCGTTGATGGACCGCACAGCGCCACAAATTCCTGCAGGCCCTCCACGGGCAAAGTGAACAATACCTCGCCAGCAGCGTTAACACGATTAGGCCTTCGCGCTTGCAGTTCGCCCAAAGCGCGACTAACGCTGAGGTGTTCATCGTTGCCCGACAGGGCAGAGTTTGCAGGAGAGTGCGCGGCGTTCATTGCGGGACTTTCTTTTACCGGACGCGTTCGTGGAACACCGAAAGTCCTGAATCATTCCGCCAGAAATCAGATGGATTTTTAAGATCGAGTGGCCGATAGTATCATTGATAACTCGCGAGAAGCCGAATTCTGCCGTGCAGCTTAGCAATTTCCCCACCCGCAAATTTGCTTTTCCCGATACGTGGGAGAGCTTTGTCGAGCGTTTTCGTAGTGGCCAGCAACCCCTGCCGCAAGCCTGGGCGGATCTGTTCGGCCCGTTGTGCACCGGGACGGTGGACGATCTCGTGGTTGTTGGGCAGGTCGGCCAATCGCTCGATGGTCGCGTCGCGACGGCGACGGGCCACTCGAAGTACATCAACTGTCCGGCCGGCATCGACCATCTGCACCGGCTGCGCGCGCTGGTCGACATTGTCGTGGTCGGAGTTGGAACGGCGCTGGCGGACAACCCGCAATTGACGGTCAGACAAGTCGCGGGTCCACAGCCTGCGCGTGCCGTTATCGATCCGAGAGGGCGCCTGGGAGCAAATGCCAAGCTGTTCGCCGACGATGGTGTTCGCCGTCTGTTCATTACGGCAGATGGCTCGCGGGCCACACCGCCCCCCGGCGTTGAGGCCATCACCTTGCCTGCGGAAGACGGCAACATTGCTCCGTCCGCCATCGTCGCGTCGCTGGCCGCCGCAGGGATGCGCCGAATTTTGATCGAGGGCGGTGCTGATACCGTGTCGCGCTTTATCGCGGCACGATGTCTCGATCGATTGCATGTCAACGTGGCGCCCGTCATGTTGGGCGCGGGAGGCCCCGGGATCGATTTGCCGCCGCTCGAACGGGCCGATCAGGCCCACCGGATGCCGGCCCGCGTGCACAAGATCGAGGACGATGTTCTGTTCGATTGCGACCTGTCTGGTCAGCGCGTCGCAATCGGCGTTGCAAAAAAATCGACATGACCCACGCGCATCTTTGAAGTCCGTGCGCCGACCTTGTCCTTTCGTCTTGCCAGCCAATCGTCGATATCGCCATGCGGCAGCGCTTCGATTTCCCTCGCGGCAGCAGCCCATCCGGCCAGCAGCTCAAGCTGGATCTCCTGGTCGGCTGTTCCGATCGACCAATCCGAGCTGCCGTGAACGACCGAATACCCGAGCGCCTCGAATCTGGATACGGCGGCAGCGGCAGCCGAGGGCCCCATCGCCGGCCCAAACCCCTTGTCGGTATGCTGATGGGCATTCACCGCGCACGCGATAGTCGCATCGAGGGGATCGGCCGGGGAGAGGTCGATGCTGCCATCATAGGTCAGCGCTGCATAGACCGGCAACCCGTGCGCGGCGATCGTGCGGGCAAAGCGATCCAGCCAGGTTTCGGAGACCAGATCGAGCAGTGCCGAGATCGTTATCAACTCTTTTGTGCTGTCGAGCACCGCTTCGAAATTGCCGCTGAGATCGAGTGGAACGGCATTCAACCTGACATCGCCGATTGACTTTCCGCTGCACGCCAAAGTCAGCAGGCGCTGGTCGCTGTCAACGAGATCCCAGTGTTGCCGTGTCGGCAAGTGCGAGCCGAGCGCGCGGACGGTGGAGCCGGCACCACAGGCGAGATCGACGACGCTTACAGCGTCGTGCGACTTGAACAGGGTGGCCACCGCCTCGAGCACGACCGGATTGCGAGCGCGCAAGTCATAGTTTTCGCGCAAGGCCAGCCATTGGGCAGAGAAGCCGCTCATGCGAACTTCTCCAGCGCGGTCGCAAAGATCGCTCCGGATTGCTGCCACGTGGGCAACGTCCGCGCCGCCGCCAATGCCGCGTCCGAAAGGCGGCGGCGCAGTTCGGCGTCAGCGATCACCCGGCGCAGGGCTCCGGCCAGTTCACCCGCGTCGCCGGGGGCTACCAGCAAGCCCGCTTCCTGCGGAACGGTATCCGGGATAGCGCCCGCCGTCGTCCCGATCACAGGCAGACCGTGCGACAATGCCTCGGCGTAGGCCATTCCATATCCCTCGAAACGGGAGGCGAGAACGAACAGGTCGGCCTCGTCATACAGTCCGGCAAGACGTTCGGAAGGTACGGCGCCGAGCACCTCGATTCGGCCGGTAAGCTTGTGTTGGGATATGCCGGCCTGAAGCCTTGCCGCTTCATTCGGATCGCGCGTGAGATCTCCGACAATCGTCAGCCGCCACGGAAGCTCAGCCAATGTCGCCAGAGCGGCAACGAGTAGTTTGAATCCTTTGCGGGGCACAACGGCGCCAACGGACAGCAAATGCGGCACTTCGTTTCGGCTTCCCGAAGACCGCAGCGCCGGATCACTGCCGGGCCTTGCCACAGTGATGCGCTCGGCCGGTACGCCATAATCGGAAGCGACAAGTTTCGCAGTTGCAGGGCTCGTTACCACGACTTCGCGCACCAGAGCCAGCGCAGCCTGCTCGCTCCGATGCAAGGCATCGGCTCGTTCGGCCGACAGCCCCCATTCCAGTGCGAGGGGATGATGAACCAGCCCGAGTAACGGATGCCGGCTTGCAACTTCTCCCGCAACGTCCGGCAGGACTCCCAATGCCAGGCCGTCTACCACGATTGGTCGGCCGTCCGGAACATTCAACAGAAGGGACCGCGCAGCAGACCGGGTCGCCTCGTCTGGCGAAGGGAATCCCTCGCCAATATCGAGGCACTCAACGTCCCAGCCCAATTGCCGGAGTTCGGCCACGATCCGCCGGTCATAGGCGTAGCCACCGGTTGGCGTATCGAGACTGCCTGGCACCGCGAAGACGACACGCTTCACCACAAGGGCGCCTCATACTGCGCGCGCGCCAGATGCGACTCGGAGAGCGTGATGCGCAGGGCCTTCAACTCCCGGCCGGGACGGCCGAGTTCTCCGGCGCGGGCCGGCTTTGCCAGCTCGTCGAAGATATACTTGGACAGAAATTCCGTCGTGGTGTTGCTGCCCTTGAATTCGGGCACGTCGTCGAGATTGCGGTAGTTGAGTGGCGCCAGGACCGCCTTGAGCGCATCGTGTGCGCGGCCGATATCGATCACAATTCCATTGTTGTCGAGGCTCTCGGCGATGAAGGCGGCATCTACCACGAATGTGGCGCCATGCATCCTCTGCGCCGGCCCAAAAACCGCGCCTTTAAAGGAATGAGCGATCATGATGTGGTCGCGAACTTCGACGGTGAACAAGGCAGCTCCTTACGAATAGATGACAGGTTGGCACAATATCCCGCTACCAGCGTCGAGAATTCCCGGCAATCGCTTCGGCAAATCGCCGAACGCAACGGCTGGCGCCAGCAATGCATCGAGCCTTGGATCACCAAGCAGCGCAACCGCGGCCGCGAGGCGGCGGCTGTGCGTCCAGCGCGGACGGTGCGATGGCGCGATGCGTCCGACCTGGCTCGATACAAGCCGAAGCCGGCGGCTGTGGAACGGGCCTCCAAGCATGGCGGTCACTGCCGTGTCACCATACCAGCTCATTTCGAGCACAGTCGCCTCATCCCCGGCCAGTTCGAGTGCCGTTCGTAGTCCATCGGGCGAGCCGCTGGCGTGAACGACGAGATCGCAATCGGCTTTTGCGTTTCCGGGCTCTGCGAAATTAACCCCGAGCTTTTCTGCTAATTCCGCTCGGCTGGAGTTGATATCGACGAGCGTGACGTCCGTACCGGAGATCTGCCCGCACAGATAGGCGACAAGCGAGCCGACCACGCCGGCCCCGATGACCGCGATGCGGTCGGCTGGTCCCGGTGCGGCGTCCCACACGCCGTTGAGCGCGGTTTCCATGTTGGCCGCCAGCACCGCGCGGAGTGGCGGCACGTCATCCGGAAGCGCCACCGCCGCGCCGGCAGGGATGTTGAATGCGGTCTGGTGCGGGTGGAGCGCAAAGACGGTCTTGCCTTGCAAGGCATCGCCGCCATTCTCGATTCGTCCTACGGCGGCGTAGCCGTATTTGACGGGAAAGGGAAAACCGCCGGCCATGAACGGCGCGCGCATCCTCTCGAATTCGCCCACAGGTATACGCCCGCCAAACACGAGCGATTCAGTGCCGCGGCTGATCGCGCTATAGAGGGTTTTCACGCGTACTTCGCCTGAGCCGGGCGGTGCTATGGCTTCCTGGCGGAGCTCGACCTGTCCGGGGCCGCGATACCAAAGAGCCGAGGCAATATCGGCGCTCGCACTAGCATCCATTTTCTTCGATCTCGAACTGGAATTCCCGGCGCCTTGACGTGTTATAAGCGGTAATCTGCATTGCCCGCCCGCGAATGAGAAGTCATAACCTTTCCTGCCACAAAGCACACCGCCCTGCCATGATACAAGCCGAAGCCGCCGACACGAGAATGTTCGCCCGGCGGACGATTTTCGCTGTCCTGTTTTTGGTCACCATGGCGGGATCGCTATGGCTCGCCGCGCTGGCGTTGACGCCCGGCGGATTTGGAATCCTCGATCTTGCGGCGCTGGTCCTGTTCGCCGTCATTTTGCCCTGGATGGTTGCGGGCTTCTCGAATGCCGTGATCGGCTTCATCATCATGCGCTTTTCGGTCGATCCGGTGGCTGCGGTACTGCCCGCGGCCAGCCTGATCGGAGATGACCAGCCCGTGACAGCGTCGACTGCAATCCTGCTTTGCGTTCGCAACGAGCTGCCGCTCCGTATCATCCGTAACCTGGAACCGATGCTCGAGGGAATCCACGCCTCTGGCTACGGTGAGCGTTTCCACCTCTACCTCCTCAGCGACACCAACGATGCCGATCTTGCGGTGAGGGAGGAAGCGCTATTTTCGGAGTTGATCGCAAACTGGCGCGATCGGATCGCCGTCAGCTATCGGCGTCGCACCGTGAACGTCGGCTTCAAGGCCGGCAACATCCGCGAATTTTGCGAGCGCTGGGGAAGCCGCCACGAATTCGCGGTCACGCTCGACGCCGACAGCTTCATGTCGGCGGACGCGATTATCCGGCTCGTCCGGATCATGCAGGTCGATCCCAGGCTCGGTATCCTGCAGGGCCTGGTCGTGGGGCTGCCGTCAACGAGCCTGTTCGCCCGCATCTTTCAGTTCGGCATGCGGCTCGGCATGCGCTCCTACACGATCGGAAGTGCGTGGTGGCAGTCCGATTGCGGACCCTATTGGGGACACAACGCTGTCCTGCGGCTTGAACCGTTCATAAAGCACTGCCAGCTTCCGTTGTTGTCCGGGAGCGGCGAGGAGGAGCGGCATATCCTCAGTCACGACCAGATCGAGGCGGCGCTGATGCGCTCTGCCGGCTATCATGTGCGCGTGATGCCGCGGGAAGACCTCGGCTGGGAGGAAAGTCCGCCGACACTGCTGGAGTTCATGCGTCGCGACCTGCGCTGGTGTCAGGGCAACATGCAGTACTGGCGATTTCTGTTGCTGCCGAACCTCAGGCCGGTCAGCCGCTATCAGCTGGTACTCGCGATCCTGATGTTCATCGGCTCCCCGGCCTGGATCGGCTTGCTCGCCCTTGCGACGATCGCGCTCGTACGGTGTGACGATCCCGCTACGATCATGCGCGCCGATGCCGGCGGCGCGTTGCTGATTTGGGTGCTCGTGATGTGGTTCTCGCCGAAGATCGCGGGCGCTCTCGACGTCCTGCTCTCGCCGGAGGAGCGCCGCGCATTTGGCGGCGCGGGCCGGTTCGCCGTCAATTTCGTCATCGAAACCATGTACTCGATCGTCCTGTGTCCGATCCTCTGGATCAGTCACACGATCTTTCTCTTTGGCCTGCTGTTCAATCGTGAGATCAACTGGATGGGGCAGGTCCGCGACAATCACGCGGTGCCCTTGACCCTGGCGTTGCATGATCTTTGGCCGCAGACCCTCGTGGGATGCGTCTCGCTCGGCCTCGTGCTGGCAAGCCAGCCGTGGGCATTGCCGTACATTCTCCTGCTGGCTGGCGGGCCAGCCCTGGCAGTTCCCTTTGCGATGCTGACAGCCTGGCCTGCGCTCGGCGGTCTTGCAACCCGTATCGGTATCGGCCGGGTTCCCGAGGAGACGGCAACCCCGCAGGATCTTCTGGCGTTGGCACCGCCCGCGATCAACCCGGAGAGCCAGCCGCCTCTGACAAGCTCGGTCTAGACAATGCCCGGCCCCGTCAGGACCGCGCGTGCCACCATCAGGTCGTTTCGCATCTATTACGGAGACAAGAGGCGGGCTGCGGCCATGGACCTGCTCCATGGCAACTTCGTCCGGCCTGGCGATCTGGTATTCGACGTCGGCGCACATGTCGGCGATCGCGTGGCTTCGTTCCATCGGCTGGGTGCGCGCGTCGTCGCCGTCGAGCCGCAGCCATCGATGGTGAGGGCTCTCAGACTGCTTTATGGCCGCAGCAAATCTATTGCGATCGAGGCGCTGGCGGTGGGGCGCGAGCCGGGCAGGGCGCGCATGCTGATCAATGTCGATAACCCGACAGTATCGTCGGTCTCTCCGGCGTTTGTTGAAGCCGCGCACGGCGCGCCCGGTTGGGAAGCCCAGCGCTGGGGCGAGACCATCGACGTCGCAGTCACCACACTGGATGCGTTGATTGCCAAACATGGCGTTCCCGCGTTCATCAAGTTGGATGTCGAAGGCTTTGAGGCGGAGGCGCTGTCAGGCCTGTCCCAGGCGGTGCACGCGCTTTCGTTTGAGTTCACTACCATCCAGCGCGACGTGGGGCTTGCCTGCATCGAGCGATGTTCGGCGATGGGTTACAGACGCTTCAACGCGGCCCTTGGGGAAAGCCAGACGCTGATCGGGGAGTGGATGGATGCGCAGGACATCGCGCGTTGGCTGATTGAGTTGCCGCAGGCGGCAAATTCCGGAGACATCTATGCCGTCGCGGCCTGATCGACCGCTGCTGCAGCCGCGGCTGCTGATGATCTCCGTCGCCGTCCTCCTCGCTGCAGGTTTCGGCTTGACGCTATTGATCTTCTATCCCGGCGTCATGACCTACGACGCCAAGTTCGTCCATGAAGATATCGCCAAGGGCACGATGGGCGATTGGCAGTCGCCGGTCATGGTCTGGCTGTGGGCCCTGATCGATCCGATCGCGCCCGGCGCCGGCAGCATGTTCCTGCTGTTTGCCACGACCTACTGGCTGGGGTTTGGCGTCCTCTCGCTTGCGCTCGCATCCCGTGGCAAGGCCAGCGCGTTGCTGTTGCCCGTGCTGGCAATGACGCCGCCGGCTCTGTCTTTTGCCGGGATCATCTGGCGGGACATCCTGTTGGCAACGTGCTGGTTGCTTGCCGTCACCGTCGCGTTCGCGGTGTCTGAGCGTCCGTCTCCGATCAGGTTGGCCGGGCAGGTGCCGGCGCTTGTGTTGGTTATACTCGGGGTCTTGCTGAGGCCGAACGCCTTGCTGGCTGCACCGATACTCACTGCCTATATTGCTTGGCTGTCGCGAGTCTCGCTGCGGAAAGCGGCCATTCTCTACGTTCCGGCCGTGATTGGTCTCTTTGGCATCGTGCAGCTTGTTTACTACGGTATCCTGGACGCGAAACGACAGCATCCGCTGCAAACGATCATGATCTTCGATCTCGGCGGCATCAGCCACTTCTCGAAAGTGAACCAGTTTCCCGTCGACTGGAGCGAATCGGAAAACGCGATGCTGCTCAATGGATGTTACCAGCCGACGCAATGGGACATTTATTGGCGGCTCAAGCCCTGCGATTTCGTGATGGGCAAGGTCGAACGTGAAAAAGGCTTGTTCGGTACCCCGGCGATATCCGGGGCCTGGCTGGCAGCAATCCTCCACCATCCGCTTGCCTATTTGCAGCACCGCTCGGCCTTCATGTGGAATTTTCTCGCCGCCGACAATCTGACGATGTGGACGGCCGATGTTGAGCATCCGACCAAGAATGTCTTTGCCGATCGAGCTGCGTTCAACGCGATGGTCTCGGCGCACGACGTGCTCAAACCTACGCCTTTTCTTCGCGCCGGCTTTTGGCTTCTGGCCTGCATCATCGTTTATTGCTTGAGCTGGCGGCGCAGTGGCTCCCGCGAAGCGGCTTTCGCACTGGGTGTTTGCGGTTCGGCGACGATCTATGTGCTGAGCTTCTCAGCCGTAGGCGTGGCGTCCGACTTCCGCTACGGCTATTGGGCGGTGCTGGCCGCCATCGCCGGTGGCGTCGTCATTATCTCCGGTAGAGGCACGGGAGCCGAGCTGCCGTGTTAGAGCGGCCTATTGCTTGGGTTCGGCCGACGCGGTCCAGGTCTTGTAGTCGGCGTCGGAAACGCTCGGCAATTTCTTGACAAATGCCGCAATCGACCAGATCTCGTCATCCCGGGCGCCAGCTTCCGCGAAGCTGGGCATGCCCGTCATGTTGATGCCGTTCTTGATCACCCAGAATAGTTGGGCAGGGGAGAGCCCGCCGGCGATTTCCTTCAGGTCCGGCGGATCGGGATGTAGCCCTTCCGAGAACTTCAGCCATTTGACGCCTGGCGCGCCGTGGCAGGTCGCGCAGCCGAAACTGGCATAAGCCTTGGCGCCAGCCTGTACCATCGCGGCGTCGCCAAACGAGGCCGGCGGGTTATCGTTGGCGTGGCGATTGATCGACGCGGTCCGCACCCGCGTC
>Ga0081540_1003813_pt1 | contig 11793 bp, 16 predicted proteins | sample TabmetS2T1R1_FD_71024 | JGI IMG/M metagenome (GOLD analysis project Ga0081540, IMG submission 71024) | Tabebuia heterophylla rhizosphere microbial communities from the University of Puerto Rico - S2T1R1 | ecosystem: Host-associated > Plants > Roots > Rhizosphere ...
CATTGACGGGCTAACGAGATTGCGAGGATGATCCGGCCATGCTGACACTCTATTCCTACCCCACCCTGTTCGGCGTCGCCGACAACAACGGCTACGGGCTGAAAGTATTCGCCTTCCTGCGCCTCGCCGACGTGCCGTTCACGCACGAGCACATCTTCGACGCCTCGAAGGCACCGCGCGGCCAGTTGCCCTACATCGTCGACGGCACGGACACCGTCGGCGACAGCGAAACCATCATCGCCTACGTCACCAAAAAGTACAGCGTGACGCTGGATGCGCAGCTTTCAAAGGCGCAGCATACCACCAACCTTCTCGTCGTGCGCATGCTCGACGACCTCTATTGGGTGATGTCCTACTCGCGCTGGCAGGACGAGCGCTACTGGCAGGCCTTCCGCGACGCGCTGCTGCGCGAACATCCGAGCGTGACGGCCGAAGGCCTCATGAAGGCGAAAGAATTCAACGCCAAGCGCTACTACTACCAGGGCATCGGCCGCTTCGATCCGGATGCCGCGATGGCGCGCGGGCTCGCCGATCTCGCGGCGATTGCCGAACTGGTCCCCCCAAGCGGGTTTGTGCATGGCGAAAAGCCGTCCAGCATTGATGCTGCGATCTACGGATTCATCGCCAACATCTACTTTTACGACATCGACACGCCGCTGAAGCGCTTCGTGGTTGATCACGACAACATCGTGCGACACTGCAAGGCCATCCATGCCGCGGTCAGCAGGTAGAATTGTTCGCCGTCAAGCGACGTCATCCGCTCTTTTTGCTAGGTGCATGCATCAGCGCATCGCGCGCCGCGGCCAGCGCCAGGAACGCATGCGCATCGCCGCCGGCGTCTGGATGCATGCGCTTGGCGCTGCGGCGAAAGGCCTGGTGGATTTCCGTGGCGGCGAGCCGGCCGTCGAGCGGCAGGCCGAGCATTTCGCGATAACGCTCGTCCTCGGTCAACTCTCTCTCCGTGCCGCGCAGGCCGAATTTCGGCGTCGTCAATTCGTGCAGCACCTCGCGGATGACGCCGAGCCGGCGCCGCGCCACCACGCGCGTCATGTGGTCCTGCGGATTATTTGCGGCATTGCGGATGCTGGGCTGCGCTTGCGTGGCGGCATGGCGCAGGTCCGCCTCCTCGCTGGTGGCGATGCCGGCAACGACCTGCGCGACTTCGGTCCAGTCAGGCCCTTCCGCCAGCCAGAACCGGTCCACCGCGTGCCTCCATTCGCCGACATGCCTGTCCATGACCCATCCAAATCGGAATGCGGCCTGCGCGCAAGCAAACATCGACATTTTGGTTTCCGGCAATTTGAATTAGCCTGTCAGGAATAACCATAACGAAGAGGAAATGCCGATGCCGCTTCTCGCCAATCACATCGCCGTCGTCACCGGAGCCGGTTCCGGCATCGGGCGCGCCATCGCGCTCGGCTATGCGCGGGAAGGCGCGCGCGTGGTGGTGCTCGACCTCAACAAGGAGGCCGCGGCGGAGACGGCGCAGCAGATCCTCAACGCCGGCGGCCAGGCCGAGAGTTTCGCGCTCGACGTCACCAAGCGCGACGACTGCATCGCGATGGCAAAGCAGGTGGCGGACAAGGTCGGCCCGGTCACGATCCTCGTCAACAATGCCGGCATCGCCCGGCGCAACGGCATGACAGGCGCGGATGCCGCCGTGATCAAGGATTGGGAAGACATCATCGCGATCAATCTCACCGGCGTCTTCAACGTCACCCACGCCTTCCTGGCGCCGCTGCGCGCCGGCAAGGGCCGCATCGTCAACATCGGCTCGATCCAGTCCTTTGTGCATGTGAAGACGCCGAGTTCGCCCGCCTATACGGCCTCCAAGCACGGCGTGCTCGGCTTCACCAAGGCGCTTGCCGCCGAGCTCGGCAAGGAAGGCGTGCGCGTCAATGCGATCGGCCCCGGCTTCATCGAGACGCCGCTGAACGCGCAGGCGCGCGCCAACAATCCGGAGCTGGCAAAGACCTTCATCGCCCACACGCCGCTCGGCCGCGCCGGAACGGCCGAAGACATCGTCGGGCCCGCGATCTTCCTGGCCTCCGATCTGTCGGCCTACGTCAGCGGATCGATCGTGATGGTCGACGGCGGCTATCGCGCGGTGTGAGCGCATGACCGGCTTCGTTGCGCCGGGGACGTTGCTTGCGAGGAGCGCAAGGGCCTGTGCGCTGGCCGCGCTCCTCGCCTTCGCAACGCCTGCCGCCGCCGGCACATGGAATTATGCAATCGATCGCAATGACGGCCATGAGCTGACCTTCATCGAGGACGGCAAGGTCACCTTCTATCTCGGATGCGGCCGCTTCTTTGCGCTGCATGCCAGATATCCCGGCAACGCCAAGGAGGAGGGCAAGGCCCGCATCACGATCTCGTCCGGAAAAGCCAGCATGATGTTTGACGGCGAGTTCGTGCCGCACGGCACGGTCCAGGTCCCCAAGCCGATGGAGCTCGCGACCGAATTCGCGCAGAACTATCTCGGCTACGCCAAGAACGATTCCCGGGTTTACGGAAAAACCTGGCTTGCGAAGCGCGCGCGGCTCTACGCCATGCTCGGATCGGGCCAGCCCCTCACGATCTCGGCGGGGAAAGACAGCTATCAGCTTCCGCCGGTCGATGCTGCGAACTGGCGCACGCCGTTCGAGCGCTGCGGCGTGTCGGGCGACAGTTGGTAGCCGGCTGCTGCGATGGTCGTTACGCTTTTGGCAGGAGGCCGATGCGGCGGAAATACCAGCGCATGGCGAGGAACCAGAGCCAGGCGGCCAGCGCGCCGCAAGCGGTCAGGATGCCGACATTGACGAGATTGAAGACGCCGCTCCACCAGACCATCCAGGCCGTCCAGAGAAGGGCGAATCCAATCGAGCTCAGTTTCAGGGGGGTCTCGGGCTTCATGACGCATTTCCAATGGCTGAGTATTGCGGCCATTGTGCCGAGGGTTTCGTCTCCCTTCAGTGATATCCGTCACGCCGCGAGCATCGCGGACCCAGTGAGCAAAACGCAAAACCGGGTTTACACGGGACGAACCGATCAATCTTGCGTAGCCTCCCTGATTTGCGCAATCATAGCGAGAAATCGCCGGGAGGTTTCCATGGGCATTTTGGCAGCGTTTTGGGGATTTGTGATCGGAGCAGCAATAGGCACGATTGCTACGGCAACGACTGCACGAGAACTCCGGTCTGAAGCAAGACAATGGGTACCTAAGGCTCGCTGGAATATCTTCCTTGATCGCAGAACCTGGCGATTTCCTGCTCTGCTTTCGACCGCACTCAACCTTCTACAAATTGAAGTACTGTTCCTTCTGCTAGTCGTCTGGCTGGTCGGCTTGACTTGGACGATCTTTCTGACGCCCGCGTGGGATGATGTTTCCTACTTCCGATATATCGTCGGCTCTCTCGTCGGCACGGCAGCAGCGCCGTGGATTTGGCTACACTTCTCTCGATCATTCGGCTCGGGCAAAAGCGACGCGGACAAGGATGTCGAGAGCAATCAGCTCAAAAGGTATCAATTCGTCACGTTCATGTTGGGAGCCGCAATTCTCATCGCGATACTGCAACCTTATCTCGGAGCGTGGTTGCCCCGCACAAACAAAATCGAAGGCTTCGGGGTGGCGCTCAATTTCTCGGCACCTCGTAACGAACGGGGCCAAAATATCTTGCAGGTCGGGCAACCGAGCACCGGAAGCGCATATACCAGCGCCAGCCGCTTGGCGAGCGCGACGTCGCGCGCTCACTTGGTTTCGACTGGCCACGAGAAGCAGAAGCCCGGCAGCGTTAGGAAGACCTTAAAGAATGTAGATGTCACCCTCGACGGCTTCAGCGATCTTTCGGTGATGGATCGCGATCGGGTCTACATTGCTTATTTTCTGCATGAGCGCTTTTCCACCGGCAAAGAAGCCTTCACGAATCTGGCAGACTACGTCGATAAGGCCAAGCAAGCTCAAGTCAGAGATCAGTATCAAACCTCTGTTCAAATACAGAGCAACCCCAAACCCGACCAAGACTTCCTGGACAATCTAGCAGACTTATCGGAGTGCATCTCACTATACGCGGAGAACCTCCGAGATTTTCGATTATTCCTGGTCGACTCAAACGATTTATTGCGAACCCTGCTGGTCAACGTCGCTTCCCAATGGGGAGACAGATCCGATGATCACGCCTCAGGCGCAAAGCAGTCGTCACGGACAGATCCGATCCCCCTGGGGCCAGTGGCAAACCGTCTCGCTGGGCAAATAGTCGAAGCCTTGAAAGCGTCCAACACAAAGATTTCAGGGGGTATTTGCGAAAACAAGGACACGCTAACCCAGAAGGATATTCAGACAAAAGGAGTCGGAAAAACGCCTTATCCGGCCTATTTGATCGCTCACTACATGGCAGCAATCGACTCGGTTGAGAGCGGGATGTTGGTGATGAGAGATTGGCTGTCTTACCAGGCACGGAGGGTTGGGTCCTTCGATGTGAATGATCCCGAGCAGAGCTGGTACACAATCCGCGCTATGCTTACCCTGAGTCAGCTTCCATATCGTTTCGGCAGCGGTTCTCCCACGCACAAGTCGCTAGTTCGTTTTCATCAAGAAACGACCGACAGAATCGGGGCCATGCTGAGGATTCACGATGCGCTAACGTGGCGGGGGCTGTGCCGACGACTCGACAATCGTGGGCTACACGCACAGATAGGCAGGTATCTGGCCTTTACCTATGCCGACGAACGAAACTATCTGTTCGAGTTGCTGCAGCCCCAGGATTTTGGGCTACCCCCACCGGGGGAGAGCGCACTGGTTAGCACGGAAGTGTCACCCGAAACGTATCTTGAGGAAGCTGAGGCTATCCTACAGGCATCGGACTGTTTCGCAGGCGTTCCGAGATTCGATCGTCGGCTCATCGGGCAGTACCACCTCAATGTCGCTCAACTACGCTATGCCATTCGCACATCCAAGGAGGGCGACGAAAGGACCGCTGTGACGAAGAAAATTCGCTCTGATCTGGAACGTGCAAAGCAATTGGAAATCAAACAGGATCAAGGGGATGTGCTCGACCTGTTACGTCAAGCCGACGAGTTCGAGCCGCACCGGGCAAGACTGGCCTGGTTCCGAAGAGCTCTCGACAACGAAGGCGATAAGGATTAGTTTAGACACGTAAAGGTTGGCTGAGAGAAGCCACGAGAAATAATATGATGACGCGCTTTACGATTTTCATTGTGGTTGTGCTGGTTACGTGGGCGCCGTTTTTTGAGGCGCTGGCCCGCACGGACCCGTAGCTTATCTGTCGAGACGCACGGGCCGTCCGCCCGCGGATCGGCGCGCCTTGATACTTGGGCGCGTACGACGGTCCTGCAACTGCACTGACAGCGATCAAATCACCATTCAGCTAAACCGCAATCGCGAGCGTTCCCTCGCCTTCTCGGCCTCGACCTCGCGGTCGCGCGCCGGGGCATGCGTATGCAGCGACGTCAGAAGCCGCCGCGCCGCGTCGGAGACTTCCATGACCGCGCGGTCGAACGCCGCTTCGTTGGCCTGCGAGGGCTTGTTGAAGCCGGAAAGCTTGCGCACGAATTGCAGCGCGGAAGCGTGGATCTCATCCTCCGTCGCCGGCGGCTCGAAATTGAACAGCGTCTTGATGTTGCGGCACATGAATACTCTCCCTTGCCTCGTCCGTCCCGAGGACGAACGGCGGTCCCGGATTCCGACATCCGCGCCATTATTCCATTCGGCCTTCGTGCGTGGTGAAGAAATTTCGCATGGCTCGGTCCCGGACTTGGCTCGGCGCAGGAAACCCGCCGTGCTAGCCTCTTTGCCAAGCAGCCCCGCCAAGCGGCTGCATTCGGGGAGGCCATCATGAAATTCCTTGCCAGCGCCGCGTCAGCGGCATTGCTGTTCGTCGTATCAGCGGCATCCGCGGCCGATTATCCCGCGCCGAAGCAAGGAGAGTGGACCGCAACGGATTTCCGCTTCCACACCGGCGAGACCATGCCAAAACTGCGGCTGCACTATACGACCATCGGCGAGCCCACCGGCGAGCCGGTACTGGTGCTGCACGGCTCCGGCCAATCGGCAGCGGCGATGCTGACGCCGGCCTTTGCCGGCGAATTGTTCGGCGCCGGCCAGCCGCTCGATGCCGGCAAATATTTCATCATCATTCCCGACGGCGTCGGCCACGGCAAATCGTCAAAGCCGTCGGACGGCATGAAGACCGCATTTCCGAAATACAATTACGAGGACATGGTCGATGCGCAATATCGCCTCGTCAAGGAAGGGCTCGGCATCAAGCACCTGCGGCTGGTGATCGGCAATTCGATGGGCGGCATGCACAGCTGGATCTGGGGCGTGAAATATCCCGACATGATGGACGCGCTGGCGCCGATGGCATCGCAGCCGACGCCGATGGCCGCGCGCAACTGGATGCTGCGGCGAATGATGCTGGAGACCATCCGCAACGATCCCGACTACAATGGCGGCAACTACGCCGCCCAGCCGCGCATGATGAAATACGCCATCAATGCCTTCGCGATCGCAACCACCGGCGGCACGCTGGCCCTGCAATCGCAGGCGCCGACCGCCGCGCAGGCGGACAAGCTGGTGGACGACCGGCTCGCCGTGGCGGTCACCACCGATGCCAACGACTTCATCTATCAATGGGAAGCCTCGCACGATTACGATCCGTCCGCCGGCATGGAGAAAATCCAGGCTGCAACGCTTCTCATCAATGCCGCCGACGACGAGCGCAATCCGCCCGAAACCGGGATCACCGAGGCGGCGCTGAAGCGGATCAAAAATGCGAAGCTTCATCTGATCCCGCCGAGCACGTCGACGCGCGGCCATTCCACGACGGGCACAGCGTCATTCTATACGCAGCCGCTGCGCGAATTGCTGCAGAGCGCGCCGCAGCGCGCCATGTGAGCGGATGTCCATAAGCCGATTCCGCAAGCTCGCACTAAGCCTGCCCGATGCCGTCGAAGGCGCGCATCAGGGCAAGGCTGACTTCCGTGTGAAGAAGCGCATCTTCGCGACGCTCGGCTATCCCGATCAGGATTGGGGCATGGTCAAGCTGACACCGGAGCAGCAAGCGGTGCTGGTGGAAGCGGAGCCGGACATTTTCCGCCCCGTGCCCGGCGGCTGGGGCAAGGGCGGCGCCACCAATGTGCGGCTGGCGAAGGCCGACGCGACGACGCTGAAGAGCGCGCTGACCATGGCCTGGCCAAATATCGCGGAACGATCGCAGGCAAAGCCGCGGGCGAAGAAGAAGGCGTGATTCGCAGCGCATCACGATCGCTCATTATTTGAGCGTGCATCCGCGTGCCGGCTCAGGCCTAATCGCTGCCAACAAGATTCGTCGGCAACATCATGCACGGCGGGACGGCAGCGGAGGATCGCATGCAAAGGTTTGCGCAGGCCGCGCTGCTTGCGGGACTATCGGCGCTCGCGGGCGCGGCGTACGCCTTCGACAACGGACAATACGATCACGTACCACCCGACATCCGCGCCTGGTTCAAGAGCGTGATCGCGCCGAATGGCGTGCCCTGCTGCGACATTTCCGACGGCCACCGCACCGAATACGACGTGCGCCAGGGCGCCTATTGGGTGCCGATCGAAGGCACTTGGATGGAAGTGCCCGAGCGCGCCATCATCCGCGACCGCGGCAATCCGGTCGGCCAGGCCGTGGTCTGGTATGTGCATCACCGCGGCAGCATCATCATCAGCTGCTTTGTGCCGGCGGATGCGGTCTAGACCGCTTCAAGGTGACGCGCGGCCGCGCCGGTGATAGTCTGCCCCATTCAAATCAGGGAGTCCGCGCCTTGACCGATCTTGCAGATTGCGACCTCGCCTCGATCTATCCCAAGCCGTCGGAACGCGTCCTCGCCAAGGCGCGGCCCTCGCTCGATCCGCATTCGAAAAAGTTCATCGAGATGTCGCCGTTCTGCGTGCTGGCAACATCGGGCAGCGACGGCGGCGTCGATGCTTCGCCGCGCGGCGGCACACCCGGCTTCGTTCATGTTGCAGGCGACAACAGCCTGCTGGTGCCGGACCGCTCCGGCAATAACCGCATCGACAGCTTCCGCAACATCGTCGAGGGCACGGGCCTGCTGCAGATGATCTTCTTCGTGCCGGGGATCGACGAGACGCTGCGGGTCGGCGGCCGCGGCACACTGACGGCCGATCCCGCGCTGATGGCGACGATGATCGAATTCGGCAAGCCGCCGCGCGCGATCCTGTGCGTTGACGTCAAGGAGGCCTATTTCCACTGCGGCAAGGCGCTGATGCGCTCGAAGCTGTGGACCGCAGAGCGCGTCGAACGCAAGGTCATGCCAAGCATCGGCGAAGTGATCCACGACCAGACCGGCCTTGGCGAGCGGGAAAGCCAGGAAGTCATCTACGAGCGCTACAAGACGCAGCTTTGATCACCGACCGTCATACCCCGCGAAGGCGGCGTATCCAGTGCGCCACGCCCCGTCGGATTAATAATGAAGTCTCTGGAATACTGGCTCACCCGCTTTTGCGGGTGATGACAGCCACGCTTCAATCCTCGCCCTGCAGATGGCCGATGTGCTTCTGGGTGTAGAGCTCGAGGCCGACGCGCTTGATCAGGTCGAGCTGCGTCTCGAGGAAGTCGATGTGGTGCTCCTCGTCCTTCATCACGCTTTCGAACATGTCGCGCGTGACGTAATCCTTGACGCTGTGGCAGTAGGTGGCGGCCTCCTGATAGAGCGTGCGCGCCGAATGCTCGGCGGCGAGATCGCATTCGAGGATCTCCTTGACGTTCTGGCCGATGCGCAGGGGGTCGAGCACCTGCATGTTCGGGAAGCCTTCGAGGAACAGGATGCGAGCGGTGAACTTGTCCGCGTGCTCCATCTCCTCGATGCTCTCCTTGCGCCAGACCTTGGCCATCTCCAGCAGGCCCCAATTGTCCAGGATCCGGTAGTGCAGCCAGTACTGGCTGATCGCCGTCAGTTCGTGGCGCAGCCCCTTGTTGAGATACTCGATGACCTTGGCGTCGCCCTGCATGATGTCACTCCAGCGTTTGCGGCCGATCCGGCCGGAATCGTAATTTAGAATGCTTCTAAATCAGAAATCGGGCAAGAGCAACCGCCCCGCCGGGAGCTGGCGGTGCGACCGATTGGTCAGGATTTTAGGAACTTCAGGATGCCGCGAGGGCGTACTCAACCCGAACTTCGGCCTCAAGCTCGATCTCGTCCAGCGCGCTGTGCGGACAGCCGGCGCAGCAGGCTTGGGCACAGGGACCAAGGGCTTCCTTGATAATGCTCTTGATGGTGCGGGCGCAGCGGCCGCATTCGGCACTGCAACCGAGACAGCCGTAGAGCTGCTTGGCATTGCGCGGAAGGTCCGAAGCAGCATTCACGGCGTCGCGGACATCATGGTCGCTGAGGACGTTGCAGGAACAAACGATCATGAAGTCGGCGGGCCCTTGGGTGATGCTTCCTGACCAATCGATATGGAATGCCACGGCCGGATGCAAAAGGAAAAGCCTCGCTTTTTAGCTATTCCAAACTGTTGGCCAATCCGGACCGGAACAGGTCCAAATCGGCCTCAAACGCCTAGTCGCCGCCGCCCCCGCCACTGTCTCCGCCGCCTCCCCCATCACTGCAGCTGCTGTCGCTACTGCCGCTGTCGCTGCTGCTGAAAAACGATGAGGACGAAGTGCAGGAGTCACCGGAGGATGACGAAGAACTGCTGCCGAACCAGTTCAGCAAATTGAAGCCGCTGCTGCCCGAGGAGCAGATGCCGCCAGTGTCGGTGGCAGCAGAGTCGGCATACGCCCGGCGGCGGTCGCGGATCCGGTCAGCTCGCGTCATCAGCATGAAAATGATCGCCGAGACGATGCCTACCGCGATGAAGAATCCGGTGATGCCGTTCATGGCCAATTCCGTTCAAATCTGCCGGCCATTGGTCGCTCGCAGCGGCCACCGCGTTCATTGATCGCTCAAGCCGGATGTGGGACTTTATGCGCGACAGGTTGCTGGCACGCACCACGGAAAAAGGTGAATAGATGAGGACATCGTTGCTGGCGCTTGCCGCCATCGCCGCCTTGGCTGGATCCGTCATGGCGGTCACCGGCTCCGCCCAAGCCCAGCGCTACTATGCGCCCGGCTATTACTACGGGCCTCCGCCGCAGAGCTACTACTACAATGGCGCCCCGGGCCCTGTGGCCGATCCGACGGGCCCCTGCTACTGGCAGCGCCAGCGCTTCTGGGACGGCTTCGCCTGGCGAATGCGCAGCATCAGGGTTTGCGGATAAATCCCCGTTCATCTTCATTAAATCGCGCGCGATATTTCGGGGAACCACTGTGTTTTCCGGGGCCTTCGCTACAAATGGCCAGAAAAAACCGCTTTTTCCGGCCACTGACGCTTCGCGTTTACTTTCGGTTGACCGTTCTGCGCTTCCTTTGCGGGGAAGGCCTTCTCGAAGACAGCGTGCCAATAGTTAACCCGGCGCCGCGATGCGCCCCTCCAGGAGCAGGACATGAAGAATACATTTGCCGCCATGGTTGCGGTCGCCACCGTCGCCGCCTCGCTGGGCACCACGCCGGCTCACGCGCAGCGCGGCGTTGCCGCAGGCGTTGCTGCCGGCCTGATCGGCGGCGCCATCATCGGCGGCGCCATCGCATCGAGCCGCCCGGCCTATGCCGCGCCGGCGCCGGTCTATGTCGACGAATACCCGGCCTGCCGCATGGTGCGCGAGCGCTTCTGGGACGGTTACGGCTGGCGCGTCCGCCGCTACGAGGTCTGCAACTAAGCAGCCTCCACGCGTAACCATCCGCGCATGAATTTCAGACCCGGCCCGTCGGCCGGGTTTTTCTTTGCCGATCGGCCGGCGCTATTTCGCTGCGCTCATCGACTGCAGCACCGCTTCGCTCGGCCAGCAATCGACCTTGATCCCCGCCTGCTTCTGATAGGCGCCGAGCGCTGAGCGCGTCAGCATGCCCGCCTTGCCGTCGATCTTGTCCTTGTAGAGACCGATGCGCGTCAGATGTTTCTGCATCGCCTCCACCGAGGTCGTGCGCAATTGCGTCGAGGCCGACCATGGCGTCGCAAACGGCTGCGGATTTGTCATGCGATCGCTGAGATGACCGACGAACAGCACGTAGAGATCGGAGAAATTGTATTCCTTGATGACGAAGTAGTTCTTGGTCGTCAGGAATGACGGGCCGTAGATTCCCTCAACCTGCAGCAGCGACGCCGGCTGCGCCTGCTCGGCGGCGGACAATTTTTGCCCGCGCACCGGCACAAAGCCCGCGCGCAGCCATTCGCCGAGCGGCTTCTGCACTTCGGGCACGCCCATGGTGCAGTCGACATTGGCGGGCGCGCGCACCTCATAGGCCCAGCGCAGGCCCGGCTGCCAGCCCTTGTTGACGAGTTGCCTGGCGGCGGAGGCCAGCGCATCCGGCACCGAGTGCCAGATGTCGACGCGGCCGTCGCCATCGAGATCGACGCCGTGCTTGTAGTATTCCGACGGCAGGAACTGCGTCAGCCCGGTGGCGCCGGCCCAGGATGAAGTGAACTCCTTGCGCTTCACCGCGCCCTCGCCGAGGATCTTCAGCGCCAGAATGAACTCGCCGCGGTACTGATCCTTGCGCCGGCCGACATAGGCCTGCGTCGCCACCACGCGCAGCGTGTCATAGGGCAGCGCGTAGCGGCCGTAATCGGTCTCGCGGCCCCAGATCGCCAGCACGATGGTTGCCGGCACGCCGAACTGTTTTTCGATCGCATCGAGCGCAGCGCGGTGCTTCTGCATCAACTGTTGCCCCTCGCCCGCAAGCCGCGCGATGTTGCCTTCCTTGACG
>Ga0081540_1003814_pt1 | contig 11792 bp, 9 predicted proteins | sample TabmetS2T1R1_FD_71024 | JGI IMG/M metagenome (GOLD analysis project Ga0081540, IMG submission 71024) | Tabebuia heterophylla rhizosphere microbial communities from the University of Puerto Rico - S2T1R1 | ecosystem: Host-associated > Plants > Roots > Rhizosphere ...
GCGGTGATCGCCGCGCGGGCGACGAGGGCGTGCCTGCGGGCACGCGCCTCGGCCCCGCGCAGCTGGGAGCGCTGGCAGCTGCCGGTGTCGCGGAGATCGACTGCGGCGCGATCCCGCGGGCCGCCGTGGTCGCCACGGGAACCGAGCTTCGCCGACCGGGCGAGCCGCTCGGACCCGGCGAGGTCTACGAGGCGAACGGGCTGATTCTCGAGACGCAGCTGAGGTCGGCAGGCGCTTCCGTCGAGCGCCTGGCGGCTGTGGCCGACGACGAGTACGCCCATCGCGAGGCGATCGCGCGCGGGCTCGAGCACGACGTGCTCGTGACCTCGGGCGGAGTCTCTGTAGGCCCGCACGACCTCGTCCGGCGAGTGGAGTTCGAGCTCGGCGTCGAAGAGGTCTTCTGGCGAGTCGCGGTCAAGCCGGGCAAGCCCGTGGCCTTCGGCGTGCGCGAGCGGACGCTGGTGTTCGGGCTACCCGGAAACCCGGTCTCGTCGCTCGTGGGGTTCGAGCTGTTCGTACGGCCATGCGTCCTGGCGCTTCAGGGCGTTGCCGATCCCTCGCCCCGGTTCGAGCCGGGGGCGCTGGCGGCTGCCGTGAAGCGCAACCCCGCGCGCGACGAGCTCGTGCGGGCCCGGCGCAACACGAGCCCGGACGACGCCGCGGTCGAGCTCGAGCCCGTTGTCGGCCAGGACTCGCACATGATTGCCCGCTCCGCCGCAGCGGACGTGCTCGTGCTGATCCCGCGCGGCGACGGCGAGCTGGAGGCCGGTTCGCGGGTGCGCTACCTCAGGCTGCCCTGAGGACGCTCACCCCTGCGCCGAGGCGAGCGGGGCGGCGGCGAGCGTCGCGGTGGGCGGCCGAAAAGCCGGCGCGCCACGCGGGCTGACGCGCACCAGACGTGCATAGGCGATGTACCGGTGCGAGGCGAAGAACCGCGGATGGCAGGCCTGCAACTCGACGACCTCGTGACCGTGGGAGCGGAGGACCGAGAGGTCGTCCGCCAGGACGATCCGGTGCTTGAACACGCGGTACGTGAAGGTCCCGTACGGCACCTCGAGCGTCACCGGGTCGCCGGACCTGAGCCGCTCGATGTGCGCGAACGGTGCGAGGTATGTCGTGCGGTGGCCGGCGATGTAGACGAGCTGTCCTTCGCCCGGCATGTACGTGCGGCGGTCGCGGCCGGGGCCCTTTCTGAGCGACGCATCGTCGGTTCCCTCCACGAACACCATGTTCAGCCCGAGCCGCGGGACTCGAATGCGACCGATGCCCTGCCCACGAGTTGCGTTCAGTCGGTAGCGCCGTGCCTGCCCTCGGATCTGCGCGGTCGTCGTGGCAAGGGACGCTCCAGGCTTGACCGGCGGTGCCTGGTACGCCTCGGCCTTCCGCTTGTAGCTGTCCGAGAGCTGGTGTTGCCTCCAGGTTGTGTAGAGCGCCGTGAACGGGTCCTGCCAGCGCCAGACCACGACCACCCAGACGAGCACGGCGACGCCGGCGATTGCCAGCAGCGTCCCGGTAATCCTCGCGAACCGTCTCAACGTCAGCCTTCTTGTGCTCGGCGCGCCTCGCTGGCCCGTCGAGCTCGCGCTGCACTCACTGTAAGGACGGTTCGCCGGACCGCTTCCCGCAGCGGTCCGCGCGGCGGTCGCTCACGCGCGCTCGGGTACGGCGCGTAGCGCCCGATCGAGAGCGCGGTGACCTGGCCGGCCGCGGCCAGCCAGCCCACCGCGATCGCCAGCGCCGGCAGACGCACGAAGCCGTTCGCGGTCAGCTCCGCGACGTACCAGGGCGTGTCGAGGCCCAGGCCGAAGCGGATCGCGAGGGAGCCGAACAGGAGCAGGGGCCCGAGGAATCCTGCCCCGAGCACGGCCAGCCGCGCCCAGAGCGGCCGTCGGCGCACCTGCGGAAGCCACAACCACGCGTGCAGCGACGGCAGGAGGAAGATGAGCGCGAACGGATTCGTCGCCACCACCAGCAGCGCGACGACGGCCAGCGCGAGCAACGCAGCGGTCGTTCCGGCGAGCTCTTCCGTGGCCGAGACCGGCCCCCGCGGAGTAAGGCGCTGCCGCGCGACCAGCCAACCGAGGCCGACGAGGACGGCCACTCCTATCAGGGCGACAACCGGCCAGTTCGTCCCCGGGGCCGCGTCTGGCGGGAGCGGCACGGACGGCGCCGCCGGCCAGAAGCCCGCCAGCGCGAACAGCTCGAAGACGAGCGCCGCCCACAGCCAGAACCACGCGCGGCTGCGGTAGCTGCGCAGTGCCGGCATCAGTGGGATGTGCCGCCGCCTGCAGCGCGCGAAGAGGTCGACTGCCGACACCAGGAAGGGCAGCAGCATCGCCAGCAGCACGAGCTCGATCGCCCAGCCGGGCATCATCCGCGGGCCGAAGTAGACGTAGCGCGCCGTCCCTGGCGAGAGCTCGGCGCCGTAGTCGAGCCAGCGCAGGAGCTGCTGGGCCGACCGCCCGAGTTGGGCGAGGCGAACGGTGTCGAGGCGATCCGGCCGGTCGAAGAACGCGGCCGGCGGGCGCTCGCCGCCGCTCGTCAGCGTGAGCGCCGGAATCCCGTGCGCGAGCAACGGGCCCTGTTCGTGGAGCGTGAACGGGAACGCGAGGTCGACGAGCTGCGAGAGCGCGCTCGCATGCGCCGGGCGCTGTCCGGTCTGCTCGAGCACGCGTTGCGCGGCGGTCTCGACGAACGAGGGGGAGGCGAGTCGCGGCTCGAGCCCGGCGAGGACCATCCGAGGCGGCCCGTGCCCGGCAAGCGCGGCCAGGTCGATCGCGGCAACCACGTGCCCGCGGTGCGTCTCGGCGAACCGGCGCGCACCGAGCATCCCGAAGGCGCCGCCGTCGGTAGCGACGAAGACGAGCGTGTGCTGCGGGCCCACGGCCCGCCCGCCGACCCCCGAGCCGTACGACTGCGCGAGCTGGACCAGGGCCGCGATCCCCGACGCGTTGTTGTTCGCGCCTGGCCCGCGCCCGTCGTTGTCGCGATGCGACATGACGACGATCTCGTCCGGCGAGCGCCCGGGAATCACCACTTGCTGGTTGACGAGCGTTCGCGTCCCGAGGCCGGCGAGGTTGGCACGAAAGCGGTCGGCGACGACCTTCAGGCCGTACGGCGCGAGTTGCTCGCGGACCCAGGCCCGCGCACCGACGGCGCCGGCGGTCCCGGGCACGCGGTCGGGGTAGAGCCGGGCGAGATCGGAGGTGACGGCGGCTGCCGAAGGCCCGTCGAACGACGCCGGGAGCGAGGGTTGCGGCGCCGGGAGCGGATTCGGCTTGTGGACGCTGAACGCGGCGGCCAGCAGCGGTATCCCCACCAGCAACCAGGTTCCCCGATAGAGGCGGCCGCTGACCGGCCGCTCGAGCGTGCCACGACGCGCGCGGCGTCGTGCTGAACGAGGCGGGAGGGCCGCCATACCGTGGCTATAGTAGGTCGCCGAACGACGTGCGCCGGCAGGCGCTGCGATGCCTGATTCCTCCACCATCCTGCTTGTCGACGACGAGGACGCGGTTCAGAAGCTCCTCGCCTATCCGCTCGAACGCGATGGTTTTCGCGTGGTCCAGGCGCGCGACGGCGAGGAGGCGCTGGCGCGATTCGCGGAGGAGCGGGTCGATCTGGTCGTGCTCGACCTGATGCTGCCGAAGGTGGACGGGCTCGAGGTGTGCAAGCGGCTTCGCGCAGCGAGCACTGTGCCGATCATCATGCTCACCGCCCGCGACGACGAGCTCGACAAGGTGCTCGGCCTCGAGCTCGGCGCCGACGACTACATCACGAAGCCGTTCTCGATCCGCGAGTTCCGCAGTCGCGTGCGCGCCTTGCTGCGGCGGGCGGCCATTCCGACCGCGGCCCAGGACGAGGAGATCATCGAGCGCGACGGCCTGCGGATCGACCTCGGCCGCCGCGACGTCGCAGTGTCGGGGCGGGTGGTACAGCTCACGTACGTCGAATTCGAGTTGCTGCGCACGATGGCCGCCAGCCCCGGGCGCGTCTTCACGCGCGAGATGCTCCTGCAGGCGCTCTGGGGCGGTTCCGACTACCGCGAGCCGCGCACGATCGATGTCCACGTGCGGCACCTCCGCGAGAAGCTCGAGCACGATCCAAGCGAGCCGGAGTACATCCTGACCGTCCGGGGCGTCGGCTACCGCTTTCGCCCGTGAGAGGCTTCTTCCGCAGCGTCGGTGTACAGCTGAGCCTCGCGCTCCTCCTGGTGGTGGCCGTGGCGCTCGGGATCGTCTACCTGAGCGTGGTGCCATCACTCAGAGATCGCGCCATCAACACTCGCGTTGCCCAGATGGAGAAGATCGTCGCCAAGCTTCGACTGGAGGTCGGCGATGTGACGCCCATCGACCCGGACTTCACCGCGACGGCGTCTGAGGAGAACGGCAACGTCCAGGTCGCGCTGCTGGATCGACTCACGCCACAGGCGACGGTCAGCCCCTTCGACTTCTCCGGCGAGCTCGGCACGCAGCTGCTGGCCGATCCGGTTGCGACCCAGGCGCTCGACACTAACGCAGCGGCACACGGGCACGTGAGCGACGGCGAGGACGTCTTTGCAGAGGCGGCGGTGCCCGTCCTCGGTGGCAAGTACGCGCTACTCGTAAGTGACCACGTCGACCTCTCGAGCATCCGGCTCGTGGAGCGGCGCGTCCTGCTCGCGGCCGGTGTGGCGCTCATCATCGCGGTGCTCCTGGGGTACGCCGGTGCGCGGATGTTCGCCCGCCGGATCAAGCGGCTCGAGCGCGCTGCCGACCGTATCGCGAGCGGCCGTTTCGACGAGCCGGTCGTCGACACGCGGGGGGACGAGTTGGCCGCCCTCGCGTCCGCGTTCGATCGCATGCGCGTGCGACTCGCGCAGCTCGACGACGCTCGCAGGGCGTTCGTCGCCAACGCCTCGCACGAGCTGCGCACGCCCCTCTTCTCGCTGGGCGGCTTCCTCGAGCTGCTCGACGACGAGGAGCTGGACGAGGCGACGAGGCGAGAATTCATCGTTTCGATGCGCGAGCAGGTCGACCGCCTGACGAAGCTCGCCTCTGACCTGCTCGACCTCACGCGCCTCGACGCCGGCCGCCTCACGGTCGACCGCGAGCCTGTCGACCTCGGCGCGCTGGCCGGCGACCTGGTCGAGGAGTTCGGCCCGGTGGCGGCGGCGACCCGGCACACGCTGAGCGGAAGCTTCGACGGCGCCGTCTTCGCGGAGGCCGACGAGCTGCGCGCGCTCCAGCTCGGCCGGATTCTGGTCGAGAATGCGCTTCTGCACACGCCGCCGGAGACCGCGGTGGAGGTGCGCGCTCGGCGTCGTGGCGACGCGGTGGTGCTGGAAGTCCAGGATGGAGGCCCCGGGATCCCGCGCGAGCAGCGCGACCAGGTGTTCGAGCGGTTCTTCCGCCTCGACGGCGCGCGCGCGTCCGGCAGCGGCCTCGGGCTCGCGATCGCAAAGGAGCTCGCCGAGCTGATGGACGGGTCGGTCGAGGTCGATTCCGAGCCCGGTCGCACTGTCTTTTCGCTCGTGCTGCCGGCCGCGAGGCACGTGCCCGCGGCGATTTCACGGGAAATCACGGAGTCCGCAAAGGCCTAGCTACAGTGCGACGGCCGTGCGAATCGGCCCACTTGCAGCGATTGTCGTCGGCTGCGCCGTGCTCGGCGGCGTAGTTGCAGTCGGCGTCGGTCAGCTGACGGGCTGGACCGACTCGAGCTCCACGACGACCGTCTTCCGTGCCTCACCGGTGCAACCTGGCCCCTCAGCCGCCACAGCAGCAGTGAAGCCGAGCGCGAAGCCACTTCCGGGCAACGGTTTCAGCCCGAGCTCGATCTACGCACGCCGCGCACCGGGCGTGGTCACGATCGTCTCGGTCTACGGCAGCGATTCCGGTTCCACGCGCCAGGGCTCGGGCTTCGTCGTCTCGCCGCAGGGCTACATCCTCACCAACTCCCATGTCATCACGACCGCAGGCGACACCCCGGTCGCGCAGCCGGCTGACAACGTCTTCATCGAGTTCCAGGACCGCGACCGCGCGGAGGCGAAGATCGTCGGCTGGGACGTCTTCGACGACGTCGGGCTCGTCAAGGTCGATCCGTCGGCGCATCCGCTCGCCCCGGTGCCGCTTGGCAACTCGGCCGCCGCCGTCGTCGGCGAGCCCGTCGCCGCCATCGGTAGCCCCTTCGGCAACGAGAACTCGCTCGCCGTCGGCGTGGTCTCCGCGGTACACCGATCGGTCAACTCGTTGACCTCGAGCTTCAACCTCGTCGACGCGATCCAGACCGACGCGCCGATCAACCACGGCAACTCGGGCGGCCCGCTCTTCGACGCGCGCGGCCGCGTGATCGGGATCAACGCGCAGATCAACAGCACGAGCGGCGAGGCCGAAGGAGTCGGTTTCGCGGTGCCGATCAACTCCGCGAAGCGCTCGATGCAGCAGCTGATCGCGAGCGGGTCGGTCTCGTACGCCTACGTGGGCGTCGAGACGACCGATCTCACGCCCGCCCTCGCGCGCCGGTTCGGCTACCGGGTTCAGCGCGGTGCAGTCGTGACCGACGTCCTCGACGGGAGCCCCGCAGCGAAGGCCGGGCTTCGCCCAGGCCGCAAGACCGCCAGCGCGTTCGGGGTCGACTTCCCGCGCAGCGGCGACGTGATCGTGTCGATCGACGGCCGACGCGTCACGGGGTCGGAAGACATTGCGCGAATTGTCACGAGCAAGCAGCCCGGCCAGGTGGCTCGCTTCGCGGTCCAGCGCGGCCACGCACGGGTCGTGCTCCGGGTTGGGCTCGACGAGCGGCCCGAGTCGAGCTGACCATCTAGGATCGAACCCGTGACCTTCTACGGCGGGCACGCGAATTCCCCCTGGTTACGCGCACGCGCTCGGCGGGCACAGACCTGACATGAGCGAAGAGGGCCGCTCGGTTCGCCTGACGATTCCCGCCCGGCCGGAGTACATCACGCTCGGCCGGCTGGCACTGACGGCGATCGCCGGCGTCCGCCCGCTCTCGGACGAGACGCTGCACGACCTCAAGCTCGCGTTGACCGAGGCCTGCACGAACTCGGTGAAGCACGCCTACCAGGACGGAACCGGCAGCGTCGACATCGTCTACGAGCTCCACGGCGACCGGCTGGCGGTCGAGGTCGGCGACGCCGGCACGGGCTTCGAGGCGCGTGCAGACGCGGCGGACGCCGGAGGCGACCTCGCGGAAGGCGGACTCGGGATCGCGATCATCCGCGCGGTGACCGACGAGGTCGAGATCGGAACGCGCGAGGGCGGCGGCTCGCGGCTGCGGTTCGTCAAGCTGCTCGAGGACTGAATCCAGCCAGTCTCAGCGATATCCTCGCTGGCCGCGATGCTTCAGCTAGTCAACGTCGGCCAGAAGTCGCTTGCGGACTACGCAACCATCGCCACGCGCGGGCTGATGGAGGAGATCCGGCGACTCGCCGAGCCGCTGCGCGGAAAGCGGCTCGTCCACGTCTCCGCGACGGCGTTCGGCGGCGGTGTGGCCGAGATCAACTACGCGCTCGTGCCGTTGATGCGGGACGCGGGGCTCGACGCCGAGTGGCGGATCATCACGGGCGCGGAGGAGTTCTTCGCGGTCACCAAGGGAATCCACAACGCGCTCCAGGGCGACCCGCAGGGACTGACCGCCACCCAGCAGGAGGTGTACCGCCGGTTCCAGGCCGTGAACGCGGAGGAACTCGCCGACGACTACGACTTCGTGCTGATCCACGACCCGCAGCCGGCGGGCATGATCGAGCACTTCCCCGACAGCTCCGCGCACTGGATCTGGCGCTGCCACATCGACCTCTCGCAGCCGAACCGCGAGGTGCTCGACTTCCTGCTGCCCTGGCTCGCCCGCTACGACGCGGCGATCTTCCACATGCAGGAGTACGTGCCGCGCGCAGAGGGGATGCCGCAGGCGTTCATCTGGCCGCCGGCAATCGACCCGCTGACGCCGAAGAACATGGCGCTCTCCCCGGAGGACGCCGCCTACATCGTCGACCAGTTCGGGATCGACGTGGAGAGGCCGTTGATCACGCAGGTCTCGCGCTTCGACCCGTGGAAGGACCCGTTGGGCGTGATCGACGCCTACCGGCTGGTGAAGGCCGAGCACCCGGACGTCCAGCTCGCGCTCGTCGGCTCGATGGCGCACGACGACCCGGAGGGCTGGGACTACTACAACCGCACCGTCACCTACGCGGCCGGCGACCCCGAGGTCTACATCCTCTCCAACCTGAACAACATCGGCTCGGTCGAGGTCAACGCCTTCCAGGTGCACTCGGACGCGGTCGTCCAGAAGTCGACGAAGGAGGGCTTCGGTCTCACCGTCACGGAGGCGCTCTGGAAGACGCGCCCGGTCGTTGCGAGCCGCGTCGGCGGGATCGTGGCGCAGATCCAGGACGGCGAGACCGGCTGGCTGGTCGACCCGAACGCCCCCGAGGAGTGCGCGGCCGCGTGCATCGAGATCCTGAACGACCCCGCCGCCGCGAGGCAGCGCGCGCTGCGCGGCAAGGAATACGTCCGTCGCAACTTCCTCATGCCGCGGCTCCTGCGCGACTGGCTCGTACTGCTGAACAAGCTCGACGGCAACGACACCGCGGGCGCCGAGGTCACGGCGGCCGTGGTCGCCTCGTAACCGTCTCACGGGGTCGGTCCGGGGTAGGGTGGCCCCGGGCATGGCGGATCGTCGCAGGTTGATCGTCGTTTCCAACCGCGGCCCCGTGACGTACCAGCGCGACGGGGACGAACGCGTTGCGCGGCGCGGCGGCGGCGGGCTGGTGACGGCGCTGCGAAGCCTGGTCGAGCACCACGACGTGACGTGGATCGCGAGCGCGATGAGCGAGGAGGACCGGTCCGTCGCTGCGGAAAGCGGCGAGCGCGCGGTCGAGGAGCGCTCGCGCGACGGCTCGGTGTTCCGCCTGCGCCTCGTCGCGCACGAGGAGACGGCCTACGACTGGTTCTACAACGTGATCGCGAACCCGATGCTGTGGTTCCTGCAGCACTACCTCTGGCAGCTGGCGTACACGCCGTCGGTGGACATCGCGCTGCGCAACGCCTGGGACGAGGGCTACGCGCGGGTGAACGAGGGCTTCGCGGAGGCGGTGCTCGAGGAGCTGGAGGAGCAGCCCGAGGCGGCCGTGTTCTTCCACGACTACCACCTCTACCTCGCGCCCCGCCTGGTGCGCGAGCGAGCTCCCGACGCGCTGCTCGCCCAGTTCGTCCACATCCCCTGGCCGCAGACCGACTACTGGCACGTCCTCCCGGACACGATCCGGCGCGAGATCCACGAGGGCGTGCTCGCGAACGACGTGATCGGGTTTCACACGCACCAGTGGCGGCTGAACTTCATGCGCGCGGCGAGTGACGTCGCAGGTGCGGACGCGAACTTCGCCGACGGCGTGGTCGACCACGACGGCCGCCGCTCGCTGGTGACGGTGCACCCGATCTCGGTCGACCCGGACGAGTTCGACGAGCTGGCCGGCAGTGAGGACGTCAGGGCCGCGGAGCGCGAGCTCGTCGAGCGGCGGCCGGAGCAGCTCGTGCTGCGCGTCGACCGCACCGACCCGTCGAAGAACATCGTCCGTGGCTTCCGGGCCTTCGAGCTCTATCTCGAGGCGCACCCCGAGCGGCACACCCGGGTCGGGATGCTCGCGCTGCTGGACCCGTCACGCCAGGATATCCCGGAGTACGCCGAGTACCTCGGCGCGATCCAGCGTGAGGCGAGGCGCGTGAACGACCGGTTCCAGCAGGAGGGGTGGGTGCCGATCGACCTCGTGATCCAGGACAACTTCATCGGCTCGGTCGCCGCCTACAAGCAGTTCGACGCGCTCTTCGTAAACGCGATCTTCGACGGCATGAACCTGATCGCGAAGGAGGCGCCGCTCGTCAACGAGCACGACGGGGTGCTGATCCTTTCCGAGAACGCCGGCGCGCACGCCGAGCTCGGCGAGTGGGCGCTGACGGTGAACCCGTTCGACGTAGCCGGCCAGGCGCAGGCGATTCACGAGGCGCTGACGATGGCGTCCGACGAGCGGCGCAGGCGGCTCGAGGCGATCCGCGCCCACGTGCGCGAGCACGACGTCACCGGCTGGATCGACGCGCAGCTGGGCGACCTCGACCGCTGCGCCGCGCGGGTCGGATCCAGCTAGACGTCGTCTTTCTGGACGACGAGATAGGCGCCGCGCTCACCGACGACTCGCTCCACGTCGGGCTTCTCGTGGCCCGGCCTGATCACGAACCAGTTGTCGTGGCTGCGCACCTCCCGGTACTCGTCCAGGGCGACCACGATCTTGTCGAAGCACGTCTCGTCGCCGCATTCGCACACCCACTCGGGGTCGGGGTCGTCCGCGTAGGCCGACTGCATCTGCGCGACGCGCTCGTTCACCTCGCGGAAGAGCTTCTCGTTCTCCTCGATGCGCTGTTTTCGGTCCATCCGCGCCCCGCAATGCTAACCCGCGCCGGTCTAGGATCTCGCGATGGGCCGCGACACGCAGGTCGAGGAGCTGCGCTCGGTCGACCCGGCCACACTGGACGAGCTGGGCGTGGTGCCGGTCTCGCCTCCGGCGGAGGTCTCCGAGGCGGTGGCCGAGGCACGCGTGGCGGCCGATCGCTGGGCGCAATCGTCGTTTGCCGAGAGGCGCGAGCTGCTCGGGACGGTCGCGCAGGAGGTGCTGGCGCGAGCCGACCTGCTCACGGCGACGGTCACGGCCGAGACGGGGAAGCCGCTCGTCGAGTCGTACACGGCGGAGCTGTTCGTCTCGCTCGACAACATCGTCTGGGCGGCATCGAACGCGCCGCGTGTCCTGCGGCCCGAGCGCCTGCGCTTCACACAACCGCTCCTGCGGCACAAGCGCGGTTGGCTGCTCTACGAGCCGCTCGGTGTGATCGGCGCGATCTCGCCCTGGAACTTCCCGCTCGGGATCCCGCTGACGCAGGTTGCCTTCGCGGTTGCTGCAGGGAACGCGGTGGTGCTCAAGCCGTCGGAGCGGACGCCGCTGTGCGGCGCCTGGGTGGAGCGGATCTTCCGGGAGGCCGGAGCACCGGAAGGGCTCGTGCGGGTTGTGCAGGGCCGGGCGGAGACGGGCGAGGCGCTCGTTCGTGCTCCGGGAATCTCGAAGGTCGTCTTCACCGGCTCCGCCACGGCCGGGAGGGCCGTCGCCGTGGCCGCCGGCGAGCGGCTACGGCCGGTGACGCTGGAGCTCGGCGGCAAGGACCCGATGCTCGTCTTCGAGGACGCGGACCTCGATCGCGCGGTTGCCGGGGCGCTCTGGGGGTCGTTCTCGAACTGCGGCCAGGTCTGCTCGGGCGTCGAGCGGATCTACGTGGCGCGGTCCCTGCACGAGGCCTTCGTCGAGGAGCTGGTCCGGCGGACCCGGCAGCTCCGCGTCGGGCGCGGTGACGAGCTCGAGACGCAGGTCGGGCCGCTGGTCGCCGAGGAGCGGCGCACGCACGTCGAGGAGCTCGTTGCGGACGCGGTCGGGCGCGGAGCCGAGCTGCGTACCGGGGGCCGCCGCGCCGACGTCGGGTTGCCGGGTTGGTTCTACGAGCCCACGGTGCTCAACGGCGTCGACCGCGAGGCGCGGATCGAAAAGGAAGAGATCTTCGGGCCGGTGGTTACGGTCGACGCGTTCCGCGACGACGACGAGGCCGTCCGGCTTGCGAACGACTCGTCGTTCGGACTCGGAGCCAGCGTCTGGACGCGTGATCTCGAGCGGGCGCAGCGGGTCGCGCGCCGTCTCCAGGCGGGCTCGGTCTGGACGAACGACGTCGCGTACTCGTACGGGACCGGCCAGGCCTCGTGGGGCGGCC
>Ga0081540_1003815_pt1 | contig 11791 bp, 10 predicted proteins | sample TabmetS2T1R1_FD_71024 | JGI IMG/M metagenome (GOLD analysis project Ga0081540, IMG submission 71024) | Tabebuia heterophylla rhizosphere microbial communities from the University of Puerto Rico - S2T1R1 | ecosystem: Host-associated > Plants > Roots > Rhizosphere ...
CTTCCACAGCTCCGCCATGTTGAAGCTCTCGTAGACCTGGCCCTGGTTGGACGCGCCGTCGCCGAAATAGGCGACGCTGACAAAATCATTGCCGCGGTACCGATTGGCGAAGGCGAGACCGGTGCCGAGCGAAACCTGGGCGCCGACGATGCCGTGACCGCCGTAGAAATTCTTTTCCATGCTGAACATGTGCATGGAGCCGCCCTTGCCCTTGGAATAGCCGCCTCGGCGTCCGGTGAGTTCGGCCATCACGCCGTTGGCTTCCATGCCACATGCCAGCATGTGACCGTGATCGCGGTATCCGGTTATGACCTGATCGCCCTGCTTCAGGGCCATCTGCATCCCGACCACGACGGCCTCCTGGCCGATGTAGAGATGGCAGAAGCCACCGATCGCGCCCATGCCGTAGAGCTGGCCGGCCTTTTCCTCAAAGCGCCGGATCAGCAGCATGTCTCGGAGCGCGGTAAGCTCCTGCGCCTTGGTGAATTCCGGTGGGGATGCGTTTGCCTTTTGCCCTGCTTCCTTCTCGACGCTTTTCTTGGGTGCGGCCATGGCAAATCCGGATGAGAGAGACGATCAGCCCTCTCTAACCCAACTCAAACGGCCGTGAAAGGATTGCGTGCGCTGGAGAAAATATTGCTATGCCGCACTGCAGCGCGAGCCACGACATTTTCGAAATCGATTTTGCGGTTTTTTGAAATTTGCAGCCCGACATGCCCGCATGATCAGGACGACGACGGTGTTCGTGACAAGTGTTTGAAAATCAGTTCGGCTTGATGGTCCGGACCAGATCGCGCGGATTGGCATAGTCGAGCTGGAAGCGCGCGCGCTCGTCCAGCATGTCGGGGTCGACCCGGTCGGACCTCAGCAGTGACACCCGCTGCTCGCCCTGCGCCCGCTCCCGCTTCAGCCGCGCCAGTTCCGAGGTGAGCGCGACGATCTCCTGATCGAGTTCCTGGCGCGCGTTCAGCCCGTATTTTCCGGTATAGGCGTTGACGCCAAAATAGCCGACCATCAGCGCCGCCATCGTGTAGAGGGCGAGGCCTGTCAGGATGGACTTCAATCGGGCGCGGGAGACCATAGCCCAAGATGCGATGACCGGGTTAATGAAATCCTAAGACGGCGGGTGTGGACTAGGATGGTCCCACCCTCTCCGCCGTCATTGCGAGCCGCAGCGAAGCAATCGATAGCGCGGCATAACGGACAGATGGATTTCTTCGTCGCTGTCGCTTCTCGCAATGACGCTGAAAGAGCGGTTACCCGTTCTGCTTCTCAATGAACGCCGCAAAGGCATCGATATATTGCTGCAGCACCTTCTGCAGCGCTTCCTTCGTGCACTCGCCCTTGTCGTCGAAGGCATCGCCGACGCCGTTCAGGTAGATTTCGGGCTGCCCCAGGATCGGACCCGAGATGCCCGGGAGGATGTTCTGCAGATGCTTGGCCGCGCTGACGCCGCCCAGCGGCCCCGGAGAGTTACTGACGATGCCGACCGGCTTGCCGAGGAACGAGCTCTTGCCATAGGGGCGCGAGCCGACGTCGATCGCGTTCTTCAACACGCCGGGGATCGAGCGGTTGTATTCGGGCGTGATGAACAGCACGCCGTTCGACTTCTGCAGCTTTTCGCGGAACGCCAGCCAGTCGGCCGGGGGATTGGCTTCCAGATCCTGGTTGAAGAAGGAAATGCCCTGAAGCGTCGTGACGTCGAGCTTCAACGTATCAGGCGCGAGCTTGGCCAAAGCGTTGGCGATCTTGAGCGAGAAGCTTTCCTTGCGAAGCGAGCCTACGATGGTAACGATGGTGTGGGCCATGGATTTTCCTTGTGAAGCTGGACGCCTGCCCCCTCACCTATCGATATCGCTAGATAGATGCAAGCGCATGGACTGCGCAATTTTGGAAACGCATCGTTTTTGAAACTGGCCGATCGGCAGGGAATTGGGGTCGCGGGGCGCGGCCACGCCAATGACGCGATGGGGCCAGGAACTGAGATGCGCCGACGCGCAGCTCGGTCCGCGTTGGCGCCAAATTGCGGACGAGTTCGTTTAACTATATGCAAGCAGAACGCTGCATTTTCGGCCGACCAACGAGAAGCGAAACCATGGCAGAACGCAAGACAAGGGTCGCTATCCTGTTCGGCGGGCGCTCCGCGGAGCACGACGTATCCAGGGCGTCCGCAGCGAACGTGCTTCGTTCCCTCGACCCCAACCGGTATGACGTCACGCTGATCGGCATCGCCAGGGATGGCCGCTGGATTGTCGCTGACGCGGGCAATGGCGCCGGCATCGGCGCTGTTGCGCTGACCATTCCGGACGATGGACCGCAGCTGACCCTGTTGCCGGGCGGACATGGCCGCGCACTGGCTCTTGAGCGGAATACGGCAGGGATTCGAGAATTGCCGGCGTTTGATCTCTTCTTCCCGGTCCTGCACGGCCCCAATGGCGAAGATGGCACGGTTCAGGGCGCACTTGAACTGTGCGACGTTGCCTACGTAGGCTCGCGCGTGATGGGATCGGCCGCATCGATGGACAAGGACGTCGCAAAACGGCTGATGCGCGATGCGGGCTTGCCGGTCGTGCCCTACGCCGCCATGTCAGCCACGTCACCCCTCACCTATGACGACGCGGTCGGCGCCGTTGGCTCGCCGGAGGTCTTCGTCAAGCCGGCCAACATGGGTTCGTCGGTGGGCGTATCGAAGGCTCGAACCGCTGAAGAGTTCGAAGCTTGCTGCAGGTTGGCGTTTCGCTTCGACAGGAAGATATTGATTGAGCGATGTGTCGCCCCGGTGCGGGAAATCGAGTGCTCCGTGCTTGAAGACGCGAATGGCAACATCCGTGCGTCTCAACTCGGCGAGATCGTCCCTGCCGACAAGCACGGTTTCTATTCTTACGATGCGAAGTACCTTGATGATGATGGCGCCGCTCTTCAGGTTCCGGCCGATGTGCCCGCTCCAGTGGCCGCCCGCATCAGGGAGCTCGCAATCACGACGTTCCGCGTGCTCGGCTGTGAAGGCATGGCGCGCATCGATTTCTTTCTCAACGGCGAGCAGGTGTTCGTGAACGAAGCCAATACCCTTCCCGGCTTCACCAATATCAGCATGTACCCGCGGCTATGGGAGGCCAGCGGGTTATCGCAATCCGACCTTATGGACGTGCTCATCAGCCATGCACTGGAACGTCACAGGCGCTCCGGGAGCCTGGCTTTCCAGCGCGAATAGAACAGGCGCCCCGTCTCGCTCTCGCCGGCCAAAACAAGTGCCGCCGAAGAGCCACAGCCGCGGGTCGTCAATGTCAAATCACCGGATTCCACGCCACCGGCACCAGCCGGTACTTGCTGCCGTCCTTCTCGACATGGCCGATCGAGGGGAAGGTGAAATGGAAGCCGACCACCAGCGCCTTCTCGCTTGCAGCCATGTCGTAGAATTTGTGCCGCGTCGCCTGCGCCATCATCGGATCGACGTCGAAGGCGACATGCCAGTCCGGATTGCGCAAAAATAGTTCGGGAATGTTGGTGACATCGGACTGGATCAGTACGCGCGAATTGCCCGACACCACGGCGAAGGCGGTATGGCCCGGCGTGTGGCCGGACGCCGCGATCGAGGTGATGCCGGTGACGACCTCCTTGTCCCAGTCGTACTTCGTCACCTTGTTCTCGATGCCGGCATAGATCTTTCGCACATTGGCGAAATAGCCCTTCATCATCGCGTTGGACTCGGCTTTCGCAGCGTTGTCGTCGCTCATCCAGAATTCCCAATCCTTGGCCGGCACCATGATCTCGGCATTGGGAAACGCCATCGAGCCGTCGGCGGCGCGGATGCCGTTGGTGTGATCGGGATGCAGATGCGACATCAGCACGACGTCGATGCTCTTGGGATCGACGCCGGCGGCGGCAAGATTCTGCAGCGTGCGGCCGACCGCGCCCTTGCTGGATTCGAGATTTGCGACGCCGTTGCCGCAATCGATCAGCACCAGCTTGCTGCCGGTGTTGATCAGCTGCGGGTTGAACGGCACGGTCACCATGCCCTGCGGCATGTAGGCGGCTTCGGCCGCTTTGAGCGCCTCCTCCTTCGGCACGTTCTTCACAAACGTATCCGGCATCGGAAAGGTGCGCGCGCCGTCATTGATCGAGGTGCATTCGAAGCTGCCGACCTTGTAGCGATAGTAACCCGGCGCCTGGCTGCCGGATGGCTGCGCCGCAGCATGTGCCATCGATGCGCCAAAGGATGGCAGCGCCGCGGCGGCGCCAAACGCGGCCGCGCCGGCCAACAGGTCACGCCTGTTCAGATCATTCATGGATGTCCTCCCTAAGCCCAGCGGTTTCCCCGCCCTCATTTGCGGTGCGAATGTTCTCCTGTTGCGGGGAGAACGCAAGCCGGATGTTGGGAGGGCGACCGCCAGACTTATGATGTAAGCTTGAAAGTTCGCGCCGTCATATTTAACGAGCGGCTGCACTGTTCGATGGCTTCTTCATAGTGGCGGAGGTGCAAGTGTGCAACGCAGAGAAGCCGCGCTGTGATGCTATCCTGCAGGACGGCCAGATTTGTACGGTCGCCGTCGAACCGATCTGACCAGATGTCGCGGGCGGTCTGAAGATCGGTTAGCGATACGTTGACCCGTACCTGGTCTCCGTTGCGTCTCACAGTGCCCTGTACGACCCAGCGGATGCCGAGATCCGTCCCGAGCTGCTTCAGATCGATCGACTTGTTCTTGTAGGTAAAGGCGGTGTCGCGTCCAATAACGAAAGTGGCAGGCGTTCGCGCGAGATCGGTCGTCAAATCTGTCGTGATGGTGTCGGCAAAGTAGTCCTGCTCCGGATCGTTGTTGAGGTTGGCGAAGGGCAACACAACGAGAGAGAGACGAGGCGCGATCTCGGGCCTGACTGTCGGTTGTCCCTGGATCTCTTGAGCTTCGCGAACTGCGTCGGTACGGACCGTCTTCCAGACATGCCAATAACCGGCAAGGCCGCCGGCAATTGCGACGATGGCGGCAACCGACGCCAGCACCGCGCCCACGAGCTTCAAACGACCTCTGAAGTGACCCAGCCAGCCATCGGATCGCCGTATGCCAACTACTTTTTCAGAGGGATCTAGCAACGAAACCGCCGCCTTCCCGGCCGCGCCGGCAAGCTTTGACAGTTCTGCTGGGGCGTCTGAGACCACCGCGGTTCCTGGGCGCCGATCCTGAACGTGTACACCGCCCACGAAACGAACGCCCTTTCGGGGAAATGTCTTGATAAGACGTTGTTGCTCGCCGGAGTCGCCGATCGCGCGTCGGACGGCGTTCAGCCGGGTCGTCAGCGCCGCATCCGATACGATCCGACCATTCCAAATCGCGTTTGCGAGATCGTCCTTGCTGACGACGCGATTCCTGCTGCGGATCAAATATTCGAGCAGATCGAAAGCCTGTGGCGTCGTAGGCACAACATCGGGCCCGCGCCGCAGCTCGCGCCGGTCGGTGTCCAACGCATAGTCTTCGAAGAAATAGCGCATGGCACCATTCCCAGGCCTTGCCCTCTATCTCCCCCGAGAGCGCGGCAGCAATTATCCAGCGAGAATAAGCGTTCGGTAAGGAAAATGTAAGCCGAATATCAAGTACGGCCCGTCATGGTGTGGCAGCGTCGTGCCGTCGACCAATCAGCGGAGCTATCGCGACGAGCACGACCTACGACACAACGCGACTGCAACGGCGGACTTAGTGCCCGCCTCGGGTGCCCGGTCGTGGCCGCCGGCCCTCAGGAGACATTAGGGTCCGGGTGACAAGCATCCGGGTCCAATCTTCGCTAGAGCCAGCGAGGTCCCAAACCTCCAGGCCGCCATAGCTGAGTTCAAGTTGGAGCGATTTGCCATGACCAGATTTCTCGCAACGCTGCTTGCGTCCGCTGCGCTGTCCACTTCACTGCCGGTACAAGCCCATGCTGAACTTGACGTCGTCAGCTTAAAGAGCGCCATCGCGACGTCGATCGAGAGCGACTATCCAAAACTCGAGGCGCTCTACAAGGACATCCACGCCCACCCCGAAATCGCATTTCAGGAAGAGAAGACAGCAGCCAAACTGGCTGCCGAGATGCGGGCCCTGGGCTTCGAGGTGACGGAGCACGTCGGCAAGACCGGGCTGGTTGCGATCTACAGGAATGGCGATGGCCCCACCATCATGGTGCGCACCGAACTCGATGCGCTGCCGATGGAAGAGAAGACTGGCCTTCCCTATGCGAGCCGTGACAAGACCACATGGCAAGGACGTGAAACATTCGTGGCCCATAGTTGCGGTCACGACATTCACATGGCGAGCTGGGTGGGAACGGCCAAGATTCTCGTTGGCCTGAAAGACCAGTGGCACGGCACGCTGATGTTCATCGCCCAGCCAGCCGAAGAAGTTGGTGCGGGTGCCATGGCGATGCTCCGGGAGGGTCTGTTCACGCGATTTCCAAAACCCAATTTCGGCTTTGCCTTGCACGCCATCGGCGGCTTCGCCCATGGCACCGTGCTCTATACCGTCGGGGCCGGCTCATCCAGCGCCGACGGCCTCACCATTAATTTCCGCGGCCGCGGGGGTCACGGCGCGGTGCCGCAGGCAACCATCGATCCCGTGATGATGGCCGCGCGCTTTGTCGTCGATGTTCAGAGTGTGATCAGCCGCGAAAAGGATCCGGCCGAATTTGGCGTTGTCAGCATCGGCTCGATCCACGGCGGTACCGGAGCAAACATCATTCCCGACGATGTGACGCTGGCAGGCACCATCCGCAGCTACAAGCCGGAGGTCCGCGCCAAATTGATCGCGGGTATCGAGCGGACAGCGAAGGCGGTCGCCGCCATGTCGAATGCGCCGGAGCCGGTGATCACGATCACCGAGGGCATCAAGGCCGTGATCAACGACCCCGGCGTGGTTGCCACGGCAGAAAAAGTGCTCAAAGCGGCGTTCGGCGACAAGCTCCGGCCGATACCGCCCGTCGCGCCCAGCGAAGATTATTCGGAGTTCGTCAACTCCGGCGTGCCCTCGATGTTCTTCAGAATCGGCGTCCACGAGCCGGAGCGCGTCGCCGCCGCCCGCGCGGGCGAAGGCCCGCCGCCGCCGTCCAACCACTCACCCTTGTTCGCGCCGGTGCCGAAGCCGACCATCGCGACCGGGATTGAGGCCATGACACTCGCGGTCCTGAGTGCCTTTGACCAGCACGTGCGGGGAAAATAACCGTCTGCAGTGCTCCCGTCGATCGCGGACGCTTGCGTGGGCGATGTTTCGCCCACGCAATGGCTAGAGCGAGATGACTTTCTTCGAATCGTCATCTCGCTCTAGCTCTTTGTTGGAGCATGATCTTTGCGGAAAACCGCTTCACACTTTTCCGGATCATGCTCTAGCACAAATCAGGTGATCGCTATCGGGCAACCGTTGCTTCCTGTGGCGCCCTTAATGGGAGCCGGCGTAAAGCAGTAGACGAACTGGTACTTCTTATCGGCAATCAGCTCGTCGAAGATGAGGTTCTCGTGATTGAGGATGCCGTGTTTGGTCTGCAGCTCGGAATGGACCGCAAAAGCGAGCGACTTGTCGGGATTTGGCACGACTTCGACCGCCCAGGTGTCGGCCGCGGTGAGCGCCAGGTCCTTCTCGACTACCCATTTCGCAGCGTCGAGGCCGATGCCCGGCTCTCCGCTGTTGAAGCGATCATTGTTCTTCATCCAAAGCGAGCCCCAGCCGGTGTGGAACATGATCGCGTCGCCTGGTTTGATGTCGCTCTCGGCGATGTTCTGCTTCTGCAGCGCCGCCTTGATATCGGCCGAAGTGATCTCCTGACCGGCATCCATCATCCCGCCCTTCAGCGCGACCATGTCAATGAGGTGAGCGCGGGTGAAAAGCGGCTTCAGCTTCTCGGTGCCGAGCTTCTTAAGACCGTAGGCGTCACCGATCTCCTGCGCTGTGAAGCCGTTGTAGAACCGCATCTCGCTCTTGTCACCGTCCTTGCCCATCTGGATGCCGATGTGACCCAAGCCGTCGAACTGCGTGCCGGTCTGCCCGATCTCGGTGGCGAGAAACTCATCATGGTACACGAGCTTGTTGTCGCCGAACGGGCCACCGGTCGGACCACCGGGAATGCGTAGCGAGAACGCTCGCGCGCCGAAAAGCGGCATGCCCTGCTCGTAGACACGGCCGATCTTGTAGATCTTGCCGTCCTTGATCCATTTCACCGCATCCAGCACCTTCGCCGGCGTGATGTGGTTGGATGCGCCAGCCTCGTCGTCCTTGCCCCATTTTGACGGCCACCACGGCTTGTCAGTTCCCTTCGGCATGGCGGCCGTCTGTGCCTGCGCGGCGGTGATCGGCGCCAGCGAGAACTTGCCATGCATCGAACCCGCGAGCGCCGCTCCCGCAGCGCCAGCGAGGCCCGCTGTGCGCAGCAAGGTCCGACGATCGGTCGCCATTCCGTCGTTCTGCTCTTGCGTCTGCTGTTGGCCCCTGACTTCGTCGTCCATCATCGCCTCCCACGTTGTGCCCACAGACTGGGCTTAAAAACCTATTTTCCGCATGCTCCTCCTCCGCTAGGCTGTTGTCTAGCGTCAAAAATACGACCGTTGAATGAGGAGCCGATGAGCCTGTTCGACAATGATAAGTCAGCGCAACGATTGCCCGTATCGCTGATCACTGGCTTTCTCGGCAGCGGCAAAACGACGTTGCTCAATCGACTGCTGCGGCACGACGACATGAAAGACAGCGCCGTCATCATCAACGAATACGGCGAAATCGCGCTCGACCACCTCCTCGTCGAACGCGTCGAAGGAGAGGTCGCTGTGCTCGCGAGCGGTTGTATTTGCTGCACAATTCGTAGCGACTTGGAGGAGACGCTGCGCACGCTCTTGGTGAGACGCGACCGTGGTGAGCTGCCCCCATTTCGTCGTATTCTCGTTGAGACGACGGGGTTAGCGGATCCTGCCCCAATTGTGCAGCTCCTGCTGAATAACCCATTGGTCTCGCACTTCCTACGGCTAGACACCGTCGTAACCACGGTCGACGCCGTCAACGCGGGCCATCAACTGGATCGTCAATATGAGGCGGTGAAACAAGTCGCCCTTGCTGATCGTCTGTTGATCACCAAGTGTGATTTGGTCAATGATATTGCCGTATTGCTATCGCGACTCCATCAACTAAACCCCAGCGCCACAATCGAACGCGTAGCGCATGGTGAGATCGATCCGGCGGGACTATTCGGTGCCGGATTGTTCGATCCCGACAAGAAAAAAATAAACGTCGCACGCTGGCTTAACGAGCAGGCGTTCGCAGGAGCTTGCGACGCAGAGCATGAGCATCATGATCACTGCGATGATGGCCACGTCCATCATAAACACGACGGATCGATCACCAGCTTTATGCTCGCATTCGACGAACCGCTGGATTGGATGGCGGTTTCAGACTGGCTTGCCTATCTGCGCAATGCGCGCGGCGAAGATCTGTTGCGGGTCAAAGGGATTCTCAATCTCAGCGGTGAGCGGACGCCAATAGCAATCCACGGCGTGCACCATGTCTTCCATCCACCGGTGGCTCTGCCCGAGTGGCCCGATGCTGATCGCCGTTCGCGCATTGTATTCATCACTCGCGGCGTCGCGCGCCAGGAGGTGCTGGCGCGATGGGAGACAAGTCGCGCGGCAGCCTAATCATTTGCAGCAGTGCGTAGGAGCCGGCCAGTCCTATCCAAAGCCCGTTAAGGGATAGGCAGACGCCCGCCAGTGGCTGTCGGCTCAACCGGTCGACGCAATTGGTTGCGATGATCGGACGGAGCACCGCGAAGGATCAAAAAAGCACGGCCCCGCCATTGTGTGAATTCAGTGGGGGTGATGGGGCCGTGCACAGGCCGCCTCCTGGGGAGCGCGGCCCGATTGAAACCAGCGTAGCGAGACTAGTCAGTTGATTGGCACGAGCCGTTCGTCCCACCGCGCCGCAAGCTTCTTGATCTGCTCGAAATTCAGGATCGCTGGTTTACCCTTGCGAACGATTGTTGTCCGCTTGCGTTCCTTGGGTAGCAACGTCATCGCGCGCGAAACTGCCGCGTGCAGTTTCATCGAGCCGTGATTTTTGAGGGTGACGAACTCTTCAGGGTCAAGGGCCATGGGGTCCACGCCTACACTACCGGCTGGCCCGCAAGCCAGCACACGCGCCCCGAATGCCCAACCGTCCAGATAATCCAACTTGGTTAATAGCTAGTTAACGTTCGGCTCTGTCATTTTGAATTGCCGCGCGCGGTGCACTCGTACTTGAACCACGACCCGTGCCCGTTAGCGCCGCACCGGTGTGAAGGTTGCAGGCCGCAAGTCAATTGCTGAGGAAAGCTCCACCCGATTTCAAATCGTTGGCCCATATGAGGCGGCCGCCCGGCAAGCTCAAAGCAAGGTGTGTTCGCTCCTGGCGCGGCTGCCCAAGGTGGCACCCAGTGAGCCGTCGCCGTCGCAATGGATCAGGCTACCGCCGTCCACCTGCCATCGGCATCCGCGCTTGCGCAAAGCAGACGCTTGCGAATGGCCTCTTCAACGAGCGCGAGCGCTTCCTTGGCTTGTCGCGCCTCTGCTTCAGCAACTTCAGCGCGAAGCTCCACCGCCGTCAACTTATCCTTCTGAGCTTCGATGCAGGACTTGGCTTGTTCCAGCGCTCGGCACGCATCTTGAAGCTTACGTTCGGCGGTGACGATGAGTTCTTGTTGTGCCCGCTCAGTGGCCTCCGCTCGCATTTCGGCAAGCCGCAATCTTTCCAAGGCGCTCGTGCAAAGCGACTCGGCACGGGCTTCAGTCTCGCGGGCGTGCTTCTCCATACCGCGGAAGACATCGGCCGCTTGATATACCAGATCGAGGGCTGTTGCTCCCATGTCTGGTGCCAGCGGTGAGGGAAAGATCGGGACCGCCTCATCCCCTCCGACTGACGCTCTGGAATTACGCTGCGCCATGTAGTTCAAGCCTGTCGCGAACACACACGAACAGCATCATGAACAGCCATGGTTAACGCATGGTTAAACGAGGCGGAGGCTGGGGGCCGGATAATCGGCTCGACTTGGAATGCGGCGTGCCGGCTTCTACCGTATCCCTGACAAGGAAGTCCGGCAGCCACGCGAGGCCCTCTCCCGGCACGATGAGCGCCGTGCAGCGCGTGCTCCGCGACCTTACGCACCCTTGTTCGGGTTGATCAGGAATTTCTCGCCGGTGGAGCGCTTGTTGTAGACGGCGATATTGGCGGGATCGAGTGTCTCCGGCAGCGACACGACCTTGGTGTAGTGGCTGGCGAAGGTAGTCTTGAGTTCAGAGGCCACGCGCTGGCGCAAGCGGCCGATTTCGGCCGGGCCGATCTTCTGCAGGAATGGCGTCAATAGCCAGCCGCCGACACCCCAGGTCAGGCCAAAGGCGCGGGTCAGTTCGGTCGGGCGGGTGTCGAGGCTGCCATAGATATAGACCTGCTTGTACACGTTCGAGCCGTAGCGGCTGTATTCCTTGGCGGTCTTGTTGGCGGCTATCTCCATCGCGGTGAGGATCTGGCTTGCGAGCTTGCCGCCGCCGATCGCATCGAAGGCAATTGTCGCGCCGGTCTCCACCAGCGCATTGGTGAGATCGTCCATGAAGGTCGGCGACGTGGAATCGACGATGTACTTGGCGCCGATCTTCTTGAGGATATCGGCCTGCTCCTTGCTGCGCACGATGTTGACCAGCCCGATGCCGTCCTTGATGCAGATCTTGTTCAGCATCTGGCCGAGATTGGAGGCGGCCGCGGTGTGCACCAGCGCCTTGTGGTTCTCGCGGCGCATGGTCTCGGTCATGCCGAGCGCGGTCAGCGGA
>Ga0081540_1003816_pt1 | contig 11790 bp, 12 predicted proteins | sample TabmetS2T1R1_FD_71024 | JGI IMG/M metagenome (GOLD analysis project Ga0081540, IMG submission 71024) | Tabebuia heterophylla rhizosphere microbial communities from the University of Puerto Rico - S2T1R1 | ecosystem: Host-associated > Plants > Roots > Rhizosphere ...
GACGCGGCGGGCGGCGTGTGGGTGGCGTGCTGGGGCGGCGGCCAGGTGCTGCGCTTCACCGCGGACGGTGCGCTGGAGCGGCGGGTCGCGCTGCCGGCTACGTATGTCACGTCGTGTGCGTTCGCGGGGGAGTCCCTCGACCTTCTGGTGGTGACCACTGCGTCGCGCGATGCGCCGGGCGCGTCCGGTGCGGGCCAGACATTCGGCTACCGGCCAGGCGATGTCACGGGCCAACCGGTCGGCCTGTTCGCCAGTTGACCCGCCTCCTCGGCCGGCTATCCGGCCAGCGTGAGTGCTTCGCTCAGCAACGCATCGGCCTCTGAGGCGGACGGCAGGCCGGCCGTGTCGCCAGGGTGCGCCACGACCCGTGCGGCGAGTTGGGTACCCAACCAGGCCGCGGCGTACCCGGGCAGTGCGCGAGCGCGGCCGGCGAGGTACCCGCCGGCGAAGGCGTCACCCGCGCCGACCGGGTCCACCACCACGGTCGCGGCCGACGGGAGGTGTCGGATGGTTCCGGCTGTCCAGACGTAGCAGCCGTCCGCTCCCGCCTTCAGTACGGTCTCGCCCACCCCCGCCTGTTCCGCGGCGTCGAATACGGCGCCCGGATCGGCGGTGCCGAACAGGTGTGGCGCCTCGTCGGTACCGAGCAGCAGAGTGTCCACATAGGACAGAATGGATCGCAGGCGGAGCACCTGTTCGGGTACCGGGCCGAGGGCCGGTCGCAGGTTGGGGTCGAGCGCGACGCGTACCCCGGCCGCGCGGGCGCCGCGCAGCAGTGCGCTGACGGCCCGTTCGGGGCCGGGACCGAGGGAGACGGTGATGCCGGAGACGACCACGGTGCCTGGCCGGCGGGCGAGGATCCGCTCCGCGTCCGCGAGGTCGATCCGTGACGCGGCCGAGCCGGTCCGGTAGTAGTACACCCGGCGCAGACCATCGCGCTGGACATCCTTCAGGAACAGGCCGGTGGGCGCGTCCGGATCGGTACCCAGCAGGCTGGTGTCGACGCCGAGCGCGGCGGCGGCGGCGCGCACCCGGCGGCCGAGCGGATCGTCGCCGACCCGGCTGGCGAAGGCGGTACGCGCGCCGAGCGCCGCCGCGGCCGCGCAGACGTTCAGCTCGGCGCCGGCGACGTGCACCCCGGCGAGCAGCGCCGACTCCAACGGCTGTCCGTCGGCGGGCGCGACGAGCACCATCGCCTCACCGAGGCCGACAATGTCGAGCGCGGCCGCTGCGGTCACAGCCATCTCGCCCGCAGGTCGGCGCGGAGGAACGCGGCCGGGGAGGCGATGGACAGTCCGCCGTCGACGGGCAGCGTCACGCCGGTGACGAAGCCGGCGCCGGCGAGGAACAGCACCGCCGCGGCGACTTCCTCGGGCGTACCGGTGCGGCCCATGGGGTACCCGGCGGCGGCGTCGGGCATGCCGCCGCCGATGGTGCCGGGGGCGACCGCGTTCACCCGAATGCCGCGTGGCCCGTATCCCAGGGCGAGCTGCCGCACCAGCCCCTCCAGTCCGGCCTTGGCGGCGGCGTACGCCGGAACGCCCGGCGCCGCGAGGAAGGCGTTCACCGAGCTGACCGCGACGATCGCGGACCCGTCGCCGAGCAGCGGCAGTGCCGCGCGGCACAGGTAGAACGCGCCGGACAGGGTGGTGTCCAGGGCGGTGCGCCACTGCGCGTCGGACGTCCGCTCGGCCGGCGCCACCGGCATCACGGCCGCCGCCGGGATCAGCACGTCCAGCCCACCGAGGGCCTCGGCGGCCGACGTCACCGCCGCCGTGGCGCCCTCGGGTCTCGCGCAGTCATGCACCAGGCCGGCGGTGAACGCCGGGTCGCGCACCTGCTCCAGTGCAACCCCGACCACCCGGTCGCCGTCGGCGGCGAAGGCGCGCCCGATCGCGAGGCCGATCGGCGAACTGGCGCCGACCAGGAGCACCCGGCGGTTCATCCGCGCCCCGCCCAGCCGTGGTCGGCGAGCAGCAGTTCCAGGTCGGCGATGGTACCGCCGTCGGCGTCAATGGCCGGCGGTCGCACCGTCGCCGAGGAGATGATGCCTCTGCGCACCAGCACCTGCTTGTGGATCGACCAGGCGATGCCCGGTTGAAGGCCGAACCGTACCAGCGGCAGCAGCGCGGCGAACGCCGCCCGCGCCTGGTCGCGCTCGCCCTTCTCCCAGAGGTCGAGCACCGGCCGCAGCAGGTCGGGGAACTCGCAGGCGGGCATCGTACCCACCGCGCCGCGACCATACTCCTCCAGCACGAACAGCGCGTTCTGACCGCCGAGCGTCAGGAACTCCGGGCGCGTGGCGGCCACCACCGCGCCCACTTTGGGCGCGGTTGGCTGGGTCTCCACCTTCACCGATGCCACACCATCCTCTGTGGACAGTTCGACGATCAGCGGTACCGGCATCGTCACTCCGGTGCTGGCCGGGGCGTCCTGCGCCATGACCGGCAGGCCGCCCTCGGCGGCGACGGTGCCATAGAAGTCGACGATCTGCGTCGCGCTGGGCTTGACCATGAACGGTGGTACCACCATCACCACGCTCGCGCCCGCCTCGCCCGCCGCCCGCGCCTGCTCGACCGCGTCCCGGGTGCCGGTGGCCGCGACCCCGGCGACCACGGGCAGCGCCGGCCCGGCCGCGGCGGTGACCACCCGGAGTACCTCGCGTCGCTCGGCGGCGGTGAGGGTGAAGCCCTCCGACGCGAAGCCGAACACGGCCACACCGTCCACATGCGACTCCAACTGGAACTCGACGAGTCGCCGCAGGCTCCCGACATCCAGGTCGCCGCCTGGGTGGAAGGGGGTTGCCAGCACCGGGATGAGACCCCGGACGTCTGCCGAGCGGGTCACGTTGTGCTCCTTGCGTTTCGCGGTGGGGTGTGGGCTGTGCGGACAGTCAGGAAAGTCGGGACGGGTCGACATCAACGCCGAGGCCCGGGCGGTCGGGCAGCGGGAAGTCCACCGGGCCGCCGGCGATCGGTCCGGTCAGGATCCGGCTGGCCACCGCCATCGTGCCCGGCTGGAACTCGAACGCGGGCATCGCCTCGATGGCGGCGCTCACGTGCAGGCCGGCCGCGACGGCGACGCCGAGCCCGACCGAGTGGTGCGGGGCGGTCGGGACGTGGTGTGCGGCGGCGAGTTCGGCGATCGCCATGAGCTCGGTGATGCCGGTACGCCCGACGTCGGGCTGGCAGATGTCGACGGCGCGCGCGGTCAGCCACTCGCGGAACTCGTACCGGCTGCGCAGCGCCTCGCCGACCGCGACCGGGACGGCGAGGGCACCGGCGAGGTCGCGGTGCGCGGGAATGTCCTCGGGAGCCAGCGGCGCCTCGAGGAACCACGCGTGCGGGCGCTCGTCCAGGCCGCGCCCCAGCCGCAGCGCGTCGGCCAGGTCGTACGCCCAGTGCGCGTCCACGGCGACCTTCAGGTCGGGATGCGCGGAGGCGACCGCGTCCACTGTCGCGAGGTCCGCCTCGACGCCGTACCCGAGGTGCAGCTTGATCCGGCGTACCCCCTGCTCCGCCCACTGGCGGGCGAGCGCCGTCCGCTCGGCGTCGCCGGGGCGGGGCAGGCCGCTGACGTAGGTCGGGATCTCGGTGCGGTAAGCCCCGCCGAGCAGGGTGGCGACCGGGACGCCCAGCGCCTTGCCGGCCAGGTCCCACAGCGCGATGTCGACCGCGGCCAGCGCGTCCGCCTGGTGCCCGACGAGGTGGCCGCGTTCGCGCATCAGTCCGGACAGCTCCGTCCAGAGTGGACGGACGCGGCGGGGGGCGGCGCCCAGCAGGAAGGGGGTGAGGAGCCGGTCGACCACGGCGGCCGGCACCTCGGGGGCCACCGGTGCGAGCGCCTCACCCCAACCGACCAGCCCGTCGTCGGTGGTCAGCTCCACGAGCAGGGTCTCGAACAGGTCCGAGTACAGGCTGCGCCAGGGCGGACGGCGGTAGTAGCCGCCCAATGCCGTCGCGCCCGCCGAGCCCGGCCGGTCCCCGAGATACGCCTCGGGCGGCGTCAGGCGCACCACGTGGGTACGAACGGCAACGATCTTCACAAGTTACTCCCGTTCAGTGGTTGACCACTTGCAACATACGGGATAGCTTCCCGTATCACGCAAGTCCCTTCCCAGGGAGAACTCGGGACGCACAGAAGGGCCGGCCGATGGCGGCGGATGTCGGGAGCAACCAGAGCGTCGAACGGGCGCTGGCGGTCCTGCGTACCTTCACCTCCCAGCGCCCCGAGATGCGCATGTCCGACGTCGCGAAGGCCGCCGGGCTCGGCGCGTCGACCGCGTCGCGGCTGCTGGCGACCCTGGAGGCGGCCGGGTTCGTGGAGCGCGACCCGGTCAGCGGCCTGTACCGCCTCGGTCTCGACGTGGTGTCGCTGGCCGGCGGGGTGCTCAACAGCCATCCGGTCCACCGCGTCGCCCGGCAGATCGCGCAGAACCTCGCCGCCCAACTGGGGCTGGGCGCCAACGTCGCGATACGCCGCGGGGACCGGCTGTTCTACCTGCTCAACTTCGAGGGCCGCTCGGCGCCGCGGTCGTTCGTCCTTTCCGGGCAGACCAACCCGCTGCACGCCACCGGCCTGGGCAAGGCGCTGTTGTCCGGGATGACCCCGGCGCAGCGACGGGCGCTGGTCGCGGACGCGAGCCTGGTGGCCTACACCCCGCGCACGATCACCGCGCACGAGGCGCTGGACAGCGACGTCGACCGCGGACTGGCCCGTGGTTACTTCACCGAGGTCGAGGAGCTGGCGCTGGGCCGGGCCTGTGTCGCCGCGCCGATCCGGGACGCCTCCGCGGAGGTGGTCGCCGGGCTGTCGGTCTCCGGCGCGCTCTCCGTGATCGACCTGCCCGGGCGCGAGGAGAGCCTGGCCCGTGCCGTCATCGAGGCCGCCGACCAGGTGAGCATCGGCCTGGGCTACGTAGGCCCCCACGCGCCGGTCGCGGTGGGCCACGGCGCCGGGCTCGAGTCGGCGGTGACCGGATGAGCCCATCCCCTTGCCTTTCCGCGGGTCCTCCTGCGACACTCAGCCGCATCCGGTCGATCGTATACGATCGCCTAGACTGCGGAAGGGCTGCGGTGATGGACATGGCGACGGAGATGGAGCAGCCGCTCACCGGGTTCCAGACCAAGACCGACCTGGTGTACGAGCGGCTGCGCACCGCGATCCTCAACGGCGAGATGCGCCCCGGCGAGAGACTCAACATCGACGCCATGGCGCGGCAGCTGGGCATCAGCAAGATTCCGCTGCGGGAGGCGATCCAGCGGCTGGCCGGCCAGGGCCTCGTCGTCCAGCCGAACCCGCACGCCGCGAGCATGGTCGCGCCCCTGTCGCTGCGCGAGATGCGAGGGGTCTACCTCGCCCGCGGCGCGCTCGAGGGCCTGGCCGCCCGGGTGGCTGCCGAGACCATCTCGGACGGCGAGCTCGCCGCCCTGACAGAGCTGCACGAGCAGATGGCGTTCCGGTACCAGCGGGGCACCCTCGCGCCGCTGTCCGACCTGAACCGCCAGTTCCACAACACCATCGCGGACGCGACCCGGTACGCCACACTCCGGGAGCTGACCGACCTCACCCTGCTGCGCGTGCAGCACTACCGGGTCGGGATCCGGGTCGCGCCCGCCTGGGACCAGGTCATCCAGGAGCACGCGGCGATCCTCGCGGCGCTGCGCGCACACGACCCGGTCGCCGCCGAGCAGGCCGCCCGGGACCACGTCGAGTGGCAGCTCGGGGTGGAACTCGCCGCCACCCTCGATCCGGACCTCATCGACGTGACCGACGACCACCCAGGAGTCCGGGCATGAGCGCACCTGCCACGCCCTCTCGGTCCTCCAGGGCCGGCAGGGGGCTGTCCAACGGCACCTTCGGCTTCCTGCTGACGCTGCCGGCCCTCGCCCTGTTCGCCGCCGTCATCATGTACCCGCTGATCGGCGCGCTGACCACCAGCCTCTACAAGCAGAGCCTGGTCATCCCCGGGCGCAGCTTCGTCGGGCTGGACAACTTCCGGTTCGTGCTGGAAAACCAGTTCTGGCCGGTACTGAAGAACACCCTCGTCTTCGCCGGCGGTGCGACGGCGCTCGCGGTCGCCCTCGGGCTGGCCCTCGCCCTGGCGCTCAACAGCCGGCTGCCCGGCCGCGGGTTCCTCCGCGGCGCCTTCATCTTTCCCTGGGTGATCCCGGGCGTGGTCGTCTCGTTCGTCTGGCTGTGGATCTTCAACGCCAACTACGGCATCCTCAACGGTCTGCTGCTGCGGCTGCACCTGGTGGACCACCCGGTCGTCTGGCTCGGCCAGCCGGGTACCGCCATGTGGGCGGTGATTGTCGCCAAGGTCTGGGCCAGCTTCCCGTGGATCATGGTGATGCTGCTCGCCGGCCTGCAGACCGTACCCGGCACCTTGCACGAGGCGGCCGCGCTGGACGGAGCCGGTACGCTGCAACGCTTCTGGCACGTTACGCTGCCGCACCTGCGCGGCATCCTGGGCGTGGTGGTGCTGCTGGAACTGATCTGGAACTTCCAGCACTTCGACACCATCTACGTGATGACCAACGGTGGCCCCGCCGGCGCCACCACCACCTTCGCAGTGGCCGTCTACAACACCGCGTTCAAGGGCTTCAACCTCGGCCGTGCCGGCGCGCTCGGAGCCCTGTGGATGGTGCTGCTGCTCGTCCTCGTGGTCGTGTACGTCCGGCTCAGCGAACGGGGCGAGAAGCGATGACCCTGCAGGAGACCCGGTTCGCCGCGGACGCCGGGGCGCCGGTCCGACCGGTACCCCCTCGGACGAACAAGCCACGGCGGCGGTTCCCGGCCGGCGCGGCCGTGACCGTCGCGGTGCTCGGCATCTTCGTCTTCGCCCCGGTGTACTGGGTCCTGGTGACCGCGCTGACCCCGACCAACGCGGTCTACGAGTTCCCGCCCAGGTTCTGGCCGAGGCACGTGACGCTGCAGCACTTCACCGCCCTCGTGCACACCCCGGTCCTGCTGCACTACCTCATCAACAGCCTGGTGGTGTCGATCGCGACCGCCGTCCTCACGGTGCTCGTGTCGGCCTACACGGGTTACTCGTTCGCGAAGTTCCGCTACCGGGGCCGTCGCTCGCTCATGTACCTCATCCTCGCCTCGCAGATGTTCCCGCAGGCGGTCCTGCTCATCACCCTGTACCTGGTCTTCAGCCAGGTCGGCCTGCTCAACTCGTACCTGGCGCTGATCCTCTCCTTCACCACCTTCACGCTGCCGCTGTGCGTGTGGATGATGAAGGGCTTCTTCGACACCATCCCGGACGAGCTCATCGAGGCCGCGAAGGTCGACGGCGCCGGGCAGTTCGCCATCATCCACCGCATCCTGCTCCCGGTCTCGCTGCCCGGGCTGGTCGCCACCGGCCTGTTCGCGTTCATCCGTGGGTGGAACGACTTCATCTTCGCGCTGACCCTCGGCGGCCCCGACCACCTGACCCTGCCACCCGGGCTGGCCAACCACTACATCGGTGAGTTCGAGACCGGCTGGCCGGAGCTCATGGCCGCGTCGCTGGTCGTCTCCCTTCCCGTCGTCATCGGCTTCGCCGTGCTCCAGCGCTACCTGGTTGCCGGCCTGACCAGCGGCGCCGTGAAGGGCTGAGCACCAACCGAACACCGCAGAACGCACAGCACCACCCGCACACCCCACTGGAGACGAAGATGTCCGAGAACATTTCCCGCCGGGGCCTGCTCAAGGTCCTCGGTGTCGGTGCCGGCGCAGTGGCGGCCGGGCCGCTGCTCGCCGCCTGCGCACCCTCCACCTCCGCGCCCAAGCCGGCCGACAGCGAGGCGGCGCTGAAAGACGACGGCGTCAAGGAGTTCGCCATCACCTCGTGGGCCTACAACGAGGCCAATACCAAGCAGCCGCTGCAGGACGAGATCGACAAGTACACCGCGGCCCACTCCGGCGTGAAGATCAGCACGCCGTCGTTCCCGTACAACGACTACCTCAACCAGCTGCTCCTGCAGGTGCGCGGCGGCACCGTCGTCGGGGCCATGCAGCTGGACGTGGCGTGGCTGGCCACCCTGGCGGCCACCGGCAAGCTGGTCGACCTCTCCTCCGTGGCCAAGGGCGTCGACTACACCGACGCGGCTTTGGCGCTGGGCAAGTCCAACAACGTCCAGTACGCGCTGCCGTGGACCCAGGCCGGCATCGGCATCCTGGCCAACCAGGAGATCATGACGAAGGCCGGAATCACCAAGGCCCCCGCGACCATCGACGAGTTCGAGCAGGCGATGACGGCCATCAAGGGGCAGGGCGTCACGCCCTACGCCGCGATGACAAAGCCCGACCAGCTCAAGGACATCATCCCCTGGATGTGGACCTTCGGCGCCAAGCTCGTGGAGGACGGGAAGATCACCATCGGCGACGAGGCGAGCGTCGCGGCGGTCACCTGGTACAAGAAGATCTACGACCTCAAGTACAGCGCGCCGGACGTCAACCGGGTCGACGCCCGCGCCCTGTTCTCGCAGGGCAAGTGCTGCTTCTACGAGGACGCCATCTCCGGCAAGTCCACGGTCATCAAGTCCTCGCCGGACAAGGACCTGGCGAGCAAGGTGACCACCATCGCGCGGCCGGTAGCCAAGTCCGGTGACAAGCCGCAACACCTCGCCTGGGGGCAGGTGGTCGCCGTGTTCGACGGCAAGGGCGTGGCGGCCGCGGCCGACTTCGCCAAGACGATCACCAGCGAAACGTCGTACACCACGCCCTGGTTCACCAAGGCTGGGCTGCCGCCGACCACCAAGTCGGGGCTGGCGGCGCCGGACATCACCGGCGACAAGTACTCCTCCGACTTCGCCAAGAACATCGCGGCGTACTCCACCGCCGACCCGTTCTGGGTGTACCCGCAGTTCTCCCAGATGGAGGTGGCGTTGGCCCAGGCGGTGCAGGGGATTCTCATCGGGAAGACGTCGGTCCAGGACGGTCTCAACGCCGCCAAGGCCCAGATGACGTCCCTGATGTCCTAGGTTCTCGCGGTCGCTGGGCTGTCAGTCTGTTACCGGGTAAGGACATCGTGTGAAGCTCACTATCGCCTCCGTGGAGGCGATCGCGCTGGCGGCCCCGTTCGAGCGGGCGTACGGGGGGCTCGGGAACGTACCCGAGTGGCTGTTGACCCCGGCCTCCTCGCACCGGGTGATGCGGCGGCTGGGACAGTACTCGACGCTGGTGCGGATCCGGACAGCCGACGGGCTGGAGGGGATCGGGGAGGCGTACGGCCTGCCCGAGCCCCGGGTCACCGCGACCATCGTCGGTACCCTGCTGGCACCGATGCTCCTCGGGCGGGACGCCGGCGCCTCGGAAGCGTTGTGGGACATCATGTTCCACGCGCAGTCGGGCGCCGGCCGGCTCGGCGGCTTCTACCTGGAGGCGATCAGCGGGGTCGACCTGGCCCTGTGGGATCTGCGCGGAAAGGCGCTGGGGGAGCCGGTACACCGGCTGCTGGGTGGACCGGTGCGGGACGCCGTACCGGTCTATGCCAGCCCGATCCCCTTCCTGCCGGACCCCGGGGAGTCGGCGGCCCGCGCGCTGTCCTTTGTGGACAGTGGCTTCCACGCCGTCAAGCTGAAGCTCGGACGCGGCGAGTCGACCGACCTCGCGCATGCCGAGGCCGTGGCGGGAGCGCTGTCCGGCCGGGCCGCCCTGCACGTCGACCTCAACTGCGCCTACGACGTGCAGACCGCGATCCGGCTCGGGCACGCGCTGCGCGACCTCGGCGTGCGCTGGTTCGAGGAGCCGCTGCCGACCGACGACGTGGCGGGCCTGGCGGAGGTGCGGGCCGCGGTCCAGATCCCGGTGGTGACGGGCGAGAGCGAGTTCATCCGGTACGGGTACCGCGACTTCCTGTCCGCGCGGGCCGTGGACGTGGTGATGCCCAACCTGGCGCGAGCCGGCGGGATCACCGAGGCGCGCCGCATCGCCGCCCTCTGCTCCGCCTTCCACGTCGACGTCTCGCCGCACGGTGTGGGCGGGGCGGTGGCGCTCGGCGCGGCACTCAACTTCGCCGCGGCAACACCCAACGTGCCCAGCTACGAGTACAACCGGCTGCCCAACCCGCTGCGCGACGAACTGCCGCGTTCGGTACCGGCGCTGGTCGACGGCGCCCTGACGGTACCGACCGGGCCGGGGCTGGGCGTCGAGCTGGACTGGGATCTGGTCGGCGAGTTCGAGGTCTTCCGCGCATGAGCGCCGAGACCGCGGACGGGCGCACCCGTACGGCGATCGTCACGGGCGCCGCCGGCGGCATCGGCGGCGCGGTCGTGACCCGGTTGCTCGCCGAGGGCTACCGGGTCGCCGGCATCGACCGTCGCATGTGGACAGACGCCGCGGCGGGGCGGATGGTCGCCGACCTGACCGACCCGGCCGCGGTGGACGCCGCGATGGGGCAGGCGGTCGAGCTGCTCGGCGGCGTCGACGTGCTGGTCACCTGCGCCGGCTGGACCTCCGGGGCACCCGCGCACCAGACCGGGCCGCAGGACTGGCACGCCATCCTGGACGCCAACCTGACCTCCGCTTTCCTCTGTGCCCGCGCCGTCCTGCCATCCATGCTCGCCGCGCGGTCGGGGGTGATCGTGACGCTTGGCTCGGTCCACGGTCACCAGGCCGCGCCCGGACTCCCGGCGTACGCGGCGGCCAAGGCGGGCCTCATCGGGCTCACCCGGCAGCTGGCCGTCGACTACGGTCGCCACGGCATCCGCGCGGTCAGCGTCTCACCCGGCTGGGTACGCACCGCCGACACGGAGACCAGGTTGACCGGTATCGACGACGAGGCGCGCCTGGCCGAGTCGGTACGCCTGCCCGACCTGGCCACCCCCGACGACGTCGCGGCCGCCGTGGCGTACCTCGCCAGCCCGGCCGCCCGCATGGTCACCGGCGTCGACCTCGTCCTCGACGGTGGTGCCACCGCCGTGCAGGCGGCCAGCCTGCTCCGGCCGCAGTTCCGCGAACGACTCGGCCTCCCCCCGATCCAGGAGAGCTGAGGACTTCGCCCATGACCACCATCGCCGACCTCCTGTCCGACCGGCCGCTGGTCGCCATCCTGCGCGGGGTCGCGCCGCCGGAGGCGGTACGGCTGGCGCAGGCCGTGTGGGACAGCGGGCTCGGCGTCGTAGAGGTGCCGATCCAGACGCCCGACGCGGTGCCCTCGCTGGTCGCGGTGGCGGCCGCGGCCAGCGAGCGGGGCGCGGTCTGCGGCGCGGGGACCGTCGTCTCCGCCGAGCAGGTCCGGGTGGCCGCCGGTGCCGGGGCGGCCTTCACCGTGGCGCCCGGCCTGGATCCGGAGGTGTTGCGGGCCAGCGAGTCGGCGGGGCTGCCCCACCTGCCCGGGGTGGCGACGGCGAGCGAGATCCAGCAGGCGCTGCGGGCGGGCTGCACCTGGCTCAAGGCGTTCCCAGCCGCCGCGCTGGGACCGGCATGGTTCCGGGACATGGCCGGCCCGTTCCCCGCGGTGCGGTTCGTCGCCACGGGCGGCGTGGGCGCACACAACGCACGCGACTACCTCGCGGCGGGTGCCGCCGCGCTCGGCGTCGGTGGGGCGATCACCCGCGCCGGAGGACTCGACGAACTGCTGACGGCGCTGCGGTGACCGCCACAGATCGCGTGGCGACCGGTCCCCGCCGAGACCTCGTCGAGACGGTGGCCGCCCGCGCGCTCGGCTACCCGTACCGGATGTGGGGATTCGGGGAGGGGATGGCGCTGCTCGGAATCATCCGCGCCGGCCGGCTGTTGGACCATCCACAGTGGATCGATGCGGTGGCGGACCTGGTGGCACCGACGCTGGCCGGGCCG